>Ga0194132_10001834_pt1 | contig 41983 bp, 40 predicted proteins | sample TA2KigOf80mmetaG_FD_148612 | JGI IMG/M metagenome (GOLD analysis project Ga0194132, IMG submission 148612) | Freshwater microbial communities from Lake Tanganyika, Tanzania - TA2015054 Kigoma Offshore 80m | ecosystem: Environmental > Aquatic > Freshwater > Lake | place: Tanzania: Lake... | reverse complement strand
ATGGTGGCGGGGCCTGTGCTAGTCTCCTGCATGGCGTAATCCTCCGTCGCCGCTGTCAACGGCGATCTGGTTAGGTCAGCAGGAGGTTACGCCATCTTCCTTTTTCCACAAGATTCGGGACACATCCTCCGCACCGTGCGTATTCGCGGGCTCCAATCGACGGTCGCACTCGGGTACCTCGGCCTCGCGTCCGAGCTCCTGTTCGTCGGCGATGCGGGAACGACCGAACCCGGACGCCCGAGTCGACGAGTGGACCAACTATCTGCGCCCGGCGTCCTGGCTGACGATCGACGCCGACCTGGCCCTCTCACGGGGGCGGTTCACTGATGCGGCGGCGGAAGGGTCGTTCATCCCTGGTGCGCTCGACCGCGTGATCGCTGCGGGCGTCACGGTCGACGCGCGACACCCGGTGTTCGGCAGTGTGCGGGTGCGCCACTTCGGACCGCGCCCGCTCATCGAGGATGCCAGCCGGCGGTCGCGCGGCACGACAGTGTGGAACGGCGAGGTCGGGTATCGCGTGTCTCCAAGGGCGCGCTTCGTCCTCGAGGCCTTCAACCTGTTCAACGCGAACGTCTCGGATATCGACTATTTCTACACATCGCGGATGCCAGGCGAACCCGCCGCAGGAGTCAGCGATGTGCACACGCACCCGGCGCTGCCACGCTCGGTGCGGGTTGGGATGCAGTTCTCCTTCTGAGGAGTCTTCCGACGACTGCGCCCGCATGTTCGCAGACCGTCTTGACCGGCTTGCCTTCAGCTGACCTGGACTTCTCCTAGCTGGGCCGGTGTGATCGTCCAGGAGGGAGACGAGGGACGTCGTCCCCGCCCGTGCGTCGGGGCGTTCGCGATAGACGGGCGCCTCGTCGGCACCTCCCAGCAAGCGTTCCGGCCGGCGCCGCCCCGGGCGTGTCACGGCTGGGCGATGGCCAGCCCGAATGCGGAGACGACCTCTTGGGTGGTGAAGTTGCAGTGCCCGTATCGCTTGACGGGGAGCGGCAAGAACCGCCCCCGGCCCACCGGGTCGACCTTGAACAGGTAGACGAGTTCATGCCAGAAGGGAACCACCTGGTCGTGCGTCGTGTGGAGCGAGACGAGCGGGATGCTCAGATGGCCGCTCGTCCGGTACGGCTCGATCGCGGCGCTGAAGGGCTGCACGTGCAGATTCAGCCGCAGATCGTTGCTCGAGCCGAAGTACCAGCGCAGGCGGTTGTCGTAGGGGTTACCACCGAGCTTCTCGACCGCGTAATTCGTGCCGAACACGTTGTACCAGAGCGTGTCGATCGTGGTCTGGACGATCGTCGCCGGCGCCGCCGGGTCGTAGGCGGCCTTGGCCGTGCGCATCAGCTCGAGCGCCCGGTCGGGCCTCGCCGCGAGCGCAGCAGTGACCTGCGGCGCGTAGATCGCGTCCCACCCGCTCATGAGTGCGGCGGGAATGCTGATAGCTGAGCCGGGCAGCACGCCTGGGAAGAAGTAGTCGAAGAGCACTCGGAAGTCGCCGAAGTTCTGGATCTGCAGCGGGAAACTGCCGATGGGGCCGCACGCCGCGAGCGCGCTCGTGAAGCGCTCGGGCGACCGTTCGGCGAGGAGCGCCGCGACCAACCCGCCCTCGGAGACGCCCGCCAGGTGCGTCTTGAGCGGGTTCGAGCGCGTTGCGGCGAACGCCGTGACGAGCTCGCGGATGTCGTCGGCGCCTTCGAGAATCGCCAGACCGTTCTGCCGGTAACTCGTCGTCGCGAACGCGTAGCCGAGGCGCTAGACGAGGAGGGGAAGCGGTGTGCCGTCGGGCAGGTTCAAGTTGTAGAAGTTGAGCGGCTGCCGCCTGTCGACGTAGCCGTGCGCGAAGACGACCAGCTCGCCGTTCCAGCCCGTAGACGGAACGCAGATGAGGGAGAGTGCTCCGCCTGGCAGCGCACCAGGCGCGCACGATCCCGGCGCCGGACCGATCTGCGCCTGCGCCAGCGACGGTAGGAACAGCGCCGCAGCGAGGATCGTCTTCAGCGTGCGGTGAACGGCGTGCAGCGGGGCGACTCCTCTCGAAAGGCTGATCAGGCGCATACGTCCTCCTCGGCGGCAGATCGAACGTGTCTCTTTACGTCGTCACGTTGTCAGCGGCGTGATGGCGACAGACAAGGTCTGCCGATTGTGGTAGAAGCGGGCGCGCAGGTCGACTCCCCATGAAGGGACTCCCATGAAGGGAATCGTGTGCAGACCGAGGTTTTGGGGGAGTCGGCTGAGAGTGTGTCTGTTCCCCTGGCGATGATCCATGCGCCCGGCGAGCCGGGTGTCGCGGCTGCTGGGTGCCCTGCTGGCCTACCAGGCATCCGTCCCGGCCGTTCCGGTGGCATATGCAGCGAGCCAATCGTTGCCAGCCGAACGCCACTCACGTCCTTGAGGACGACGTCGAGACAGGAGCGCGGGAGGCCGACTGGCGGGAGCGGCCCGCCACAGCGGGAGCCTCTACACGCGCTCGCGTTCGGCGGGACCTCGTTGCGCGGGCTGTTCGCGGGTCTTGGTGTCTACGCCGCCGGACGCCGATTCGCCGCGCTTGCCAATCCGATATGGGTCATGCCGTCGTATGCGCGCGTGGATGCTGACATACGCTGCGACTTGGCGAAAGGGCGGTCCAATCTCGCGCTCAAGAACCTCACGAACGAGCGGTACGTCGAGCTCGGGGGTTCAGCTCGATGATGCCGCAGCCGTCGGGTTACGCCTCGGACGGCCGTCTGCAGCGTGACGGATCGCCCGGCGGCTGGCGGCGTGCGCCCCGCGCGGGGCGGGCTTACAACTTGAGAAGCGTGTCTCGAAGGACACGCGACTGTATGCGGCTGACAGCCAACTCGAGGCCGTTCGAGAGCGTGGCGGTGTAAGTGCCGCCTGGCATCGGGCTGAGCTTCGTGATCAGATCGAGGTTGGCGAGCGTCCCGCGGCCCAGACGGACGAAGCGTCGAGGGTCGAGTCGGGCTTCGAGGGCGTGCAGCCGGTGCGTGAGGGTGTAGCGCTCGTGGGCCACTGTCGTGATGTGCAGTAACTCGCCCTCGGATTCGACAAACGCGATCTGTCTGACTGACAGCAGGACGACCTCGTCTCGCCGCCGCACCGGCACCCGTTCCAGGTGTGGCTGCCTGGCACCCTGTTCGTAGGCGGCGGCGGCGTTGGTCAGCGCGGCCGCTCGAACCCCTGGAGGTTCGGCGCGCTGCAGCCGTTGGCGAGCGCGGTCGAGCGTCGCCTGGACCCGGGTTCGCTCCGCCGGCTTCAAGACGTAGTCGATGGCATTCAGCTCGAAAGCCTCGATGGCGAAGTCGTCGAAGGCCGTGACGAACGCCACGAGCGGCAAGCGATCGGCGTCGATCCGGCGGACAACGTCGAGGCCGCCGACCTCGGGCATCTGGAGATCGAGCAACGCCAGATCCGGGCGGACCCGCTCGATCAGCTCGATAGCCTCTGCGCCAGACGCGGCCTCCCCACAGACCTCAACGCCGTCACACTCCTTCAGCAGACTGACGAGAAACCGGCGGGCCGGCCGCTCGTCGTCGGCGACGATCACGCGCACCGTCGTCGGCGTCATGCGCGCACCCCCGCCTTGCCGGGCGCAACGACACGTCCGATGGCGTCCGTCACCGGCACGCGAAGTTCGGCCATCGTCTCTCCTTCCTTCGTCGTCACGAGCGTCACGGTGCCGGCTGCACCGTAGTAACAGGCGAGTCTCTGTTCGATGTTGCGGAGCCCGACGCCGCCACCCACCGCGTTCAGGTGGGAGTTCAAGGGCGCGCCGGTATTCCGGACGCACACGCACAGGCGACGCTCGTCGTCGAGGCGCGCCTCCACCGTCACTCGGCCTCCGGATCGGGACCCTGCGATCCCGTGCTTGATGGCGTTCTCGACGAGCGGCTGGACGACGAGCGTCGGAATCGCGATGTCCGCGAGGGCGTCTGGAATCGTCACGGCGACGTCAAGCCGTTCTTCGAAGCGCTCCCGCTCGATATCGAGGTAGCACCCGATGAGTTCAGCCTCCCGTCGAAGCGTCGTGAACTCGCCCTCGGCCCTCAACACGCTGCGCAGCAAGGCCGTCAACTTCATCAACGTCGCGACGGCACGGCCCGGTGACTCCTGAATCAGGTAGCCGATCGTCGTGAGCGCATTGAAGAGAAAGTGCGGATTGATCTGCGCGCGCAGGGCCTTCAGTTCCGCTTGGGTGGCAAGGCCCTGTATTTCGCGTTCGCGCAGGGCGCGGTCGTAGCGCTCCCGCGTGATCCGGAGCGTATCGATGCGGCGGCCAACGGCCGCCGCAATGCGGTCGAGCATGGCCAGGTCGTCGGATAGCAGCCGTCGGCCACCAGCCAGGCGGCCGACGCGCAGCTGGTAGTGCGGCGCTTCCACGGTAGGAACGGCGACGCTCGCGCGATCGGATCGGGTGGGAACGTCCCCGTGCCGTTGCTCCCAGGTGACACCGATCGCACTCAATGCCGGACCAAGTGCACGGCACGCGCGGCCGAGTAAGTCGTCCTCGGTGGTGGCATCGCGCAACGCCGCCGAGACCTCGTCGAGCGTCCGTCGGTCGTCGGCTCGCCTCAGCACGACGCGATCGATGAAGACGTTGGCCGTCCGTCGGATCGTCGGGAACAGGTACGTAGAAACCACCCAGAGTCCGAGGAGCAGACCGATGGCCCCCGGCGACGCCGGGGTGCGTGTGAGGGTGGGGCCGGCGAGAGACCAGAAGCCGAAGACGACGGCCACGGCCAGCATCAGGGTCAGCGCCTGCTTGAGGAAGAGGTCCGCCAGGGCGAAGCGATAGTCCTGATACAGGATCGCAAACGCCAATGGAATCGACGAGTGGTGGCCCAGCAGCTCCGTCGCCCACGACTCGCGCGGGCCATGGAAGTTGGTGACGTGGAGAGCGGAGATCGCGAACACGGTCAGCGCCGTCATCCACATGGCGCGGCGCCCATTCGGCTGCCGCCGTGTCGCCACGAGGAGCACCGGAGCCAGAGCGATGAGCACGAACGTCAGCAGGAGGAGCGCAACCGAGTCTGGTACAGGCGCACCGCGTAGCGCTGCCACGACCTGCAGCGCGCCCGACAGACCCGCGCCGGCGTAGGCGAGTGTCGTCAGCACCGTCGGCCAGACACTGCCTGCGACGGCCTCATCCCGCGTGCCCCGAGCGACCGAATGGATGACGACGGCCGCGAGGAAGCCCAGCGCGGTGAACGCCAGCGCCGCGGTCCACGGCTCCGCAGCCAGCCAACCCATGGCGCTGAGGCCGTGACCCGCCAGCTCGCCCACATTCCACGTGAGGCCCAGACCCGCGGCGCCGACCGTCAGCCAATCGCTCGAGGCGTCCCTCAGCGCCATGATCAACAACATGGCGTAGAGCGCGGCACCTGTCAGGTAGCCGGCAACATGGAGCAATTCCTGCGGCATGTGGACAGGCAATTGTACGGCGTCTCCCTCGCTCCGTCCCGCTCGCTCGACACGAGTAGCCACAGGCCGCCGACGAGTGGTCTGCACACGCCCATCAACGGCGCACGACACGAACCGCTCCGAGCGCTCCCGATTCTGGAGCCCCGCGAGCACCCCTGGCATCCGCGATTCAACGGGCGGGAGGAAGCGGCCGGCACGGTGGCCGGGCGCGTGGCGCCCGCCGCATTCGGGTTGGCGATTCCAGCCATCGCCCTCGTGTGGTTCGCGCTCGCGCAGCTGGCGCGTTTCCCCGTGGTCGGCTAGTCGTTGCCGACTCGTCGTCTCGTCCCCTTTCAGGAGTTCGTGCAGATGCGCTCATTCGTGTCCGGGCTCGTGCTCGCCGCGCAAGTTGGCTTCGACCGGCTCGACGTCGAAAGCAGGGCGCCTGCCGCGGGCGATGGGCTGAAGGTCGAGCTGCGGCCGGCCGGCTTCGATGAGACGGTCGTCGTGATCGGTGCTGATACCGCGCGCCGGACGCTGCGCCCCGAGAGCACCGATCTCGTCGGCTCGGTCGACATCATGACGTCAGACCAGCTCGAGCGCGCTGAGGCTGTTTCCCGCGGCTGACCGACAACGTTGGGCTGGCCCTGACCTGGACACGGCGCGCGAACCGCTGATCGCCAGAAGCTCCCTGTGGCCCTCAGAGAACCGGTCGTTGGCGACAACAGACCGTTCAACCGCGTTATAAGCCCACTGGAAGGGTCTTCCTAGCGGAGGCGGGGGCCGATCGATAGGCTGAGACGACTCTTTCGAAAGGCTCACGCGTGAAGCAGTTGACCGTTCTTCGTTCCTTTGTCACCTCCTGTGCGTTGGTCGGGGTGCTCGCATCAGCGGTGCCGGCGTTTGCTCAAGGAGGCGCGGCATTGTCGGGCACCGTGACCCGCAGCGGCAGCGAAGACCCGATGAGCGGTGCCGCGGTCGTGGTTGAAGAGCTCCGCCGCGAGACCCGTACGGGAGTCGACGGCACCTATCGCATCGAGGGGCTTGCGCCCGGGGACTACCACGTCTCGGTTCGAGCCGACGGCTACAGCAGCCGCCGGACCGAGGTCACCGTGACGGCCACCGGTGCGACGTTGGACCTCGAAGTGGACCTCGACCTGCACTTTGCCGAGGTGCTGTCGGTCAGTCCCAATCCACGCCCGCAGTTCGACTCGTTCCAGCCGACGTCAGTGCTCTCCAACGAGGATCTCGCGCGCCAGTTCAACGATACGATCGGCGCGACCCTACAGTGGCAGCCCGGCGTGACCATGCGCTCGCTCGGACCTGGTCCGGCGCGTCCGGTGATACGCGGTCTCGACGGCGACCGGGTGCTGGTGTTGCAGGACGGGCAGCGGATCGGTGACCTGTCGAGCCAGTCGGGCGATCATGGTGTGCCGGTGAATCTAGCCGCTGCGCAGCGGCTCGAGGTGGTGCGCGGTCCGGCCACACTGCTCTATGGTGCCAACGCCATCGGTGGTCTGGTGAACATTGTGACCGACCAGATTCCGACTGAGAAGGTCACGACCCCGACGGGCTCGTTCTTGCTGAACCTCGGCAACAACTCGAGGCCCGCCGGCGGCGCCGGTGACGTGCACGTGGGCAACGGCAAGTTCGCGTTGCACTTCGGCGGCGGCGGCCAGCGCACCGACAGCTACAACACGTCCGAGGGCGAAACGCTGAATTCGCAACAGCGCGGCGGCTTCATGAATGTCGGTGGGGCGTGGACGGGCGATCGCCAGTATGCCGGAGTGAGCTACGGCTACGACGACACCAAGTACGGCGTGCCGGTCATCGAAGACGGTCAGATCAGCCTCACGCCCAAGCGCCACGCGTTCTCGGCGCGTGCCGGCGGCCAAGGGCTCGAAGGCCTCCTGACGTCGTATCGGGCCACGCTGGGCGTACGGCGCTACACGCACTCGGAGCTCGAGGGCGACGAGGTGGGGACGCAGTTCAAGAACAACACCGTCGAAGGCGAACTCATGCTGTCGCACAAGCCGGCCGGCCGACTGGTCGGGTCGATTGGCGGCTGGTTCCTGAATCGCGAGTTCAGCGCCGAGGGCGCCGAAGCGCTGTCACCGCCAGTGGACCAGCAGACGGCCGCCGCCTTCCTGTACGAGGAGCTGACCTGGCCGCATTTCAGCCTGCAGCTCGGTGGCCGTGTCGACCGGACGAGCTTCGAGCCACAGGGGAGCCTCCCGACGCGCGACTTCACCGAGTTCTCCGGCTCGGTCGGCGCGCTCATCCGGCCTCGCGCGTCCAACGACAACTTCGCGATCGCGGCCAGCCTCGCGCGCGCGGCGCGCAACCCGGCGCTCGAGGAGCTCTACTTCTTTGGGCCTCACCCAGGCAACTTCTCGTTCGAAATCGGGAATCCCGACCTGAAGTCGGAGCGCGCCCTGGGCTTCGACCTGTCACTGCGCGGCCGCTCGAGCCGCGTGCGGACGGAATTGACCTTCTTCCGCAATGGCATCAGTGACTTCGTCTTCCGCAGCCCGCTCACCGAAGAGGAGTTCGAGGAGCGCGAAGCCGAAATCGACGCACGCTTCGGCATTGAGCACGGCGAGGAAGAAGGGGAAGAAGGCCACGGAGGGGAACTTCCGTTCGCCGAGTACAACGGAGTCGATGCGACGCTGTGGGGTATCGAAGCGCACGCCGATGTGATCCTGACGTCTCAGCTCGGCGTCGAGTTCACCTACGATCTCGTGCGCGCCAAGAGCACCATCGGCGGGGAGCCGCTGCCGCGCATTCCGCCGCAACGCTTCATGGGCGGACTTCGATTCACGACGGGGCGGCTCGAACTCGGCGGCAACGCGACGGCTGTGGCTCGACAGGACCGCGTGTTCGGTAGTGAAACCGAGACCGCAGGCTACGGCCTGTTGCGCTTCTATGCGACCTACTCGATTCCGTCGGCCCGAGCGGTGCAGACCATCACGGCGCGTCTCGACAACGCCACGGACCGGTTGTACCGCAGCCATCTAAACTATCTGAAGGATCTGGTTCCAGAAATTGGCCGGCAGTTCCGTCTCGTGTACGCCATCAAGTTCTAACCTCTCGCGCGGTGGCCGGAACGAGGGCGGCGACTACCGCGTGCCATCCTCGGGCACGTGGACGACCTCGCCGGACTCCAGCTGATACGCGACGCCGACTCGCCGTCCGCGTCTCTGCGTGTCGCCCGTGGTCGCGCTGCCTTTTGTCGCGTGAAATCTCTTGGCCCACCGCGCCGAACGGCTCGACCGTGACGCGCGCCAGTCGCGTGCAGCGGACGGAGACGGCCCAAGCGGAAGAAGTCGGGCGAGCCGAGGAGCGCTGGGAGTTCGGGAGCGCGCGAACGGCGGCCACATCGCGCTCGAGCAGGGCAGCGACCAGCGCGCTGGACTCGACGTATCGAAGTGCAAACGCCACGTCGGCGTTGGTGTGTGCCGGGCGCGGGCGCCGGTGCACGGAGCCACTTTCGCGCCGGTTCTACGCTTCGCCACGGTCGCCGTCGATCAACGCGGCCGCGGTACCGCGCGGCAGCCGGATGTCGGGCCAGCCCTCGAGCGGGTCGCCCTCTTCGACCGCGGGCTGAATCACGCCGGCGGCGATCAGCTCGTCGTACCGGCGCCCCGCCTCGACACGTGCCCCGGCGGCACGAGTTCGGCGACGACGCGCCCATGGGCTGTCACCGCGATGCGCTCGCCCGTGGCCACAGTCGGTCGCAGAACCACTGGCTCTCACGGCAGCGTTCTTCGCGGTCCCCGGAGGGCGCGACTTCCGCCAACGTCGCCCGCGGCCGCCATGTCAGCAACAGGCGTTCCCCGATCTGGTGCCCCGTCGTGATATGCGAGCTTTAGATGAACACGCCGTTGCGTTCGGTCCCGATTTGGGCGAAGCCCGGATCGGAGCTTGCGCCTGGCAAGCTTCGGAACTCGAACCCAAGGATGGTGCCCGAGAACGAACCCGCGGCGCGGGCTCGGGCGAAGCGGCCCACGAAGGCCCCAGGATCGGTGGGCGGCACGCCGTTGCCAAGACCACGGTCGGCCGGCGCCTCGACCGCGTCCCAAACGACGTCGACGTCAGCCACGGCAGGAACCGCGTTCGGTCCGCCACACACGAACGTTTCGATGAGCGGAACGCCGCGCGCGCGGAGGCGTGCCCTGCCGGCGTGGACATTCAGGCTGAATGCGGAGCGCGGCACCGCGACGGTCCAGAACAGGCCATTCGGGTGGATGCCGCCGTTAAGATCATGCACCTGCGAGCCCGAACCGGGCTCGAAGAGGTCGATTCAAAGCAGGGCAAAGGTACCCCGATTGCGCGACCCATCCCGGGCGCGGTAGATGCCTTCGGATACGCGCACGTCGACCTCGAGCCCGTACTCGACGCCATCGCTTCCCCTTGCACGGCCGACGACGTACGCCAGCGCCGTGGCCGCGTGGAGGTCCGTGATCACGGCCGGCTCGGGTTGAAGGCGCACGCTTGGAAAGCGTGTGTAGGGGAAACTCTACCGAGGGTTCGAATCCCTCTCTCTCCGCCAACCCTGTCGATTGGATCCCGTAGGTTCCCGTCACTCAATAACTTGGGAGCGTCGCTTCGCGCGAAATCGCTCTGTGTGACAGGTTTGAGTGACAGGTCGTCGATTTCCGAGGCGGGAACCAGCCCGGTCAGTTTCCCGATGCCAAGATCACGAAGATGAAGGACGGGAGGACGTACCTGGCGCACAAGGCGGAACACGCCGTGGACCTGGAGACGGGCGCGATCGTCGGGATCACCGTGCAGGGCGCCGACCAGAGGGACACGACCACGATTCAGGAGACCGTGCCGGAAGCGGCGAAGCAGCTCGGCGCCATTACGGCGGTGACCGGCGGCGCGATAGGGCGGCGCGATAGGGATGATCGACGAGCTCGTCGCGGACAAGGGCTATCACAGCCGGACGACGATGCACACGCTGACGGCTTGGAAGATTCGCACCTATATCAGTGAACCTGAACGCGGGCCGCAGGTGTGGACCCATCAGGGGGCCGCGCGTGACGCGGTGTATGCGAATCGCCGGCCGCGAATTGTGGGCCGCCCTCGTAACCGACCAGGACGGGACCAGTCATCGGCGCTATCGACCGCCACCGAAACGCCAAGGCCCCATCCCCGAGGCTCCAGGAATGCCGCGGTCGATGGGTGGACTCGGCCAAACGCCGAGGACCGCGAAAGAGGTGTCGTACATCCACGCTTCACCCGGATGCGCCATCAAGGGCCGCGTCGCGAACCGACGGATCCATCCATCCGGCGTGTGCGGTGTCGCCGGCTTAGGCGGACCAGGCGCGACCCGCAGTGTCGTCGCTTCGCGCCACACCGGAGTCGACACCTTGGTCACCGGGAATCCGAAACCCATCGTGCAGGTGAGCAGGTGCCGCACCGTCACGGCTCGACGGGCCAGTTCGGTGTCGTCCACTTCGGCGTCGATCCGTCGGAGGACACGCCGGTTGGCCAACTCGGGGATCATCCGCTCGATGGGGTCATCCAGGCTGCAGGCACCGCGCTCCGCTCCGCCGACGGAGAGGTCCTCCCGCTGGCCAGCCCCGCGACACAATCGCGAGGACGCCGCCGATTGACGAATCGCTCCGGACCTCCTCCCTCACAGCTCAACTCCCCATCAGTCGCCCAGTGTGTGGCGTACGACGGCTGTATCCACGGGGAGGATGCGAGTTCCGAATCCCCCCACCACGCGGTCGTCCAGCCAGCGGCGCAGGAGCCTGCCGTGCCGAGGATCGCGACGTTCAACGAGGAGAACGCCGATTTCCAGCTCGTGGACGGTGATCACCGAGATGAAGAGCTGCGTCAAAGGAAGTGGCGCCGCCCACGCCGCCACACGGTGGTCAGCTTTGCCAGCCCGCGCCTTCCTGAGCTCGGAGATGACGTTGGTGTCGAGCAGGTACATCAGCCCAGGTCAGCCGGGAACGCGGGCTCACGAGAATCCGGCATCTCCAGTTCGACGTCCTCGATGCCGGCGGGCACCCCCAGGAGATCGATGACGCTGAGGCCGCGAGAGGCGAGCCGGTTGTCCTCTCGAACGTCAGGAGCACGTGCGACGGCCGTCCCCGGTCGGTGATGACGACCGGCCCTCGACGCGCCGCGCGCTTGGCGCGGCCTGTGTCCTGGTTGAACTCCCGACTCGACACGCTGGCCACGGGCTTCGACGAAGTTGTCATGTAGCAATGTTGCTACATTTCGCGACAGGCCCGACAGAGTCCGCGAGCCGTCGTCAGCTGGGGGTGGCCACGCCCTCATACATGAACGTCAAGAGTCGAGGCCCTGGCATATACGCGGATTGAATCTGTCGGACGTGGAAACCAGACTCCTCCAGTAGAACTGGAATGGCGCGATTCAGATGACACCCTCCCGCAACACGTCGCCACGCCGGCGTCAGCCGATCCTGCCAACGCCCCACGCTGGCATCCGGCGCGCGTCCGTGCTCGACGAACAGCCATTCTCCCGACCGCTTGAGCACACGACGAACCTCTCCTATCGCGGCCCCCAGATCATCGATGCTGCACATGGTCCACGCCGTCACCACGGTGTCGACACTCTCTGACACGAGAGGCAGCACCTCGGCCTGCCCGCGGACCAGTGTCACCGCCAGCGCCTCGCGACGAGGGGCGCTGGCCGCCATTGTCAGGAGCCTGTGGGAGGTGTCCACCCCTACGACGCTTGTGACCGCATCGGGGTAGAGCAAGAGGTTGAGTCCCGATCCAACGCCAATCTCCAATACCCGTCCTCGCGCCCCACGCACGAGACGATGGCGATAGGGAGACAGCACCTCCTGCCGCATCGCGCGGCTGAGGAGGTACGGGAGGACGCGATCCCCGTAGAAACCCATCGCCACATCGAGAGCATACACGAGACGCCGTTGCTGACACTTGACGTCTCGCGGGCGGTACGCCGAAGGACGTGACGCGATTCGCGTACACTACTCGAGAGGGCTCGTGCAGCGTACGCCCTAGGCGAAAGCGAGACCGATGAACGGACTGTCGACCGTTGAGGCCAATCAACGACTCCTCGAGAGCACCGGCACGCTGCAGTTGCTCGACGTCTAACGCGTGCCGTGAGTGTCGGTCGCGGAGCGCCTTGACTGGTCGTGCCGGTTTGCCCGCAACACGGTGGTCCTCAAGGGCGAGCGAGGATCGCGATGGCCATCACCGGCCCGTGGGAACGCGGCGTGCTGTAGCGAGGCCGCCGCACACGCGATTCGACGAAGGCTAGATGGCCTCCGGAAACAACCACCGTGGCGCGACGCCGGTTGTGCTTCGCGCCATCCACGCGATCAGCGGGCGTGCAGCCGCGACGTTTACTTCTCGCGCAGCTTGATGCCTTCCAGCGCGGCTTTCTCGTTCCCCATGTCAGCGGAACCGGTGGGGTACTCGTTCAACTTCAGGATGAACGCGACGAGGTCAGTGGTCTGCGCGGGCGTCAGGTCGCCGGGCGCGTTCGCTGGCATCGTGGCCTTGATTTTGTCGAAGAGCTCGTAGAGCGAGCGTCCGGACCACGTCAGCTTGAAATTTTTCCCCTGAAGCCCGGGACCGATATCGGTACCCTGCAGCATGTCACCATGGCACACGGCGCACTGTTTGGTAGAGAGCTCGGCGCCGCGCGTCGCCTGCGCGTCGGTGTACACGCCGTCCATCGTCGACTTGCCGTCCTGCGCGAACGATGACCGCGCCGCCGACACCACGCCCAGCGCCAACGCCCCGACCAAGACTCCCGCGCCCGCCTTCACGCCATATCGCTTCATGTGACCCCTTTCCCCCACGGAACACCGCCGCCATTATCGCTCATTGAGGATGAAGACTGAAGATGGGGCGCTGGTCGACCATGACTCGCGACTGGCGACTTGTGACTGGCGATGCGACGTGCGCCTCACGAACTGCCGGCTTCTCGTCAGCGGAGGCGACGGAGATTCGTCGGTTCGTGCGCGGTCGAAATCGTCTCTTGCAGCGCGCTGTGAATTTGATACATTACGAAGGAGAGGTCGATGCGCGCACTTGCTTGGGCGCTGGCGGTCGTCCCGCTGGCGTCGTTCATCGCGTTAGCCCAGCGAGGAGGCACCTTCGCTGGCTCGCGCGACCATCCGGCTATCGCCTACTCGAAGGCGGTTTCGAACGATCCCGTCGCCGCGCTCTCACGGACGATCGCCGACGGAAGCGTGCGCTTCACGTTCGATCCGCAGCACGGGTACCTCAGAAGCGTACTCGACGCGCTGCAGATCCCCATCGAGTCGCAAGTTGTGGTCTTCACGCAGACCAGCAAGCAGGCCGAGCTCATCACGCCAAAGAACCCGCGCGCACTGTTCTTCAACGACACCACCGCCGTGGGTTGGGTGCGTGGCGCCGACGAACTGGAGATCGCGGCCGTCGACCCAGTGCTCGGGTCGGTGTTCTACGCGCTCGACCAGAAACTCTCGGACCGCCCTGTGTTCACGCGCGACGATGCGGAATGCCTCGCGTGTCATCAGACGTGGGACACGCTCGGCGTGCCGGGTTGGACGTTCGTGTCCACGTTCAGCATCCCGCAGGACAAGTACTCCTACGCCTCCGGATCGTTCTCGGATCATCGAAGTGCGTTCTCGGATCGCTGGGGCGGTTGGTTCGTGACGGGCAAAGTCGGGGCTGTTCGTCACCTCGGCAACGATACCGTTCTGGCACCTCGGACGGGCACGAACGGTCGAGTGCCGGCGCCGCGCGTTCTCGACTCGCTCGACGGCCAATTCGACACGCGAGGCTTCATCTCGCGCCACAGTGACGTCGCCGCTCTCATGGTGCTCGAGCACCAGGTCACGATGACGAACCTCATCACCCGCACGGGGTGGGAGGCGCGTGTCGCGCCGACGAGCCCGCGCGTGCGCGAAGCCGCCGTCGAGTTGGTCGACTACATGCTCTTCGTCGACGAGGTGCAAGTGACGTCGCCTGTGAGCGGGTCCACGAACTTCGCCCAAGTGTTCGCCGCGAAGGGACCGCAAGACACGCGCGGGCGAAGCCTGCGACAGCTCGACCTCCAGCGGCGACTCCTCAAGTACCCGTGCAGCTACTTGGTCTATTCCGATGCCTTCGAGGGGATGCCGATGGCGGCGAAGACGGCCGTATACGAGCGGCTGTGGGCGGTGTTGTCCGGCCAGGTGACCGGCGATGTCTACACGCGGTTGACACGCGACGACCGCGTGGCGGTGGCGGAAATCCTCCACGACACCAAGCCCGGTCTCCCCGCCTTCTTCGACCCCGGCGCCATTCGGTGAGCTATGCGAACGCCTCTCAGCTTTTCGCTCTCGTCGTCCGTCGCCACGCTGGGCGCGTGCTTCATCGCGCTCTTCGGCTCCGTCCCGTGCCTGCACGCTCAGTCCGCGGTCGATGAGGCACTCCCGCGAACGGTGCCGCTGCGTGAAGCGCAGGATCGCAATCCCGATCCAAGAGTTGTCGAGGTCGACCTGACTGCAAGGGTCGCTCGCGTCAAGACCGGGCCGAGCCAGAGCGTCGAGGCCTGGACGTACGACGGCGATCTGCCAGGCCCGCTCATCCGGACGAAGGTGGGCGATCGGCTCATCGTCCATTTCAAGAACGCGCTGCCTCAGCCGACCACGGTCCACTGGCATGGCATTCGCGTCCCAATTCAGATGGATGGCGTACCCGGTATCTCGCAACCCGACGTCGAGCCAGGTGGATCCTTCACCTATGACTTCGTCGTGCCCGACGCAGGGCTGTACTGGTATCACCCGCACGTGATGTCGGCGGCGCAAGTGGGCTTTGGGTTGTACGGCGCGGTGCTGGTCGAGGATCCGAACGACGGCATCACGATCGACAAGGCCGACCAGCAGGTCCTCGTGCTGAGTGACATCGCGATTCAGGACGATGGCACGCTCGAGCCGCCCGACAGTGGTGGTGACGCGGGGAACGTGTTCGGCCGAGAAGGGCAGATCGTCCTCGTGAACGGCCGCGTCAGCCCGTCGGTCAGCCTTCGGGCGGGCACGCTGCAACGATGGCGGATCGTGAACACGGCGAAGAGCCGGTACTTTCAGCTCGTCCTCGACGGGCAGCCGTTCACGATTGTCGGCGTGGACGGTGGTCTGACGACCGCGCCCGTGACCCGCGATCAAGTGGTGATCGCGGCAGGTGAGCGCGTCGACCTGCTCGTCGCCCCACAGGGGAAGCCGGGAGGGCAGCTCGTGCTGCGTGGGATGCCGTACGACCGTGGGTACGGCAGCTCGGAATTCCGTGCCGTCGAGGATCTCGTGACGTTCAATTTCACCAACGAACCGGCACTGCCGAACGCGGCGCGACCGAACCCGTCGCGGCCCATTGAGTCGCTGTCAGCCGAGGGTGCCACGCGTGTGAGCCTCGAGCTGACGCTCGTCGGGGTGGACGGGAAGAGCGAGTTCCAGGTCAACGGCGTCCCGTTCTGGAAGTCGAAACCGATTGCGGCCAAACCCGGGGAGACTCAGCTCTGGACGATCACCAACAAGGTGAAGTGGGCACACCCGATGCACATGCATGGGTTCTTCTTCCAGCTGGTCGACGAGGCAGGAAAGCCGATCCAGCCAATCGCGCTGAAGGACACGGTCGACGTACCGATCAACAAGACGGTCCGTTACTTGATCAAATTCGACGATCGCGAAGGGGAGTGGATGTTCCATTGCCACATCCTCGATCACGCCGAGGCTGGGCTGATGGGCACAGTGCGACTCGGCAACCCTCCGCCGTCAGATATTCGACATACCCACCGCTAAGGGCCGCCCTTGCAGACCACCGTCTGGTCCGCTGGCATCGTCGGCGGCCGAGCGAACGGGACGGCCCGGCGAAGTGAGCGGATGTCGGTGGCACGGTCAGCGGTCGGGCTGCCACTGGGCGACTCTGTCGTCGTGCACGGTGTGACCGCGAGTGGACTGGGAGTACGTCCGCTGCTGACGATGTGGCAGCTCGCGCGTCACTGAGCGGCCGTGCTTCGGCGATGGGCCGTCAGAGATAGTCCCCGCACACGCTGGCTCGGCTTGGCGCCATCCTCCAACTGTGCTAGGGTGCGACCGGCCTCTGCGGTGGAGGAGAATCCTGACGAGGAGAGCTGCCGGTGTGGTCGCGATCGCGTCCGTCGCCCTGACGTTCGCAGCGTCGCGGTCGATCGGTCAGCAGCGCGCGTCGACCTCCCCGTCGAGCGTCGTGCCTCCGCCTTGGGCCTATCCCGTGGCGCCGGCGCCGTCGGCAGGCACGCCGCCGTGACCTGTCTGACGTGCCGGATTGGCACCCGGCGGTCATCCTTCCATGCCGGACCTCGTGAGGCATGGACCGAAACCCGACGTGCGTTTCGGGTGCGCGGCGGCACCGAGTCGCTCGGCCAGCGGATTTTCGAGATGCCGCAGGACGTGGCGCGGACCGAATAGGCAGCGGACCGGGCCTCGCGGGGCGGTCCCCCACGCACGCGGTCCGGCAGCTGTTTGATTTCAACACGGGGCGCGCAATGGTCCGGGAGCGTGGCAGATGAAGCCGGTGGTGGAGAAGCTGACGCTCGAGGACTTCATTGCGCTTGCGGCGTACGCGGCGTCGATCGTTTCGTAACGCGTCGAGAAACACGGAAGAGGGGATCACATGGAGAATCGCCGTCGCGCGAACATGGGGATGGCGCTCGTTGGGACCCTGGGGGTGATGATCGCCCTCGTCGGTTGGTCCTCCCGCATCCAAGCAGAGCAGTCGACGCCTGCCGCGAAACCCGAATCTTCCTCTCCTCCGGCCGCGCTGCGGGCTCGGGCCCGTGCTGCGACGTCGCGATACGTGCCGCCGCGGACCGCCGATGGCCAGGTCGACCTACAGGGCATCTGGGTCAGCCTTAGCGCCACACCGCTCGAGCGGCCGAAGGCGCTTGAGGGGCGGGATCGATTGACGGACGAAGAGGTGGCCGAGCTCAAGCGCCGTGCCGCGCGGATCTTCGACATCTCGGGTAACTCCGACTTCGCGGCCGGCGACGCCTTCTTCATGGCGGCGTGGGAGAACACGCCGAGGTTCCGGAGCGTGACGTCCACGCACGGATCCGACGAGATGACCGTGCGCGAGTTCGACAACCGCACGTCGCTCGTCATCGATCCGCCTGACGGTCGCATTCCACCGATTACGGCTGAGGCACAGCAGCGTCGCGCGTCGGCCGCCGCGGCAGGTCAGCGCCCCGCAGGCCCGGAGGACCTGACCAATGCGCTGCGCTGTATCACGTGGAGCGTGCCCCGATTGGGCGGACGCTATGGTGCGGGCGATCTGGCGTTCTATCAGATCGTCCAGGCGCCGGGATACGTCCTCATCACGTTCGAGATCGGTCACGACGCCCGCATCATTCCGCTCGATGGACGCCCGCATCCCCCGTCACATGTGCGCTTCTGGAACGGCGACTCACGCGGCCGCTGGGAAGGCGACACGCTCGTGGTCGACACCACCAACTTCTCGGACAAGAGCAATTTCATGGGGGCCGGCTCGGGGCTGCGCCTCCTCGAACGCTTCACGCGAGTGGCCCCGGATACGATTAACTATCAGCTGACGATCAACGACCCCTCGACGTGGACCCGTCCGTGGACGGCCGAGATGCCGCTCAAGACCTCGAGTGAGCAGCTCTTCGAGTACGCATGCCACGAAGGCAACAAGGAAATCATGGAAGGCATTCTTCGCGCGACCCGAGCGGACGAACGCGCTGGGCGCTGACGAAGTCACAAGTCGCAGGTCGGGGGGGCCTTGACCGCAGTCGTGGGCGGATCGCCACCAAGCACCGCGCACACGGCCGTCAGCGCTGTTCCCGTTCTCGTCGTGCGCCGAAATGTGAATTGCGGACGCGTTTCAGCCGCAGGGGGACGGGGAACGAAAGGAAGCACGCTCCACCTCAGTTAGACTTACCGATGAGTCTGACCACGCCTCATGAAGCCTTTACGCGCAACCGATGTGAGACGGGCCGTCGGTGCGGCCGGGCGGGCCATTGCCGCCGTCCTCGAAACACGCCGGAAGGCGATCATCCCCGACATGCTGAATTCGGCCGGCAGCGTCTCCGCCGAGTGGTACATCGAAACGCTATGGAGCTACCTCGCGAAGCGCTCGCTCCTCAAGGGTGTGAGCAGCTTCGACGTCGAGTTCGCGCAGCCCGCGCGTCCGGAGGACCGCTACCTGCACTTCGCGCTGCCGCATCCCAATGCCGACGATCTCATCATGGACTTTTTCGTGATGCGTGCGCTGGATGGCACGAAGCGCCTGCAGCGCGTACCGGTGGCCTCCATCAAGATCCATCGTGGGCAGCGCCGGCGTTGGCACGGCGTGGCACCCGATCCGCCTCTGCATCCCTACGGCATTGAGGTCCGACGGCGCAACTTGAACAGTGCGGGACAGGTCTCCTGGTACACGCTCGTCTCGGTGACGATGGACGTGGCCCGCCGCGGCATGCAAATCGCCGACCCCAGAGACCACGATGATGCGACGCTCCTCTACGTCGTGCCGCGCTTCTCCTTCGCGCCGCTGGCTGAAACGACGCTCGTGAACAATCTGTTCATCTATCCTGATTTCGCGATCGAGCAGCCGTGGGCACCCGGCAAGACGTCAGCCAGGGCGCGCGTGACCTTTTGGGCCATGGCCAACGATTTCCCGTTCCCCATCGCCGACAGCCTCGTCAGCGTCGTGCGCACGAGTCTGGTCGACCGCATGCGCCGTCCGGTGGATGAACAGGGCAAGGCGATTCGTAAACTCGGCGGCTGAGCCCCGACCGCTTCGTGACACACGGGTGGTAGCGACCAGGCAAGGCCACAGCTCGATGCCGACGCCGGCTTCCACTGCGCGGTCGAAGGTCAGCTTCGCCGCGACGACGTCCTCCACGGCGAGGCCAACCGACTTGAAGAGGGTGACCTCGCTTGGGGCTCGACGTCCCTCGACGCTGCCCGCGATCACGCCCAATCAGGTGTCCGAGCTGCTCGCCCATGCGCTGCGGTCGACGCCGACGATGTACGACTCGCACCCACCGACCGAGCTACGAATCGCGCATGCCGTGTCGCCGCGTTGGGATGGGGTCTTTCGCGGTGATGGCGATGCACGCCGTCTGTTCGAGGATTTCCCGGCGCTCTGCCGGGCGGCGTCGGTTCACTGCTACGAGCAGCTTGTGGGGACCGGGTATGGCCGAGATCACCCATTCAAGCCTTTCGCTTGATTTTCGGCACGAACGCGAGGAACCGACGCGGATTGTCGACCATGATTTGGCGGAGCACTTCGTCGCTCGCGCCAGCCGCTTTGACCTTTGGCACGAAGACCGTCAGTGTCTTCGCGTAGCCCATCTCCTTGTTGTTCCGCTTGAGCTGATTGGCGCTTGAGAAATCGGACGCGAACAGCAGGTTGTCGGCGAAGCCCGCCTCCAAGAGCGCCATCACCATCGGCACAACCGGGGTGTCACCCGGGCCACCCTGTCGATCGAATCCGACGAACGCACCACGCCGGCAGATCGCCTTGTGCACGTCGACGTTGGAGTCGACCAGGTTGCCAACATGTCCGATGACGACGTGCCGCGGATCGACGCCGACGTCCTCGATGATGTCCAGCTGTTCGAGCGCAGATTTTCCTGGGATCCCGGTGTGCGTGAAGATCGGGATGTTTGTCGCCAGATGCGCACGCCCGGTGGCCCGGAACACCTTCCGCTCGACCTTGGTGATGTAGTCCCACGATCCGATCTCGCCGAACGCGCCGATGTTGTCGGCCCGCACCTGTTTCATGATGGCGTCGAACACCTGGTCCTCGCTCATCGTCGCGATCTCGGGTGGATAGAACGGCTCGTTGTAGAAGCCCGCGCCCGCGACAATCGGCATCCCCGACTTCTCGGACACCTGCTTGAGGAAGTTGATGTCGCGTCCCATATCGGGATGTCCACCGTCGACGATGCAGGCGATGCCTTCGCGTTTGGCGATCGCGATCTCCTCCGCCATGACATCCAGGTCCTGCATGAAGAACTTCCCGGCCGGAGCGGGTGGAGGCTGTGGAGGCGCCGGCGGTGGTGGAGCGTTCGGCGGACGGTTCCGCGCGGCCGTCTCCGCGCTGTATTTGATGAACCGCGGCAGGAAGTCCGGCGGGAACGAGAGGTGTTCGTGGAAGAGCGTCGCGCCGCCACCGAGCTCTTCTGGTGCGTAGTCCCTCAGCAATGTTCGGATGATGGCGCCCTTCGGAAAGGTCGGCGCTGCCGATGCCGACCTGGCCGACGCGCCGGCAAGGGCCATCCCAAGGAGTCCGATTGCTTCGCGCCGCGTCCATCCCAGTCGTTCGTCTACCCGCGTCATAGGTCACGCTCCCGGCGGGGAGCATATCAAGACGGGTGGGGGGTGGGGGCCTAACCCCTCCTGCCTATGCTCGAGGCGATCCAACCATTCGGTGCGCCTCCGCGCGAAGCCCGACCGTAGCGACAATGCGCGACAAAGCGGCCGGATTCTGGTTGCTAGGATTCGCCGGGGTCTACTACTGCTGGGTTTGGGGCGTTCTGGAGGCACACTTACATGCCACGATGGGCTTTCGCTTTCGTTCTTGTCTGTTTCACCGCCGTTCTCTTCCCGGCGCCCGCTCGCGCGCAAGCGAGCATCTCAGGCACGGTGACCGACGCGTCAGGCGGCGTCCTTCCGGGCGTAACCATCGAGGTGGCAAGCCCTGTCCTTATTGAGAAGGTCCGCACAGCGAACACCGACGGCGCTGGCGCGTACCGCATCACCACGCTGCGCCCTGGCACGTACAGCGTGACCTTCACGATGCAGGGCTTCAACACGATCAAGCGCGAGGGAATCATCCTGCAGGGCACGTTCGACGCGCCCGTGAACGCTGAGATGAAAGTGGGCGCCCTCGAAGAGACAGTAACGGTCTCCGGCGCCGCGCCCATCGTGGATGTCCAGAACAACATCACGCAGACCGTGCTGACCAAAGAGCAGATTATGGCGCTTCCCGGTGGTCGCACGGTCCAAGGACGCGCGGCACTGATTCCGGGCGTCGTCATCCCAGGCGGCAACACCGGCGTCGTCGCTCACGGATCCGATTCGCAGGACAGCCACACGATGGTCGACGGCTTCAAGTCTGGCATGCACTTGGTCGGACGAGGTACCGGTCGCCTCGGCGTGGGCAGCGTGACGCAGACGCAGGAAGCGCAGATCGAAGAGCTGGTCTACAGCACGGACTCGCAGGGCGCGGAGTACGCGCTGAGCGGCGTGCGCATGAACATGATCCCGAAGGAAGGCAGCAACAGAACGGCAGTCGAGGTTGTCTCCTATGGGAGGCACAAGCGCTTCGAATCCAACAACCTCGGTGACCTCCAGAACATCGGCTTCCGGTTCGTGCCCCAGCAGTTCAGTTTCGACTTCAACCCGGTCATCGGTGGGCCGATCAAACAGGACAAACTCTGGTACTTCGGTTCCATGTCCGGGAACAAGGCCAATACGCAGATTCTCGATTCGTTCTTCAAGCCGGATCATCCGGCGACGCCCGAGCGCTGCCGCAACCGCCCCGCTAACGACCTGTGCCCGGCCGATACGGGTGGCATCCTGAACCTGTCGCAGACGGTGCGCATCACGCATCAGGTCACCCAGAAGCACAAGCTCCGCTACAGCTTCGACAACACGCGCTTCGATGGCATTCGTGGCAACTACAACACCGGCGGCGTGATCACATCGCCGGAAGCGGCGTGGCGCCTCCCCCTGTGGCCCGCGTGGCTCGCGCAGGTGAAGTACACCGCCCCCATTACGAACAAGATCCTGCTCGAAGGCGGCTTCTCCTACGAGCGCGGCGACTTCCGCGTCCTGTTCCAGCCGGAGAACGCGCCCACTGACATCGCGAAGATCGATATCGGGCGCGGGACCCTGGAGGAGAACCACAACCTCAATTACAGCAACACCGAGAAGAAGAAGAGCGTTCGGTTCTCACTGTCGTACATCACTGGCTCGCACTCGTTCAAGACGGGGTTCGAGGACCGCTGGGCGACCGCCCAGCAGGCGAACCCGTACAACGCGGACATCTTGCGACGCCGTACCGTCAATGGTGTGCCGCTCGATGTCCTGGTCATGAACGGGACGGCCAGGAACTTGATGGAGCTCAACTTCGACGGCGGTGCCTACGTGCAGGACCAATGGCGCGTCAAGCGGTTGACCATCAACCTCGGTGCGCGGTTCGACCATTTCCGCGCAGGAATCCCGGCCCAGACCAACCCGGAATCGTTCTTCACTCCAGAAGTCATCATGCCCGCGCCGATCGGGAATACACCGAACTGGCTCGACTGGGCCACGCGCACTGGCTTTGCGTGGGACATCTTCGGCACCGGGAAGACTGCCGTCAAAGCGTTCGCCGGCAAGTTCGTGGCGGGGCACGCGCTCTCACGAACCTCGCAGTTCAATCCCATCTTCAGCCTGGGTGACAACCGCACGTGGACCGACCTCAACGGTGACGGCACCGTCGTGTCGATGGTCAATGGCCGTCCCACGCCGCAGTTCGCTGAAATCGGTCCTCCGGCCAACGCGCGGTTTGGCACGCTCTCTGGCACCGACCGCATGGATCCAGACCTGAGACGCGACAAGAACTGGACGTACGAAGTGACGGCCGACCACGAGCTCTTCCCGCGCGTGCGCGTAGGGGGCGGCTACTATCGTCGTCGCTACTTCGACCTCGCGTTCACGGACAACCTGGCGACCTCGCCCGTCGGAACCGCCGGTATGCCTGGCAGCGACTGGACGCCGTTCACGTTCATCGGTCCGGCCGATTCGCGCCTGCCGAACGGTGGCCGCGAAGCGATCACGCTCTACAACCTCAACCCGGCCAAGGTGGGCGTGCGCGAGGGCATGCTGGTCAATTCGGGTGAGTTCCGCATCTACAACGGCTACGAGGTGAGCGCGAACATCACCTTGCCGCGACGAGCGTTCGCGATGACGAGCTTCACCACGAACAAGACGCGGACGAATAGCTGCACCAACGCGCAGGAGAACCCGAACGACCTCCGATTCTGCGATCAGGAGACGCCGTTCCGGCACATCTTCAAGATTTCGGCCGGTATACCGCTGAAGTACAACATTTCGATCGCCAGCAACTTCTTCATCTTCGACGCGCCTGGCGCCGGCCTGACGGTTGTCGCGCCCTACTTTGCGGCCAACATGCCGGTGACTGCGGCTCTGGCAGGGCGAACGATTACCGGCGGCTCGGGGCAGTTCAACAGCGCGGCATCAAACCCTTCGTTCATCCAGGTCAACCTGCTCGAGCCGAATCGGATCTACCAGCAGTACTTCAAGGTGTTCGATGTCCGATTCTCGAAGGTCATGAACATGGGCAAGTACCGTCTGACGGCTCTGGCCGAGTTCGAGAACATCGGCAACATCCGCAGCATCAACCAAGTGAACCAGGCGTACTCCGTTGCCAACAGCGGCGCCACCTGGCTGCGTCCGACGTCGGTCCAGGGCGGGCGGAACGCGCGCTTCGGGATCCAGTTCCGCTTCTAACCTCGCCCAATTGGGGCTAGAATCGTGCCGCCGGGATTGGTGCTCCTCGCACCGGCCCGGCGGTTCGTCGTTTCAGGAACCATTCGGCCACCGGGGGGCGACATCCGGAGAGCTCGAGTGAAACGGCAAGTCCTCATCGTTCAGCATGACGCCGTGCAGACACGGATCCTCGAGGAGGGTCTCGCCGCAGCAGGGTTCGGCGTGCAGTACGCGTCTGACGGCCATACCGCTTTGTCGAAGGCGAACAGTTCCGCGCCGGACGTCATCGTGTTGGACGTGAAGCTGCTGGACCAGTCGGGCTTCGACCTAAGTGTGGCGTTGCGAGGGCGGCGACACACACCACTCATCATGTTGACCTCGCGCAGCGACGCGATGCGCGCGCTGAATGCGGGGGCCGACGATTTCGTCACCAAGCCGTTCGACCTCGACGAGTTGGTCATACGCGTGCACGGCGTGCTGCGGCGCGCGCAGGCATGTCTGTCACGCCTCGCGGTCGGGCGCATCACGGTCGACCTGCAGACGTTGCAGGCGTGGAATGGGCCCGATCGCGTGGACCTCAGCCACCGCGAGTTCGAGCTGTTGAAGTACCTGTCGGAGCGGTCCGGGCGCGTGGTCAGCCGAGCCGAGCTGCTTCGTGAAGTGTGGGGCTTCGCCGCGATGCCCAACACGCGGTCCGTCGATCACGCGGTCGCGCGCCTGCGCCGGAAGATCGAGCCGGACGCGCACCATCCACGCTACATTCACACCGTGTATGGAGATGGGTACTCGTTTACGCCTGACAGCGCCGACCGGCTTGCTTCAGGCGCTCCGCCGGTTCCGGTCGGTATTGACGCCACCGAGGAGGCGAGACACCGTGCCTAATCCAGTAGCCGATTCCAACTGCGCGACGGTGCTGTCGACGCGATGTGCTGCCGCGTTTCTCGTGATGGTTGCATGGCTGCTGGCGCCCGTGCCCGTTCGGACGCAGTCGTCGCCGAAGGCCGGTGCCATTCCGCGCAAGCTGGATGGTCGCCCCGATCTCCAGGGCTACTGGACGACGCAGACGTTCACGCCGCTCCAGCGTCCGGACCGATACGCGAACCAGCCGTTTCTGACGGACGAGGAAGCCGCGAGGCTGACCGCGCTGCTGTCGCAGCCCAACGTCGATCCGCTTCGCGGGGGTATTTTCGCGGCAGCCGATCACGATCGAGAGAGCAACGTCGAACAGGCCGATCCCACTCACTACGACAACGCCCAGTGGTTGACGACCAGCCGCCCGAAGACGCTGACCTCCCGCCGAACCTCGCTCATCGTCGACCCGCCAAACGGTCGTTTCCCACCGCTCACCGAGGAGGGACAGAAACGCGCGGCGGCTCGTCGGGCCGCTGTCAACTTCGACAGCTACGCCGGTCGTCCACTGCAGGAGCGGTGCATCGTCTGGACTCACGAGGGGCCACCGATGATGCCTCCACCCTACAACGACGTCACGCAGATCCTGCAGTCGGCAGGCTACGTCACGATCGTGCGTGAGTTGGCGACGAATCTCCCGCGCCTGATACCGACCGACGGCCGTCCATCCGCGGCGGCGAGCATCCGCCAGTGGGGCGGGATCTCCCGGGGCCGCTGGGAAGGCGACACGCTCGTGGTCGAGACGACGAACTTCAGCGAGAAGACCGCGTTCCAGGGCGCCACCGAGTCGTTGCGCGTAGTCGAACGGTTCACGCGCGTGAGCGCTGACCGCATCGACTACACGTTCACGGTCAGCGATCCGGCCACCTGGACGGCGCCCTGGACCGTCGAACTCCCGATGATTCGCTCCGAGGGCCCGCTCCACGAGTACGCGTGCCATGAGGGGAATTACGGTCTGGTCAACATCCTCAGGGGCGCGCGCGCCGCGGACCAGAAGCGCGCCAAGTAGGGCGGGTCCAGGAAGTCTCGGTCGGCTCGGCTGCGCCCCCTCGAACGCAGGCGGAGGTTTCCCACGACGACACAACGCCTCGCCGCGTTCGCCCTCATAGTGGGCGGTCTCACGATCGACGGCGAACGCAAGACCTACATGGAAATGACGAAGGCCGATGTCGACCCTCTCTCGGCGACCAGGGTTTCGACGGTGTTCCGGTGCGGCAATCCATAGCCTGTCCGCGCTGAATCAGTACCGATTGCCGGAGCGCCGCGCCCGGATCGCCAGGCGCACGCACAGGCGGGCACCGCTCCCGATCCTCAAGGCCGTGGCGATGGCCACGCTCACGATCCAGGAACGCAGAACAAGGTTACGGCTGCCGGTCGTACACCTGCAGATTGTCGACGGCTCGACCCTGCGGATCGGTCCCCTTCGCGGTGACGGTGAGCGTTTTGCCGTCGGCCGACACCACGACGGTATTGACCACCGTCACCTTGCCGGCCTTCTTGAACGTCGCCTCGGTCGTCGATAGATTGACGCGCTTTCGAGAGACCGTGTCGCCATTGGGATTGTTGCCCATGATCGGCGAGTCCTTGCCGTCGTAGCCTCCGGCATAGGTCCAGCGCTGCTTCGTGCCGTCCGCGGCAACGGCGTCCACGGTGGTGATGACCCTGCCCAAGCCGGCCGGTTCGATCTTGATGGTCGTGCTCTTTGGGGGCGGGCCGGGGCTGTATTTCGACTTTGCGAGATTCAATCTCCAGTTGCCAACCGTCGAATTACCCTGAGCTAGGGCAGATGTTCCGAGAGCCAACGCGAGAAGACCGACGACGACGAGAAGCGTCTGAGCGAGTCTGATTCGCATAAAGCCTCCCTGTGCCGGCTGCGGTACAGACAGGAGATTACCGTAACTCAATACGTTTGATATTGATGGGCTGGCGTGTCGGCGGGCGGGAAAACAGCGGATATCGGTGAGGCGCAGCATGCGGCACTTCGTCCTCGTTTCCTCCGTCGTGTTGGAAATGGTCCCGCCCGACGGACCCTTCAGGGCACCTGGGAACAGGCGGACCGGCTCTTCAAGCGCGCAGCGTGGGTGAACAGAACCCCGTCTCCGGACGGTTGAACGATAGCGCCTGGAATTCCCGCGTCGGGAGCGGCGCAACCACACGGTCCATCGACGCACTCGGTGTGATGCCCATTTTGAAGTGCCCGTTCAGCTCGGCCGCCAGCATGATCCGCTCGTGGAGCGCGAACGCGGCATCGACCTGAAACCCGAGCGGCAGCGTGCTCTGGTTCACGGCCACCTCATCGTTTACCACGATCGAGTAGCCCACCGACAGCTGCGGGGCGAGGTTACGCTGCGCCGCAGCAGGCGGTACCACACCGAGGGTCACAGCTCCAAGCAAGCACCCTACGGCCGCAGACTTTCCCACGTCGTCCTCCTCCTGGCATCACGCCGCCACACCCTCTCGCTCTCCGGTCACCAGACAGTCGGCCGGCACGTCGGCAGGCGGCAGTTCGCCTAACCAGCGCAGCCCGTCGTCAGTTGCGAACCGTCTGAGCGGATGTCGTGCTCAGACAGGAGACCCGAGTTCAAGAGCTGAGTTCAAGGCCTCGACAAGAAGCAGCCACATCAACGAACAACCGCGCAAGAACGGGGAGATCTGACGATATCTTGACAGGATTCCGGTATTCAAAAGAGGCCCGGATCAGCAAGAAACACAATACACAATAGATGTCGCTTGTCCACAGATTTATAGAACTGGCTGGCTAAACGGGCGAACCGTTGCCGCTGGGCTAGCCGCGCACCTGGGTCCCGAAGCCGCCCAGGCGCCTTTACGTCAAGGGCGCGTGGCGGATCCGGGCGATCAGTCTCTCGGCTGAGGTACGTACCGTAGGTACGGTTTCGGGGCATCCCATCCGTGTGGGAAGCGCTCCCGCGCCTCGGCCTCTTGAACCGCCGGCAGGATGATCACCTTGTCGCCGTCGCGCCAGTTCACCGGCGTGGCCACCTTGTGTTTTGCCGTCAGCTGTATCGAGTCAATCACGCGCAACACTTCGTCGAAATTCCGCCCGGTGCTCATCGGGTAGGAGAGGACCAACTTGATCTTCTTGTCAGGCCCGATCACGTACACGTTACGCACCGTCTGGTTGTCCAGGGCGGTGCGCCCTTCGCAGGTTTCCCCTGCCTCGGCCGGCAGCATGCCATAGAGCTTCGACACCTTGAGGTCCAAGTCCGCGATCATCGGGTAATTGGGCGCGTACCCTTGCGTCTCCGCGATGTCCTTCGACCAGCCGCGATGGCTCTCGACCGGGTCAACGCTCAGGCCGATGATCTTGACCCCACGCCTGTCGAAGTCTGGCTTGATGCGCGCCATGTAGCCAAGCTCGGTCGTGCAGACCGGCGTGAAGTCTTTCGGGTGAGAGAAGAGCACGCCCCACGAGTTGCCGAGCCATTCGTGGAAGCGAATCGGGCCTTCGGTGGTCATCGCCTCGAAGTCTGGTGCGTCGCTACCAATCGGAAGCGGGCCGGTTGTGGTGGCCATGGTCATCCCTCCTGATGAACGTCGATGCGGTTGTCGCGGAGCGCGATTATACTGCCCGGTCAGAGCGACGGTCGTGAATCGTGATCTTGAAACAGTTCTATCTCAATTGTCTTGCTCATGCGTCCTACCTCATTAGCGACGAGAAGACGCGCGTGGCGGCTGTGGTGGACCCCCAACGCGACGTCGACTGTTATCTGCAATGTGCAGCCGACCAGGGGTTGCGCATCGCGTATGTGGTACTCACCCACTTGCACGCCGACTTTGTGGCAGGCCACCTCGAGCTGCGCGACCGCGTTGGTGCCACGATTTGCCTATCGAGCCAGGCGCAGACCGAGTACGCGTTCAGAGCGCTTGCGGATGGCGGAGTACTGGAGTTCGGCCGTGTGCGCCTCGTGGCCCTGCATACGCCCGGTCACACACCGGAGTCGATCTCGCTGGTCGTCTACGACCTCGAGGTCGGCGCCGATACACCCTACGCGGTACTGACCGGCGACACACTCTTCGTGGGTGACGTCGGGCGGCCGGACTTGCGGGCGGCGTTGGGCTGGTCGGCCACGCAGCTGGGCGGGCTGCTGTACGACTCGCTGCACGCGAAGCTCCTGCCGCTGCCAGATCCCACTCTCGTCTACCCGGCCCACGGCGCTGGTTCGTTATGCGGCAAGGCCCTGTCGCGCGAGACGGTGTCCACGATCGGTGAGCAGCGACGATTGAATTACGCGCTCCAACCGATGTCCAAGGCGGTCTTTGTCGACCTGGTGACTGCTGATCAGCCGGAGGCGCCACCATACTTCACCTACGACGCGGTGCTTAATAGCCGCGAACGCCCGACCCTCGAGGTGGCCCTGTCGCGAGAGCTGAAGCCGTTGTCTCTCGCTGAGGTGCTCGCGAAAGCAGCCGCCGGCGCACAGCTCCTCGACTCGCGCGATCCGGTCGAGTTCGGCGCCGCGCACCTGTTCGGCAGTATCAATGTCGGCTTGGTGGGGCAGTACGCCACATGGGCCGGCACGGTCCTGACGCGAGACCGCCCCATTATGATCATCGCCGATCCGGGCGCCGAGACCGAATCGGCGCTGCGGCTCGGACGAATCGGTTTTGATCACGTGATTGGCTATCTCGAACACGGGCTCAGCAGCGTCGCGGATCGCCCCGATCTCATCACCTCGACGGAACGGCTCGCTCCTGGCGTCGTCGCCGCACGTCTCTCGGCGTCCCCGTCCCCGTTCCTGCTCGACGTGCGCGGCGCGTCGGAGCGAGCGCAGAAGTGGATCCGCGACAGCGCGCACATCCCACTCGGTCAGCTGCGCGAGCGGATGCACGACGTGCCGGCGGATCGGTCGGTGATCGGCCGCCGGCTGACGCTGAATCTGGGCGTCCGGTACGCGCACGATCGCGGCTTCATTCGCGAGCAGTGCCGAGTGGAGGCACCCAGCCCCTTCAGCGGAATCTATCCGGCAGCCTGTTTCCCCGGGACCAATTTCAAGGTGTGGAATCCCCTGTCGCCCCGCGTCAACGCGGCGTACGACCTCACGGGCGACGGCAAGACGCTGCTCAAAGGCGGATGGGGCCGCTACCCGCACATGCGCTATGTCGACGAGCTCCAGATGGCGAACCGGAATGTGCCGCTGGTGACCACGTTCCAGTGGCGCGACACGAACGGCAACCTGCGCTACGAGCCCGGCGCTGAACGCGAACACCACCGTCACGCTGACGCAGCTGTCCGGGCCGAACTTCCTTGTGCCGACATCGATTCTGCCGGCCAGGAACGTGGAGTTGAGCGCTACGTTGCGCTTCTGACGGCGCTGCCGACGCCTGACGCACGTCGGCAGCGTTTTGGATGTTCGACCAGCCGTGCGGCTTCCCGGCAGGTTAACGGGTGCCGCGCGCGCTCTCGGAGGGCGCGCGCGACGCGGCATAGGCGGTGACGGCCATCATGTCCTGCACAGACATCTCGCGCACGATGGTCTGCATCAGCTCCGACCACGGGCCGCGGCGCGTTCCGGTCTTCATATCGAACAGTTGGCGCGTGGCGTAGCTGGGCGATCGGCCAGCCAGAGGCGGCACCGGACCGAGGCCTTCCAGATTCCGGCCGTGGCAGACGCCGCACTGGTACTTGGCGGCGAGCTGCTGGCCCTTCTTCAGCGTGCCGGTCGGCGCGTAGACCGTCCACCCCATCCGCGTGTCGCGTACTTCCGCGCGGAGGTTGTCGTCGGGCACTTCCACCAGGTGGTCGCCCATCGGTTCCATGCCGCCGCCTTCGTTCTGCGGAATCGCCATGTGCATGCCTCCTTGGAGGCGCACCTTGGGAGCCGTGCGCGATTCGATCACCCTGATCCGCTTCGGATACGGTTGCGCGGCGAAGTACTCCGCCGCGGCCTTCAACTCGTCGGGCGTCGCCGCCTTGGTGTACGAAATCATCATGTTGGTGTTGGCCTTGCGGGGGTCGGCGCTCCGTCGAAGACCGTTCTTGAAGTCCTCCATCTGCTGAAGGAAGTAGGTCGGGTGCAATCCGTTCACGGGAGCGTTCTCCGGACGCCCTGCCCCGTCAGCGAGGTGGCACAGACCGCAGGGAAGCACTCCTTCCTTGCCATTCCTGACGATTAGTGGCAGCTGGCCACGGCGATCGCCGGGGTGCCAGTCGGGGATCTCACCGCGCCCGGTGCGCATGGCGCTCCGCGGCATGGTCCGATCGCTCCCGGTGATCTTGATCACCGTATTGTCGTCGGCAGGCAGAGCCGTCGGCGCTGGCGGTGACCCTGGCGGGGGGGGAGGGGTGTAGGCCCAGTCGGGGAGGCCGGCCGGCACAGGGGCAGTTGGTGCTGGTGCACTCTGCTGTGCAACGAGCACCGGTCCTGCCAGGACGACACACGCAGTACGAACGAGTGCACGGCGCATTCTGCTCATGTTCAGCTCCTTGGACCGCTGCAGCGCTGTCGAACTCGGGCCGAGCGCCTCCAACGCCATGGACTCGAACACGGACATGGGGACCCACTCGCGCCGTACGCCCCTGCCCCCCGTTCGAGCGGGCTACTCTGCCGCCGCACATTATAGCCACGAGAGCCACGAGTCTCGCCGTGCCGGTCGACATGAGTCCGATCTGGCCTTGTCCATCAGCTCGACTGAGCGGGGTCGTCCATGGGGATCGCGGCAGCGACAGACGCGATCGTCGTCGCAGCCGAGGGGCTGCTTCGTCAGCGGACGAGTCGCGCCGCGCCTCGTCCTCCGAATCCGGTCAGGTCGACGATGCGACCGTCTCCGGGTGGCAGCGTGCGAAAGTACTCCAGCAACGGACGATCGTCGCTGAGCAGCGGCCCATCGCCAGCGAACGCGCGCAGCTCATCTGGTCCGGCGACGTACTGGGCGACCAGCGCATCGAAATCAGTCAGACCTACGGTCTGCAGCGCCGCCCGCGTTTCCTCGCGTGCGAGCTTGCATTCGAACGCGGCGCGGTCAATCGTGAGCGGGCCGGTCGATCCGATCAGGAGTTGACCGCCTGCCCAGAGCGTGGCGTGCGGGAAGGCGGCGAGGAACGTCCGCAGCATCAACTTGTACTCGACTTCGCTGCGGTGGCCGATCCACTGGAGCGCCAAGCCGCCGTCCGCGAGTGCCCGCCGCATCAGGGTGAAGTACTCGAGGGAGTAGAGATGCCCGGCGCCCGCGTGTTCAGGCTGAATCAGGTCGGCGGTCATTACGTCGTACCGACCCGCTCTGGACGACAGAAAGTTCCGACCATCGTCGACGCGCATGCGGACGTTCGATCGCGAGGTGACCGCATAGTTGACGTGCTCAAACCACTGCGCCGCTTCGACCACCGACGGCGAGAGCTCCACGACGTCCACTGTGGTGTCGTGCTGGCTCACCGCGCCCGGCGTGACGCCGCCTCCCAGGCCGATGACGATCGTGCGCCTCGGGTCGGGGTGCAGCGCCATCGGGAGGTGGCCGATCAGCCGGTGCAAGGCCACCATCTCCGGCAGGTCGGACGCCTGGTGCAGCCCGTCCAGATACAGGACGACGCCTTGGTCAGCACGTCGCCGTACGGCGACGGTGGTCTGAGCGCCTTCTTGGCGCCAGAAGGGACGCTCGTCTACTGGATAGCGTCGGTTGCTGGCGACGTCGAGCATATCGGGCACGCTGACCGCGGCGAGAGTGAAGGCGAGCAGTCCCGCTGCGGCGAGTGGAACGGTTCGACGCGGCGCGACGGTCAACCGGAGGAGGAGCACGAACGTCAACGCGTATACGCCCCCCAAGCAGATGATCGCCGCGCGCGTGCCCAGCAGCGGCAGCGCGACGAACCCCCCCACCACCGCGCCGACGATGCCGCCGAGCAGGTTCGCCGAGTTCAAATCGCCGACGCGTGTCGCCTGCACCGATTCCCGCGCGCCGGCTTTGGATGATCCCCCGCCACCCCACAGCCGGAGTCCGATCGGGTAGGAGAGGCCCATCAAGAAGGCTGGCGGAAGCGCCAAGACCACGCTGATGTGAATGTCGGCCGTCGTGTGCCACCCGGCCCGATAAGCGCTCGCAATCGCAGTGGCGGCGAGCGGAACGGCGATGGCGGTGGCGAACTGAATCCACACCAGGCGGCGCAGCAGCCGATCGGGTGTCCTCAACAGCGGCGTCGCCGCATACGATCCGAGGGCGAGTCCCAGCAGCACCGCAGCCAGCATGGTCGAGAACGCGTAGCTCGTCGCCGGGACGAAGTACACGAGCACACGAAACCACACAACCTCGAGGGCCAACGCCGCGAATCCGGAGAGCGCGAACACCGCTACCGCCGCGAACGGCGGACGAGCCCGCACTGGCTCTGCGAAGGTTGGTGATGACGCTCGGTCGGCCCCGCCAGACAAGGTCAGCGCTACGAGGCCGACGAGGACGTTGATCGACGCGGCGATGCGAAAAGCTCCGGCGATGCCCACGCTTCCGATCAGCAGGTAGCCGGTCAGCAGCGCGCCAAGAACGGCCCCTGCCGTGTTGGTCGCATACAGGACGCCGATCCGGCCGCTACGGCGCTCCCCGGTGTCGGAGGCTTTCAGCATGAGCGGCAACGTCATGCCCATCAGGATCGTGGGCGTGAGAAGGACCGCGAACGATCCGACGAACCTGATCGCGGTCTGGATCCAGAGACCGTCAGGAAGGGAGGATTGGAGCGCCGCATACCACGGCGTGAGCGTGGGCAGCACCCAGTAGGTCGCCAACGCCAGCAGACCGACGACGACCTCGACGCATCCGAACCAGCGGAGGGGAACCGGGGTCCGATCGGCGACGCGGCCCGCAAGGGCGCTGCCGAGGGCCAGGCCCGCCATGAAGCTGGCGAGCACCGTCGTGGCGGCGTGCACCGTGACCCCAAACACGAGGGCCAGCAGGCGCAGCCAGAGGACCTGATAGATCAGCGCACTGACGCCAGACCCGAAGAAGAGGACCGCCAGAAGGACGAGCGAAGGCCTGAAGGCGCGACCCATAGCGTCCGCACTATATCAAGACCTAGCGCATGGGAGGGGGGCGGCGGCGCGGCGGATTACCTCTCGAACTCAACCTCGATGTCGGAGAGACCGCCCATGAAGAAGCGCGCGCGCTGGCCTGCGAGCCGGTCGGTGCCGCTACCGTGCTCGAGTCCGACGACTTATGGATACCAGCGGCCGTTCCGAAGGGTCCGCACCAGCGTCGACCACGCTTCAGGGGAGGCCACGTCCGGATTGAACGACACGTAGATCCCCTCATTATCCCAACTGGTGGTCTTCGTGCGATTGAGCACCATCACGTACCGCTCCAGGAACGTGTTCCAGTGGACCGACGGGCCCCAGAACGCGTCGGCGGAGCCGCCGTCGTGTCATGAATCGTGGGTCGGAAACAGCGGTGTACCAATCGGATACTCCCAGGCGACGTCGATCGTCCCGTCGTCACGGGGAACCGTCGCGTCGTTCGCGGGCAGCCAGAGGCCGCCTTGCGAGACCTCCACGGCACCGACCGGCTGGTCTCGGTTGGCCCAGAGCAGCCGCGCGGCGGCAACGCCCTGCGCCTCGGTGTCTCGAACGTACTGCGAGAAGAGCAAGTACACGTAGTGTTCGTCTCGATCGAGGACTGCCGTGAAGTCTCCGACGCCGCCGGCGAAATACAGGTTGCGCGTGTCACACTCCGACGTGCCAGGCAGCGACGACAGAACGATGCCCAAGTCTTCCCAGGTTCGGCCGCGGTCCCGCGAGCGCGCTGCCCCGATACGTGGCTCCATTTTGTCGCTGTCGGGACATTCGGCCGGGACCACCTCATTGTGGTAGTACCCGTACCACACGCCGTCCGCATCGGCGAGCACCGCCTCCATCCACACGCAGCCATCGGGCGCCTGGGGATCCCACGTCACGTGACCCTGGAACTCCAAGTGTTCGAGCGTCCGGCCTGTGCTGAGAGACACGATGCCATCGACCGACGTGAACACGTGGAGAGTGCGCTCCTCGTCCAGGAGGTCCCAGACGACGGCGCTGTTGCTGTCGACGTGCAGCGATCCGGCCATCTTGGCGCTCGGGAGCGCGATTGGCGGCGCCGGCGTCAGGTCCACGGTTGGGGCGGGCTGCTGAGCCAGCGTGCTGGCCGCGAGCAGCAAGGCCGCACAGGCGATGAGCGCGGTGGCGCGCGCGTCGGAGCTCGGGCGTGCGAACAGCATCAAGTAAGCATCGCACGCGCGATCGATCGGGAAGCGGCGAGATTGTGGAATTTTTGTGGCGGTGCCATGAACGGATGAGCTTCAAACATCAGGTGGCCCCGTCAGGCCGCAAGCGGGCGGCGGCCTGCGTCAGTTGTTGCCGCTTTCGTAGAAGGGTCTCGGCTTCTGGCAGGGCGGGGGGCCGAGAGGCACGAGCCATTGGTGATGCTGGTCCTCCATGACGGGTACCAGATGCAGCGCCTCAATCGCGAACGCGCGCAGACGGCTCGAGGCATGATCCTTGTCGATGACCACGTGCCTCACGCAGGAGTACGCAAGAAACGTGTCGCGCGACCACCGGGCGGCCTCGACTTCGGCGTCCGTGAGCGTCGTCTCTTGGTCGCTGAGCGCAAGCAGCGCGACAAGCATGGGCGCTCGCGCGCTCGCGGTTTTCCTCGATGGCGACACACGCGACAGATAGCCTCCCTCGATTGGATGGCGGTGGGCCGTTTGAAAGAACAGATTCGACGCCGAGAAGTTGCCAAGCGACGACACGCCGTCGCGAATGCCGGTCGGCAGAGTGAGGATGCGTCCGTCTTTCGGCGTCAAGGCGAGATGCTGGTACACCGGCGGGATATTGGCGGAGTAGAGGTGACGTGGACCTGGGAACCCCTCGAGCGCGAGCAACAACAGGACGGGCATCGCCAGGCGCCGCCACGCCCGCGGGCTGTTGCGCCGCCAGGCCTCGAGCGCGAAGGCGAGGAGCAGCGACAGCCCTAGGCTGGCCAGCACGGCGAATCGGGACGGAGAGCGGGCCAGCCCGAGCACCGGCACGTAGCGCAGGATCGCCCACGGCGCGATCACCGTCGTGTTGACCCCCGCGATGTGGATGAATGGTCCGAGCGACAGCAGTCCGAATAACGCGGTGAAGGCAACCCAGAACGAGGGAAGCCAGCGTCGCCAGGCCGCGACGCCGATGCACACCAGCCCGACGATCGAGAAGGAGGCGACTAATTCCGGGAACGCGTCGGCGTTGGGGGGCAACCACCAGCGCTCCGTCCACCGTCCAAACCAGGCATGATTCGGGTTGGGCACGACATACGCGAGCAAGTCGACGCCACGGGGACTGCTTCGCCAGGGCAGCGGCGTCTCAGGCAGGCGCCCCTGGAAGAACCGTTGGACGAGGCCGACGAGGACCGGCGCTATCAGGGCCAGACACGTCGCAACCGAGACTCCCCCCAAGCGAATGAAGACCGGTAGGCGGTCGGTCGGATCGTGCAGCCGCGCGACAGGTCGGAACGTCAGCCACACCCGTGTCGCGCCGAGCAGCACGGCTAACAGTGTCGGCGTGTAGAGCGTTTTTATCGAAAATCGGATCGATCCGATGGAGACCTCGGTCCAACCGGTGATGAGCCGCCACGCGAGGAACACGGCGACCATCACCAGCGTACGATCGACGATACGGATGGCGCGAGCATCGCATGTCGGCGCCGGCGCGCGCCGCTCGATGCGGACGAAGCGCCACGCCACCACGAAGACGCCGATCAGCAGGCAGTAGACGCCGTAGTACGTGTCCGAGTAGTGCGCTGCCGCGACGGCGACGCCGACGAGCACCGCCGTCGCCAGCGTCGGCCGTTCCATCAGGCGGAGGAACAACAACACGAAGAGGGGAAGTGACCACGCGGTGACGAGACTGAAGTGCGCGGTCTCTCGGGCCGTTATCACGGGTGACGCGATGAACATCGTGCCGGCGAGGGCTGCGCTCCAGTTCCGGAGCCCCAACGTTTTCCCGAGCGCGAACACGCTCACGCCGGTCAAGGTCAACATCACCATGAGGAGGATGTTGAACGCGGCCACGACGCCCACATGGGGGATGAGCGGCGTGGCGAGCAGACCGGCGATCGGTGTGAAGTTGTGAAGCGAGAAATCGGCGCCGCCGGTGTAGCCGAAGATATGGTCGGTCGAGAACGGGAGGTGTCCCTTCTCGACCAGCTCGTGGCGGAAGATCCAGAGGTTCCAGACGTAGACGCCGGTATCGCCGCTGGGTGATCCGAGGAGGGTCGAGCGGAGGTGGCCCGCGAGTGGCCAGGTGACGGCCACTGCCACCGCTGCGTAGAAGGCGAACCAAGCGAGCGGCGTCAGGTCGGTGAGCCAACCGGCGCGCAAGTGAGCCATGAGAAGCCCTACTAACATAGGAGGGGCGGGGGTCATATGCAAGAACTTAGCGCGCCCACGGCCCTCGGTGGGTTGGCATCCGCTCGTTTTTCGTGCGTCGCCCGCGGATGAACCGCTCACTCCGTCTGGCGAGCGTGTCTCTGCCACGCAGTGTCATGTGGCAGGTCTTGCAGGACGAGGGGCACGATGTGTGTCGTGGTCACGACGCAGCCTCTGCATTTCGGCACTGTTCCACAGCGTACGCAACGTCCCGTTCGGAGCACTGGCGCGCGAGGGTAGGATCGACGAGTAACACGGCTTATCGCTGCCATCGCTCGCGATGCTGGCGTGCGAGTAGAGGAAGTCGCAGACGCCGTATCGCGCGGCTCCGCCGTCCCCCGCTTGTGAAAACGGCGAGCGCATGAACAGACTGATGCCAAGCTGTTGCACGCGATGCTCCGCTGCCAGTCCGCGTCGTTATAAGGCTCTGGTGCCGAAACGATCGAACGATGCACCTGCTGCTGGTCGAAAATGACGCCGATGTCGGCCTTCAGAAGGTGACCGCCGCAGTCAGGAGGACTGGAAGCACGGCGCGTAGCGCTACGTCGAGTCGCGCAGTCCACTGCTTCTGCAGGCCACAACGTGCACGGTTGGTGATGCGAAACGCCTCGTCTGCTCCCGGTCTTCCGGACGGTCGATACGGAGAGTATGTCGCCAACACCCACCGTGCCGCGTCGCGGCCCGGTCGCGCGTCTCGCGCTCGCCATCGGCGTCGCAGCGTCCGGGCTCTGCCTGCATGTCGCGACGGGGCACGCGCAGAGCAGCGACGGAACACGCCCGGGTGAACGGCCCGTCACCATTCCGTACCTGGCGCGCGCCGGCAGCGACATCGAGTTTGCGGCCGCCGAATGCGACATCGCACCTCATGGAGAGCAGATGATGTGCCGGTTCAGACAGGTCTTCATCACCGTCGCGAGCACTGATGCTACGGCGTGCGTCATCACCACCAACGGCTACCACCAGACGTTTCGGAGGGCATCGTCCACGAAGTGGGTCAGCACCGAGGGCCCCGATGGACTATGTGGACGCCTCGAGCCCACCACACTGGACGACGGTGGCGGGACGCGATGGATGATGACCATCGAGAGACGAGGCGCGGACGGCGGCGATCGAGCCGAGTGCGGTGCGCCCGTCGAGCCTCCCGTCGTCTTCGGTTGGCGCGACATCAAGCGGGCACTGCCGTGCGCGACGATTCAGCCAGGTGCCATCGAGCGCTGACCTGTCGGACCCGGATGAGTGTCTCGGCCGCGCGGATCACAGGGCCTGCGCACCTCGCCAGGCGGCGTACGCCGCGACCCACAAGGGTGTCACGCCGCGTATGTCACGGTACCGACGGCGAACGGCTCGAAGGCCCCCGTGTTCGGGTGCGCAAGGTAGAGTTCTGCGCGAAGGCTTGTCGTGACTGTGCGCCAGGTCGGCGCCACGCGCGAGCAGCGCCTTGAGACGGCGAGGCGTGCCTGCGGGTTCAGGCCGGCAAGCAACGCGTCGATGGTATGCCGAAGGCCGTGGCGCTGGAAGCGCACCTCGACGAAGGAGACACCTTCGAGGTATCCGTTGCGGATGTGCTCGGCGAGGCGGCCACGACGACCACGCGGGTACGACAGCTCGGTGTCCGTCCGCATCGCGTTCATGAGGTCGGCTCTCGCGCGCTCCGTAGACGGGCCGAGTGTCTGGCGTGCCCTGCGAGCCGCCGAGTGCGCCGCCACTATAGGACAGCCCGGCCGGCCGGCTTCGTCCGCGCTGGCGTTTCTTTCGGTCCCCCGCGACGTACAATCGAGCAATGAGTGCGGACGAAAGCGCCGTCGACGACGCCCCTCGGTCGTCGATGGACGACGTCATCGACTGTTACAAGAAAAACGTCGACAGGACGCTGTTGCGGGAAGCGTTGGCGCTCACGCCAGGGCAGCGCCTGCAGAAACTCGTCGATCTCCTGCGTGCTGCCGATGCGCTGCGCGAAGCCGGCACGCGAGCCTTCCGGTGACCGATTTCGAGCGGCTGCTTCGGGCGCTCGGCGCAGGTGGCGTCGAGTTCGTGGTAATCGGGGGATTGGCCGCCAACGCTCACGGCGCCATCCGGACCACGCGCGATCTCGATATCGTCTACGCGCGCACCGCCGAGAACCACACGCGCCTTGCGCGCGCGCTCGCGCCACTGCACCCGTATCTGCGAGGTGCACCAGCGGGCTTACCTTTTCGGCTTGACGAACCGACGCTTCAGGCGGGCCTCAACTTCACGCTGACGACATCCGCAGGCGAGCTCGATCTTCTCGGTGAGGTGGCCGGAGGCGGCACGTATCAGGCGCTCATCCCGCACAGCCGCCGATTGGATCTGCTGGGCACAACCTGCTGGTGCGTTGACCTGGATACGCTGATTCGATTGAAGCAGGCGGCCGGGCGCCCGAAGGACTTCGAAGCGCTCGCTGAACTCGTCGCTCTTCGCGAAGAACGTGATCGGCCGGAGCCCTGAAGCCGACACCGGCCGAGCCGAGGAGCGGCGGTCATTGCTTGATGAGCGCCGGCATCGCGTTCATCCCCGAGATGTCCGTTGTGAAGAGAGGTGAGCGGTGCGCTCGTTCATGGGACGCCCACCGCAGCTGGGACACACCGCGCGGCCTTTGCAGGAACAAGCGACCAGCCGGTTCAGACCACACTGCTCACCACTCGGCTTGATCGCCGCGTTGGCGGACGCCCCGATCCAGAAGCTCCTGCTGGATCGCGATCCGATGCCCGAACAGCTCTGACTCCAGCAGGTCACGGGCTAGCTCCGACTGCTCCTCTCAAGATGAGAGCCCATCCTATCGAAACGAGAGACTCGCCGGCGCAGGGAATGCCGATACACCGTTGAGAACACAGCGCGATGGGCTTGGCAGGCCAGTTGCCTTGGGTAGTGGCATGCGCCACACAGACGGCGCCAGATTGGAGAAGCCCATGAGCACCGAACGTTGGCAGATCGACAGCAGCCATTCAGGCATTCAGTTCACAGTCCGTCACCTCGTCATCGCGAAAGTGCGCGGCCAATTCAGCCGCTGGACGGGCTCGCTGGAGACACCAGGCCGCGATTGTTACCGCGCGTCCCTTAACGTGGCTATCGATGCATCGAGCATCGACACGGGCGTGGCCGATCGCGACGCGCACCTGCGCTCCGCCGATTTCTTCGACGTCGAGCGCTATCCGGAGATCACGTTCACGTCGACGGCCGTCACGCAGGCAGCTGCCGATCGGCTGCGCGTCACCGGCGCGCTGACCATCAAGGGAGTCACGCGCGACGTCGCCCTCGAGGTCGAAGTGCTCGGTCAGGCGAAGGACCCGTGGGGGAACGAGCGCGCGGCGTTCAGCGCCACCACCGCGATCGATCGCCGCGAGTTTGGGCTCACGTGGAACCAGGTGCTGGAGACGGGCGGCGTAATGGTCGGTGAACGCGTCCGCATCGCCATCGAGATCGAAGCTGTCCGTCAGGTGGCTTCGCAGGTTGCGTAACGCATCACGTCAGCCACAGACACAGGAGCTTCACATGACCACGCTAATCGCCAATCCTTCATCTGCCCAGCTCCACGTCGGGCTAATGCTTCTGCGTGCTGTCGTCGGCACCATCTTTATCGCGCACGGAGCGCAGAAGTTGTTCGTGTTCGGCTTCGAGGGCGTCACCGGCGCCTTCACGACGATGGGCATTCCATTGCCCGCGCTCGTCGGTCCGGCGGTGGCCCTGCTGGAGTTTGTCGGCGGTGTTGCGCTCGTCGTCGGTCTGCTCACGCGGCTTGCGGCACTTGGGCTCGCGCTCACCATGGTCGGCGCGATTCTTTTCGTGCACCTGAGCGCGGGACTCTTCATGCCGAACGGCTATGAGTTCGCCTTGAGTCTCCTGGCAGTGTCCACGTTCCTGACCCTCGTGGGCGCGGGCCGCTTCTCGCTCGACGGCGTGATTGGACGTCAGCGCGCACTCGCGTGAGGGTTCGCAGATCGCTGTTGGAGACCGTTCAGCACCTGCAGACAAGGGAGGTTGTCGTGAATACAGAAACCAGACCGCGACCGTACGGAGTGGCTCCGCCACACTTCAGATTGCCCGACACCAGCGTGTTAGGCCCCGTGCATCTGCTGGTCAGTAACCTCGCGCGATCGCTCGAGTACTACCAGCGCGTGATCGGATTGCGTGCTGAGCAGATCGGGGATGACCGTGCCGTGCTGACAGCACACGGTGACACGCGGCCACTCGTGATGCTGCGCACACGCCCGGGGGTCACGCGCGCGCGGCGCGGCGCATTCGGCCTGTATCACTTCGCGATCCTATTGCCCGATCGGCCTGCCCTCGGCCGCTTTGCTGCGCACCTGGCCGCGCAGAACATTCGTGTCAGCATGGCCGACCATCTCGTGAGCGAGGCCCTCTATCTGTCGGACCCTGACGAGTTGGGTATCGAGGTGTACGCCGATCGGCCGCGTGACACGTGGCAGTATCGAGACGGCGAGCTCGCCATGACAACCGACCACCTGGACATCAATGACGTGATCGCCGCGAGTCATGGCGCGACCTGGAATGGCTCTCCGACAAACACCACGAGATCGTAGGCAGCATTAGCGGGGGTGTGGGTTAACCGAACGCCCCTTATCGGACCCACCCGCTCCTCCCGCTCCCTCCTGTTCCCCCTTCGACAGAAGGCCGTGAGGGCGTCACTCTCATACGATGCGAGTGCACTTGCGCGAGTGAGCAGCCGCTCGGACGGATAGATCGCCGCGAGCGCCGTCGTGAAATCCATCAGCGCGCGGTCACCCAGGCGGCGATGTCACGCACGACGGCCTCGTCGACATGGCCCTCGACACGGTACT
>Ga0194132_10001833_pt1 | contig 41998 bp, 48 predicted proteins | sample TA2KigOf80mmetaG_FD_148612 | JGI IMG/M metagenome (GOLD analysis project Ga0194132, IMG submission 148612) | Freshwater microbial communities from Lake Tanganyika, Tanzania - TA2015054 Kigoma Offshore 80m | ecosystem: Environmental > Aquatic > Freshwater > Lake | place: Tanzania: Lake... | reverse complement strand
CCTACCGCGCGCATCGGGTCTGTTCGATGCCGCCGCCGTCGTCGGGCGGGATCGCGCTGCTGCAAATTCTCGGAACCCTCGCTCCCTTCGATCTCAAGGCGGAAAAGCCTTTTTCGGCAACCGCCGTGCACCTGATCGCGGAAGCCTCGCGGCGCGCCTTCGCCGACCGCGAGGTGTACGTCGGCGATCCCGATTCCGTGCCGGTGCCGACCCAAGGACTGATCGCTTCCGATTATCTCGCCGAACGGGCCAAGGGCATTTCGCGCATGCGCGCCGCGCCCAAGGTCGCGCCGGGCATGCCCCTGATGGGAGATTCGGGCGTCATTGAATTCGCGGAAACCTGGACCGGGGGAATTGCGGACGAAGGCGAATCCACCGCCCATGTCACCGTGGTCGATGCCGCCGGCAATGTCGCCGCCCTGACCGCGAGCGTCGAGCGCCGGTTTGGCGCGCGCATCGTCGCCGCCGGGTTTGTCCTCAACAACCAGCTCACCGATTTCGCGTTCGAACCGACCCACCAGGGTGGCCAGGTCGCCAACGCGCCGGCCAAGGGCAAGCGCCCGCGTTCCTCGATGGCGCCGACGATCGTGTTCGACGGCACCGGCCGGCCCGTGCTCGCGCTCGGCTCGCCCGGGGGACCGCGCATCATCGGCTACGTCGCCAAGACCGTGATCGCGGCGCTCGATTGGGACATGGACGTGGGCGCGGCGGTGCGCGCCGCCAACGTGCTCGACCGCGGCCGCGGCATCGAGATCGAGAAAGGCTCGGCGCTGGAGGCGCTCAAGGTCGCGCTCGAAGCCAAGGGTCACGGGGTTTCCATCGTCGAAATGGATAGCGGCGTCAACGCGATCCGCATCCGGCATCCTTCGGACCCGGGCACGCCGCCGCGCACCGTTGGGGGCGCATCCATGGATGCGCGCGGGGATTCGCCCGCGCGCCTGCTGCTCGGTGTCGCCGATCCCCGCCGCGAAGGCGCCGCCGCAGGGGAGTAGGGCCTTGCCCAAACTACGCTGAGAGCGTATAGTCCGGACATGGACTTCGAGTGGGACGAGGACAAGAGCAATGCCAACCTCGCCCGGCGCGGCTTCGGTTTCGATTTCGCGGCGCGCATCTTCGAAGGCCCGGTGACCGAGTACGCGGACGATCGCCGTGACTACGGCGAACCACGGATGATCGCGCTCGGCTGCGTGGACGGCGAATGGCTGGTCGTCGTCTATACCTGGCGCGGCGAGATGTGCCGCATCATCTCGGCCCGCAAGGCCAGCCGGAAGGAACGCCCGCCGTGACCGCCGCCCGCAAGACACTCGGTAAGACCGTTCGCAAGACCCTCGTCCAAATCCGGCGCGAGGGCGGCGGGGCCGTGAATCGGAAGAAGCTCGCGGCGACCACCGAGGCCGACATCGCCCGCCAGATCGCCGAAGATGCCGATACCTCTCCCGACCTCGGTACCCTTCCGCCGCTTCGCGTGATGGTGAAGACCGTGCGCCTGCGCCTGGGCCTCACCCAGGACGAGATGGCGAAATCGCTCCGCATCAGCGTCGCCACGCTCCGCAACTGGGAACAGGGCCGCACCCACCCCGAAGGCCCCGCCGAAGCGCTGCTCATCGCCCTCGACCGCAACCCGCGCGCGGTGCTCAAAGCGCTGGCGGGTTAATCATCCCCGCTGCGAGAGCGTGGCGGTGAAGAGATAAGAAAGCTAAAATCGTCTCTGAAGATTTTTTTGATAATTCGTTTGTATCTTCGTGGCGGCAACAATTCATTGATTGCTGGAAGTATATTGCTAAGAAAAGACATCAAATTTTCTGAACGGGGGAGCCGTTTGAACCCTGTTATGCGATATTCAAATTCCTTAGCGGAGTAATACGGGTTCAAAAGCTTGATTATCGATAAGTTATTTTCAACAATCATTGAGACCGGATTGCTACGCCTTGAAATCACATTATATGCCGCTTTGGAAAGATCATGTCCGTATTTTCCTTTCAAGTCTTCAAGGCTTTCGCCGGAATGAAGTAGAAATGCCTTGAGTGCAACCTCAATTGAATGGCCGAGCAAATAATATATCGGCTGTGAGAGATGGATATCGGCGGCTAATGGTCCATGCCTATTGCGGTTGAATTGAATCAAGATTCCTGCCGCGCAAAACATCTCGATGGCGTCGGTCAGTAATCCATCGGGAGATGTTCTTGCATCTTCGGTGGCATCATTCATGCTCATACCATCCTGGAAGTAGTTTTCAACCAAAGTGAAACTAGTATAACAGTTCGCCATGACGACCGAATTCACAGCTTTAACATCCCCTCCCCGCGTCTATCTGCTGCACGGCCGCGACAAGCGCGTCGGGTTCGGGCATCCGTGGGCGTATTCGAACGAAATCCGCATGGACGCGGCGGCCAAGGCGATCCCGCCCGGCGCGCTCGCCCAACTGGTGCGCGTCGATGGAAAATTCGTCGCGACCGGCACCTTCAATCCAAAAACCCTGATCGCCTTTCGCGCCTTCGCGCGCGACGCCGACACGCCGATTGACCGCGCGTTCATTGCCGGGCGGCTCCGGGCGGCGCTCGCGCTGCGCGAGCGCCTCTACGCCAAGCCGTTCTATCGCCTGGTCCACGCCGAGGCCGATGGGCTTCCTGGCCTGGTCGTCGACCGCCTCGGCGAAACTTGCGTCCTCCAGGTGGGCACGGCCGGGATCGAAACCTTGACGCCCGAAATCCTCGCCGCCCTCGACGAGGTTCTCGGGCCCCGCGCGGTGGTGCTCGCCAACGAAAGCCCGCTCCGAGCGCTCGAAGGATTGGAAACGTATGCGCGCCTCGCCTCGGGCGAGCTTTCAGAGCCCGTCGAGGTCGAGGAAAACGGCCTCGTCTTTTACGCCGATCCGCTCGGCGGCCAGAAGACCGGTTGGTTCTTCGACCAGCGCGACAATCGCGTCTTCGTCGCCCGCCTCGCGCGAGACGCCGGATCGGTTCTCGATCTCTATTCCTATGCCGGCGGTTTCGCCGTCGCCGCGGCGGCGCAAGGGGCCAGGCGCGTGCTCGCCGTCGACAGTTCGGCTTCCGCGCTCGATCTCGCCCGGCAAGCCGCGGCGAAGAACGGGGTCGCGGAGCGCTGCGAGTTCCGCAAACAGGACTCCTTCGACGCCCTGGAAGCGCTGGCAGCCGGGCCCGAGCGTTTCGATGTCGTCGTCGCTGATCCGCCGCCCTTCGCCCGCTCGAAAAAAGATGTTCCTACCGCCCTCAAGGGCTATCGCAAGCTCGCGCGCCTGGCGGCGGGATTGGTCGCGCCGGGCGGGTTCCTTTTTATTGCGTCTTGTTCCCACAACGTGACGGCGGAGGCGTTCGGCCTGGAAGTCGCGGGCGGGATCGCGCGCGCCGGGCGCTCGGGGCGCGTGATCCGCGCCGCCGGCGCCGGACCCGACCACCCGGTGCATCCGCTGCTGCCGGAGACGGCATACCTCAAGTCGCTGACGCTGCAGCTCGACTGAGCCGCGCGCTTATTTGAATCGAAGCTTGCCCCACAGCACGGCGGAGACCAGGGCGAGCGAGACGCCGTTGGCGGCGATCAGGGGAATATCGCCGAGCAAAATTCCGTAAGTCAGCCACAGCGCCGTGCCGAGCACGAGCGCGGCGAACGTCGGCAGTGAAATGTCTCCGGTCGAGCGGGTGCGATACACCTTGGCCACCTGCGGGACGAAGGCAAGCGTGGTCAGCGTGCCGGCGGCGAGGCCCAGCCCAATTGTTACGGTTTCCATGTATGATCCGCCCCGTCAGGACGCTGGTTCCAAATATTCGGCCAACAACTCGCCCAACCCCATCACCGGCAGATCCATGCCGTAGTGCTCGATCGCTTCCTCCATCACGTTGCGGCAATTGGCGCAGGCCGTGACCATGGCCTCGATGCCGCCCAATTCGTCGACTTGATCCTTCTTGCAGCGGAACGCGGCGAGGCGAAGGGGTTCGGCCCGCGAGTTGGTGCTGACGCCGCCGCCTCCGCCGCAGCATATGTTCCACGGCCCGGCATTTTTCATCTCGACGAAATCGGACGCGACCGCCTGCAGGACCGCGCGCGGCTCCTCCACCAGCCCGCCGCGGCGCACGAGCTGGCAGGGATCGTGGAACGTGAGCCGGCGCGGATACGGCATTTTTTGAGCAGGCGCGCGAGCAATTCGACGATGTGCACGACCTCGAACGCGTAGGCGCGTCCGATCAGGTTCGGCCCTTCCTACTTGAGCGCGCCATAGGCGTGGCCGCATTCGGGGCTGATAACGTACTTGACGCCGAGTTCCTCGGCGACCGCGACGATGCGCCCGACCAAGGTCGCCGCCACCTCCCTGGAGCCCATCTGGATGCCGAAGTTGGTCGCCTCGAACGTCTTGGTCGAGATGGTCCAACTGATGCCCGCCTGCTTGAACAGCTTGGCGAGCGCGCCGATGGTGCAGGGAAAGCCGACGATTTCCATCGCCGACAGGATCACCAGGTAATCGGCGCCCTTCCGGTCGAGAGGAACCGGAATGCCGGTTTTCTTTTCCTGAATCTCGATCGTTTTCCGGAGCGCCTTTTCGCGCACGCCGAGCGGACTGCCGGTGGCGATCGCCAGGTCGGCGGCCTTGTAGAGATCGGCGGGCGCGAATCCGCCCGCGGTCATGCCTTCGCGCATCTTGCGGATCGCGCCGGCGATGTCGATGCCCATCGGGCACACCACCGTGCAGCGCCCGCACAAGGTGCAGGAGTCGTAAACCAGCGGTGCCCATTCCTCCAGTTCGGCTTCGGTGACCTCGGACGGCGCGAGGCCGAGGGCGCGCTTCAACGGCGCGAACGGCGCCTTGTGACGCCGGTAAGCCCGCGCCATCGGCCGGAGCTTATGGGTCGGCGTGTATCTGGGGTCTTCGGTAACGAGGTAGAAGTGGCAGGCCTCGGCGCATTCGCCGCAATGGACGCAGGCCTCCAGATACGAAGCGACGGCCGCGTCGGTGAGGGCGAGAAACTTCTCGACTGCGGCGGAAGCGCTCTTGGCCTGGGGGCGGACGGAGGTCACGGGGTCACTCCCCGGCGTCCGTAGGTCGCGCCCGTATACGAGCGGCTGAAGACGAACGTGACCGCGTGCATCAGGCGGCTGAACGGGAAATAGATCAGCCACAGTTCGACCGTCAGCATGTGCAACGCGCGCAGTTCGGCGTGGCTTTCCTGCAACGCGAGGCAGCCGGTCAGCATGACGACGAAAGTCAGCCACGAGCCGATGTGGTCGTCAGCGTCGGAAATCGTCCGCAGGACCGGATCGGAGATGCGCCGGAACCAGAGCAGAATCAGTCCGGCGAACGCCGCCTCGGCCGCGACGACGAAGCCCCAATGCGGCAGCGGCTCCCAGCCGAAGCCGAGCACGCGCCTTTCGAGAAAGGCGACGTGCGGCGCCGCCCAGAACAGCAGCAGCAGCAAGCCGATGTGGAACAGATAGCCGGCGAACAGATGAAATGCGGTCCGCCGGCCGAAGCCGCCGTGGGGCACGAAATGGAGAAAGAAGCCGCGGACAGCCCAGGCCAGCGCCGAGCCGCGCGGCACGCTCAGGTCGGGCTTGCGGCCGAAACGCAGGATGCCGGCGAGTCGCCACAAGGCGCCCGCGACGAACACCGTGGCCGAAAAATACCAGAGCGGCCCTTCGATGAAGCCGATGATGTCCATCGCCGTCCCTTTACTCCGCCGGCGCGCCGCCCGATACGGATGAAGACGCGAGCGTCGTGGTCTTGGCCTTCTCGGCTTCGGCCGCGATCATGTCCTTGGCCCAGAGATCGTGATGTTCGAGCGCCCAGGTTTCGTCGACCCGTCCCGTGGTCATGCCTTCGAGCGCGCCCTCGACCCCGATCGTGCCGAGATACATGTGCCCGAGGGACGCGGCGATCACCGCCAACGCCGCGATGACATGAACGATGTGGGCAAGTTGAAGCTGCTGCACGGTTTGTGCGAGCCAGGGGAAATCGAGCAAAAGCCCGCTGCCGGCGAGGGCGAATCCGCCGAGCGAGGAAATCCAGAACCAGGTTTTTTCGCCTAAATTAAACTTCCAGGAACTGACGTGACCCTTGAAAAACATGCCGCCCTTCAGCACCCAGGCGACGTCGGCACCGCGCGGCCAGTTGTCCTTGATATAAAGGACGAACATGGCCACGATTCCGACGGCGAACAGCGGCCCGAACAGGTTATGGCCCTGCAACGCGGCGCTCGCGACCACCGCGAACGCGCCGACCCCGATCACCGGCTGGAGCACGTACTTGCCGAACAGAATGACGAGCCCGCTTACCGCGAGCAGGATGAAGGTTGCGGCGACGAACCAGTGCGCGGCACGCTCGGCGTGAGTGAAACGGGGGAGCGTGCGGCTGCTGCAGCAGGACAAGCGGATCCGGCCGCGCGCCACGTAGAACAGGCCGACGCCCGCGGCCGCCGCCGCCAGCAGCCATCCGCCGTAGGTCGAAATCGGGCCGTTGCGCAACGCCCGCCACGCGGCGCCCTCGGATTGGACCAGAACGGGCGTGCCGGAGGTGGTTCCGCTCAGGTTGAATGCCTGACCTTGGCGGATTTGGCGCTAAAGCTCGGAACCGCTTTGCTCGCCGCGCGTGCCGCCCGGCGGCGACTCCGCGGCGGAGGGAAGGGCCAGCAACATCAACAGCGCCGCCATCGCGGCGCGGCATAATCCGCCGAACGACGGCCAGCGGAGAAGATCGCGCATGTCCCTCTCGATCACCACGTGACCGAACAACGCAAGGGGCGCGTCATGTATCGCTCGGAGGTTAGAGGCGAACCCCACCGTTTGTCCACCCCTCATGCGCCGAAGCGCGTCAACGTGCGTTCGACGTCGCCGACATAACTACCGCCGAACAGGCGCACGTGCACCAGCAGCGGATAGAGATTGTAGAGATCGCGCCGCGCCTCGAAGAAACCCGGCCGCAACGGGCGCAGTTCCCCGTAACGGCGGAAGAACGCGGGCCCGAAGGTGCCGAACAGGGTGCCGAACGCGAGTTCGATTTCCGGATCGGCGTAGTAAATGGCAGGGTCGATGAACGCGGCGACGCGTCCCCGCCGGCACAGGATGTTGCCGCCCCAGGCGTCGCCGTGGATCAAGGCAGGCCGCGACGGATCCGCGATCCATTGGCCGAGCCGGCTCGCCAGTTTCTCGATCCGGCCGACGATCCGAGCGGGCAACCGCCCGGCCCGGTGCGCCTCCGTCGCCATGTATAGAAGCCTTCGGTCGCGGAAGAACGCCCGCCAATTTGCCTCCCGGCCGTTCGGCTGAAGAAGCCCGTCGATCAGCGTGTCGCCGTCGTAGCCGAACGTGGGCGCGGTGTTCCCGTGCAGACGTGCGAGCAGTTCGGCGGCGTGCGCCTCCGCGCTTTCGGTCAGGCCGCCGGACGTTTCGACGTAGTCCATAACCAAAAGATCATCCGCCGCGAAAACCACTTTCGGCACCGGAAGACCCGTCCGTTCGAGCGCGCGGAGCATATCGCCCTCGAGGTCGAGCCGGCTGCCGCCGCTTCCCGCCTTGACCACGACGCGGACGCCCGAGGCGAGATCGACGCGGAACACGTCGCCGACGCAGCCGCCGGAGAGCGGCGAAAGTCGGATGACGCGCGCGCCCGCGACCTCGGCAATCCGGGATTCAAGCGCCGCGCGGGCCATTGTTTCCGGCAAAATGGACGTCGCGAATATGCGCGAGGAGGCCGTCGGCGGCCGCCTCGGCGAGGTCAAGCACGTATTCGAAACCGTCCGCGCCGCCGTAGTAGGGATCCGGGACTTCGTCGGGCGTCCCTTCCGGCGCGAATTCGAGAAAGAGCCGGAGCCGGGATTCCGCCCCCCTGGGGCACAAGCGGGCAAGGTTGCGCAGGTTCGAGCGATCCATGGCCAGCACGTATTCGAAACGCTCGAAGTCCTCGCGCGCGACCTGGCGGCCGCGCAAATCCGAGATATCGACGCCGCGCCGTTTCGCCGCCGCGCGCGCCCGGGGATCGGGCGGCTCGCCGATATGATAGCCGTGGGTTCCGGCAGAATCGGTCGCAATGGCGTGCGCAAGTCCGGCGTGCGCGACGCGCGCGCGAAACACGCCTTCGGCGGTGGGCGAGCGGCAGATGTTACCGAGGCAGACGAAGAGAACGCGAATCATGGTTTTCCCGCATTCGGCGGTTTCGGGATTATGCGACGCGGATTATTATCGGAGCCCTTGCCAGGAGCAAGTTCACGCCCATGAACCGCGAAAAACGCATCGTCGTCCTGACCGGAGCGGGGATTTCCAAAGAATCCGGCCTCAGCACGTTTCGCGACGCCGACGGCATCTGGGCGACGGTGCGGATCGAGGACGTGGCGACGCCCGACGCGTTCCGGCGCGATCCGGCGCGGGTACACGATTTTTACAATCGGCGCCGCCGCGCGCTGCTCGATCCCGCGATCCAGCCCAATGCGGCGCACGCAGCATTGGCCCGGCTCGAGGCCGAATGGCACGCCGATGTGCTGGTGGTGACCCAGAACATCGATGATCTGCACGAGCGCGCCGGCAGCCACAACGTACTGCATATGCATGGCGAGCTTCTGAAAGCGCGCTGCGATCGTTGCGGCGACGCGCGCCCATGGCGCGAGGATCTCGGCATCGCTCTCCCCTGCCCCGCCTGCGGCCGCGCGGGCGGGATGCGGCCCCACGTGGTGTGGTTCGGAGAGATGCCGTTCCACATGGAAGAAATCGGCGCCGCCCTCGACCGTTGCTCGCTGTTCATGTCGATCGGAACGTCGGGCGCGGTCTATCCGGCGGCAGGTTTCGTCGCCCGCGTGCGCGAAAGAGGCTTCGCCCGTACCTTCGAATTGAATTTGGAGCCGTCCGAAGGCGCGACGCTCTTTGAGGAGAGCGACTACGGCGCGGCGAGCGTGGTGGTACCTCGATTCGTCGAAGACCTGCTCGCCGAAATCCGATGACGCGGGCGCTGGATCGCATTTTGCGCGAAGCGCGCGCCTGCACCCTATGCGCCGATCACCTGCCGCTCGGGCCCCGTCCGGTGCTGCGGGCGAGCGCCGAAGCCCGGTTGCTGATCGTCGGCCAAGCGCCCGGCACCCGGGTCCACGAAACCGGGATTCCCTGGAACGACGCTTCGGGAGATCGCCTGCGCGAGTGGCTCGCCATCGAGCACGAAACCTTCTACGACGAATCCCGGATCGCCATCGTGCCGATGGGATTTTGCTATCCGGGCCGGGACAAGAAGGGCGGCGACAAGCCGCCGAGACCGGAATGCGCGCCGACCTGGCACCCGCGCGTCGTTCCCCGCCTCGCCCAGGTGCGGCTCACCCTGTTGGTCGGCGTCTACGCCCAGCGCTACTACCTGGGCGAGCGCGGCGGACGCACGGTCGCCGACACGGTGGAACACTGGCGCGAATTTCTGCCGGACTTCCTGCCCCTGCCCCATCCATCGTGGCGAACAAAGGGGTGGGAACGATCTCGACCGTGGTTCGCCGGGGATTTGCTGCCGGAATTGCGCCGACGCGTTCGCCAAATGATTAATTGAATGACTTTGTCGTCAATCCGGATAAGATCAACCCGCTGATCTTATCTATCCATGGTGGTGAAGCGTTTGTTTTCTCCCGTTATTCACCATCGGCCGCAAATGTTCCGTTTTGCACAGGCGAGTCCATAAATCCAAACCGAACTCGTCATGGCGATTCTTTCCACCTCCGATTTGCTCGTCCGCTTGGCCTTCGACAATCCGTGGTGGAACGCCGAAGCGGACACCCCGATCCGTTTCCGCACTCCGCCCAAGCGCGATTTCTTCGCCCCCTTCCTCGCCCGCGCCCAAGCCATGGGCATGGGCCGCGCGCTGCTGCTCGCCGGCCCGCTGCGCGCGGGTAAAACGGTGCTGCTGCGCCAGACGGTCGCCCATCTGATCGAAAAAGGCGTACCGCCCGGCCATATTTTGTACGCGTCCTTCGCGACGCCGAGTTACGCGACCGCCGATTTTCCCGCGCTGGTTGCCGCCTTCGCCCGCGAGCGCAAGCATGAAACGTCCGCCGAGCTGTGCATTCTCCTCGACGAGGTCCAGTACGCGCCCGAATTCGCCAAATTGCTGCTCGGGCTCGCCCGCGCTTATCCGCGCGCCCGCGTGATCGGCGCTGCGAGCGCGCAAGCGCCCGCGCTCGCGACCGATGCGGTCGCCCACGGCGGCCGTCTCGAGACGTTCGTCCTGCCGCCGCTCACCTTCGCCGAGTTCCTCGCCGTTCGCCGGCGCGACAAGGACCTGTTCGCCGGAGCCGGAGGGCACGAATTGGCGAGCCTCAAGCCCGGCGCGCTGCCCCAGCTGGACGCGGAGTTCCAGCATTATGTCAACTTCGGGTCCTTTCCCGAGGGTGTCGTCGGGCCGAATGCGCGGCCGCCCGCGCCGGGCTTCGTGCGCGATCACTTGGCCGAGCGGGTCTTGCGCCGCGACCTCGCCGGCCTGGCCGGGATCGCGGATGCGGCCGAACTCGGCCGCGTGTTCCTGATTCTCGCCCGCGACACCGGACGCGAAACCGGTATCGACGATCTCGCCAAGGCCGCGGGCATCGCCAAGAACACGTTGCGCAAGTACCTCGATTTTCTCGAACAGGCCTTTTTGATCCGGCGCGTCGAACGCCTCGATCAGGCCGGGCGCCGTTTCCAGCGCGCGGTTGCGTTCAAGTCTTATCTGGTCGCGCCGTCGTTGCGGAGCTGTCTGCTCGGACCGGCCTCGCCCGCCGACGCGGGCTTCGCTGATGTCGCCGAGACCGCCTTGGCCGCCCAATGGCTCGGCTCGCCCGATGCCGGAAGGCTCGCGCACGCGAGCTGGCGCGAGGGACATGTCGATCTGATCGCGCTCGATGCCAACGGCAAACCGCTGCGCGCCTTCGAGGTCGACTGGCAGGACGCCTATGCCAAGGGCGCCGGCGTCAAGGGACCAGGCCACTTGGTCGGTTTCGTCGAAACCACCAATCCCGAGGCCAAGGCGTTCGTCCTCACCCGCGCCAGCGCGCGGCCCGCGCGCATGCGCAAAACCGACGTGACCTTGGTGCCGCTCGCCATGTTCGCCTATTGGGCGGGCCGGGAGACTCTCGCTCGCCTCGCCGCCGCGACGCGCGCCCAGCCGGTGCGAACGTCCGCCCGTCCGGCGACGCCGCCCGCGATCCAAGCGGCGTCATAACCGCTTGCGGGGCGCCTCAATCAATCGGGCTTGCGATCGAGCGCGCCGCGCAGGCGCAGGCGTAGCGCGTTGAGCTTGATGAACCCTTCCGCGTCGCGCTGGTTGTAGACCGAATCGGCCTCGAAGGTGACCAGCTCCTGATTATAGAGGCTCATGGGCGAACGCCGCCCGGTGACCTGGACGCCGCCCTTGTAGAGCTTGAGCCGAACGGTGCCCGTCACGCGCGCCTGGGACTTGTCGATCAGCGCCTGGAGCATTTCGCGTTCGGGCGAGAACCAGAAGCCGTTGTAGACCAGCTCGGCGTAGCGCGGCATGACCTCGTCCTTCAAGTGCATGGCGCCGCGGTCGAGCGTCAGGCTTTCGATCGCCCGGTGCGCGACGTGCAGCACCGTGCCGCCGGGCGTTTCGTAAACCCCGCGCGATTTCATGCCGACGAAGCGGTTCTCGACCAGATCGACCCGCCCGATGCCGTGCGCGCCGGCGATCTCGTTCAGGCGCTGCAGCAGGGCGGCCGGGCCCATGCGCACGCCGTCGACAGCGACCGGATCGCCCTGCTCGAAGTCGATTTCGATTTCCAGCGGCTTGTCGGGCGCCTTTTCCGGCGCGACCGTGCGCAGAAACATGGATTCGTCGGGCGCAACCCACGGATCTTCCAGCGCCTTGCCCTCGTAGGAAATGTGCAGGAGGTTCGCGTCCATGGAATAGGGCGGCTCGCCGCGCTTGCCCTTGGGGATCGGAATCTGGTGCTTTTCCGCGTACTCGATCAATTGCGTGCGCGAGTTCAAGTTCCATTCGCGCCACGGCGCGATCACCTTGATCGAGGGTTCGAGCGCGTAGCAGGTGAGTTCGAAACGGACCTGGTCGTTGCCCTTGCCGGTCGCGCCGTGGGCGACTGCGGAAGCGCCGACCTCGCGCGCGATCTCGATCTGGCGCTTGGCGATCAGCGGCCGGGCGATCGAGGTGCCGAGCAGGTAAACCCCTTCGTAGAGCGCGTTGGCGCGGAACATCGGAAACACGAAATCGCGCACGAATTCCTCGCGCAGGTCCTCGATATAGATCCGTTTGATCCCGAGCATCTCGGCTTTCTTGCGCGCGGGCTCCAATTCCTCGCCCTGGCCGAGATCGGCGGTGAAGGTGATGACCTCGCAATCGTAGATGTCCTGCAGCCAGCGCAGAATGACCGACGTGTCGAGTCCGCCCGAATAGGCGAGAACCACTTTCAGGTCTTTTTTTCCGGGCTTGGTCATGGCGGCGTGAAAAGACGTTATATCATGGTACCGGCCGGACACTATCGAAACCCCCTCCCTCCGGCAAGCGGGCGTGCATGCGCCGGTTTTCCACGCCACCGGCAGCGCTTTAATGTTCAATACCGCAGCATTAAGATGGTCGGATAATCCGATGCGCAAACCATCCCCGAAGAAACGGATTTTCGCGCAACTGGCGCGCATGGCGAAGGCGCTCGCCCATGCCCATCGCCTCGACTTGATCGAGGTCCTGGGCCAGGGCGAGCGCAGCGTCGAGGAACTGGCCGACGCGGTCGGGCTGTCGGTCGCCAACGCTTCCCACCATTTGCAGGTGCTCAAGGACGGCGGGTTGGCCCGCGCGCGGCGGGAAGGCGTGCGGATTTTCTACGCGCTTACCGACGACGACATCGCCGCCGTCGTCGCCGGCCTCGGGCGCGTGGCGGAGCGCCGCGTCGCCGAGGTCGATCGAATCCTGCGCGAGGAGTTCGCGTCCCGGGACGCCGCCCAGCCGGTCGACCAGAAAGAACTGCTGCGCCTGGTCAAATCCAACGACGTCACCGTGCTCGACGTCCGGCCCGAGGGCGAATACCGGGCCGGGCACATCGCGGGGGCCGTTAACATTCCGCTGCCCGAACTTGCCCGCCGCCTGGCCGAGCTTCCGCGCGGCAAGCAAGTCGTCGCCTACTGCCGGGGGCCTTACTGCTTGCTGTCCTTCGACGCGGTCCGCCGCCTGCGCGCCAAGGGCTTTCGCGCCCGCCGCCTGGCCGACGGCTTTCCCGAATGGAAGGCCGCCCGCGGCCCCGTGGGACGGCGTCCCTAGGGTCCGCGCCCCGACGGCCGATCCCGAGCCGGGTTGACGTTGCCGCCGGCCGCTGCTATTACTCAAATGTTCATTTGAATATTCGAAGATAATCCCGGCGACCCGATGATCGCGGACAATGAAACCTTTATCCGGCTCGGCGCGTTCGTCGCGATTTTCGCTGCCGTCGCGGCGTGGGAGGTTTTCGCCCCGCGCCGGACCCTGGGCGGCGGGCGGATGGCCCGCTGGCCGAGCAACCTCGGAATCGTCGCGCTCGACACCCTGATCGTGCGCGCGCTATTCCCCCTGGGCGCGATTGGGATTGCGCTCGCGGCCGAGGCCAAGGGATTCGGCCTTTTCAACGTCGTCGCGCTGCCTTTCTGGCTCGAAGTCGCGCTCGCGTTCGTGGCTCTCGATCTCGCCATTTATCTCCAGCATGTCCTGTTCCATGCCGTGCCCGCCCTGTGGCGGCTGCACCGGATGCACCACGCCGATCTCGGTTTCGATCTCACCACCGGCGCGCGCTTCCATCCGATCGAGATCGTGCTCTCCATGCTGATCAAGGCGACGATCGTCGCGGCACTCGGCGCGCCGGCTGTCGCCGTGCTCGCCTTCGAAATCGCCCTGAGTTCGACCGCGCTCTTCAACCACGCCAATGCCTGCTTGCCGGTTCCGCTCGACCGCGCCTTGCGCCTTTTCGTGGTGACGCCCGACATGCACCGCATCCACCATTCCGCGATCCCGACGGAGACCAACAGCAACTTCGGATTCAACCTGCCGTGGTGGGACCGTCTGTTCGGCACCTACCGCGCGGAGCCTTCGCTCGGGCACCGAGGCATGATCGTTGGCATCGACGCGTTCCGCGACCCGTCCGAGCTACGCCTCGACAGGATGCTGACCCAGCCCTTCCGCAGGGCCAGCGGCAAGTACGCATTCGGGCCCGGAGAGCCGACATGACGGGCCGGACGGTCATGGTTCTCGGCGGCGGCATCGCCGGCGTCGTCGTCGCCGCGACCCGCCTCCGCCAACTTTTGCCGCCGGAACACAGGATCGTCCTGATCGAGCGCAATTCCCGCCACGTTTTTTCGCCGTCGCTTCTCTGGCTGATGGTTGGCGAGCGGCGCTCACGGCAAATTTCGCGATCTTTATCGGGATTGAAGCGAAGCGGCGTGACCGTCGTTCATGGAACAGTCGACTCTATTTTTCCGGAAAATCGCGCCGTCCGCGTCGACGGCCGCGACCTCGTCGCCGATTATCTGATTGTCGCACTTGGCGCCGAACTTGCGCCCGAAGCCATTCCCGGCCTCGGCGTGGCAGGTCACAATTTCTATACCTTGGAAGGCGCGAAGCGTTTGCGCGACGCCCGGCTGGACGTGTGCCAAGGACGGGTTGTTGTGCTGATCGGGGCGCTCCCGTTCAAATGCCCGGCGGCGCCCTACGAGGCGGCTCTCTTGCTCGAAGCCGATTATCGCCATCGCGGATTGGCGGATCGCGTGCACGTCGACATCTACACCCCCGAGCCCGGCCCGATGCCAGTCGCCGGCCCCGAGGTTTCGGCGCAACTCCGCGCCATGGTCGAGGCCCGCGGCATCGGCTATTACTCGAACCACGCCGCGACCGCCATCGACGGCGCGAACCGCCGGATCGTCTTCGCCAACGGCGCGGAAGCCGGTTACGACCTGCTGGCCTACGTTCCGCCGCACCGCGCACCGGCAGCGGTCCGTTCGTCCCCGCTTGCCGGGGAAACGGGATGGATTCCCGTGGACCGGCACACCCTGCAAACCCGATTCCCGGACGTCTACGCGATCGGCGACGTCACGGGAATCATGCTCAAGTCGGGCAAGCCGCTGCCGAAGGCGGGAGTGTTCGCGCACGGCGAGGCGGACATCGTCGCCCGCAACATCGCCGCCGCGATCGCAGGTCGCACCGAGCGGCGTTCCTTCGACGGGCATGGCGAATGCTTTATCGAGATGGGCGACGGCCGCGCCGGTTACGGCAGCGGCAATTTCTACGCCGAGCCCGTGCCGAAAATCGCGCTTCGCCGGCCGAGTCGCGTCCTCCACTACGGCAAGGTCGCGTTCGAGAAATACTGGCTGTTCAAGTGGTTCTAACCGCCCCGGAAGGAGGCGCCCATGAAGTTCCTGTTCATCCTCAACGACCCCCCTTACGGCACTGAGCGGTTCTATAACGCGCTGCGCCTCGCCCAATCACTGGCCATCGCCGAGCCCGGAGTCGGCCTGACCATGTTCCTGATGGCCGACGCGGTCAGCGGCGGCCACAGGAACCAGAAAGTGCCGGCGGGTTATTACACCGTCGAGAAGATGCTGAAACAAGTTATCGTCGCCGGCGGCGAAGTATTGTTGTGCGGAACCTGCATGGACGCCCGCGGTCTCGCCGACTCCGAACTGATGGACGGCGCGCGACGCAGCACCATGAAGGAGCTCGCCGCCGACAAGGTGCTTGTCTTTTAAGATTCGCCCGAGCCGCGCAGATAGTGGACCGAAAAGCGCGCCTCGCCGTCGGTCCAGGCGGCGAGCGGCGTGAAACCGGCCCTGCGCGCGATGTCCTGGAATTCGGCGATCGCATATTTGCAGGAAATCTCGGTCAGGATCCGTTCGCCCGCGCGAAAATCGTATTCGCGGCCGCCGATCGACACTTTTTGCGCCTTCAGGCTTTCCAGATGCATTTCGATCCGGCCCTTGGCTTCGTCGTAGAACGCGACGTGGCGAAAAGCCGCGAAATCGAAGTCGGCGCCGAGTTCGGTGTTGGCGCGCCGAAGCAGGTTGAAGTTGAACGCCGCCGTCACCCCTTGCGCGTCGTCATAGGCCGCATCGAGGATTTTCTTGTCTTTCTTGGTGTCGACGCCGACGATCAAATCCCCGTCCGCGAGCAGCGCCCGGGCGCGCTTGAGAAACGCGACGCTTTCTTCGGGCGTCAGGTTGCCGATGGTCGAGCCGGGGAAGAACCCGAGACGCTGGCCCGGACCGAGATCGGGTAGCGAGAGTGGCTCATGGCCCGTGTAATCGCCGTGCACGGCGACGACGCGAACGCCCGGATGCGCCTTGGCGGCCGCGCGCGCGCCCGCGAGCAGAAATTCGCGCGAGATATCGACGGCGATGTAAGAGCGGGGCGCAGCGAGCGCGTTCAGAATTAGTCCCATCTTGACGCTCGCGCCGGCGCCGAATTCAATCAGATGGCATCCCGCGCCGGCGAGCCGCGCCGCATCCGCCGCGCGCTCCTTCAAAATCCCGAGTTCGACCCGGGTCAGGTAATACTCGGGCAGATCGCAGATCGCCTCGAACAGACGGGCCCCTTCGGCGTCGTAGAAATACTTGGCGGGGATCGATTTTGGCTCACGCGCGAGCCCGAGGGCGACTGCGCGCGCGAAATCGTCGGCGATTGCGCCGGTTTCGACGATTTCAAATATCGGATCACCCTGCGCGTCCATCCGACCGATTAGAACGCCCGCGGCGCGCGGGCGCAACCCGCAATTCCCCTTGCGGGAAGCCCTTTCTTTTCTAGAATTCCGGGCGCGATGGACATCCGGGATATCAAAACGCCCGCGTTGCTGCTGGAGCGTCCCAAGCTGCTCGCCAATCTCGCGCGCATGGCGGAACGCGCCCGCGCGCTTGGCGTGAAATTGCGCCCGCATATGAAAACGGCGAAATCGGCGGCCGTCGCCCGTCTTGCGCTCGATGGCGGCGCGTCGGGCATCGCGGTGTCGACGCTGGCGGAAGCTTCCTACTTTCTTGATCACGGCGTGCGTGACATCCTGTACGCGGTCGGCCTGGCGCCCGCCAAGCTCGACGAGATCGCGGAGTTGGTCAAGCGCGGCGCCGATATCAAATTCGTGACCGATAACCTGACAGCCGCGCGCGCTATTGCCGGACATCCGGCCTGCCACCGGGCCTTGATCGAAATCGATACCGGCGACGGCCGCCTCGGCCTCGATCCCGCCGATCCGGAGTTGATCGAGGTCGCGCGCGCGATCGAATCCACCGGCCGCTCGCGCGTCGTCGGCGTCATGACCCACGCCGGCCAGTCCTACGACGCGCGCGATCCCGCCGCCATGGCCCGCATCGCCGAGGGCGAGCGCGCCGGCGCCGCCCTTGCGGCCGAACGCCTGCGCGCAGCCGGATTCGCCTGCGACATCGTCAGCGTCGGCTCGACCCCGACGGCGATTCATGCGCGCGACCTGAGGGGCGCGACCGAAATGCGTCCCGGAGTCTACATGTTCGGCGATCTGTTCCAGGCCGGCATCGGATCGTGCGGCGCGGACGACATCGCGGTGTCGGTCCTGGCGAGCGTAATCGGACACCGGCGGAAGGACAACGCGGCGATCCTGGACGCGGGCGCGCTGGCGCTGTCCAAGGACCGCTCGACCGAGCGGCTCGCGGGCGGCGATTGCGGCCTCGGGCGCGTGGCCGATCTCGCGGGGCGGACCTTGGACGGCGTCACCGTCGTCGGCGTCAGCCAGGAACACGGCCGGGCGAGCGCGCGGTCCCCGTTGCCGTTCGACTTGCTCCCGATCGGCGGCAAGGTGCGCGTTTATCCCAATCACGCCTGCATCACGGCGGCGTGCTTCGACGCTTATCACGTCCTCGACGGCGGCACCGAGGTGGTTGCGACCTGGGACCGCTGCCGCGGGTGGTGAGAGACGGAAACGTTCTCAGTGCTTCGGCATGCCGTGCTGTTTGGGCGCGCCCGCGCCCATTTCGCGAACCGGTACCTGAACCGCTACCGCCCCGGCCTTCTCGAACGTGAGCGTGAGCGCGAAAGTGTCGCCCACCTTGAGCGGTTGGGCGAGACCCATCAGCATCACGTGCAGGCCGCCAGGCTTCAGTTCGGCCGCGCCCTGGGCCGGAACCGGGATCGAATCGATCTCCCGCATCTTCATCACGTCGCCTTCGCGGATGTGGTCGTTCAGTTCGGCCCGGCTGGCGACGGTCGTCGAGACCGACAACAGCCGGTCGGCGGTGCCCGAGTTGCGAATGGTCATGTACGCCGCGCCTGCCCCAGCGGTGCCGGCGGAAGGACGGGCGAAAGGATTCTCGATCGTGACGGACGGCCCGGATTGAGCAAAAGCGAAGACGGGCGCGAGGGTAAGGGCGGCGGCGAAAGTAAGACTACGGAACTCGACCATAAGGATACCTCTGGAAAATCAAGGCGCCGAGAGTAGAACGCCCCGGCGCGCGTTCGTTTGACCACAGTCAAGCGGCCGCTGTCAAGGATTGGCCGCGATGGTCGGCTCGCTGCGCGGGCGTCGCGCCCGGATACTGTCGGAACGCAGCTGGCCGCAAGCCGCGAGGATGTCGCGCCCGCGGGGTTCCCGGATCGGCGCCGAATAGCCGGCTTGGTTGAGCAGCCCGGCGAAGCGGGTCATGACGGCGGCGTCGGAACATTCGTAACGAGCGCCCGGCCACAGGTTGAACGGAATCAAGTTGAACTTGGCGGGCAGGCCGCGCACCAGCCGGATCAATTCCTTCGCGTCGGCGGCCGAATCGTTGACGCCCTTCAGCATCACGTATTCGAAGGTGATGCGCCGCGCATTGTCGGCCGGATACTCCCGAAGCGCCCTGAACAATTCCTTCAACGGGTATTTGCGGTTGATCGGCACCAATTCGTCGCGCAATTCGTCGCGGGCCGCGTGCAGGCTGACCGCGAGCTTGACGCCGAGCTCGCGCCAGACCCGGCCGATGGTCGGCGCGACCCCAGCGGTCGAGAGCGTGATCCGGCGCTTGGAGATGGCGATACCCTCGCCGTCCATGACGATCTTCAGGGCCTTCGCCACGTTGTCGTAGTTGAACAGCGGCTCGCCCATACCCATCAGGACGATGTTGGACAAGAGGCGCCCCTCTCGGGGCGCGGGCCATTCGCCGATGCGATCGCGCGCGACAAGCACCTGGCCGACGATTTCCGCCGCGGTCAGGTTGCGCACCAGTTTTTGCGTGCCGGTATGGCAGAAGGAACAGCTTAGCGTGCAGCCGACCTGTGACGAGACGCAGAGCGCGCCGCGGTCGTCTTCCGGGATCAGCACCGTCTCGGCCTCGTTGCCGTCCTCGAACCGGAGCAGCCACTTGCGCGTATGGTCCGCCGAGCGCAGATCGCGCGCCACCTCCGGCCGGCCGACGCGGTGGGTCGCGGCGAGTTTTTCGCGCAAGCTCTTGGCGAGCGTGGTCATGCGCGCGAAATCGGTCGCGCCGCGATGGTAGATCCAATGCCAGAGTTGGTCGGCGCGGAACGCGGGCTCGCCCAGGCGCGCGAGCGCTTCGCGCAATTCCTCGCGCGAGAGGCCGACGAGGGTGGCCGGCGCCCCGGGGGCGGTTTCGGTCGCGGACATGGGTTAAGATATAGCGCGCGGGCGACCGTCCGTAAGGAGCTTTTCCGGAATTTCAGATAGGTTCAGGCCGGATTTGGGGGTGTCGAGTGGGTTTCGGCGAGAGCGAACGTGCGGCAGGCTTCGAGTATCCGATCCGAATATGCTTTATCCACCACCGCCCGGGATAAGAGAACGCCGCCCACGAGCGACGCAAGAAGCGCGATCGCGCGCTTTTCCCGGGGTTCTCCGTCAACCCCGGGAACATAGCGTTCCAGAACCGCGACAAACGCCTTCAACCCTTCTTCATAGAGCCGTCGTTGGTCTGGGTTCATGCGCGCGACTTCGCCGGAGAGCGCCGGCATAAGACAACCTTCGGCCAGGGAGTCGCGATGGCGCTCGTGTAAATAACGGTGAACGATCTTTGCCCACTGCGTTCCGAGATCAAGGCCGTCGAGCTTGGCGAACAACATCGCGATGCTGTCGCGAAAGGCCTGCTCTATCGATTCGCCGATCAACGCGTTTTTCGAGGCAAAGTGGGCGTAAAAGCCGCCGTGGGTCAGGCCCGCGTCGCCCATGACCTTGGGGATGGCGGTCTTGGAAAAACCACGTTCACGGAAACGCCGGTTGGCCATGGAGACGATCCGCGCGTGAGTCTCCGTTTTGTGGTCTTTCTTATATCGCATGGCCGCTCGCGTGATTTCACTTCGATTTATGAACTTGGCCCGTTTGAACGCGGGCACCCAGAAAGACCTCTCTAAATTCCTACTTGTATTGCATGATATTCATAATATAGTATAAATGATAGTGATCATATAATAATCTTGGGGGCAGCGCCAATTCCGTCTGCTGCCGAAGCAATAACTCAAGGGAGGGGGGCATGCCGATCATCCAATGTGACATCCGCGAGGGCCGCACCGAGCGGCAAAAGCGAGCGCTCGCCCGCGAGATCACGCGCGTCGTCCACCAAACCATCGACGCGCCAGTCGAATATATCTACGTGCTGATCCGCGAGACACCGGGGCTTCATCACATCAAGGCCGGAAAACACCTACCCGACTTCGCCGCCAAGGCTGGTAAGTCCAAAAGATCGGGGCGCGGGATATCCGCGCGGTAGCTGCTTTCAACCTGGAACGCTTTCATGCTTGAGGTTCAAGCCCTGACGCGGTCTTTCGGCGGTCTTGTCGCCGTAAACGATGTTTCCGTATCAGTGGCCCAAGGAGAGATTCTGGGCATCATCGGCCCGAATGGCGCGGGCAAGACCACGCTTTTCAACCTCATCACCGGATTTCTGAGCCCGAGCGCCGGTCGCATCCGTTTCCAGGGCGACGACATAACCCATACGCCGACGCATCGGCTGGTGCAACGCGGCCTCGCGCGCACGTTTCAAACCGTCCGTTTTCATCGCGAATCGACGGTCTGGGAGACCGTGTGGACGGCGCAGGCGCTGCACATCGAACCCTGGGGTTGGTTGCGGGGGCAGCATACGCGGCACGCCAGGGAAGTCGCCCGACATGGCGAAATCGATCGTATCCTGACCCTGACGTATTTGGATGAACATCGCGACCGGCTGGCCAGCGAACTGCCACTCGGGTTGTTGCGCCGGCTCGAGATCGCGCGCGCTCTGGCAACCGCCCCCAAGCTTCTGCTTCTCGACGAGCCGGCCTCGGGAATGAACCCTTCGGAGTCCGTGGAATTGGTCGCCGCGATCCGGCGTATTTACGAAAGCGGTCTCACGCTCGTGATCATCGAGCACGACATGGATGTCGTCATGAATCTGGCCCAACGCATCGTCGTCTTGAACTTCGGCAAGAATATCGCGGAAGGCGCGCCAAGCGCCATTCAACAGAATCTCGAGGTCGTCGAGGCCTATCTCGGCCACGGTCAGGTGGGCCATGCTTGATATCCGCAATCTTGCCGTTGCCTACGGCAGCATCATGGCGCTCAAAAACGTCTCGCTGAGCGTGAACAAAGGCGAGATCGTAACGTTGATTGGCGCCAACGGAGCCGGAAAGACAACGCTCGTGAAGACCATTGCCGGCCTACTCAAACCGAAAAGCGGCGAAATCCGATTTCGCGACGAGAATATCGCTGGCAACGAAGCACATTTGATCTCACGCGGCGGAATCACGCTGGTGCCGGAAGGGCGCAGGCTGGTGCCAACCATGACGGTCGAGGAAAATCTGCGGTGTGGTGCTTTCCACCGCGTCGACCAAGACGGCATCGAAGCCGATCTTGACGCCGTCATGACGCGATTCCCGGTTTTGCGCGAACGGCGCCGGCAAGAGACCCTGACCTTGAGTGGCGGCGAAAGCCAGATGGTCGCGCTCGGGCGCGGCTTGATGGCGCGTCCCGAGCTTTTGATGCTGGACGAGCCTTCCCTCGGCCTGGCGCCGAAATTGGTCGAGGCTATGTTTGACATCGTCCGCGCCCTGAAGCAAGAAAAGCGGACCATTTTGCTTATCGAACAGCGCGCCGTCGAGGCACTTGCATGCGCCGATCGCGCGTATGTACTGCGCGTCGGCGAAGTGGTGATGGAGGGGCCGTCCCGTCAATTGCTGCAAGACCCGGCGTTGCGCGAGGCCTATTTGGGAATGAAAAGCGACTCTCTCGCTTTAAGGACCGTGGCGGCTCGGGCTTGATCGCCGACACGGCAAGGCAACGAAAGAAACGTGACTGTAACATTCAACCATGAAAGCAACCGGAAGGAGGCTCCTATGTCTAAATGGACAAGACGTGAAACCCTAAAGGCCGGCGCGAGCGCCGCGGCATTGGCCGCCATGGGCGGCGTAATCCCGCGCGCCGCGCTCGCGGCGAAGCAATTCGACGGCGCGATCACGATCGGCAGCATCGAACCCTTGACGGGGATCGGCGCGGCCCTCGGTGCTCCCAATTACATCGGCAAGCTGATCGCCATCGACGAGATCAACGCCAAGGGCGGCATCGCCGTTGGCGGCAAGAACTTCCAGATCAAACTCATCTCGGAGGACGACCAGACATCGCCGGATCAGGGCGTACCCCTCTTCCGCAAGCTCGCGGAAAAGGACAAATGCCTGATCATCACCGGCACGCAATACAGCCGCGTGACCGAAAGCATGTGGGGACTCTTGCAGAAGAAACTCGACGACAAGAGCGATCCCGGCTTGCAGGTGCCGTCCATGTCGTTCCTGTCGATGAAGGCGGGTGTGGCCGGTATTTCGCCGTGGAGTTTCCGCAACGCCGGCAACGAGCCAGAGCAGCACGAAACCACCCTCTCGGTGGTCGAGAAGAAATATGGCCCCTACAAAGTCTACGGCGGCGCCGTCGAGGCCAACGAGGCGCACTCGGTCGCGGCCTGGCGCGCGGCCTATCTTCCGGCGCTCAAGCGCCGCAACGTTGAGCCCGCCGCCTATGTCGAATGGTACGAAACCGATCGCGACTTCTCGGTTCAAATCCGCAAGCTGAAGCGCGCGAATCTCGACCTCTTCGTCCTCAGCTCGCACTTCCAGGCCAACGTCGGCGCGCTTCTGGAAGCCAAGCGCCAGGGGTTCAAGCCGAAGACGATCATCAGCCACATCGGCGCGGACGCCATCGAGATGGTGCAGCTCGGCGGCGACGCCGTCGAAGGCATCGTCTTCCCCGCCGCGGTGCATCAATCGATGTCGCTCGTGCAGCCGCTCGCCGTGGAATACAAGAAGCGGACCAAGGAAAAGTACATGCCGCAATTCACCGGGCTAGGCTACGAGGGCATGTATATCCTCAAGCACGCGATGGAAACCGCTGGCATCAAGAATACGCCCGAATCGCTCCAGGAAGACCGTCGCAAGGTTCGTGACGTGCTTGCGGGGCTCAAGAACTACAAGAGCTTCGCCGGCATGACCCTCAACATGAACGAAAATCGCGACATCGTCCGGCCGACCTATCTCGTCAAGATCGACAAGGGCGATTTCCGCATGTGGTGGGATCAGGAAAAAGGCTTCCTGTTCTGATCGTTCGACTCCTATCGTCCGGGGCGCCGGTTAAGACCGGCGCCTCGGACGACTATCCGACATTCGTCGTGGAACCCATGCCGTGTCCGATTATCTGATCGACCTTTTGCAGACTTCTATCGACGGACTCTTGTTCGGGTCGACCTATGCGTTGGTTGCCATTGGATTCACGGTCATTTGGGGGCTGCTGCGGATCCTGAACTTGGCCCACGGACAGACCGTTATGGTCGGCATGTTTGCCGGCATGGTGTGCTCCACCATTTTCAAGCTGCCGATCATCGTCGGCTTTGTCGCCGCGATGGCGGCCGCGTGCGTTGTCGGCATCATCGTCGATCGGGTGTGCTATCGACCCTTGCGCAATGCGCACGAACTTGTGCCGATGATCGCGACGCTCGGATTCTGGATCTTCCTGGAAGAAGCCTTCATCAAAATTTATTTTTATACTTGGTTCCGGGGTTATATGGATTTTCCGAACCCCTACACGTTCGTCGGCTACGACGTCGGGCCGATACGGCTGCGCCTCGACTACCTGATTACGCTCGCTGTCTCGGCGGCCCTTGTCGCCGTGCTTTATTTGATCGTTTACCGCACCCGATTCGGCCTGGCCATGCGCATGGTCGCCGAAAGCCATGACATCGGTTATCTCATGGGAGTGCCGGTGCGCCGTATCCTGACCGGAACGTTTCTTTTGGCCTCGGCCTATGGCGGCGCCGCCGGTTTTTTGATCGGCATGGCGAGCAACCTCGCCTCGCCCCAGGCCGGCACGCTCGCCGTCGTTAAAGGCCTGTTCGCCATGATCCTGGGCGGTTCCGGCAGCATCGTCGGCGCCATCGTCGGCGGCATGACGCTCGGCGTGCTCGAACTTACCGGCGCCTACGTTGTGTCGTTCGCCTACCGCGATGCCATCGCGATGATCATCCTGTTCGCCGTACTGATCGTCCGTCCGCAAGGAATTGCGGGCAAGGCGACGATCGAGAGGGTGTAACCATGAGTTATTGGTACACGGTTCTGACGTTCACCGGCATTAACGTCCTGCTCGCCTACAGCGTGTACGCGAGCTACATGACGGGACAAGTATCGCTCGGCTAATCCGCTTTTTTCGGCATTGGCGCCTACACGGCGGCTACGCTTACGGTTCTCAGCGGCGCGAATTTATTCGTTGCCGTGATCGCGGGGGGCGCCGCCGGCATGATCGCAAGCCTGTTCGTCGGTGTCCCAACGCTCAGGCTCAGGGGATATTATCTGACTGTCGCCACCGTGGCTTTCGCCGAGGCGATACGGGTCGTGCTTCATAATTTTCGTTTCGGCAAGCCGCGGGAAGGCGCGGCCGGCGACACCTGGCAAGGGCCGGATGGCCCGGTCGGCTTCCGCCACATCAGCTATTTGAACGAGCACAATATCGGGACATTCGAGTACATGTCGATCGTGTGGTGCGTGGTGTTGGTCGTTGTCGTCGTCTTCGCGATTCTCGAACGCTCGCGTCTCGGCCGAGTCCTGCGAATCATCGAGGAAGACCAGATCGTCGCCAAGTCGATCGGGATCAACGTTTCGTTCATGAAGGTGGGCGCGTTTGCTTTTGGCGGGTTTCTTGCCGGCATCGGTGGCGGCCTTTACGCTCATCTGATGACGTTCATCTCGGGCGACGATTTCAAGATATATCTTTCGGCGCTGGTACTCGCGTACGTCGTCATCGGTGGCGGCCAGACCATGTGGGGGCCGCTCGTCGGCGCCGTCATCTTCACCCTTCTGCCCGAAGTCTCCCGGCCGGTGAAGGAATTCCGACTCGAATTGTTCGGCATTCTGATGATCGCGGTCATGCTGTTCCGTCCGGCCGGCATGATCTCGGCCGCGAATGTGCGCAAATGGGCCGTGGGAAGGCGGTTACGGGCACTGCTCGACCGTTCCAGTCCCAGGGTTTCCAGTCCGATGGTCCGGGAGCCCTAGGGCGTGATGCCCGGGTTCGTCCTCCAAGCGGCAATCGAGGGTTTGGTCGCGGGCGGCATTTATGCCCTGCTCGGCCTCGGCTTTCATTTGATGTTCGGCGTGCTGAAACGGGTCAACCTCGCCTATGGCACGACCTTGATGGCGTCGGTCTATTTGGCGGCGCTCTCCGTCAATCTCCATGGCGTTCCATGGCCGGCGGCGCTGCCGCTCGCGCTGATTATCGGGATCGCGATTACGCTCGCTGTCGAACGGCTAGTGTTTGCCTGGGTGCGCGGTGACGGCCGATTCAGCATGGTGGCAACCCTCGGTATCTGGATGATCATCGAGGAGTTTCTGATTCGCACCCCCGGCCACGGGCGCGGTCAAGCCATCGTCAACCCTTTCGATCTGGCCTTGGTATCGGTCGGTCGTTTGGAGTTAAGGGTCGACCATATTTTCGCGTTCGTTTTGAGCCTTGCGTTGTGTGCGGGCATACATGCCTTTCTTTTCCATTCGCGCGCCGGCCTCAAGATACGCGTCGTCGTCGAGGATCGGGCTTTGGCCGGCCTGCTTGGCATCGACGCCGCAAGCGTGACCCGGTGGACATTTGCGCTGGCGGCGGTCATCGGCGTAATCGCCGGATATGTGTTCGCCACCGCGCAGCATGCCATCGACGTTCACATCGGGATGTGGGCGACCCTCAAGGGGTTGGTGATCTTGGTCTTGGGCGGCGCGGGCAACCTCTGGGGCGTAGTTGCGGCCGCTCTTGGCCTCGGGATCATGGAACGTGTCGGCACGGAACTGGCCGGGCCAGGCTACCGGGATCTGATCGGATACGGGCTGATGCTCTGTCTGCTTGCGCTTTTTCCGCATGGATTTGGCTGGCGCGCGCGGCTGGCGAGCGGCTAGGAAACGGCGATGGAATACGGGTTATCCGTCGCCACCGTATTCTCGATCATGGTCGTATTGGCCATGAGTTGCTACGTCGTCATCCTGGCGGGCGAGATTTCCTTCGGCCAACACGCCTTCTTCGGCGTCGGCGCCTATGTGGCGGCAGTGTGCACCGTGTTCCTGAACAGTGGGTTGGGAATGGCGCTTGTCGCCGGCACCGCAGCCGCGGCGCTCACCGCGTATGTGGCCGGCATGCCCATTCTCCGGTCCCATGGGCTGCAGTTCACGATTTACACTCTGATCTTCGCGGAATTTGTACGCCAGGTTATGTTAATGAGCGAATGGCGCGTCGTACGCGATGGTCGCGAGATAGGCCCTCAGGGGATGTTGGGCTTTTCGGGCATCGATTATTTTTTCGTCGCCGGAATGGGCGTCATCGGTCAAGCCGTGCTCTGCGGTACGATCGCGATCGTGGTCGTGATAGCGGTCGGCCTGTTGCGTCGATCTCATTTCGGCCGAACGATCGAAGCCGTTGCCGAAGATCCGATACTTGCCGCCGCCATCGGCATCAACCCGCAAACGACGCGCCTAGTTGCCTTCACCATTTCCGGCGGCCTTGCCGGGCTTGGCGGCGGCCTGTTCGCCCACTACGTGACGTATATCAATCCGGAAAACTTCGGTCTGATGTTCGGCATACATGCCGTCGCCTACACGCTCTTGGGCGGCGTCGGCAGCGTGCTGGGGCCGGTCCTCGGCGCCGCCCTCGATATCGTTCTTTTGGAGCAACTGCGTGTTTTCGGCGGTTATCGGATGATCGCATTCGGGGCGCTCATCGTTTTCGTTCTTATTCTTCGCCCGAGCGGGCTTATCGATCGACCGCTATCCTCTTGGTCCAAGGGTTTACACCACGTCATGTTGTCGAAACGCTAATTCAAATGTAACGGAGATCGACCATGAAAATACCTTCGCGGGGACGGTTGGCGCTTCTAATGGCCATGTTTATTGGCGTCGGGCTCTTAATGAGCATCGCGGTTCCAGCGTCGGCGCAGAACCTACTCGAATTGACTTTTCGCGCCCAGCCGACCAACAAGCCGCTGGAGCGAAAACTCATGATTGTCCTCAAGGACGGTGGCAAGCCCGTGTCCGACGCCATTGTCGAGATCGACGTCGACATGCCGAGCATGCCGATGATGCATCGTGTCCCGAAGACAAAGGCGATGCCGAGCGGAGCGCCCGGCGAGTATTCGGCGAATATCATCCTCGAAATGCCGGGCGAGTGGGCGGCGCGCGTTGCCGTCGACAAGCCACGTCGGACAACAGCCGTTTATAAATTCCAGGTTGAATGACCGAATCAAGTTAACGCGGGCAGGCCTTGTCGATGGCGTCGAGCGCGGCTGAAACGCCGGTCAGGGAATAGGTATCCGTGGTCGGGGTGCCGCGCGACGAGGTGCCCTTGACCACCATGGTCGAGCCGGCCCGCATCACCTTCACCAGTTGTGCGTCGCCGTTTCCGTCCTTCGTCCAGGCCTGTTCGCCATGGCCGAAGAGGGCGAACGTCTGCGCACCGATGGTCGCGGTCGCTTCGGCGCCTTCCTTGAACGCGTAGCCGGCCTCGAAACTGACCACGTTAAACGATTTTTCCTTCGGCCGGTGGGTCACGAGCACGAACACGTCGCCGCGCTGGGTGTAGCGACCCTCGGACTTGGTCGGCTTGGAGCCTGCATAACAGAACCCCTCGCGCGGGTCGCGATAGGCCTCCCAATCGCCGAACGTGCCGAGATGCCCTCCATTGGGATTCGCGCCGTTCGCGGGCGCGGCGGCTTTCTTGGCTTTACCGTTTTTGGGGGAGCCATTCTTGGCCTGCCCATTCTTCGCCTGACCGTTCTTGGTTTGCGCCATGACCGGCGACGGCGCGACGAGCGCGGCGCCGAGCAGCAAGGCGACGACGGCAAACAAAACCCTGGACATGGCCAACAGGTAATGCCGCCCGGGTTAACAGGCTGTTAAGGAATGGCTAAGGATTAACGGGCTGCGCTATATCTATGGCGTCATGCCCATCCACCCGCCGATCCTGGTCGAGGCCACCCGCGGTTCGATGGTCGAAAGCCGCCATCGCGGCCACGCGGTCGTCGTCGACGCCGACGGGCACGTCGTCGCCGCGTTCGGCGATCCCGTGATCGCGATCTATCCCCGTTCGTCGATCAAGCCGTTGCAGGCGCTCGCCCTGATCGAAACCGGCGCGGCTAAGCGTTTCGCCGTCGGATCGGAGGAAATCGCGCTCGCCTGCGCGAGTCACGACGGCGGCCCCGAGCACACCGCGCGCGTCGGTGCCTGGCTCGCACGCATAGGGCTCGCGGAAGCCGATCTCGAATGTGGCGCGCACGCCCCGACCGACGCGCGCGCGGCCGAGGAATTGATCCGGCGGGGTCGCGTTCCCTCTCCGGTCCACAACAACTGCTCGGGCAAGCACACGGGGATTCTGGCCGGCGCGCTGCACCTCGGTGAACCGACGCGGGGTTACCTCGCACCCGACCATCCGGCCGAGCGGCGGCTCAAGGCCGTCCTCGCCGACATGAGCGGCGCGAGCCTCGCCGACGCCCCGACCGGCGTCGACGGCTGCGGCATTCCGGTTTACGCCATGCCGCTCAACGGCTTGGCCCGCGCCATGGCCCGCCTCGCCCAACCCGAACGACTGCCCCCGGCGCGGGCGGAGGCCGCGCGCGCGGTATTCCAGGCCATGACGTGCCATCCGAGGCTGGTGTCCGGCCCTGGGCGTTTCGACACCGAAGCGATGACGGCCGGAAGCGGAAAATTCATCGTCAAGGGCGGCGCCGAGGGCATGCACGCCGCCGCGATTCCCGGCGCGGGTCTCGGCATCGCCGTTAAGATCGAGGACGGCGCGTGCCGCGCCTCGGCGGTGGCCATGGCCGCGCTGCTGGCGCGTTTCGCCGGTATCGAGCTTGCCGACTGGCGCGCGCCGATCCTGCGCAACGTCGCCGGGCGCGACATCGGGATCTTGCGCGCGAGCGCGGACCTCGGCGCGTGAATTACGGCGGGAACCGTTGAAATTTCGCGACCGCGCGGCGGAACTTGGGCGAGCCGAACGTGTGCTTGGGCAGAGCCTCGGTCGGGCCGCCCGCGCGCACCGGGCGCGGCGCGAAGCGACCCAAGGTCAATACCCGATCATACATCGCGAGCGCGCCCGCGAGTCCGACGTTGATGCTGAAGGCGGTCGGGATCTTCACCACATGCGCGCAGCGCACGACCATGGCCGCCGACAGCCGGCCCCGTTCCGGTCCGAGCACGTAGGCGGCGACGCGGGGGTGACGAAAGCTCGGCAAATCGATCGCGCCGTCCATCAGCTCGATCCCGACCAGCGCGCAACCTTCGGGCAACAACAGGGATTTGACGTCGGGAAAGGCGTAGAACGGGACGCTTGCGGTCGCGGCCGAGGTGTCCGCCCGTCCGCCTTCCTCGGGGTCGTAGGCGGCGGCGACGGTGAACACGAAGGAAGCGCCGAAAGCGTGCGCGGTGCGGAACAGTGCGCCCACGTTCATCGCCTTACTAGCGCCCTCGATGCCGATGCCGAAATAACCCCGCATGTCCCCCTTCCCCAACCCGCCCGCCACCTTTCCGCTTGGGCCGGCCTCGGCCATAATCGAGTGTTATTCGCGAAAGGGCAACTCCATGCGCGCGGTTGTTTGTCCCGCGCTCGGTGATCCGAGCACGCTTGTCGTCGAGGACGTACCTTCGCCCGCCATGATCGCGCGGGGCGTGCGCATCCGCGTGCGCGCCGCCGCGCTCAATTTCGCCGACACCCTGATGATCAAGGGCACCTACCAGGAAAAGAGAACGCCGCCCTTCGTGCCGGGACTCGAGGCCGCAGGCGAAGTGATCGAAACCGCACCCGGCGTCACGCGCGTCAAGATCGGCGACCGGGTCATGGCGCTGGTGTCGGGAGGTGCCTTCGCCGAGGAAGCGGTGGCGGAAGAGGGTCGCGTCTGGCCGATTCCGGACGGCATGGATTACACCGCCGCCGCCGGGTTCCCCATCGTCTACGGCACGTCATACTTAGCGCTTGCCGACCGGGCGCGACTTAAGGCCGGCGAGACGCTGGTGGTCCACGGTGCCGCAGGCGGCGTCGGATTGACCGCGGTCGAGATCGGCAAGCGCCTTGGCGCCACCGTGATCGCCGTCGCCGGCGGCGCCGACAAGCTGGCGTTGGCCAAGGCCCACGGCGCCGACCACGCGCTCGATCACCGCACCGAGGATCTGCGCACGCGCATAAAGGAATTGACCGACGAGCGCGGCGCCGACGTGGTCTACGACCCGGTCGGCGGCGGTGCGTTTGAGGCTTCTTTGCGTTCGACCGCGCCCGACGGGCGCATCGTCGTGGTCGGCTTCGCCAGCGGCGAGGTGCCGCAAATCCCAGCTAATATCCTTCTGGTCAAGAACCTGACCGTAATCGGCCTCTATTGGGGAGCCTACCGCAACATCCGGCCGGAGGATTTCGCGCGCCAGTTCGACGTGCTGCTCGGCTGGTGGAAGGAAGGCGCGCTCAGGCCCCATGCCTCGCACGTCTTGCCCCTGGCCGAGGCGCGAGAAGCGTTCGCCGCGTTGCTGGCCCGCCGTTCGGCGGGCAAGGTCGCCCTGGTCATGGAGGACGCATGATCCGGCGCATGGCCATCGTCGCCCTCGCCCTTCAGACTGCGGCGTTGGCCGCGCCGCTCGCGACGGCCGACTTTCGGTCGGCGAAGGCCGAAGAGCCGACGCCGGTCAAGATCGGCGTGCTCGCCTTCCGCGGCGACGAGGACGCCCGCAAGCGCTGGGCGCCGACCGCCGAGTTCCTGTCCACCGCTATTCCGAGCGTCCGCTTCGAGGTGGTCCCGCTCGCGCCCGCCGCGCTCAACGACGCGGTGGAGACCGACGCGCTCGGTTTCGTCGTCACCAACACCGGCAACTACGTCGATCTCGAGGCGCGCCACGGCATTTCGCGCATCGCCACGCTCCGCACGCCGACCGGAAGCGCGTTCGGGGCGGCGATCTTCGTCCGCGCCGATCGCCATGACCTCAAGACCATCGCCGATCTCAAGGGTAAGTCGTTCATGGCGGTGCAAACGGAAGGATTCGGCGGCCTGCTCATGGCTTGGCGCGAATTGAAGGCGCATGGCCTCGACCCGTTCAAGGATTTCGGGTCCCTGAAGTTTTCGGGATTCCCGCAGGATTTGATCGCCTTCACCGTGCTCAAGGGCGAGGTCGACGCGGGAACGTTCCGCACCGACACCCTCGAATCCATGGCCGCCGAAGGCAAAATCCGCCTCGAAGACTTTCGCGTGCTCAACCCGCGCAACTACCCCGGATTTCCCTACCGCGTTTCCACCCGCCTCTACCCGGAATGGCCGTTCGCCAAGCTCCGCCACACGCCGCCGGAACTCGCACAAGCCGTCGCGCTCGCGCTGTTGCAGATGCCCCCGGATTCGCCTGCCGCCCGCGCCGGCGATTACCGCGGCTGGACCGTGCCCCTCGATTACACCCCGGTGCACGAGCTGTATCACGAACTGCGCCTCGGACCTTACGCCGACCTCGGCGAAATCACCATCTCCGATCTCGCCGAACAATACGGCCATTGGATCGCGGCTGGCGTCGTGGTGCTGATCGTGATCGGGCTCTGGCTTTTGCGTACCGAACAGCTGGTCGCGCGCCGTACCCGCGAACTGTCCCTCGCCAACGCCAATCTCGAGCGCGAAGCCGCCGAGCGCCAACGCGCCGAAGCGAGCGCGCGCGAGCGCCAGGCCGAACTCGCCCATGTCCACCGCCTCAACACCATGGGCGAGATGGCGTCCGGCATCGCCCATGAGTTGAACCAGCCGCTCGCCGCCGTGGTCAATTACGCCAAGGGAGCGGTGCGGCGCCTGAGGCAGGGCACGGCCGACCCGGCCGAATTGTTGGGCGTGCTCGAACAGGCCTCCGCCCAGGCCGAACGCGCCGCCGCCATCGTCCGCCGCGTCCGCGCTTTCATCCGCAAGGAAGCGCCGCGCCGCGCCACCCTCGACGGCAACAAGATCGTTCGCGAGACCGCCGAGTTGATGACCGCCGAGGCCGGCCGCGCGGGCGCGCGCCTGGTCCTCGACCTCGCCTCGCCGGCACCGCGCATCCGCGCCGATTCCGTCCAGGTGGAGCAGGTGATCGTGAACCTGATCCGCAACGCGATCGAAGCCATGGCCGAGGATTCTTCGCCGGTGCGGGAAATCACGCTTCGCACGCGCGCGTGCACCGACGGCGCGGTCGAGGTCGCGGTCGAAGACACGGGGCCGGGCCTGCCGCTTGAATCGCGCGAGCGGCTGTTCGATCCCTTCTACACCACCAATGCCGACGGGCTCGGGCTGTCCATCAGCCAGAGCATCGTCGAGGCCCACGGCGGCCGCCTGAGCGCGGCGCCCCGGCCGGGCGGCGGCACGATCTTCCGCTTCGCCCTGCCCGCAACCGAGGAAGCGCGCCATGACGCCGCTTAAACCCGCGCCGGGATCGTTGCCCGGCCAAGGCTCATTCCCTGACGAGCCTATCGTGTTCGTGGTCGATGACGACCAAGCGGCGCGCGAATCGCTCTCCCGGCTGATCGGCTCGGTTCACCTGCGCGTTCGGTCTTTCGCCTCGGCCGCGGAATTCCTCGCCGCCTGTTCGCCCGGACAGCCCGGTTGCGTCATCGCCGACGTGCGCATGCCGGGCCTGAGCGGACTCGACCTGCAAGCGGAACTGTGCCGGCGCGGCATCGATCTTCCGGTCATCGTCGTCACCGGCCACGGCGACGTCCCCATGGCGGTAAGGGCGATGAAGGCGGGCGCCCTCGATTTCGTCGAAAAGCCGTTCAACGACCAGGTCCTGATCGATCTGGTGCAGAACGCGGTCAAGCACAGCCTCGCCGCCCGGCGAAGCGAGCGGGAAAAAAAGGGGGTGCGCGCCCGGCTCGAACAACTGACGCCGCGCGAGCGCCAGGTGCTGGACATGATCGCCGCCGGCGAATCCAACAAGGGCATCGCGAGCGCCCTCGGCATCAGCGAAAAAACGGTCGAAGCCCATCGCGCGCACGTCATGGACAAGATGCAGGCGAAGTCGTTCGCCGAATTGATGAAGCTCGTCATCGCCCTCGATTGAGGAAATATTAGAAAAAACTGTTTAATTCGGGAAAACCCTAAGTTGATTTCAGGAGTCCCCCAATTCCGGCCCGTCCGGTTTGGCTTTTAAACTGAAGCCACGAATTCGCACGAACGTTCGCAAGCCTTGCAACAAAGGGAGACTTCGCATGAGGAAAGCCTATTTGACGGCCGCCGCCGCGGCCATCGCCTTCGGCGCGCTGGTTGGCTCGGGCGCCTTCGCCCAGCAATCCACGCCCGCGAAACACAAAGTCGTCTATCACATCAACTACGCCGGCGGCGATCAGGGCAAGCTCTACGAGGCCGCCATGACCAACGTCCAGAACCACATCTCCGCTGTCGGCGCCGACAAGGTCGACATCAAGGTGGTGATGCACGGCCTCGGCCTCGACATGCTCACGGACGCGAAGAGCAACGACAGCATCCGGAACAAAATCAACAGCCTGAAAAATCAGCAGGTCTCCTTCCAGGTCTGCGGCATTGCCCTGGAGCGCCGCAAGATCGACTACAAGAACCTGTACGACGTTTCCGAGGGCGACATTGTGCCGTCGGGCGTGGCCGAGATCGCCAAGCTCCAGCACCAGGGCTACGCCTACATCAAGCCCTGACAACGGCGGACGATAATCCGGAGAACGGCGCTCCAATGGGAGCGCCGTTCTTTTTTGCATCAGCGGGAATAGCGCCGCTTGATCGCGAAGTGGTCCTTCCACTTCTTCCAGGCGCGGAAACCGACGATGATTTCCTCGTCGGGATGGCCGATGGGAAACTCGCCGGTCGCGTCTTTGTCGCTCCAGATTCCCTGGCTCTTGCGGGCCTGACGTTGCTCGACCAGCCAGTCGCGATAGCTTTCGAACACGATGTGCCCGCCCGGTCCGTCGAGGCGGGCGGCGCGGACGCGCCCGTCCCATTCGATCCACAGCTTCCGATCGGCCTCGGAAATCTCCAGCGGCTCGACGTCGAGGTCATAGCCGAGTTTCCGGTGCACCTCGCCGGCGACCGCGGCGTAAATGCGCTGGTCGCGGAGACTGAGGAGCTGCTTGTAAATGCCGAGATGCTCGGTCGTCACCGGCTTCGCCAGCAGCGCGTGATCCCTTTGTTTGCCGCGCGCGGCGGCGGTTGCGGTTTTGTGAAACTCGAGCATGGTCGGGGAGTAATCCTCGCCGAGGAAATCACAGACTTTTTTCGTGATCCCGACCGGATCGACCACCAGGTCTTCATAGCGGACGTCGTGCCAGATCTTGGGCCCGAGCTTGGCGCGGAACGGCATGACGAAAGCGTTGGCCGCGCTCCAAGTGTAGGCAGCCATGTAAATGTGCCCGACGCCGAACGCGGATTCGAGGCTGATGGCCGATGCGTCGCGCCCGTCGCGGGTGATGCATACGAACTGCGCGTCGGGAAAGTTTTCGAGGATCTGCGGCACGAAATAGAGATTATTGGGCGTCTTCTGCCCCCAACGCGGCCTGTTGCCGAATTGCCTGGCGTAGCGGCGGTGCATGGCGGTGTAGATGCCGGCGAAGCTGCGCTCCGGCGCCATGGCGCAAATCTCGGCCACTACCGTCGCCGGATTCAAATCCATCCCCCAGAGCGGCTGGTTGAGGCCGAACAGCATTTCCGACGCGAGGGTGCGGAAGTTGGCGTCCACGCTCAAATCGCCGTAGGTATAACGCCAGGGATAGATGCGCGGGAATAACCAACCCACTTCGGGAAACGAAAGTCTGGGATGATTGCCAAGCATGGCCATGAGCAGCGTCGTGCCCGAACGCTCGCAACCGATGACGAAGATCGGCCGGTCGCCGATGATAGGCATGGGGTCGCCTCCTGAATTGACGGCGGCCCGATTTTACGGCTTTACCCGGGCATGCCAATGTGCTCCCGGGCACAGTCGGCGGCCCGGCGGGGATCAGGCAGCTTGCGTGCGGGCAATCGGTTTGTCCGCGATCGGCAGGTGGAGCAGGGCGGCCACCAGTCCAAGCGCGATCGACAACCACCACATCAGATCGTAGGACCCGGTCGCGTCGAATATCCGGCCGCCCAGCCAGGCGCCGAGGAAGCTGCCGAGCTGGTGGCTGAAAAAGACAATTCCGAACAGGGTCGCCATGTAGCGCATACCGAAGATTTGCGCCACCAGCCCGCTGGTGAGCGGCACCGTGCCGAGCCACAAGAGGCCCATTGCCGACGCGAACACAAGAACGACGGCATCCGTTTTCGGGGCGTACAGAAAAAGCACGGTCACCACCGACCGTATGAAGTAGATGGCGCTGAGCAGGTATTTCTTCGAATGCCGGTCGCCGAGCACGCCGGAGCCCCAACTGCCGATGATGTTGAAGAAGCCGATCAGCGCCAACGCCGCCGCGCCGACCGACGCCGGCAGGCCGTAATCGCTGACGAACGCCGGCAGATGGACGGCTATGAACACGATCTGGACGCCGCAGACGAAAAAGCCGGCGTTCAGGTACCAGAATCCGGAATGGCCCGCGGCCTCGCGCAAGGCCTCGCCGATCGTCTGCTCGCGCCTGCCCGCCGCAGCTTCGGTGCGGCCGCGCAGCACGGCCGCGAAAGGCAGCATGAGCGCGGTCAGCACCGCCATGATCCAGAGCGCGTCGCGCCAGCCGAATCCGCCGATCAGTTGCTGGCCGACCGGGGCCATCACGAATTGCCCGAAAGAACCGCCGGCGGTGGCCAAGCCGAACGCGAGCGTGCGCTTCGCCGGCTCGACCACGCGGCCAATCGCGCCCAGCACAACGGCGAAGGTCGTCCCCGAAAGGGCGAAACCGATCAACAGGCCGGCGCCGACATCGAGATGCCAAGGCACCGCCGCCTGGCCCATGACCAGAAGCCCGACGATGTAACCGATAAGCCCGACGGCGATCACCCGGCCCGAACCGTAACGGTCGGCGATCATGCCCATCGCCGGCTGCAGGATGCCCCAGACGATCTGCTGCAGCGCGAGCGCGAAGCCGAAGGTTTCGCGGCCGATGCCGAGATCGACCGCCATCGGCGGCAGAAAGAGGCCAAAGGTTTGGCGCACGCCCATGCCGACGCTGACGATCAGCGCTCCGGCGAGCACTACGATCCATACGGCCACGGGCATTGGCGATCCCCCCCTCGCCCGGCAAGACTAGCCAGTGAGCCCCGCCCGCACCAGCATGGCCGGGCCGCGATTCCGTGGGGTCAGCCCCGCAAATCGGTCATATCCCAATAAAGTTCGAGGGCTTCGGGTCCGGCGCTCAGGGGTCTTTGATGAATTCGGCCAGGGCAGCGGCGACGTTTTTCTCGATGCCGATCAAACCGTGTTGCGCCAGGGCCTCGCAGGGTTCGGATTGCGGGGGATCGCCGCCCTCGAAGATCAACGCCTTCTTGCGCGGGCTGGCGCGGGCGGCCCGGACGATAAGTTCGGCGCCGTTCGGGGGCGTGACATGGCATTCGTCGTCCCTGTGGGCGACAGCGAGGACAGGAACGCGAACCGTGTCCAAGGGAAGGCGGAGGATGTTTTCCCCGCCGCGATTTTGGACGGTGATGCTGGACGTCAGGATCACTCCGTCGATGCGCGAGCCCAGCTTGATCGCCAGCGACGCCGCCGACTCGGTCCCTCGGCTGGTGCCGACCAGCTAAACCGGAACCGGCGCTTTCGCCTTCAAAAAATCGACGACGATGCCGATATCCCGGGCATGCTCGTCGCTGTGGCGGAAGGTTATCATGCCGCCGGTTTGTTGGTCGGATGGAACGTCGACGACCGCCACCATTAAACCGAGGCGCTGCAGGTGGTAGCGGATCCGGACCAGGAAATTGCCTTTCCGGATCATCTGCCCCGGCTTGAGAATATGCAGCGCTGTCTTGCCGTTTCCGCCCGGAAACAGAATAACCGACGCGACCGGCCTATCGGGAACCAGCAGGGCGAAGCTCTGCGTCACGCCTTCGCGGGTCTTCAATGTGACGATTTCGTCGGCGCGGGCAACGGTGGCCAACCACAGGACCGACAGAACCGTGGCACAGGCAATGACGGCGCGCGCGACGATAACCGGCGGCGTCATGATCGCAATGCCGGCAAGTTCCGGTAAAGATCGAGGGCCTCGGGATTGGCGAGGGCTTCCTTGTTCTTGACCGGGCGGCCGTGGACGACGTCGCGTACGGCGAGTTCGGTGATCTTGCCGCTCTTGGTGCGCGGAATATCGGCGACCTGGACGATGCGCGCCGGCACGTGGCGCGGCGAGCAGCCCTCGCGCACCTTGCGCTTGATCTTGTCGCACAATGCGTCGTCAAGCGCGATGCCCTTCCTCGGCACCACGAACAAGACGATGCGCACGTCGTTGTCCCATTCCTGGCCTATCGCCAAGCTTTCCTGGATTTCGTCGAGGGTTTCGACGACGCGGTAGATTTCGGCGGTGCCGATCCGCACGCCGCCCGGATTGAGCGTTGCGTCCGAGCGCCCGTAAATAATGTAACCGCCGTGGGCGGTGCGCGCGATCCAATCGCCGTGATGCCAAGCACCGGGAAAGCGTTCGAAGTAGGCGGCGCGGTAGCGCGCGTCGCCCGGATCGTTCCAGAACCCAAGGGGAAGGGAAGGAAACGGCCGGGTACACACCAGTTCGCCCTTTTCGCCCACGGGCAGCGGCCGCCCGTCGTCGCCGAACACCTCGACCGCCATGCCGAGCCCGGCCGCCTGGATTTCACCCCGCCATACGGGCGCGGTCGGATCCCCCGCCACGAAGCAGCCGCAGATGTCGGTGCCACCCGCGATCGAGGCGAGGTGCACGTCGGTCTTGATGTTGGCGTATACATAATCGAATCCCTCGGGCGCGAGCGGCGAGCCGGTCGAGGTCAGCGTGCGCACCGTTTCGAGCCGATGACTCTTGATCGGCGCGAGTTGCGCTTTCCGCGCCGCGTCGAGAAACTTGGCCGAGGTTCCGAACAAGGTCGCGCGCTCGGCGTCGGCGAAATCGAACAGAACGTTGCCGTCGGGGTGAAAGGGCGATCCGTCGTAGAGCAGCAGCGTCGCCCCTGCGGCCAGGCACGTCGCCAGCCAATTCCACATCATCCAGCCGGTGGTGGAGAAATAAAACACCCGGTCGCCGGAACGAATGTCGCAATGCAGCCGTTGCTCGGCCACGTGCTTCAGCAACGTGCCGCCGGCGCCGTGAATGAAGCACTTCGGCACCCCGGTCGTGCCCGAGGAGTAAAGAATATAAAGCGGATGGTTGAAGGGAACCTGACGGAAGCGCACCGGCCCCGGCGGATACGGCGCGATGAAGCGTTCCCAGGACTCGGCCTTCGGGATGCGGTCAAGGCCGCCACCGCCCATGTATTCCGCCACCACCACCCGCTTCAAGTCCGGAATGCGGCCGGCGATTTCGGCGGTCTTCGCCGTCACGTCGTGGGTCTTGCCGTTGTAGGGGTACCCGTCGACGGCGAACAAGACCACGGGCGCGATCTGGCCGAAACGGTCGAGCACGCCTTGGACGCCGAAATCGGGCGAGCACGACGACCACACGGCGCCGAGGCTCGCGGTCGCGAGCATGGCGACGATCGCCTCGGGCATGTTGGGGAGATAACCCGCGATACGGTCGCCGGACTGGACGCCCAGCCCCTCGAGCGCGGCGGCGACCCGGGAAACCTCGGCCCGCAGTTCGCGCCAGCTCAGGCGTCGGCGCGCCTCGGATTCTCCCCAGAAGACGAGCGCGTCCGTGTTGTCGTCCCGACTTAAGAGATTTTCGGCGAAATTGAGCCGGGCGTCGGGGAAAAACGCGGCTCCCGGCATGCGATGCTTATCGCGGATTGCGACCGTACCCCAGGTTTCCGCCTTGAGACCGGCGAAGTCCTTGAACGCGGTCCAGAATTTTTCCGGCTGCTCCAGCGAAAAGCGATGCAGCACCGCGTAATCCGGCACGTGCGTGCCGTAATCGCGCTCGATCCGGGAACGGAACGCCGCCAGGTTTGTATCGCGGATCCGCGCCGGGCTCGGGGTCCACAACGGGCGTTCGGACATTATGCGCGCCTTACGATTTCACGGCGACGCGGAATGACTTGATTTCCAGCGACTGCCAGACGCCGCCGATGGAGTAGGGATCGTTCTTAAGCCAGGCTTCGAGGCGCGCGCGGTCGGGAAAATCGAACATCATTACCGAACCGATCATGGTGCCCTTGTCGTCGAGCATGGCACCGCCCATCAGCATCTTCTCGGGTTCTTTCAGTCGACCGACGTTGGCGAGATGCGCCTCGCGCGCTTTCAATCGGCGCTGCGGCGCCTCCGCGTCGGTGCCGTCGCGCGCGATAACCACGAACTGCATGGATGTGCCTCCCTCGTATCCGGTGGTTTCCCTTGTACACCGGCTTCAGTATGAAATCCGACGGACGCTTTCGCAACCGGGCGGCGGCGTGTTAAGACCATCCGCAAACGGGGAGCGACCGATGGACCCCAAAGGACTGGCGGCGATCGTAACGGGCGGAGCTTCGGGGCTCGGCGCGGCCGCCGCGCGGGTGCTGGCTGAAGCCGGAGCCAAGGTCGCCGTCCTCGACCTCAATCTCGCCGAAGCCAAAAAAATCGCCCGCGACATCGGCGGGCTCGCCTTGGTCTGCGACGTGGCCGACGAAAAGAGCGCCGAAGAGGCCGTCGCCGCCGCCCGCAAGATCCACGGGCCCGCGCGGATCAACGTCAACTGCGCCGGCGTGTGGTCGGCCGCCCGCACCGTCGGGCGCGACGGGCCGATGGCGCTGGAATCGTTCGCCCGCGTCGTCCGGGTCAACCTGATCGGAACGTTCAACGTGCTGCGGCTGGCCGCCGCTGACATGGCCGGAGCCGAGCCGTTGGCCGGCGGCGAGCGCGGCGTGATCGTCAACACCTCCTCGATCGCCGCGTTCGAGGGCCAAGTCGGCCAAGCGGCCTACGCCGCCTCCAAGGGCGGCATCGCATCGCTGACGCTGCCGGTCGCTCGCGACCTCGCAAAGTCCGGAGTGCGCGTCGCGAGCGTGGCACCGGGCCTGTTCGCGACGCCGATGATGTACGGTTTGCCCGACGAGGTGCAGAAGGCGCTTGGTGATTCGGTTCCCTTCCCGTCCCGCCTCGGCGAGCCTCGCGAATTCGCCAAGCTCGTCCTTCATATCGTGGAAAACCCCATGTTGAACGGCGTGACCATCCGCCTCGACGGGGCGCTGCGCCTGCCGCCGAAATAAGCGATTGTTGATCCGGATCAAGGCGCGCCGGTCATGAGAACGCCTTAATTATCGTCGCAGATCGAGTGGTCGAAACCCGCGTATGCCCCGAAAATTCAATACGCCGCCCGATCTCGCCGACCTCGATCTGCTCGCGCGCGAGGCGCTTGCGAGCCTGCCCGAGGTTCTCCGGCGCCACGTCGCCGACGTTCCGATTCGGATCGAGGACTTTCCCGACGCCGAGACGGAGAAAGAAATGGATCTGGATAGCCCCTTCGACCTGCTCGGCCTCTACCGGGGCGTGTCGCTCGATCGCAAGAGCGTGGCCGATGCGCCGCACGACATCGACATCATTTTCCTCTATCGCCGACCCATTCTCGATTACTGGTCGGAAACGGGCGAGGACCTCTACCACGTCGTTCGCCACGTCTTGATTCACGAAATCGGTCATCACTTCGGCCTTTCCGACGAGGAAATGGAGCGCATCGAAGAGGGTGCATGAACGACCGTTCCGACGCCGCCGCAACGGCATTGCCGTGGCAAGCTCTGAGCGCGCCATGCGATCCCGCCTGCCTCGGTTTCGCCAACACCGACGACCTCGCCGTCCCTGACGCCGCCATCGTCGGCCAGGACCGGGCGGTCGAGGCGATTGCATTCGCCATCGGCATGCCGCACGGCGGATTCAATTTGTTCGCGCTCGGCGAAGAAGGGACCGGCCGCGCGACCCTGGTGCGCCGATCCCTGGCGCGCGAGGCCGGGGAGCGGCCGTTGCCGCCCGACTGGTGCTACGTCAACAACTTCGTCGATCACCGCCGGCCGAAGGCGCTGCGTTTGCCCGCCGGGCGCGGGCGGACTTTGGTCGACGATATGAAACGTCTGATCGAGGAATTGACGATCGTGATTCCTGCCGCGTTCGAAAGCGACAATTACCGCAACCGGAAGAACGCGATCCAGGAACGTTTCAAGGAACGCCATGAGAAGGCTTTCGCCACGCTTCAGCAAAAGGCGCGCGAACGCGAAATCGCCCTGATCCGCACGCCGATGGGCCTGGCGCTCGCGCCGATCAAGGGCGACGAAGTCCTGGATGCCAAGGAGTTCGAGGCCCTTCCGGAAAAAGAGCAGGAGAAGCGCCGCGCCGCGATGGAGGAGTTGCAGGCGGAATTGGAAGAAATCTTGCGTTCCATCCCGCGCACCGAGCGCGCCCAGCGCGAAAAGATACGCGAGCTGAATCGTGAAATCGCCCAATCCGCGGTCGGTCATCTGATCGATTGACCTGACTGGCTCTTTTTGTACCAAGCGTTTTGATAGAAACTGACTTGGAAAGGAGCCTGACCATGCCGAAGAAAAAACCCGGACCTGAGCAGATTGTGACGCTGCTGCGGCAGATCGAAGTCGC
>Ga0194132_10001831_pt1 | contig 42002 bp, 37 predicted proteins | sample TA2KigOf80mmetaG_FD_148612 | JGI IMG/M metagenome (GOLD analysis project Ga0194132, IMG submission 148612) | Freshwater microbial communities from Lake Tanganyika, Tanzania - TA2015054 Kigoma Offshore 80m | ecosystem: Environmental > Aquatic > Freshwater > Lake | place: Tanzania: Lake... | reverse complement strand
GCTGCGCGACGCTCGTCTCGAGTCGTACCACCCTCACCCGCCACGCGAACTTCGTTCGCGCGGCGGCCTCTCCCGCTCGTCGCGTGGCTCCTCGCGGGAGAGGCGTTGCGACTTCCGGCACTCTCCCAGTCGTCGCGTGGCGACTCGCGGAAGAGGTGAGGTCGTCCGGCATCGAGGTGCTCGTCGCGGCGCTCCTCTCGGGAGAGGAGGAGTCGTTCGGGCACTCCCCCGCGAGCGCCGCTCGCGGGGGAGTCGGACTTGTCGCGACGCGACAAGTCCGGTGGGGGTGGATCGAAGGACGACGGGCGGGTCGAGGTCCTGAATCGACACGCGATGTCTCGATCGAGGGGCTGCGCGACGCTCGTCTCGAGTCGTACCACCCTCACCCGCCACGCGAACTTCGTTCGCGCGGCGGCCTCTCCCGCTCGTCGCGTGGCTCCTCGCGGGAGAGGCGTTGCGACTTCCGGCACTCTCCCGGTCCACGTCGAATCGTGGTCGGTCCAGCACTCGCTCGCAAGCGACGGGAGCCGGAAGTCCGCTCGTGCCTCGGCGTGCGGGCGACGTGGTCCCGAGCGGGCGAGGTCGGGTCGAGGGAGGATGCATCGGCGATCCGGTCGGCTTGGTCGGCGTCGGTAGCATCCGCGCTTCGACCTCTCAATAGATCTCTTCCGCGACGCTCCCTCGACCTCGCCACCGTCCACGCGACCGACGCCCATGCCACGCCGAACCAAGAGCCAGATCAAGAGCCACACCACGAGCCGAACCAAGAACCGACCCACGAGGCGACCCACGAGCCAGACCAAGAACCGAACCAGCAAGACCTCCCGCACCGCGTCGCGACCGGATCGCGCGAGGGTCGCGGCGGCGCCGGTGGTCCCTGCGGGCTTCGATCCCGACGCCGCCGCCACCGGCGCTGGTCTCTTCGGGCTCGACGTGACGCCGGAGGACGCGGCGATCGTGGTGATCCCCGTGCCCTTCGACGCGACCACGAGCTATCGCCCCGGCACGGCGAATGGTCCGGACCACGTGCTCGAGGCGAGCATGCAGGTCGACCTCGAGGATCTTCAGTTCGGCGCGATCTGGCGGTACGGGCTCGCGATGCTGCCGGTGCCGAAGGCGATCGCGGCGCTCTCTCGCTCGGCGCGGGCGGCGGCCGAGCCGGTGATTCGCGCCGGCGGCGCAGAGCCGGGCAACAGGCGACATGCCGCGGCGGTCGCGAAGGTGAACGCCGCGAGCGAGCGGGTGCGCGACCACGTCTCGCGCGAGGCAAGCCGCATCCTCGACCGCGGCGCGATCGCGGCGGTCCTCGGCGGCGATCACGCGAGCCCGTACGGGCTGATCGCGGAGCTCGCGAGCCGCCATCCGGGCATGGGCATCCTGCAGATCGATGCGCACGCGGACCTCCGCGACTCCTTCGAGGGCTTCGCGTGGAGCCACGCAAGCATCTTCCATAACGTGATGACCCGCCTGCCCGGGGTCGGTCGACTGGTGCAGGTCGGGATCCGCGACGTCGGCGCGAGGGAGATCGAGTTCGCCGAGCGCTCGCGCGGGCGGGTGCGGGTCTTCCATGACCAGCGGCTTCGCGAGCGGCAGTTCGGAGGCGCGACGTGGGGCGCCCTCTGCAGGGAGATCGTCGAGGCGCTTCCCCGCGAGGTCTACGTCTCCTTCGACATCGACGGGCTGTCGCCCGAGCTCTGCCCGCACACGGGGACGCCCGTGCCGGGCGGGCTCTCCTTCGCGGAGACATGCCATCTGCTCGAGATGCTCGCGACGAGCGGGCGACGGGTGGTGGGATTCGACCTCTGCGAGGTCGCCCCGGGACCGCGCGGCGTCGACTGGGACGGCAGCGTCGGGGCGCGGGTGCTCTACAAGCTGATGGGCTGCACGCTGCGGAGCCAGGTCGGACGCCGCGGCGCGCGACGACGCTGAGGCTCGCGATCTTCGCGCGATCTCCGCGCGATCGCGCGTCGAGCGCGAGGAGACGGGAGGAGTCGGCAGAGCGCCTCGACCGCGACCTCATCAGGCTCCCTCATGGAGAAGTGTCGGAGGGGGAACTCCCGCATGGAGAACTCCCTCATGAAGAGTGTCCGTACGGACTCCACGCAGGGAGAACCTCCGCGCGATCGAGCCGCCTCCGCGCTCGCGGAACGGTCGCTCGCGGCGGAACCTGCACTCGTCTCCGGCGCGTTCCTCCTGACCGCAAGCGAGATGGTCGGTTGGCGATGGGTCGAGATGGCGAGCTCGACGAAGATCGACCGAACCTCGCCCGATCCGCTTGGGAGGCGAGCAAGGCGGGGCTACCTTCAGGAACCATGACCAGCCTGCCCGGCGTGCTCCTCGCCTGCGTCGCGATGCTCCCCCCGTCGAAGGGCCTGCCCCGCCCGGAGGTCCCGCTCGATCCGGTCGCGGCGCTCTCGAGCGTGACCGCCCACGGCGGCGTCGCGCGAGTCCTGCTGCCGGGCGTCGGCGAGGTCTCGCTGACCTTGCGACCGATCCCGGTGGTCGCGCCGGACGCGGTCGTGGAGGTCGGCTCGATGAAGCGGTCGCTCGACGAGGACCTCACGCGGGCGCTGCAGGGCGTCGCGCACTTCGAGGGCGTGGTCGAGGGAGTCGATCGCTCGCGTGCCTTCGTCGCGGTCGGCACGACCGGCGTGGCGGCGATGATCGACCTCGGCGCTGGCCGCGGGCTCTTCGGTCTCCGTGGGCTCGACGATGCTGCGGCGGGACTCTGCGCCGGACCGAGCAGCTTCGTGCGCATCGCCGGCGCCGCCGATCCCGAGGTCGAGCGCTGCCGCTGCCTCGCTCCGGCGCCGGGCGACGAGGGCGCCGTCGCCGGGTTCGCCGCGGTGCCGCCGGGCATGCGGAAGATCGTCGAGCTCGCGGTCGACTCGGACCACGAGTTCCTCCGGATCTTCCCGAGCGAGGTCGCCGCCGTCGAGTACGTCGCGGCGCTCGTCGGCGAGGTCTCCTCGATCTACCGACGCGACTGCGACGCGGGAATCGTCCTCGCCTACCTGCGCCTCCAGCCCTCGCCGGAGGATCTCTTCAACGAGCCGGATCCGCTCGGACCCTTCCGCGACTACTGGGTCGCGGAGGGCGGCTCGATCGAGCGCGACCTCTTCACGCTGCTCACCGGGCGGCGCAACCTTCCCTACGGCGGCGTCGCGTGGCTCAACGCCGCCTGCAATCCCGACTACGGCTACTCGGTCAACGGCTACATGTTCGGTCGCTTCGTCGCTGGATCGCGCACCAGCCCGGGCAGCTGGGATCCCAACGTCGTCGCCCACGAGCTCGGTCACAACCTCGGCACGTGGCATACCCACGACTACGGGATCGACGGCTGCGCCTCCGGCGTCGTCCAGCGCGGCACGATCATGAGCTACTGCCACGTGCGGTCCGGGGCGAGCGCGAACATCGACCTCTACCTGCACCGCGGCACGGTCGCGCCGATCGTGGGTCTGCTCGCCGCGGCGGAGTGCCTCCACTCCGACTGCGACGACGACGCGCTGCCCGACGCCGAGGAGATCGCCGCCGATCCTTCGCTCGACCAGAACTTCGACGGCGTGCTGGACGCCTGCCAGGACTGCGACTCGGACGGCGTGCCGGATCCGGTGCAGATCGCCTCCGGCGAGCTCGTCGATGCCGACGGCGACCTCCGACCCGACGCCTGCGAGCAGGACTGCGACTCGGACGGCGTGCCCGACCACGACCAGGCGCAGGCGGACCCGACGCTCGACCGAAACGGCGACGGCGTCCTTGCCTCCTGCGAGGAGGACTGCGATGGCGACGGCGTCGCCGACTCCGACGCGATCAACGCGGACATGACGCTCGACCGATCGCGCGACGGCCGGATCGACGCCTGCGAGGACTGCGACGGCGACGGGATCGACGACTTCCAGGCGCTCCGCGGCTCGAAGTCGCGCTGGGTGGGAAGCGAGGCGGATGCGCTCCTCCGCGAGCTCGATCCGAGGTCGGGCGTGCTGCGGCGCACGGTGGTCGTCGGCACCGCGCCGATCCTCGACCTCGCCTTCGCCGCCGATGGTCGCCTCTACGCGGCGTCGGGGAGCCGCGCGTGGGCGTTCGATCCGGTGCTTGATCAGGCGGCACGCCCGTGGGGTCCGGAGCTCGAGGGCGAGGTGCGCTCGGTCGCCGTCGCGCCGGATGGTCGACTCGCGGTGATGCTCGGCTCGGGACGGATCGTGCTCCTCTCGACCGACGGCGCGAGCGTCGAGCCCTTCGCGTCGGCGTTCGCCGAGGGGGACGCCCGCGACCTCGCCTTCCGCAGGCTCGCGGACGGCACCCACGAGGCGCTCGTCTCGACGGGAGGCGGGCTCGTCCATCGGCTGGCGTGGCCGCAGGGGACCCGCACGATCCTCGCCGACATGCAGGCGATGGCGCCGGAGCTGCGTGGGATCCTGCCGCTTCATGACGGGTCGATCCTCGTCGCGGCGAGCGCCCTCGACGCGATCCACCGGGTGAGCGCGACCGGCGAATGGCTCGGTCGCTGGGACGTGCAGGGGAGCGGCTTTGCCGCGCGGGTGCAGGCGATCGCCTTCGCCCGCGACGACCGCAGCGTCGTCGCGACCTCGCCGGTCTCGAGCGCGTCGATCAACGGCTACGTCGTCGCGAACGGCTACGTCGAGCGCACGCTCCGCGTCTATCCGATCGATGCGCCGAGGGCGACCGCGATCGTCGTCGCTCCCGCGAGCGAGACCGACCGCAACGGCAACCTCCTGCCGGACGCCTGCGAGGGTCCGATCGCGGACCTCAACGGCGACGGCGAGGTGGGCGGCGCCGACCTCGGGTTGCTGCTTGCCGACTGGGGATCCTGCGACGGATGCAGCGCGGACCTCGACGCCGATGGGCTCGTCGGCGGAAGCGACCTCGCGACGCTCCTCGCGGCGTGGGGATCGTGACGACGGAAGGGCGACGAGCGATGAGGGATTGGCGAGTGCGAGCGGTGCGAGCGGAAGTACGCCGAGTCGATGGATCCGACTCGAGGAGTCCCGCCCGGCATCCTTGCCGCGAGGACTCCCGTCGCCCCGATCAGCCGACGGGGATCGTGAGGATCGGTCGACCGCCCGACTGCGACTTCACCTGCAGGTCGTAGAGGTCGCGGATGAGCGAGAAGAGCTGCTTCGAGAGCAGGTCGTCTTCCGCGATCCAGTACCACGAGCCCTCGTGGAGGACCTCGACCGCCGCGCGGGTCGGCCGGGAGGTCGACCGGTTCACCCGGAAGAAGTTCCGGACGGCGCTCTTGACGACGCGGTCATGGCTCTCCGACTCGGTGAGGGACCGGAACACCTCGCTCGGGCTCATCGGTCGAACCTGCGGCTGGTCGAGCGAGTCCGCGACCCCGTAGCTCAGGAAGCGCAGCATGGCGAGCATCGACCGCGTCTGCACGGAGACGGTGAGGTCGGCGATGATCGGCGAGTCCACGGTGACGAGTCGGTAGGAGTTCGGTCCGGGGTCGAGCCGCATGAGCGAGACGAACTCCTTGCCGACCTCGTCATCCTCCAGTCCCGGGTACATCACGAAGACCGGCGCGACCTCGACGGACATGTAGTCGTACGCGCCATCCTCCCGCAGGATGAAGCGGCAGTTGTCGTCGCGGGCGGAGGAGATCGCCCCGGCGGTCACCTGCTCGGGACCGAGCGGCTTCGCGTTCCACGTCACCGGGATCTGGGAGAGCACGAGCGATATCAGCTGCCGCCTCTCGAGGTCGTCGCACATCTCGAGCAGGCGACCGAACCGCGGATCGCCCGCGATGACCCCGAAGTGCTCGCTGACGTCGAAGGACTCGAGGTCCTCGCAGCGGTCCACCACGAGGAAGAGGAGCCAGCTCACCGGCCAGCCGGCGCTGACGAGGTTGACCATGTTCTCGACCTGCACCGGCGACATCAGCTCGCGGGCGAGCTGCTCGCCCTCGAGCGGGTTGAAGGTGAGCGTGGGGCGGTAGGAGTATCCGCCGCGCCCGGAAAGGTCGCCGGTCGTCTGACCGTCCCTGAAGAACGCCGCGCCGCCGATCCCCACGCTGTACTCGGCGGTGGTGTTGATGGACGCCACCTGCATCCACTGCGTGGACTCCGCGCGCCAGAGCCGCACGATGTTGAGGAGCATCTGCCGGTTCATCGCGTCGGCGACGGCGGTGTTGAAGGCGACGTGCTCCTCCTCGATCTGGTTGGCGGTCATCGAGGCGCAGCCGCCGAGCGGCAGCAAGGCAAGGCAGGCTAGTGTCGCGAGGCGCGGGGCGCGGGAGGGGAGGGCGGCGAGGATGGTCCGGGGCATGGGGGCGGATGGTAATGCGCGCCGCGGGCAGGCGGCAACGTCGCCGAGTGGGACGGCGCGGAGCCGTGACCGGCTTCTGATCGGCGCGCGGTCGAGTCACCGGCGACCGCACGGAGTCCGGGTCAGCGCGTCGAATCGGAGGTGGGTCCTTGGTCCGCCGCGAGAAGCCGCAGTTCGCACCGCGGCGCCGGACCTTCGATGCAGCGAAGCATCGCCGAGAGACCTGCCTCGTCGAGCAAGGCAAGCAGCGACTCGTCGTCGAGCCTGACGACCGTCGGACGCGATCGCGGCTGCGGCGCGAAGTGGACGGCGGCGAACCCGGATTCGACGTGCCGCACGGTCGGTCTCGTGCCTCGAGCGGGCGCGGGCGCGATCGACGACTCGGATGAAGATCCCGGCGGCGCGACGACGGGTGGGCCGCCACGTGCTGCAGGAGCGGAGGCGCCCGTGTGTCCACGACTGCCCCGGTCGTTGCCTGTCCAAGACTGGAACATGACTGGAGACTGGAACAAGACTGGAAGTCTGCGAGTCGAGTCGCGCTTCGCCTACCCACCTGTCCACTGGGTCCACTGGGTCCACCGGGTCCACGTCCACCGAATCGAAGTCCCTTGACGACGGAAGGCAGCCGTCGTGGGTCCTTGCCTGTCCAAGACTGGACATGCCTGTCCAAGACTGGACAAGACTGGACAAGTCTGGAAGTCCGCGAGTCGAGTCGCGCTTCGCCTACCCACCTGTCCACTGGGTCCACTGGGTCCACCGGGTCCACGTCCACCGAATCGAAGTCCCTTGACGACGGAAGGCAGCCGTCATGGGTCCTTGCCTGTCCACGACTGCACGTCCGACTGCACGACCGCACGACCGCCAAACAACGACATCAGGTCGGTAGACTCCCGACCGCAACGGCGGTAGGTATCGGCGGAAGGTCCTCTCGGAAGTTTCGCCGAGACCGTCCACCGATCCTTCCGCCCCACCACCTCACTCGGAGAGTGCCGCCATGGTCCACGGTCCCCGCGCTCGTCGTCTCACGATGCTCCTGCTCGCCGCTGCGGTCCTCGGAGCGGTCGGCTTCGGTCTCCTTCCCCAGTCGGCGAAGCCCCGTGGACCCATCACGGAGGCGCAGGTCAACGCCGCGCAGCAGGCGTGGTGCGACGGTCTCGTGCGGGTCGCGCAGACCCACGCGAAGGGCGGCGACGCCAGCGCCGAGGCCGCCACGATGATCGACGCCCTCTACGACTACGCCGAGGGCAAGGTGTTCTTCAAGCCGACGCTCGCGTTCGGTCCCCGCACCTTCCGCCCGACCCGCGAGGGAGCCCTCGCCTACTTCGTCGGCGGGAACCCGAGCTTCCCCGAGGACACCGGCTTCGCGCTGAAGGGCTGGACGAAGGTCCGCTACAACAACAACGCCGCCGAGAACGGGATCCAGATCCATGGCGACATCGCCATCACGATGGGCAACGTCTACCTGACCGGTCCCGATGGCACCGAGATCATGGTCGACAAGACCTTCGTCTTCCGCCGCGACAAGGAGGGCAACCTCCGCCTCTGCGTGCACAAGTCGGCGTTGCCCTTCTCGCCGAACTGAGCGGATCGACTGCCCGCGGATGCCGCCATCCGGCGGAGCTCATCCCGCGACGACTCGCGTGTGCGACCCCGGCGCCGCCCTCCCTCGCGGGGGCGGCGTCGCCGCTTGATGCTGGATGGTGCCGAAGCCGCGCGGTGATGACTCCGGAGTCCCGCCGGAGTCCCGCTGGAATCACGCCGAAGTCCCGCGGCGCGGTCACTTCCCGAGCGACGCCATGTCGATCACGAACCGGTACCTGACGTCGCTCCTCAGCATCCGCTCGTAGGCGTCGTTGATCTGGTCCATCCGGATCTTCTCGACGTCGCAGGCGATGCCGTGCGTCCCGCAGAAGTCGAGCATCTCCTGCGTCTCGCGGATGCCGCCGATCAGGGAGCCGGTGAGGATCCGGCGGGGCATGATCACGCTCATCGCGGCGAGCTGCTGCGGCGTCGGCGGCACGCCGACCATGCACATGACGCCGTCGAGCCGCAGCAGCGCCATCAGCGCATCGAGCGAGTGGTCCGCGGAGACCGTGTCCACGATCAGGTCGAAGGACATCGCGTGCTTCGCCATCGCGTCGGGATCCTTCGAGAGCACCACCTCGTGCGCCCCGAGGCGGATCCCGTCGGCGACCTTCGAGGGCGAGGTCGTGAGGAGGACGACCTGCGCACCGAGCGCCCGGGCGAACTTGACGCCCATGTGACCGAGCCCGCCCAGCCCGTTGATGCCGACCTTCCTGCCCGGTCCCGCCTTCCAGTGGCGGAGCGGCGACCAGGTGGTGATGCCCGCGCAGAGGAGGGGTGCCGCCGCGGCGGGATCGAGGTTGCCGGGAACCCGCAGCGTGAACGCCTCGTCGACGACCACCCGCTCCGAGTACCCGCCGTAGGTGAGTCCGCCGAGGTGCTTGTCCTCGCCGTTGTAGGTGAAGGTCGCGCCGGTCGCGCAGAACTGCTCGAGTCCCTGCCGGCACGAGCCGCACGTGCGGCAGGAGTCGACCATGCAGCCGACCGCCGCGAGGTCGCCGACCTTGAAGCGACCGACCTTCGCGCCGACCTTGGCGACGCGACCGAGGATCTCGTGCCCCGGCACGACCGGGTACTGCGTGAAGCCCCACTCGTTCCGCGCAAAGTGGAGGTCGGAGTGGCAGACGCCGCAGTAGAGGATGTCGATCTCGACGTCGGTCGCGAGCGGCGTGCGGCGCTCGATCGGATGCGGCGCGAGCGGCGAGGTGGGTGACTGGGCGGCGTAGGCGCGGACGGGCATGGCGGGGCTCCGGGAGCGGCGAGCATGGCGACGCCGCCGCGGGCCCGCGGCCGCGGCGAGGATCGACCTCGCATGGGCGAGATCAATGTAGGCGAGATCAATGCTCTCGCGGCGCTCGATGCTCTCCTCGCGCTCGATGCTCTCGACGCGCTCGAGGCGCGATCAAGCGATTGGCAGACCCGCGGGGATGCCTCGTCCGGCGGCTCGACGTCGCCACTACCCTCCGCCCCATGATCACCACGCTCCCCGCGGTGCCGCCGCACTGCCCGAAGTGCGAGTACGACCTTGCGGCGCTCGACGGGGCGCCGACGACCTCGGATGGCGTCTTCACCGACCGCGTCGCATGTCCCGAGTGCGGGCTGGTGGTGCCCGCGGGCGGTCGGGTGATCGAGGGCTCGCTGCACCCGGTGAACCTTGGCGCGAACCCGACGATCGTCAAGGTGTTCTTCGCCGTGAACGCCGTCGCCTTCCTTGCCGTGATCTCGTCGGTGATCGGGGGGTTCTCGCCCATGCCGCGGATCGCGTCGCTCGGGTTGGCCGTCAGCTCCGGAGGCGTCGCGTTCTCCTTGGGATGGGACCTCTGGCGCCGCTCGCGGCGGGCGAGGGGCGCCGCGCGGGCGGCGCCCGCCGGGCGCGAGATCCGCTGGGTGTTCTCGCCGGCGGGACTCGGGTCGATCGACCGTCGGAGGCTTCTCAAGCCGCCGACGATCTCGATGATCCCCGCGTCGCGGATCCACCGGGTGACCGGATCGCCCGCGCGGGTCACGATCCGCGGCGCGGACGGGACGCCGGAGGTCCGCGACGCGGCGCTCCTCACCGCGTGGGCATGGAAGCTCGACGCCGGGGGGCGCGCGATCGACCTCGTCCCGAGCTCGATCAACACCCTCGATGGTCTTCGACCCCTCGACTCCTCCGGAGGGCAGGCGTCGATGCTCGCGTCGCGCCTCGAGCAGGACGTGGGCATCTCCGCGGATCAGGCGCCTCGCGACCTCCCGCGGGCGCCCCTCTCGGATCCCCGGGCGCGGGGGCGGTTCTTCAAGGTGGTCTTCGTGGCGGGGTACGTGGTGCCGGGCGTCGCCTTGCCGATCATGATCGCGTGGTCCAAGGACGGTCTCGGTCTCGGCTTCCCCGCGATGATGCTGATCGGCCTCGCGTCGGCGGTGGCGCTGCCGCTCATCGTCTACTTCGGCACGCTCGGCGTCATCGCGTCATCGCGTCGGCGCTGGGCGCGACGCCACGGTCGATAGGACGCCGCATCCGGACGAGCTCGCGGAGACCCTCGTCGCCCCCGGGAGCCTCGACCGCGGCATCCGCGAGGTGCTACGCCGTCCTCGCCGCCGCGCGATCCTCGGCGGCGTTCACGTAGAGGCTCGTCACGACGTCGCCCATCACGTTGACGACGGTGCGACCCATGTCGAGGAGCCGATCGACGCCGAGGATGATCGCGATCCCCTCCGCCGGCACGCCGACCTGCGCCATCACCAGCATGAGGAGCGGCAGCGAGCCGCCCGGGACGCCCGCCGCGCCGATCGAGGTGACCACCGCGAGCAGCACCACCGTCGCCTGCTCCGCGATCGAGAGGTCGATGCCGAAGATCTGCGCGACGAAGAGCACCACGCATCCCTCGAAGAGCGCGGTGCCGTTCATGTTGATCGTCGCCCCGAGGGGGAGGACGAACCCCGCGACCGCGGGGCGCACGCCGAGCTCCTTCTCCGCGGTGCGGATCGTGGTGGGCAGGGTCGCGTTGCTCGAGGAGGTCGAGAACGCGGTGATCATCAGCGGGATGCACCGGCGGAGCGTCGCGAAGCCGTCGCGTCCGGAGAGGATCCGGATGAGCGTCGGATACAGGACGAGGAGCTGCAGCAGATAGCAGCCGACGACGACGGAGACGTAGAGCGCGAGCTTGCCGAGGAGGTCGATCCCGAACCGCTGGACGACCACGAAGATCAGGCAGAAGACCGCGAGCGGGGCGAGGCGCATCGCGATGCCGACGATGGCGACCATCGCGTCCGCGACGACGTCGAGCGCGGACGCCGCGCGGTCGCGGGTCGTCGCGGGCAGCGTGGAGATCCCCACGCCGGTCAGGAGCGCGAGGACGATGAGCGGCAGCATCTGGAGCTGCGTGACCGCGCCGAGGATGTTGCGGGGCAGCACCGCGTCGAGGACCTGCACGACCCGCGCCTGCAGGCTGATCGGCGCGTCTCCGCCCGGCTTCGAGCCGGAGTCGATCCGGGCGACGTCGGAGGCGAACGACGCCATCAGCTGGTCGCGGAGCGCCGGATCGAAGCCCTCGCCCGGCGCGACGAGCCGCATCGCGGTCACGCCGAGGACCGCGGAGAAGGCGGTGGTCAGCAGGAAGCAGGCGAGCGTCCGACCGCCCATGCGACCAAGCACCGCGGGGCTCGCCACCCGCGCGACGCCCGCGGCGATCGAGGCGAAGACGAGCGGCACCACCACGAGGAAGAGGAGCCGCAGGAAGACCTGCCCGATCGGATACGCGACGACGCTCGAGAAGCCGTCGATGATCGGCGCCGCGTCCTCGCGCCGCGTGCCCCACCAGTGCGCGAGGAGTCCCGCGACCGCGCCGAGGATCAGCCCAAGCAGGATCGAGCGGTGGTTCCCGTGGCGGGTGGGCATCCGCGGCAGTCTACGGGTCCGCACGGAGGACTTCGGTCCGTTCCGTGGAGTCCCCTCGCGACCGAGCCCTCGGAGCGGCTCGACCGAGCGGGTCCCTGAAGGTCGGTCTCGGCGTCGAGGTCGGGCTCCGCGACGTCACGGACCGTCCGTCCCGCTGAAGTACGGCTTGCCGGCGGGGTCTGGATCCTTCGGCGGGACCGGCATGCCGAGTGCCTGCATGACGCCGCGCAAGGTCGCCGGTCGATCGGTGATGAGTCCGTCGACGCCCATCTCGATCAAGGTCCTCATCGCTTCAGGATCGTTGACCGTGTAGGGGACGACGCGCATGCCCAGGGAGTGCGCCCGGGCGATGACTTCGGGCGTGATCTCCTCGTAGTACGCCGAGTAGACGTCGGCGTCGATCTCGGCCGCGGCGCGGACCGGATCGTCGTCCAGCTCGCCGAGCTTCAGACCCGCCATCCAGGGCGCCGCGCCATCCGCGTCACGCCACTGATAGTCCCCTTCGTCTCCCTCCAGGCGCCACGACGGCTGATTCGCGGTGAGCGCGACCGTGGCGATTCGAGGATCGACCTTCTTCATCTCCTGCAGGACTCGCCAGTCGAAGGACTGCAGCATCACTCGATCCTGCATGCCGTGCTTGACGACCAGCCGGTAGAACGCCTCGACCCACTCCTTGGGGCTCGGGTTGTCGGGACTCACGGGATAGGGCGTCGACTTGGTCTCGACGCTGAGGAAGACGCGGTCGTTCCCCCAGTCCCGAACCAACCGCAGCACCTCCTCTAGCGTCGCGATCCGGGTGCCGGGGATCGCCTTCTGGGTCCTGCCGTGCGCCTCCCAGTAGCCATGGGGAGCATCCGGGCTCATCGAGCCGAGATCGAACTTCCTCAAGTCCTCCAGAGTCCAGTGACGGATGTCCGGCTGCTCGTCGATCGTCAGGAACTTGCCCCACGGATTCCTCGCGAGGCAGGTCATCAGCTTGTTGGAGTGGTGCACCACCGGGACGCCGTCGGCGGTGATCACCATGTCGAGTTCGATGGTCGTCACGCCGATGGCGAGCGCGTAGGCGAAGGCAGGCAGCGTGTTCTCGGGTCGAGCATCCCGACCACCCCGGTGCGCCTGAAGGTCGAAGCCTTCCGGCAGATTGACCTTGCCCTGAGGTGCGTCGGATCTGCAGGCAGTCATGGTCAGGCACAACCCCGTGATGACGACGCCGGCGAGCAGCCGCGTCGGTCTCGCCTTCGTTCTCGCCTTCGTTCTCATGGAGTCCTCATGTCGTGGTGACCTCCCCGATGGAGGGATGAGGGTGGAATGGGCGCAGTCAAGAAGCGCGTGGAGTCGCGTGCGTGAGCCGTCCTGCGTCATCGATGGGCCTTCACGCGTCGTGGGAGGAGCGTGTTGCTCGGAGAGTGTTGCTGGGACAGCGCTGCGTGGGCGGCGTTGCCCGGACCGCGTCTCCCGGCCGCGTCTCGATCAGAGAGTCGACTCCTCGCCAACGCCAGCGACGTCATGGTGAGGCATCCTCGGACGCGACGGTCCGTTGCCAGCGAGGCATGACGCCGGTCATCGCCGCTCGAGAAACTTCCGCCCCCGGGCGTCCGCCGCGAGGATCGCCGCCTCCACCATGGTCGGGGTCACCTCGAAGGGCATGTTGTGGGTCACCTCGCCTGGCGCCGTCGCCCGGGCGGCGACCTTCGCGAGCGTCTCCTTCGAGAGGTCGCGGCATCCGATCTGCGCGAGGGTCACCGGCAGGCCGACCGCGGTGCAGAAGCGGAGCACCTGCTCGAGCGTCGCGTCGTCGGCTCGCTCGAGCATCAGCTGCGCGAGCACCCCGAACGCGACCTTCTCCCCGTGCATGAAGTCATGCGTGCCCGGCGCCGCGGTCAGCCCGTTGTGCACGCCGTGGGCGGCGGCGAGCCCCGCCGACTCGAAGCCGAGTCCCGAGAGCAGCGTGTTCGCCTCGATGACGTGCTCGAGGGCGGGCGTGAGCCGACCCGCCTTCGCATCCGCGAGCGCCTCGACGCCGTCGGTCATGAGCGTCTGATGGCAGAGCTCCGCCATCGCGAGCGCCGTGCGCGTGCAGGATCCGCCTCGGAAGTTCGGCTTGCCCGCCCGCACGCACGCCTTCGCCTCGAACATCGTGCTGAGGGCATCGCCCATCCCCGCGACGAGCGTCCGCACCGGCGCCTGCATGATCACCCTCGTGTCGACGAGGACGAGCTCGGGATTCCGCGGCAGGATCCTCGCGCGGAGGAAGACGCCCGCGTCGTCGTAGATGACCGACACCGCGCTGCAGGGCGCATCCGTGGAGGCGACGGTGGGGCAGCTGACGAAGGGGAGGTCGAGGTCGCACGCCGCCGCCCGCGCCGCGTCGAGTGCCTTGCCGCCGCCCGCGCCGAGGATGACCACGCTCCCGGTCTCCCGCGCGGTCGCGGCGATGCGGGCGACCTCCGCGTCGGTGCACTCGCCCGCGAAGTCGTGCACGCGAAAGGGAATCGACGCCTCGCCGAGCGAGGTGCTCCACGCGGGTCCGAGCAGCCGGCGGGGAGATGCGCTCGACACGATGAGCACGGGACCGGCGAGTCCGAGTCCCTTGATCTCGCGACCGAGGAGCAGGGTGGCGTCGGGACCTTGGGTGTAGCGAAGGGGAGCGCAGAAGACGGCAGGCATCGAAGGAGATTAGCGACCTGCCGCGCTCGACCCTGCCGCGCTCGATCCTCGGCCGCGAATCCGTCGTGATCGCCCGAGACCCTCGTGATCGACCGCGGTCGAGGTCGTCGCCGGGGCGACGATCCCGTGCCTCGTGCCGGCAACAGAAGCCGGCGAAGCAACTGATTCCCGAGGCGAGAGGGTCCTTCTTGGTCGAGGTGGCGAGGGATCCGCTCGGCGGAGGGTGGGGGGCGCGCGGGGCGCAACTCCGATCCTCGGATTCCCAAGAAGTTCCTGGCGCGTCTCTTCCGACGCGGCTCTTTCCCGACGCACACCGAGTACCGTGCCGACCATGCCCTTCGGGGTCTCCATTCCGCTCCTCGCCGCCGCTGCTCCGCCCGTCATCCAGGACGGCGGTCTGATCTCGGCGCTCGATGGCTCCTCGGGCGGCTCGCTCGAGACGCGGGCGGTCGCGGTCTCGATCGCCCTCGGTCAGATGACCGGGCTCGCGCTCTCGCCGGTCCTCGTGCTGGGGCTCTTCGGGCTGTGGGACTGGCTGCGGCTCGACGGCGACGCGCTTCCGCTCCACGCGCAGCCGTGGCTGTGGGCGCCGCTCCTTCTTCTCTCGGTGCTCGTGACGCTTGCCCGCACCGGGTGCCTGACCGTCCCCGGCGCGAAGTACCTCGTCGACGTCCCGCAGCAGGTGCACTCGAAGATCACCGGGCTCATCGCGGTCGGCATCTTCCTGCCCTCGGTGGTCGCCTCGCTCGAGGCGGTCGGTCTCGCCGGGGGCGGCGAGGAGGTCGCGCGGGCGGGCGTCGGCGCCTGGAGCATCGGGCTCCTCCTCCTCGCGGCGTTCGGCTCGGTGTGGATCGTCTCGAACACCGTCGATGCGCTCCGGTTCCTGTGTCCGCTCGCCTCGATCGACGCGGTGCTGACGCTCGCCCGCGCGGCGGTGCTCTGGCTCGTCCTCGGAGTCCTCGCGATCGACTCGCTCGTCGGGATCCCGGTGCTCACCTTCCTCGTCTGCCTGCCGATCGTCCTCGCCTGCGGGCTCGTCGCGGGGGCGTGCGTCAGGCTCAACCTCTTCGCGCTCCTCTGCGCGTGGGACATGCTCACGCGGCGCTGGCGGCGCACGGATGCCTCGGGCGGACCGCTTCGAGCCTTCGTCGCGTCGCGGGGACTTGGTCCGGCGGTCCGCACGATGGGCACGCTCGAGCCGACGCCCGGCGGCGCGACCTTCCGCTGGCGCCCGATGTTCGTGATGCCCGAGCAGTCGCGCGAGGTCGCGCTCCGCGGTCCTGCGCTGACCCGCGGGGTGATCTGGAGCGTCGTCGAGACCGACCGCGATCCGGACCGCGCCGCGCGCTTCGCGCTTCCGCCCCGCTACCGCGGACACGAGCCGGTCGTCGCGCGGCGGCTCGCCGCCGCGGTCCGGGACGGCGCCGTCCTGCGGGGGATCAAGGGCACCGTGGGGTTCGTGCGCGGCATGTTCGCGGGCGCGGACCTCGCGTCGTTCTCGGTCGCGACGGCGCCCGCGACATCCGGCTCGACGCCCTCGCGGCAGGTCTGAGCCCGCCGGCGGCGGCTTCGCTCCCCGGACGCATCTCGTCCCGTCTCGAGCGCCTGCGGCTTGCCGGGAGTCGTTTCGGACGTAGATTCGGATGCCCGATCCGGCGGGCATCCTCGGAGCCTGCACGTGCCCCCGCGTCACCGCCCGACCCGATCGATCCCTGCGTCCTCCCCCCGCGCCGGGATCACGGCCGCGATCGTCGCGACCTTGCTTGGGAGCCCTCTCGCGACGGCGTCGCCGTGGTGTCCCGCCGATCTCGATGACGACGGCGTCGTCGACTCGACCGACCTCTCGAGCCTGCTGTCGCAGTGGGGTCGCTGCCCGTCGGGCGGGTGTCCCGCCGATCTCGATGAGGACGGTCGCGTGGATGGGATCGACCTGACCTTGTTGCTCGCGGCATGGGGCGCGTGTCCTCCTCCGCCGGCGACGATCCTCGTGGGCACGGTCGTCCTCTCCGACGGCACGCCCGTCGCGGGCGCCTCGATCATCACCGACCTCGGCGGCGGGGCGACGAGCGGGAAGGAAGGCGCGTTCGAGCTCGCGCTCGCGCTCCCGATCGGTGCGACCTCGGTGACGCTCTCCGCGAGCGCCACGATCGGCTCGGCGTCCTACGCCGGCGACCTGCTCGTGTCGGACGTCGCCGTGGGCGCCACCAACGAGGTCGGCGCGATCACCCTCGAGCCGCAGTTCTCCTGCCCCGGGGGCTTCGCGTGGCGTCCGACGTTCTCGCCGCTCGGTCTCAACTACTGGGTCGATGCCCTGGCGGTCTTCGACGACGGCTCCGGACCGGCGCTCTTTGTCGGCGGCCGCTTCACGAGCGCCGGCGGCGTTCCTGCGAACTGCATCGCCAAGTGGAACGGCACGACGTGGTCGGCGCTGGGGAGCGGCACGAACCTCGACGTCCGGGCGCTCGAGGTCTTCGACGACGGCTCCGGACCGAAGCTCTACGTGGGCGGGATCTTCTCGACCGCGGGCGGCGTGAACATCGGCTACGGCATCGCTCGGTGGAACGGCTCGACGTGGTCGAAGGTCGGCAGCGGCTTCAACGGCGCGGTCAACGCCCTCGCGGTGTTCGACTCGGGAAGCGGGCCCGCGCTCCATGCCGGCGGGGACTTCATCCTCTCGGGGTCGACCGCGGTGAGGCGGGTGGCGCGGTGGAACGGGTCGTCGTGGTCGCCGCTCGGGAGCGGCGTCGGATCCTGCCCGTCCTGCGGGGACGAGGGCGTGCGGACGCTCGCGGTCCACGACGACGGCTCCGGACCGGCGCTCTTCGTCGGCGGGCGCTTCGCGAGCGCCGGCGGCGTGAACATCGGCTACGGCATCGCCCGGTGGAACGGCTCGACGTGGTCGGCGGTCGGAGGCGGCGTCAGCGACGCGGTGTCGGCGCTCGTCGTGCACGACGATGGAGCGGGACCGGCGCTCTACGCGGGCGGCAACTTCCTGAACGCGGGCGGGGTGCCGGTCAACAAGCTCGCGCGGTGGAACGGTCAGGCGTGGTCGGCGGTCGGGTTCCCCACCTCGTTCCTGTCCGTCTTCTCGCTCGCGAGCTTCGACGACGGCACGGGGCCGGCGCTCTACGCAGGCGGCACCTCCTTTCTCTGGAAGTGGAACGGCGGGTCGTGGTCGCCGTTCGGCGGCGGCCTCGGCTCGCCGTCGGGCGGAACCGTCGAGGTCTACACGCTCAGGGGGTTCGAGTTTGGCGGCACCCGATCACTGTTCGTGGGCGGTCAGTTCACGACCTCCGGCGGCATCCTCTCGCCGAACCTCGCGGAGTGGGGCTGCAGCGGACCGTGAGGGATGAAGCGTCCCGCGAGCGACCTCTCCGCTCGGGTGTACGAACGCGCCGGTGCGTCGCCGAACGTCTCTCGGCTCGCCCGTCCGCCCCAACGACCCCCCGGTGAGGACCGCTCGATGAACTCGACCCATGACGCCGCCGCCCGGCGAAGGACGACCCGGCTCGCGACCGCCTTTGCCTCGATCGCGATCACCGCCCTCGTCGGATGCGAGGGCACGCCGGATCGCGGCGCGACCAACGCGGCGGCGCCCGCTCCGAGGCGGGTGGCGATCGTCCTGACGAATCACGGGCAGCTCGGCGACACCGGCAAGCCGACCGGGTTCTACCTCTCCGAGGCGACGCATCCCTACGAGGTGTTCCACGAGGCGGGCTACGAGGTGGAGTTCCTCTCGCCGAAGGGCGGGCTCGCGCCGATGGATGGCGTCGATGCGAGCGATCCGATCAACGCGGCGTTCCTCGCCGACGAGGCGCTCGTCGCCCGCACGAGGCAGACCACGCCGATCGGTGCGGTCGATCCCGCGCGCTTCGACGCGGTGTTCTTCTCCGGCGGTCACGGGACGATGTGGGACTTCCCCGACGATCCCGGGGTGCAGGCGCTGATCCGCGCGGTCTACGAGCGGGGCGGCGTCGTCGCGGCGGTCTGCCATGGTCCGGCGGCGCTCGTGAACGCGCGGCTCTCGAGCGGCGAGCTCCTCGTCGCGGGCAAGGAGGTCTCCGCCTTCACCGACGAGGAGGAGATCGCGGTCAGGCTCGAGACGGTCGTGCCGTTCGCGCTCGAGTCGAGACTGCGCGACCGCGGCGCGAGGTTCGTCGAGTCGCCGAACTTCGAGAAGAAGGTCGCGGTCTCGGAGCGTCTCGTGACCGGGCAGAACCCCGCCTCCGCGACCGGCGTCGCCGAGGCGGTGGTGGTGATCCTCGAGAAGGATGGGTCGAGCCGCTGAGCGGGTGCGGGTGGGTCGAGGTCTTCGCCCAAGCGACCGCGGGGCGCGACGGGTGGTCGCGCCCCGCAGGTCGATCGATGGAGCCGGGGGGATTCGAACCCCCGTGCCGGAACAGACGAGCCGTCGCCTCTACGCGCGTAGTCGCCGAATGAATCTCGATCCGCGGTTGGGCCGGCGACGGCCGCCGCGGATCCAGGCATGCAAAGGTCTCGTTCCGCGGAGGCATGCCAGCCCGTTGGAACCAGCCCGATGGTCGTCAGTGCACCGCCTCATCGGGCGTCGGGTGGTGCACTGCGCGGTCAGTTAGGCCGCGAGAGCGTACTGCGTGTTGGCAGTCGTAAGGGTGCATCCTTTTTACGTGGCAAGGATGCTCCACGGCGCGCCACGACGGTCCGTTGCTGTCCGGTCGATGCCGATCGGCCCCGAGTTTCGCCGGCACCATGCCGGCGGGGGAGCGGAGTGTAGCGCGGTCGCGAAGGCGCGTCGTGGAGCGTGGCGCGGAGACGAGGACGAGCCTCGATCAACGCCGCGACCCGGCGACCGACCTGCCGACCTCCGACTCCCCGAACCCGATGGATGCGGACGAGCCCTCCGAGTGCCTCCCGCTCCGCGGGGCGGACCGCTCGCCGCGTCTCGGCGGGGAGCACCTCGCCCGCGTTTTCGGACGCTGCCCCTTGAGGTCTTCGCACCGATCTCGACGATCTTCGCGGACCTCGGCGTGCCGGACCTCGATCTCGACGCATGCTTCACTCCGCGGGGGATCATGCCCTGCGGCGTGATCCTCGCTCCTTGCGATGCATCACGAGCCACCATCCCCATCGCTCGTCGCGCCGCCCTCGACGGCGGTCGAGTCGTCATCCGGCGCGCCGGCGGCGATGCCGAGACGAATCCTCGCCCTCCGCGTGCTCGTCGTCTGCACCGCGAACCACTGCCGGAGTCCCCTCGCGGCGGCGCTCCTCGCGAAGCGGACGAGCGAGCGGGGGATCGCCGACCACGTCGTGATCGACTCCGCCGCGCTCCGCCCGGTCCGGCTGGGACAGCCGCCCTCGCGTCGCGTGATCGAGGTCGGGCGCCGGCGAGGCGCGGTCGTCGGCGGGGTCGCGACCCTCGCCACGCCCGAGCGACTCGCCTCGTCGGACGTCATCGTCTGCATGGACGAGGACCATCGCGAGGAGATCGAGCGCGACCTCGCCCTCGCGGCGCGACCGGGTGCCCCCGGACCTCTCGTCCGCCTGCTCCTCTCCTTCGCGCCGGAGCTCGGCCGGCTCGAGGTGCCCGATCCGCACGGTCGCGACCTCGCCGCGCACGAGCGCGTGGCGGAACTCATCGAGCGGGGCGTCGAGGGACTCGCGGCGTGGCTCGCGGAGGGCGTCGCGGCGCGGACCGCACTGCGCCGCGGCTGATCCGGGACCTCGCGCGGCTGCCGCCGGCTCAGTACCCGACCGCGTTCTTCGTGCCCTGCTTGGTGACGTCCACCACCTTCGTCCACGCCTCCTGCCCGGTGCGGGAGTCGGTGAGCGTGAGCCGGAAGGTGTAGGTCACCTGCTTGGTGCTGCCCGCGGAGCGCTTGAGCTGGGTGATCTTGCCGGTGAGGAAGAAGTCGGGCTGCAGGCTGTCCACGGTGGTCTGACCCTGGCGGAACGCCTCCTGCTTCAGCCGCTCCTGCGCCTCGGGGCTCTCGGCGTCGGCGCCGTAGGCGGTGAGGACGGTCGCCTGCCCGGAGTTCACCAGCTGCTCGCGCATCCGGTAGGTGAGCTCGCCGACGTCGAAGGCGCTCGAGGTGTCGTTCACCACCCGCTCGATGCGGAGCCGCGCCGGCTGGTGCGGCGCCGTCGAGAGCACGCCCTGCGCGACGAGCGACTCGAGCATGCCCGACGCGGCGGTCTGGAGGTCCTGGATGTCGACCTCGCCGACGCTGACGATCGAGTCGGTGCCGCCGGTCTCGATGTACTTGCCCGGCGAGCCGCAGGCGGCGAGGGCGAGGAGGAGCGAGCTCGTGGCGAGGACGCGGGACGCGGTCATCGGGGTTCTCCGGCGGTGGAGGTGGAGGGCGCGGGGTTCAGCTCGCGCGGCGGACCTGGATCGAGAAGTCGGTCGCCTCGGGACCGGGCGCGACCGAGGAGATCGTGATGCTGCCGCCCGCCGCGACCCGCGCGGTCTTCCAGGTCGACATCGGGCTCTCGATCGAGTTGCCGCGGGCATCGAGCCAGGTGATGAGGTAGGAGAAGCCGCGGGTCTCGAAGCCGTCGTTCGCGACGTCGATCTGCGCCTGCATCACGCCGCTCTTCGCCGGGAACATCCGCACGTCGCGGACGTGCAGGAAGATCTCGGTGAAGAGGTCGTTGACGCGGGTCCTCGCCGGCACCGAGTCGGTGCTCGGCGCCTCGCGGGTCGAGGTCGTGTTCACGGTGCCGCAGCCGCCGAGCAGCAGCGACGCGGCGGTCGAGGCGGCGAGGAGGACCGCGAGGCGCGGGGCGATGGATCGTCGGGTCATGGCGTCGGGTTCCCCAGGGCGGTCCGCGTCGGCTCGCGGAGACGGGCGGAGATGATCGAGGCGTTCGGCGTGGCGGAGGAGGGTAGCGTCACGAGGACGACGTTCGAGGTGCCGGGCTCGAGCGCGACCTCGCCGAGCGACCGACCTCCCGTCGAGAGGGAGATACGTCCCTCCTCGGGGGTGCGGATGCGGAGCGCGGCGATCCGCTTCGGGATGCTCCGCCACGAGCGGGTGTCGGCGGAGGTCGATGCCGCCTGATAGATGATTCCGGCGACCTGACCCCAGGTTCCGAGTCCCTCGCGGAGCCCGTAGGTGGCGGCGGTCTTGAGGGCGGAGGAGAGCACCTCCTGCGTGACGATGAGGGGCAGGCGACCGCGGAACTCCGTGCCCACGATGCGGTCCATGTCGGCGAGGGTGACCGAGGTCGCGGCGAGGTCGCCCCGCCGCGCGACGAGCGGCTCGGAGAACCGCGGGTCGAACTTCATCATCGGGAACGCCGCGGAGACGTAGTTCACCGGTCCGACCGGGATCGGGATGTCGAGCCGGAACTGCTCGAGCCGAGGCGCGAGTCCGGTGAGGAAGTAGACCCAGGTCGTGGGGGGCAGCCCGCCCGTTCGCGCCTGATCGACCGCCTCGAGATCCGCCGCGAGGAGCGGCGCCGCGTCCGGCACCATCGAGGCGACCCGGCGGAAGGCGAAGCGCGCCTTGTCGAGGTCGGACTCGTCCGCCGCGGCGGCGAGGAAGTAGACGCCGCGGAGGTGATCGACGAAGGGATTCGCGAAGTCGGCGTAGGGTCGAAGCGGCTCGAGGTTCTCGAAGTAGCGGGACGCCCGCTGCATGACCGCGTCGGTCTCGAAGGAGATGCCCTTGGCGTCGGAGTCCTTCTCGACCTGCTTCATCGCCTCGTCGATCCGCGACTGCTCCCGCGCGACGGCGTCCTGCTGCCAGTCCTCGGCGCGGTTGAGCTCGACCCGGGCGGCGTCGAGGTCGCCGAGGACCATGAGGTTCACCGCGTTGAGGGCGCTCGCGAGCACGCGGTCGGGCGGCGTGCCGCGGTACTCCGCGAGGGTCTGGTTCACGAGGGTGGTGGCGATCGCCTCGCCGACCGACGCCTCCGCCTTCTCGTCGAGGTAGGGTCGGAGCCGCTCCTGCAGCTCGTCGAGGATCGCCCGGCTCGCCGCGGCATCGCCGGCGACCTGCGCCGCTCGCCCCGCCTCGAGGAGGTAGATCGCGCGATCGGAGTCGTCCGCCGGCACCTTCCGCAGCGTCGCGGCGGCGAGCTGCGATGCCTCGGAGTAGCGCCCGGCATCGAGGGACGCGACGAGCTGACGCTCGAAGGAGCGGTAGCCGCTCTGGCATCCGATCGAGAGTCCCGCGAGCGCGACGAGGCAGCCGGCGAGCCCGCGGCGGGCGGGGCGCGCGACGACCTCCCGAGCGGCGGCGGGTCCCGGTGTCACGGCAGCAGCAGCTGCTCCCAGAGGGTCGTGCCGCCGATGTTCAGGTTCTGGAGCGACGAGGTGTCCACGTTCACGCCGCTTCGGCGGAGGAATTCGGCGTAGCCCTGGATGAGCGTCCGCTGGTCCTCGCGGAGCGCCGCGTCGTCCTTCAGCGCCTCGAAGAACGTCGCCTGCTCCATCCACTGCCGCCGCGCCGCGGCGTCCGGCTGCACGGGGATGGTCACCGCGAGTCCCTCGCGGGCGACGATGAACTGATCGACCGGGTCGATGCCGGGTCGCTCGATCCGCAGGCGGTGCGGACCGCGGGTCATGCGCACCTCGCCCGGGGCGGTGCCCGCGAGGACGCCGTCGACGAGCACGTTGCATCCGACCGGGACGAGCGGGAAGCGGTTCGCGGTGATGAACCACTCGCCGCCGCGGTCGACGACCTCCGGCACGGTCATGTCGAGCATCTCGATCCCGAACCGCACCGCGACCTCGGAGGTCGCCGCTGCGGCGGGACGCCGCGCGCCGAGGCGGAGCGCCCGCTGCACCGAGGGCGCGATCTGCCGCGAGGCGTCGCGGAGGAGGTCGTCGAGGAAGGCGGGGGAGCGCCGCAGCTCCGCGGTGTTCCGCACCTGCGTGCGGGCGGTCGCCATGCCCGAGTCCACGCTGCCTCCGGTCGAGCCGTCCACCACCGACCACGAGGTCATCAGCGTCGAGATCACCACGGTGGTCGCGGTGCCGATCGAGGGATCGTCGAAGCGGCGCTCGTCCTCGGTCAGCGAGTCGATGGTCGCGAGGATCAAGCCGTCCGCCCCGAGCATCCGCGAGAGCGCGAGCGCCGACGCCTGGTCGGAGAGGAGACGCTGCACCTCGGTGACCTTCGGATCGCCGGTCCCGCGGTTGGGTCCGGCGCTCGCGAGCTCGCTCACCGCGTTCAGCACGACCTCCCGACCGATGACCTCGACGTCGGGCGAGGAGAGGAGCGAGCCGAGCATCGAGCCGAGCACCTCGACCTTCTGGTCGGGCACGTTCGGCGCGACGTCCTGCACGAAGATCGCGAGCCGCACCGCCGAGGCGGAAGCGGCGCCCTCCGCGGCGGGAGGAGCCGCGGGCGTCGGAGCGCGGGCGACGCCCTTCGTCGCGGCATCACCCATCGCGCCGGGGCTCGCGCTGCCGGTCGCGCGGTCGTTCGGATCGACCTCCGCGGGAAGACCCTCGCGGGACCAGCGCATGATCGCGCCGCGGTCGATGCCGAAGTCGACGATCGCCTCGGCGCGGCTCGTGCGCTCGGAGACCTCGGTGATTCGCGCCCAGCCGATGGGGATCTCCTCGGCGCCGAGGTCCTCGCCGGTCTCCGGATCGATCAGGCGGTCGCCCGCATGGAGCACCTGCCAGAACTGACCGGATCGGATGCCGGTGCCGGCGCCGCGGTTGAGCGTGACGACGCCGGAGGTGTACGCGAGCACCTTCGCGGGCGCGAGCCAGTTCATGAGCTGGTTCGCGGCGTCCTGCGCGAGGGCGTCGGTCGCGCGACCGATGAGGATGTTGCTCGGGCGACCCTCCTCGGCGACGCCGGGCAGGTTCTCGCTGACCACCGACTCCTCGAGCGGGATCGTGGCGCTCGCCGCGAGCACGCCCGTCGTCGTGTCGAAGAGCCTGACCGTGGCGAGGATCTGGAGGCTGCGGCGCTCCGCGGCGGTGCGCCCGAACTGGTCGTCGAACTCGCCGCGGCGGACGACCTGCTGGAAGTTCTCGATGGTGACCGTCGCGAGGTAGGCGGCGCCCGCGAGGCGCCCGCTCCGGGCGGTCTGCGGATCGTTCGGATCGACGTTGCCGGAGTCGGCGAGGTCCTGCTCGCGGAGGACGTCGGGGAGGTCGCGGCGGGCGACGAGGTCGAACCGACCGGTGCGCGAGATGGCGGTGACGAGGAGTCCGTCGGCGCCCTCGAGCACCTGCGCAAGGACCGCCTGCTGACCTTGCGCCCTCGCCTCCGCCATCACCGCCGCCGACGCCTCGATCGAGCGGATCGCGAGACGAGGCTTCGACGGCGCGGACTGCGCGAGGGTCGGGAGGGTCAGACCAAGCGCGAGGACGGCGCCCGCGACGCGGCAGGCGCCGTGGGCGAGGACGCGGAGCAGGTTCGACATGGAGGCACCTCCGAGGGCGGACCGTGGATGGTACGGGGCCCGCCGCCGGGCTGGCGCCCGGCGCGACCGCGGAGCGTCTTCGGACCGCTCGACCGACCGGATCCCCTCCGGGGAGGATCGGTCAGCCGTTCTTCGCGACGAACGACTTCATGAACGACGCGAGCGCCTCGCAGCCGGACTTCGGGAAGGCGTTGTAGATCGACGCGCGGATGCCGCCCGCGTCGCGGTGCCCCTTCAGTCCGTCCATGCCCTGCGCCGCCGCCTCCTTGAGGAACCTCTTCTCGAGGTCCTCGCTCGGGAGCCGGAAGGAGACGTTCATCCGCGAGCGGCACTCGGGGCGGCTCACCCCGCGGTAGAAGCCGCCGGAGCCGTCGATCGCGTCGTAGAGCACCTTCGCCTTCTCGTCGTTCCGCCGCTCCATGCCGGCGAGACCGCCCTGGGCGAGGATCCACTTGAAGACGAGCCCCATCATGTAGATGCCGAAGGTGGGCGGGGTGTTCAGGCGCGAGCCGTTCTTCGCCTGCACCTCGTAGTCCATCATCACGGTCACCTTGCGGACCTTCTTGACCATGAAGTCCTTGCGGATGATCACGAGGACGACGCCCGAGGGACCGAGGTTCTTCTGCGCGCCCGCGTAGATGAGGGCGTGGCGGTCGATGTCCACCGGTCGCGAGAACATCTCGCTGCTCGCGTCGCAGATGAGCGGCGCCGTCGTCTTGGGCGGCGCGTCGTAGCGGGTCCCGTAGATCGTGTTGTTCGAGCAGTAGTAGAGGTACGCCGCGTTCGGCGAGAGCGAGAGCTCGGACGTGGTCGGCACGTGGTCGTAGCCGGACTTCGCGCCCTCGAAGGCGAGGTTCGTCCGACCGAAGAGCTGCGCCTCCTTGATCGCCTTCGTCGTCCACACGTCGGTGTCGGGGTAGTCGGCGACCGCGTCCGCGGCGAGGAAGTTCATCGGGATCATCCCGAACTGCAGCGTCGCGCCGCCCTGGAGGAAGAGCACCTCATGGTCGTCGCCGATCGAGGCGAGGCGGCGGCAGTCCGCGACCGCCTCGTCGATGATCGCGTCGAAGACCGGACCGCGGTGGCTGTGCTCGCAGATGCCGATGCCGCTGCCGCGCACGTCCCACAGGTCCTGCTGCGCCTGGCGGATGACCTCCTCCGGCAGCACTGCCGGCCCGGCGGAGAAGTTCAGGATGCGGTGGGTCGCGTTCGGCGAGGCGGAGGGACGGGCGGGCGCGGCGGTGGTCGTCATCGGCTGGCTCCGGCGGACTTGCGGGCGAGGGTCGTGGTGGCGATCGCGAGCACGTTGGGATTGCGCCGGATCGCGTCGAGATGCTCCTTCGAGAGCGGCGCGTCGAGGTGGATGCGGGCGCAGGCGGCCTCGGCGCCCTCGTAGATCACGTTCTCCATCTCCTCGACGTTGATCCCCGCCTGACCGATGGTGTAGAAGACGTGGGCGAGGACGCCCGGTCGATTCAGGTGACGGATGCTGAGGAGGACCGTCGCGGGCGTCGCGGCGGCGCGGTTCACGCAGTTGGCCGCGTCGCCGGTCCGCTCGAAGACCTCGATCACCCGCACGGTCTCCGCGGCGATCGCCTGCTGCGCCTGGTCGGTCGAGGCGCCGACGTGGTGGGTGCCGTAGACCCCCGGCAGCGTGACGATGGCGTCGGCGAACTGCCCGGTGCCGCCGCTCGGCTCCTGCGCGAAGACGTCGAGCCCGACCCGCAGCGACTTGGTCTTGACCGCGTTCGCGAGCGCCTGCTCGTCGACCACGGTGCCGCGGCTCGTGTTCACGAAGGTCGCGCCGCTCTTGAGCGCGGCGAAGAACTTCTCGCCGCAGAGCTTCTCGGTGTCGGGCGTCGCGGCGACGTGCACGGTGATGACGTCGGCGAGCTTCGCGAGGTTGAGCAGGTTGCCGCACCAGCCGACGCCCGCCTCCGCCGCCTGCGCCTCGGTGAGGCTGCGGCTCCAGGCGATCACCGGCATGCCGAACGCCTTCGCCCGCTTGGCGACCTCGCGGCCGATCTGCCCGAAGCCGACGATGCCGACGGTGCGGCCCGCGAGCCCCTGCGCCTTCTGGTACTCCTTCTTGTTCCAGGTGCCGGCGCGGAGCTCGGCGACCTGGTCGGGCACGCGACGGTCGCAGGAGAGGATCAGCGCCCACGCGAGCTCCGCGACGGCGATCGCGTTCTTGCCCGGGCAGTTGCTGACGAGGATCCCGCGGCGGCTCGCCGCGGCGACGTCGATGTTGTCGTAGCCGGCGCCGGCCCGCACGATGAGCTCGAGCGACTCGCTCGCGCCGATCGCGTCCGCCTTCACCTTCGTCGAGCGGACCACCAGCACCTTGGGGGCGTGCTTCGCGACCGCGGCGGCGAGGGTCTCCGGCGAGAGCTCGGCGTCGACGATCACCTCGAAGCCGCGGGCCTTCAGGGCGGCGACGCCGGATGACTCGAACTTGTCCGCGACGAGGACGCGGAGCGCCGAGCCGCCCTCGGAGGAGGCGGGCGGGGGAGCGGGAATCGCGGTGGAGGTGCTCATGAGGGACTCGGAGGGGGCGTCAGGCGAGGACCGCCTCGGGGACTCGCTCGAACTCGTGCACGAACAGGCCGCTGCGGAGCTTCGGCTCGAACCAGGTGCTCTTGGGGGGCATGATCTCGCCGGCGTCCGCGACCGCGAGCAGCTCGTCGGTGCTCGTGGGGTGCATCGAGAACGCGACGCCGCCGCAGGCGCCCGCCCGGCGTTCGAGCTCGCCGCAGCCGCGGATGCCGCCGACGAACTCGATCCGCGCATCGGTGCGGGGGTCGCCGATCCCGAGGATCGGCGAGAGCACGCGGTCCTGGAGGAGCGACACGTCGAGCGAGGCGATGGGATCGCGGCGGTCGATCGAGCCGGCGGGGAAGCGGAGGAGCCACCACCTGCCGTCGACGAAGACGAGCACCTCGCCCCGCGACGCGGGCACGCCGGCGGCGGCGGGGGAGACCTCGCCGACCTTCCGGAGCGCCTCGAGGAACGCGTCGGGTCTCATGCCCCGAAGGTCCTTGACCACGCGGTTGTAGGGCATGATCCGAAGCTGGTCGTGGGGGAAGACCACCGCGAGGAACCGCATGTACTCCGCGCCTCCGGAGTGGGAGGGGTTCGCCTTCGCCGCGGCGCGGGCGGCACGGTCGGCGCCGGCGGAGCGGTGGTGCCCGTCGGCGATGTAGAGCCGATCGAGCCGCGCGAACGCCTCGACGTAGGGCGCCGGGTTCGCGATCCGCCATCCGGTGTGGGTCACGCCGTCGAGGGCGACGAAGTGGAAGACCGGTCGCGTCGCGGTGTCGCCGAGCATCATGCCCGCCATCGTTCCCGGATCGCGGAAGCAGAGGAAGACCGGCTCGGCGTGGCTCGACGTCGCGAGCAGGTGGCGGGTGCGGTCGTCCTCCTTGTCGGGGCGGGTCTTCTCGTGCCGGCGGATCTCGCCGGTGCGGTACTGCTCGACCTCGACGCAGCAGACGAGCCCGAGCTGCTCGCGACCCTCGCGGACCTGCCGATAGAGGTACAGGGTCGGCGACGGATCGCGGAGGAGCACCTTCGCGTCGATCATCGACTGCAGGTTGCGGTCCGCGGTGCGGTAGACCTCCGGGACGTGCGGATCGACTCCCGGGTCGAGGTCGATCTCCGACCGCACCACGTGAAGAAACGAATGGGTCCGCCCCTCGGCCCGCTCCCGCGCCTCCTCCGTCGAGATGACGTCGTAGGGATCGCAGGCGACCTCCGCGGCCAGGCTGCCGGGGGGTCGAAGGGCGGCGAAGGGGTGGATGCGGATCACCGCGGGGACTCCCAGGGACGAGTGCGGGCACGCCGACGGCGGGGGCACTCCGGGGATCCCGACGGGCGAGGGGTCATGCTAGCAAGGCAAGCGGGGAGACCTTGCGTGATCGAAGGGGTCGCGGGGACGGGGCGGGCGGCGTGGATCCTGCGGCATCGACCGGGAATCGATGCCTCGGCGTGAAGTCGCGTGCGGCGCTGGACGAGGAAGTGCTCGGGGAGAGGACCGTCGGGACTCCAAGGTCGGAGTCCCGGCACGGACCTGATCGCCGCCGACGCGGATGGAGCCCGACATGAGCCCGAACGACTCCCCGATCCTCGCCACCATCGGACCCTCGACCTCGCCGCGCTCGAGCTCGTCCCCCTCGACCATCGACCTCTCGTTCGCCGATCGTGCGCCGCTTCGGCTCGAGGGCGACCTCTGGGCGATCCCCGGCTGCGCGACGCTCTTCTGCCTCGGCGCCGACGCCTTCGGGCGGATGGCGCACCTCGTGGACCTGACCTACGGCCACGAGGGTCTGCTCGCCTCCACGACCGAGGACCTCGAGCCGGGCACGAGGATCTCGCTCGGCTTCGAGGCGACCGGCTACGCCGCCCGCCGCGGCGAGGTGATCGCGAGCCGCCGCGAGGGAGCCGGCTTCCGCGTCGCGATCCGCTTCGAGCAGCGCCTCGCGGCGTGAGCGACAGGTTCTCGCCCCTGCGACGGCGACCGATCGGCGTGACTTCCGTGCCGCATCCGGACGACCTGCGCGGTCCCTGAGGATCGCGAGGCGCCTCGTCGCGCCCTGCCTGCGCGGGCGGCTCAAGTCGCGTCGTCGCGCGTCGATGACCTCCTTGTGCGCACCGACGTCGCGCGACGGATGCCGTTGGAGGGATGGGCATCCGGACCGCGCGGACGAAAGTCGCCGCCCGACCTGACCGAAAGGTCCTGTCGGGACTTGAAGAGGACCCGCGGTGGGTCCTCGTCCGGTTCGTTCGGGCCGTCAGGAACGCCCTGTTCCGACCCAGGAGACTTCTCATGAAGGGCAACGTCAGGAACCGCAATCGTGGGTTCACGCTGATCGAGATCCTGATCGTGGTGGTGATCCTCGGCATCCTCGCCGCGATCGTCATCCCGCAGTTCTCGAGCGCGAGCCAGGAGGCCGGCATCAGCAGCGTCCGCAGCCAGCTGCAGACCCTGCGGAGCCAGGTCGAGCTCTTCCGCGTGCAGAACAACGCGTATCCCGAGGCGGGCGCGATCTCGAGCGACGACGAGGCGAACCTCCCCGGCGGCTTCCAGGAGCTCGTCGACGGCGGCTACCTCCAGCGGCTCCCCGAGGTCCCGCCCGGATGGCAGATCAACATGAGCGACGCGGGCGTCGTGACCGCCGAGTGGGTCGGCACCGGCGACGCTCCGAACGACCTCACCGCCGACGACATCGCCAGCTGGTGATCGCGACGGCACGGAACGGCCCCTGACGCCCGGCGATGGGCCGCGGGATCGGCGACGGTCCCGCGGCCCTGCCCGGCGCGGCGACAGGAGGGGCTCGACGAAGGAGGCAGGCGCATGCGGGCTCGTCATCGTCGGACCGGCTTCACGCTCATCGAGATCCTCGTGGTGGTGGTGATCATCGGGATCCTCGCCGCCATGGTGGTCCCGAAGTTCGCCGATGCCCGACGCGAGGCGACGATCGCGTCGGTCCGCAACCAGCTTCAGACCATGCGGGCGCAGGTCGAGAGCTACCGCGCAATCCATCGAGGTCAGCTTCCGCCCGCCGCGTCGCTCATGGAGTCGCTCGTCGACTCGGGGCTGATTCGGCGCGTTCCGGAGTGGCCCACGGGCTTCTCGATCGACCTCGGCTACTACGAGTCGAACGGGCTCCTGCGGCTCTCCTACGACCCCACGGTCGGCGGCGACCTGGTGGACGAGGAGACCGTGCTCGGCTGGTGAGTCGGGAGGGCGACGCCCGGTGCGTCGGACCCGGTGACCGCCATCGCGCGGTCGGGGCTGGAGCGAAGGACCGGACATGGGATCGGGAGAAGGAACTGGACATCCCGTCGAGCCGCGCGCCCGGCGCACCGTCCTGCGGAGCGGCGGGATCGCATTGCTCGCGGTGGTCGTGCTGGCGGCGCGACCGCAGGTCGACGAGCCGACGGACGATCCTCCGATCGAGGAGGTCGACCGGCTCGTCGCGGACCGCTGCCGCGCGGGAGACCGCCTCGAGCTGATCGGCGAGCGCACGCTCGCGGGCGGAGACCGCTGCATCCTGCTGCGGCATCGACCTCTCCCGTCCGATGCCTCGGGCGAGGTGACCTCGATCGACGACGCGGGACGCGACGTCGAGGTCGCGATGCTCGTCCGGCTGCAGCGGCTCGGGATCTGGATCGCCTACTTCGGGGTGCCGCGCGAGGCGCCGCCGCCGCTCGAGGCACGTGCGCTCTCGGACCTCGGCGCGCTGGCGGCGTGGCGCAGCAGCCCGCGGGTGCGGGCGGTCCCCATCCCGTCGAGCGAGCCGTCGCCGCTCGACGAGGCGATCGCGGTCTGGCTTGCCACGCGGCGGGCGGAGGAGGTCATGCCGCCTCCCTCGCCGACCGAAGAACCCGACGGCGGGCGATGAGCCGCGCCCTCGAGGAGATCCTCCCATGCACCGAACCGAACCCACGACCGACGCGTTCCTCGCGCGGGCGCTGCGTCCCGTCCGCGGGCTCCTCTTCGCGAACGCGGTGCTGCTCGCGGCGGTCGCCGCGTCCTTCTGGATGCGCGGCGCCGGACCCTTCGGACCCGCGGGCGCCTCGGCGCAGGATGCGGACGTCTACTCGAACGAGGGCGTCAACAACATCCCGCCACGGCAGCGGCAGTCGATGATCGACCTCCTCCGCTCGATCGACGCGCGGCTCGGCGCCATGGAGAAGCGGCTCTCCGCCGCGCCGCTCCCGGTGCGGGTGATCCTGCCCGACGAGGACCGCTGAGGTGCGCCGCGCGGGCTACACGCTGCTCGAGCTGATCATCGTCATCGCGATCCTCGCGATCGCGGCGACCCTGCTCGTCCCGAGCCTGGTGCGGCGGGACACCTATGCCGTCGAGGCGGTGCTCCGCCGCCTCGTGAGCGACGTGACCTTCGCGCAGTCGGATGCCCTCGCCGACCAGGGATATCGCCGGGTCTACTTCGATCCGACGGGCCTCGGCTGGAGCGTGGTGCGCCTCGAGGAGTCGCAGCTCGGGCTTCCCTTCGATCCGGACACCGCGGAGTTCGTGCGGGATCCGCTCGCGTCGGGGGAGCAGCAGATGGTCATGGACCTCGCCGCCGACCGCCGCTACGCCGGCGTGCGGCTCGAGGGGATCGAGATCGACGGCAGCCGCACCTGGATCACCTTCGATCCGCTCGGCGGCACGATCTCCGAGGGAGGAGTTCCGGGAACCGGCGGAGTCCTCGTGGTGCGCTCGGACAACCTGACCTATCGGGTCGGGTTCGATGCGTTCACCGGAAAGATCAGCGTCGCCGCCGCCGAGGATCCGACGGCACCGTAGCGCCATGACGCGCTCGGAGAGGGGAGGCAGGGATGCCCGGATGCTGCTCATCGCCGCGCGGTCGCGGTCCTCGGATCGCCGCGTCGGCGCTCGGGATCGCGGCGGTCGCGGGAATGCTCGCCGCCGTCGGGCTCTCGACGCTCGACCGCCTCGCGCGGATCGAGTCGAGCGTGGACGCGTCGGAGCGGGCGATGGTCGAGCACGGCGCGGCGCCCGCCCCTCCGCTCACCGCGGCGATCTCGACGATCGTCTCCGCCGCGGGCGACGGGGTCCGCTGCGAGCGGTTCGAGCTCGGCTGGATCGCGCGGCAGCTCCCGCGACGGTCCCTCGAGATCCGCGTGGCGGGCACCGCGACCTCCCGCGGACGCTTCGAGGCGTTCCGCGAGGCGCTCGACCAGCATCGCTTCCTCGGGGGCGTGCGCCACGGACTCTTCCTGCCGGAGCCGGGCGGATCCGCGGGGCGGTTCCTCCTCGACCTCGGAGGTCCGGAGCGGACGAGCGAGCGAGGCACCTCGGTCCTCGCGGACGGGAGGTCGTCATGAGCGAGGACGTCAGGTCGGACGACCTGGCTCGCGGTGGCGTCGAGCCTCAGGCATCCCGGAGGTCGCCGATCCTCCGCGTGCTCGCGGCCGTGGCGATCGCGGCGTGCGTCGCAGTGCCTGCGTCGCTGGAGGCGTCCCGCCTCGAGCGCCGGGCGGTCGCGGTCCAGGACGTCCTCGCGCGAGCCGGCACGGAGGGAGTCCTCGTCCGGCGGGAGGGCTCGGCGTCGGAGGTCTTCGAGTGGATCCGGTCCTTCGAGCGGCAGGCGCCCGCGGGACGCGGCGGGCTTCGGCTCGAGGTGGTGGCGGTCGACGAGGGCGGACCGCGGCTCATCGCCGAGGTCCTCGACGACGCGGCGATGCGGAGGGAGGAAGGGCGATGAGGACGAACACGACGACGAGGCGGCGGCAGTTGGGGCGGCTCGCGAGGATGGCGGTGCCGCTCGCCGCGATCGCCACGGTGCTCTGGCTGAAGCCGATGGGTCTCCTGATGTGGGCGAGGCTTCGGATCCTCACCAACATCCCCCGCACCGCGATCGCCGAGCCTCGCGAGGCGGCGCCGCGGTTCCCGGACCGGGCGCCGTCGGAGCAGTCCACGCCGTGCGCCGACTCGTCCGGCAAGTCGGAGGGAGAGGCAAAGTCGGACCGGGAACGCGCCGAGGAACCCGAGACCACGTGATCGCGTTCCGTCCGGTCGTTCCGGCGGTCCGCGCTCGCGGACCGATCGGAGCGGACCCGTGCACGATCATCTCGACCCGCGATCGACCGACGCCCTCAGTTCCGGCGCGGGAGCCTCGCTGCAGGGGCTGCTCCGTTCCACCAGGAGCGGACGAGTCATGGACAACTTCCGGCATGCCGCCCTCGCGGCGCTCGCGGCGGGTCTCCTCGCCGCGCCTCCGTCGACCCTCGCCCAGGACGCCGCCGCGCCCATGAAGACGCAGGCGGCGCCGAGCGGCGGGATTGCGCCATCCGCGGGCGAGGTCGACGTCGACGACTTCGGGACCGTCGACATCTCGGTGCAGGACACCGACCTTGCGCAGGTCCTGCAGATGCTCTCGCTCCAGAGCCGGAAGAACATCATCACCAGCAAGCGGGTCTCCGCCCGGGTGACGGCGAACCTCTACGACGTGACCTTCCAGGAGGCGCTCGACGCGATCCTCCACGTCAACGGCTACGGCTACCTCGAGCAGGGGAACTTCGTCTACGTCTACACCCTCGAGGAGATCGACGAGCTCGAGAAGAACGCGATGCAGCGGGAGAGCCGCCGCTACGTGCTCGAGTACCTCTCCGCGGCGGACGCGGCGGAGTTCGTGAAGCCGCTGCTCTCGGAGAAGGGCAAGATCTCCTTCCTCGGCGCCGTCGAGAAGGGCTTCAAGCCCGACGACACCGAGGCGGGCGAGGACAGCTGGGCGTACGGGGCGATGCTGGTCGTCAACGACTACGTCGACAACCTCGAGTCGATCAGCAAGCTCCTCGGCGAGCTCGACACGCCGCCCACGCAGGTGGTGGTCGAGGCGACGGTCGTCTCCACGGTCGTCAACGAGGACAACGCCTTCGGCGTCGACTTCTCGCTCGTCTTCAACTCCGAGTTCACCAACTACTTCAACCCGCTCGCCCCGGTGAACAACCTGCTCCAGGGCAACAACACCGCGGGCGCGACGCCGACGAATCCCGAGCAGGGCTTCGTGCCCGCGAACAACGAGGCGGAGGCGATCACCTCGACCGTCGGCGGCACCACCGGTCCCGGCGGGCTGAAGGTCGGCGTGATCCAAGGGGACGTGGCGGTCTTCCTCCGCGTCCTCGACGAGGTGAGCGACACGACCGTGCTCGCCCGACCCCGCGTGATGGCGCTCAACCGCCAGCGGGCGCAGGTCCTCGTCGGCGAGCGGATCGCCTACCTCTCGACGACCCAGACCGAGACCTCCACGACCCAGACGGTGCAGTTCCTCGACACGGGCATCCGGCTGATCTTCCGGCCGTTCATCTCGAGCGACGGGTCGATCCGGATGGAGCTCTACCCGAGCGTCTCCGAGGCGAAGCTCCGCTCCTCGACCGGCGTCCGCGGCTTCGGTCAGGAGATCCCCGACGAGCGCACCAGCGAGATCACCACGAACGTCCGCATGCGGGACGGTCAGACCCTCGTCCTCGGCGGTCTCTTCCAGGAGGACACCTCGATCAGCCGCAAGCAGGTGCCGTGGCTCGGCGACATCCCGATCCTCGGCGCCGCGTTCTCCGGTCAGGCCGACAAGATCGTCCGCCGCGAGATCATGTTCCTGATCACGCCGACGATCGTGCACGACCACCTCGTCGAGGCGTGGAGCAAGGAGGCGCAGGAGTTCGTCGACGCGGTGCGGGTCGGCGCCCGGGCGGGCCTGCTGCCCTTCAGCCGCGAGCTGATGTCGAGCAACCAGAACCAGGACGCGTACGCCGCCTACGAGAAGGGCGACTACGAGACGGCGCTCTTCCACATCAACAGCTCGCTCCGGATCAACCCCAACCAGCCGGAGATGATCAAGCTCCGCAACGAGATCACCGCGAAGCAGGGGAGCGATCTTCCGATCCGCAGCATGCTCGACCGCATCCTCGACGTCGAGGTCGCCCGCGGCCAGGAGCCGGCGCCCGGTCAGTCGGCGATGCCCGACGAGGACCCGCTGCTCGCCGCGGAGCCCGTCGATCCCGGCTCGGTGAGGGAGTGACCGACCACGCCTGCTGCGCCCGCGCCTCCGCCATGGAAGGACCCTCGATGCGCCTCATCGCCTCCGCCCTCGCCGCGACCGCCCTCCTCCTCGCCGCCGGCTGCAACGGTCCGAGCCCCAAGGGCAAGGAGAACCGCGCCGCCGCCAACGCGCGGATGAACCTCGTCAGCAGCAAGGTGGGGTACGAGCAGGCGCTCCAGTCCTTCCACGCGGGGCAGTTCGACCGCGCACTCAAGGAGGTCGGCGGGGCGATCGCGAAGAGCCCCGACCAGGCGGCGTATCAGGTCCTTCTCGGTCGGATCATGCTCGAGACGCATCGGCTCGAGGGCGCGAAGCTTGCCTTCGACGAGGCGATCAAGCTCGACCCGAAGTGCCACGAGGCGCACTACTACCGGGCGGTGGTCCTCGAGCGCTGGTCGGACGACCATGCGGCGTCCGAGGCGCACCGCGCCGCGTTCGACGCCGATCCGACCAAGGTCCAGTACCTGCTCGCCGCGGCCGAGTGCGAGGTCGCCCTCGGGCGCCTCGACGCGGCGAGGATGCTGCTCGAGCCGAAGCTCACCTACTTCGAGAACAACGCGGCGATGCACCAGCTGCTCGGGCAGATCGCCATGATGGATGGCGACCCCGCGACCGCGGTCGACCGCTTCCGCAAGGCGCAGCTCCTGCAGCCGGAGGACCGCATCCTCCTCGAGGAGCTCTGCCGGGCGCAGCAGGCGAACGGCGACGTGAAGGGCGCCCTCGAGAGCTGCCGGCGCCTGCAGAACGCCTCCCCCGAGCCCTCGATCGACCTCCTCCGCCTCGAGGCGCGCTGCCTCGCGGAGCTCGGTCGCACCAGCGAGTCGCGGAACGTCCTCGTCGAGATCACCCGGCTCTTCCCGGAGGACGTCGACGCGTGGGTCGAGCTCGCGGGTGCCGCCCACCAGCTCGGCGATGACCGCCGGGTGTCGCAGTGCATCGCCCGCATCGTGATGCTGGCGCCCGACCGCTGGGAGGCGTGGTTCTTCAAGGGACTGCTCGCCCGGACGGAGGGTCGCCACGAGGAGGCGATCGCGGCGCTCACCAAGGCGGTCGAGCTGAACCCGAGCGACGCCCTGCCGCGCCTGGTGCTCGGGCTCGAGCAGCGGAGTGCCGGCCGACACGACGATGCCTACCGGACCTTCGCGGGCACGCTCCGCATCGAGCCGGATCATCCGGTGGCGAAGCGGCTCGTGTCGGAGAGCCGACCCGCGACGAACTGAGGTGGTCCCGCGGTCCGTCCGCGCGGGTCGCGCCGTTCGCGCGGAGCGCCGATCGGACGGACCTCGCGGGAGCCGGGTCGGGTCGTGAAGCGGGTCGGAAGCCGTGCCGATGAGGAGGATGCCGAGGGAGTCCTCCCGCGGCGATCGAGAACCATGAACCAGAGAGGCAGAGAAGAGATGAACCAGCCCGTGGAGTTCCGCGCCGCGCCGTCGGTGATCGAGGATGCGCTGACGACCCTGCTCGAGGTCGGTCTCGTGCCGGTCCGCGTCGGCGCGGACGGCAAGGTCCGCTGGCCCGAGGGTCGCCGCGCCGCGGACGCCCTCCGCATCGAGCTCTTCAAGCGGAGCACCATGCTTGCCCGCCGCCTCGCGGACGCCGCGCGGCGGTGGACCAGCCATCCGCAGCCGGAGGTCGCGACCCTCGCCGAGGGTTGCGTCGCGGTCCCTCTTCAGGTCGCCTCCGGCGGCTGGATCGCCGCGATCGCCTGCACCGACGCGCTCCTTCGGGGCGAGGCGATGGACCAGCTCTGCGCGACCGCCGGCGCGGACCGGCGGGCGATGGAGTCGCTCATGCGTCGGGCGGGTCTGGTCGCGGAGGGCGACCTCGATCGCCAGGTCCGGATGCTCCGGCGGCTTTGGTCGCTGGTGGACCGTTCGCGGGAGGCGACCGGACTCCTCGGCACTCCCGACTCGACCGCGATGACCTCGTCCCTGAACTCTGCCGATCCCGGCGACGCGCCGATCGTGGCGCTCGTCTCCGGCATCGACCGCCGAGATCCCACCAACCGCGGTCACTCGCGGCGGGTGTCGCTCCTCTGCCGGATGCTCGCGGAGGCGCTGGGTCTCTCGGCGACCCAGGTCCGCCGCGCGGAGCTCGCCGGGCTCGTCCACGACGTGGGCAAGGTGGCGCTTCCGAGCCGGATCCTCCGGAAGCCCGGACCGCTGACCCGGCAGGAGTACGCCCAGGTCCGCCGCCATCCGCAGATCGGCTGCCGGCTGCTGCGGGGGTGGCTCGGCATGAAGTCGGTGCTCGGCGCCGTGCGGCATCACCATGAGCGGTGGGATGGGCTCGGCTATCCGAAGGGACTCCGCGGCGCCCGGATCCCGCGGCTCGCCCGGATCGTCGCGATCGCAGACGCCTACGACGCGATGGTCTCCGACCGTCCCTATCGCGTGGCGCTGAGCCACGAGCAGGCGTTCGCGGAACTGCGGCGGGGTCGCGGCACCCACTTCGACCCGGAGATGGTGCCGGTCTTCCTTGGGCTCGACTTCCGCGCGTTCGAGGAGCTCCGTCGCGCGGAGCACGCGGCCGGCATCGGCGCCGGGCAGGGGCGATCGAGCTCCGACGAGCGCTCGAGCCGCGCCGCCTGATGGTCGGGGTTTGTCAGGGAGAGTTGCCGCGCGATGGGGTGCCAGTAGCATCCGACGCGGATCGACCGCGTGGGTGGTTCATGGATGGACGACCTGCGGACGATCGGGTCCTCGGCGACGGCAGGATGCCGTCACCGCCGGGAGTCGCCCATGCACGCTTCGTTGCACGGCAAGGATGCCGCCCTCATTCGTGATCTCGCCTCCGGACTCGACCGCACCGAGCGGTTGGTGGTCGCGCTCCGCTACACCGAGGAGCTGACCGTCGCGGAGATCGCCTCGGTCACCCGCCTCACCGCGGTCGAGGTCCAGCGGACCCTCGACGCCGCCGCCGCCCGGGTGCGGACGGCGCTCGCCGGTCGTCCGCGGCTCGAGAGCCTCCGCAGCGCCTGAACGGGTTGGATGAGCCGTCGGGTTGGATGAGCCGTCGGATCGGATGAGCCGTCGGGTCGGATGAGCCGCCCGGCGGCTCCCGTCCCGCGGCGAGGAACGGATCGACCAAGATCGGCTCCCCGCCGGTCGGACGGAGGCGCTTCCCCATGCCTCCCGGGGCGGTCTCACTCGAGGGCGGCGGATCCCGCCCACGGTCGGGCGACCAGGATCACCCCGATCACCACGAGACCGAGACCGATCCACCGCTCGGGATGGGTCACGAGGACCCGGTAGCCGGGGAAGCCATAGTGGTCGGCGGCGATCGAGCCCACCGCCTGACCCGCCACGAAGATCGCGACGAGGAGCCCGGCGCCGAGCATCGGTGCCGCGGTGAGCTGGGTGAGCACGATCGCCGCGCCGAAGAGTCCCGCCGCGTGCGCCCACCACGGCACCGCCTTGATCGACTCGAGGGTCGGCAGCACCTTCCCGCCCGCCGCCTGCACCACGAGCATCACCGGAAGGATCAGGACGAAGTAGGCGATGCCGTTGACGAGGCAGGACTGGAGCCGCGAGCCGGTCTGCTCCGCGGCGTGGGCGTTGAACCCCGCCTGCACCGGCTGCAGGAACCCGACGGCGAACACGGCAAGCATGAGGAGGATGCGCATGGCGGGGGGGGTCCGGGCGGTGGCGGGGGCAAGGGGGCGAGGTTTGGTCCAGGACCTAGGACGCGTCGGACCACCGACCATCTCGACGGAGCCGATCGATCGCTTGGACCAGCGCGGGAACGTCCTGCCGGCAGGTGCGCCAGATCACCTCCGGATCGATCCGGAAGTAGGCATGCACCACGAAGTTCCTGGTGTCGCGCATCTCCCGCCAAGGGAGCTCGGGCATCCCGCGTCGAACGTCGTTGCTCACCTTCCCCGCCGCCTCGCCGAGCACCGCGAGGTGGTGGAGGATCGCCTCGAGCAGGAAGGGCGTCGCGATCATCGCCGCCACGTCACGGTCGCCGAGGATCTCCAGGATCCGCCGCGCCGACCCTTCGAGTTCGACCAGCCACTCCGCGTCGTCACGCGACATCGCGAAGGTCCCGCGCGACCGCCTTCACCAGCGGACCTCGGAGCATCCCCGGCGTCGCGACGTCGACCTCGACGCCGATCGCCTCCGACAGCAGCGACCTCGCCCGCGCGAGGGTGAAGAGCGACGGGGCGCCGTCGAAGTCGAGCAGGCAGTCGACGTCGGAGGCGGAAGTCGCCTCGTCCCGCGCGACGGAACCGAAGACGCGGATCCGCGTCACGCCGAGTTCCTCCAGTCGCGAGCGGATCGGGGCGATCCGGTGCCGGACGTCGTCGAGGGTCATGACGCGATGGTAGCCCGCGACCGCCGTGACCCCCGCGTCGTCACGCCTCCTCGGACTCGCGGAGCCGCGAGAGCACCGAGAAGTCCTCGAGGGTCGTGACGTCCTGGGCGCTCTCGCGACCGGCGGCGACGTCCCGCAGGAGCCGCCGCATGATCTTCCCGCTGCGGGTCTTCGGCAGGGCGCCGGTGAAGCGGATCATGTCTGGCTTCGCGATCGCGCCGATCTCCCTCGCGACGTGCTCGCGGAGGTTCGACTTCAGCGCCTCGCTCGGCGATGCGCCGGGTCCGAGCGTCACGAAGGCGGCGATCCCGGTGCCCTTGATCTCGTGGGGCATGCCGACGACCGCCGCCTCCACCACCGCCTCGTGCGCGACGAGGGCGCTCTCGACCTCCGCGGTCCCGAGGCGGTGCCCGCTGACGTTGATCACGTCGTCGATGCGACCGAGGATCCAGAAGTAGCCTCGCTCGTCGCGGCGCGCCGCGTCGCCGGCGACGTACATCCCGGGCACCCGCGACCAGTACGTGTCGATGAACCGCTGGCGGTCGCCCCGCACGCCGCGGAGCATGCCGGGCCAGGGTCGTCGGATGACGAGGAGCCCGCCCCGACCGGGGGGCAGCTCGCGACCCGACTCGTCCACCACCGCCGCGTCGATGCCGGGGATCGGCAGGGTGCAGGAGCCCGGCACCGTCGGCGTCGCGCAGGGCAGCGGCGTGATCACGTGACCGCCCGTCTCCGTCTGCCAGAAGGTGTCCACGATCGGGCATCGACCGCCGCCGATCCGCTCGCGGTACCACATCCACGCCTCGGGATTGATCGGCTCGCCCACGCTCCCGAGGACCATCAGGCTCGAGAGGTCGTGCCGCGCCGGGTGCGCGTCGCCCCACTTCATGAACGCGCGGATCGCCGTCGGCGCGGTGTAGAAGTGGGTGACGCGGTGCCGCGCGACGATCTCCCAGAAGCGGTCCTCCCGCGTGAAGTTCGGGGCGCCCTCGTAGATCAGGCAGGGCACCCGGTTCGGCAGGATCCCGTAGACGACGTAGCTGTGCCCGGTGATCCAGCCGACGTCGGCGGTGCACCAGAAGACCTGCCCGCGGTCCGGGCGGAGGTTGAAGGTCGCGCGGGCGGTGAACGCGACGTGCAGCCCGTAGCCGGCGGTCGAGTGGACGATGCCCTTCGGCTTCCCCGTCGAGCCCGAGGTATAGAGGAGGAAGAGCGTCGCCTCGGAGTCCATCGGCACGCACGGGCGATGATCGGGCTGCGACGCGACGAGGGCGTGCCAGTCGAGGTCGCGACCGGCGGTGGTCGAGACCTCGTTCCCGCAGCGGCGGAGGACGATCACCTGCCCGACCTCCGGCAGCGACCGGCATGCCTCGTCCACGTGCGCCTTGAGCGGCACCACGCTGCCGCGCCGCCACGCGCCGTCGCAGGTGAGGATCACCCGGCTGCCGGCGTCGTTGACGCGGTCCACGATCGCGGGCGCGCTGAAGCCGCCGAAGATCACCGAGTGCGCCGCCCCGAGCCGGGCGCAGGCGAGCATCGCGATCACGACCTCCGGCACCATCCCCATGTAGATGGTGACCACGTCGCCGGTCCGGACCCCGAGCGAGGCGAGCGCGTTCGCGAGGCGCGAGGTCTCGCGCTGGAGGTCGCCGTAGGTGAGGCGCCGAACCTCGGGACCGCCGGCGCCGACCGGCTCGCCCTCCCAGAGGATCGCCACCTCGTCGCCGTGACCCGCCTCGACGTGGCGGTCCACGCAGTTGAAGCAGGCGTTGGTGGTGCCGCCGACGAACCACCGCGCGTCGGGGCAGCTCCACTCGAGCACCTTGGAGAAGGGGGTGAACCAGTGGAGGTGCTCCCGCGCGAGCCCGCCCCAGAAGCCCTCCGGATCGTCGAGGGCGCGGCGGTGCATCGCGCGGAGGTCCTCCATCGACCCGACGACGGCGCCGCCGAGACGCGACGCGAGGTCCGCGGGCGGAGGGAAGACGCGGTGCTCCTGCAGGATCGACGCGATGCCGGCGGGGGTGGTCATGGCGGAACTCCGGGAGGCGGCGGGCGATCGTCGGAGGGACGCGGGAAGAAGGCAACTCGCGTCAACCCACCGTTCGGAGGCGACACCTCTCTCCTCGCGGAGCGAGTGGACGGAGGGGCGGTGGTCTGACGGGTTGCGAGTGCGAGCGCTGCGCGATGGTGGCAACCCGTCGATCGGACCTCCCCTCCGTCTCGCTGGCTTCGCCAGCGAGCCACCTCCCCGACCTCGCGGTGCTCGGTCGAGGAGGAGTTCCGGAGTGTCGGAACGCGCGATCCCGACGTGGTGCGCTCTGGAACTC
>Ga0194132_10001830_pt1 | contig 42007 bp, 37 predicted proteins | sample TA2KigOf80mmetaG_FD_148612 | JGI IMG/M metagenome (GOLD analysis project Ga0194132, IMG submission 148612) | Freshwater microbial communities from Lake Tanganyika, Tanzania - TA2015054 Kigoma Offshore 80m | ecosystem: Environmental > Aquatic > Freshwater > Lake | place: Tanzania: Lake... | reverse complement strand
CTCCTCGAAATATGCCAGATATTCCTTCGTCGGCGTTCCTTGCGAGGGACGCCGATGAACGGCAATCTGCTTGACGCTATCTCGACGGCGGTGCACTAGGAGCTCTCGCGCGCGGGCTTCTTCGTCGCGGGCTGGTCGACGTAGACGGGTGAGGACCAGGCGCGCTCCTGCACCGGCGCCAGGCAGTCGTCGCTCTCGTCGGTGCCGGGGCCGCCGTGGCACTGGGAGATGCGCACCGCGTTGCCATTCCCGTCGAGCTCGGTGCGAAGACCCGCGCCGTTCACCGCTGGCGTCGGCTCCTGCAGCGCGCGGACGTAGTAGACGGCGTCGCGAGCCGACGACGCGAACTCCGGATCGTCGAACTCGACCTGGCAGCCGGCCGGATCGGACCCGCACTCGAGCCGAAGCCACGGATCCTCGATCAGCGTTGCGACGGCCTCACCGCGGGTCGCCTGCGGTCGGATGCGGACGACCTCGATCGCGCGGATCGGATGGCGCTCGTCGCTCGGGTAGTCGCACTCGTCCCGGCAGAGCGCGTCGAGCCTCGACTGCGAGAGGCTTCGCTCCGCCTCCTCGGGGCAGCCGGGACGCTGGCGGAACGCGCCGACGGCGCGTACGCGGAAGCGCGGGGTCTCCGCCATCGTGACCTCGCTCCCCATCGGTGCCGTTCCGACCGGCGCGTTCAGCAGGTCGAACCAGAGGAGCATGCGAGGGCCGCTCGTTCCGTAGACTTCGCGCCGCTGCAGCGCGTCCCAGATCGCGTCGCGGCTCCGGCCGTCGGCGTGCACCGCGACGATGCCGCCGGGATAGAGGAAGCTCGACTTCCGCTCCGTGTCGAAGAGGTCGAACATGCGGCCGACCTCGACGGCCTGCGCGCGACCCGCCTCCTCTTGTGCCGGTCCGAACCAGCCGCGGACGCGGCCTTCCGTCTCCTCGTCGGCGAGGCCGCGGACGTCCGACATGACCTTGCGCGCGACCTGCTTGTAGCCCGTCCCCGGCCGCGCGCTGTGATTGTCGGTCGAGCTGATGAAGCCCCAGCGGAACCGGAGCGGCCGGCCCTGCTCGTCGACCTCGTCGAAGCTCGTGATCGCCGCTCCGTACTGCGCGGTGACGCCGGGACGGATCGTCATCGCCGGCTTGAAGCAGTCGCGGCACTGGTCGCAGTCGAGCCAGTCGTCGCCGCGCGTGTCGGGAAATACGAGGTCCGGGCTGACGCCGCCTTCGAGCGCGTAGAGCTTCGCCTCTTCGACGCGGCGCTCGCGCTCGTCCTCCGGAAGGTCGCCGCAGCGCGCGCGCATGAGCTCTCCCGCGCGCCAGCAGCAGGGGAGGAAGTCCTTCGTCGGCTCCGGGCAGACCCGCCGACCGTTCGCGTCGACGACGTACTCGGGGACGTCACGGAACTCCTCGCTGTTGCCGTGGCCCGACCAGATCTCGATCAGCCGCTGCCGGCTCTCGTCGTGCTGCGCGCGCGTGAGCTGCACGTCGAGACGCGCTCCGGGCGGCGCATGGATGCCCCAAGCGAGCCCGTGCGGGATCACGAGGCTCTCGAAGCCCCACTCGTCGAGCTTCGCGAAGAGCTCTGCCGGCGTCACCGCGGCCTCGCGGCAGTCGGCGGGAAGATCGGGGCTCGGCACGCCGGCGGGGCAGGGCGCCTGATCGGAGAGCCTCGCGATGAACGAGATCACGTCAGCGTAGCGATCATAGCCGAGGAGCCGCGTCGCGGACGCCGCGCCGTCGAGGACGAACGTGGGCGGCGTCTGCTCCTCGTAGGTCGAGATGTCGATCGAAGAGATCGGGCGCTTCGGTAGCTTCGCTTCGTCGACGCTCCGGAAGATCACGTTCTTGTGACCATAGTGCGTCTCCGGCGTCCGCCCCGCCTGCGTCCACTCCCAGCCGACGAAGGCGACAAGGTCGGGGTTCTCCGGGTCGCCGGCGACGTCGTTGCACTGCCGGATGCTTTCCTTCGTCTCCTCCCAGAGGTGCGGCGTCAGCCCTTCGGCGTGGTCGGTGATCGCGAAGAAGTCGAGGCGCGCGCAGTGGCGAGCGAAGTCGCACGCGTCGGCGGGAGGATGCGCTCCCTCGCCGTTGAAGACCGGCAGCGAGTAGATGAAGGCGTCGACCGAGAACGTCGAGTGGACGTGCAGATCGCCGAAGAGGATCTGCTTGGGTGGGCTCGCTTCGGGTTCGCTCTCGGGTCCGACGGAGCGACGCTGGGTCGCTGCGCGCTTCGCGACCGTCTCCGTGGCGAGGCCGGGGCCCTCGATCTTGCCCGCCGTGGGCTCGTCCTGACGGCAGCCGGCGGTCGCCGTGAAGGAGAGGGCGAGGAGGGTCGCGTAGGCGGGGCTTCGCACCGCGCGCGAGCGTATCAGCAGCCTCGGCGCGCTTCGACGGGGGCCGGGCGGTCGCGGCTTGACTGCCCGACGGCGGATCGGGAGACAGGGACCATGCGATCCACCGCATCCGTCGCCGCGCTCGCGGCTCTCGTCACGACTCTCTTCGGCGCGCCGCCGCGTGCCCTCGGGCATGCCGTGGTGGTGCGCGCGAGCCTCGACCAGACGGCGATCCCCGCCGAGACTCCGCGCGACGTCGTCCTCGAGTTCAACTCGGGGATCGAGACGAAGCTCAGCAAGGTCGTGCTCGTCGCGGAGGGCGGCGACGAGCGGCCGCTCGAGCTCGGCGCGGCCGGCGCGCAGAACGAGCTCCACGTGAAGGTCCCGGCGCTCGCCGCCGGCCACTACGGGCTTCGCTACAAGGTGCTGGCGGCCGACGGGCACGTCACGGAGAGTGTCCTCCGCTTCACGGTCGAGCCCGAGAAGCCCGCGAAGCCGGCGCAGCCGGCGCAGAAGGAGTAGGGCACTCCGTGCAGGCCTTCGCCGACTTCTCCGACAATCTCCTCGGTGGGTTGATCCTGGTCGGCCTCTCGCTGACCGTCGGGAGCATCGTCTTCGGCGCGATCGTGCTGCAGCCGTGGCGCCGGCACGTTCCGACCGCCGTCCTGCACCGCTTCTTCGGGCTGCTCGTCCTCGGCTCGATCGGGCTCGCGGCGGCGCAAGCGGCGCAGATCGCGCTGAAGCTGCTGCTCCTCGCGGACTATCTCGGTCCGGGAAGCGCCGCGACCTTCTTCGAGACGACGCAGGGCCGCGCGGGCCTCGCCCGTACGCTCCTGGCGCTCGTTCCCGCGGCTCTCGCGCGCGGGCTCGCGCGGCGGCCCCAGAGCCGGGCTCGTTGGTCGGCGACGCTGCTCGCGGCCCTCGCCCTCCTCGTCAGCGGGGCGTGGCTCGTGCACGCGGCGGGTCGGCTCGAGTCGCGCGGACTTCTGATGACGTTGACGGTGCTCCACCAGGTCGGTGCGACGATCTGGGTCGGCGGCCTGATCCAGATCGTCGGGCTCGCGGCGCTCTGCCGTCGCGACTCCGAGGCGCGCGCTGTCTGGCCGACCGCCGTGTCGCGCTTCTCGGGTCTCGCGCTCGCGTCCGTCGTGCTGCTGATCGCGCCCGTGCTTCCTCTCGCCAGGGTCTACGTCGCGACGTGGAAGGGGCTCTTCGGCTCGGGCTACGGCTCGCTCATCCTGACGAAGGCGTTCCTGATGCTCGCGGCTCTCGCGCTCGCCGCCTTCAACTTCGGCGCCGTGCGACGCTGGCGGGGGCATGGCGAGTCGCTCGAGCTCCGCGAGCGCGTGCCGCGGCTCCTCGAGGCCGAGGGGCTGATCGCGGTCGTCCTCCTGTTCGCGGCCGCGAGCCTTTCCTCGCAGCCGCCATCGGTCGACTCGCGCGCGGAGCAGGCGACGGTGCCGGAGGTGCTCGAGGTGTTCCGGCCGAAGCTTCCCGACCTGCGCACGCCGTCGATCGAGTCGATGAGCATCGATCCCTCGGATCCATACGCGGTGGCTGGAGGCGAGCGCACCGCGGCCGCGTACTCCTGGTCGAACTTCAGCCACAACGTGTCGGGCCTCTTCCTCCTCGCGATGGGCGTCGTCGCCCTCGCCGGCTGGCTCCTCGGCGTGTCGTGGGCGCGGCACTGGCCGCTCGGGTTCGCGGCGCTCGCGGTCTTCATCTTCCTTCGGACGAGCGCGAACGATCAGACCTGGCCCTTCGGGGACAAGAGCTTCTGGGAGAACGCGTTCGGCGAGGCCGAGGTGCTCCAGCACCGGCTCGCCGCCTTCCTCGCGCTCGCGATCGGTCTCCTCGAATGGCGCGCGCGTGCGGGCGGCTCGCGCACGCGGCTGCCCTACGTCTTCCCGATGCTGGCCGCCGCGGGTGGGATTCTCCTCCTGACGCACTCGCACGCCGCGTTCGAGGCGAAGTCGAGCTTTCTCGTCCAGGTGACGCACACCGTGATGGGCGCGCTCGCGGTCGTGATGGCCGCGACGCGCTTGCTCGAGCTCCGGCTCGCTCCGCCGGCTTCGCGGATCGCCGGGACGCTCTCGACCGTCGCGATGGTGCTGATCGCGCTGGTGCTGGTGTTCTACCGCGAGGCCAACGTCGTCGTGTCGGACGTGGCGCTCCGCTGAGCGGAGCGCTCAGCTCGCCGACGTCCCGAAGTCGAAGAGCACCTTCACCGCTTCGCGCTCGCCCTGCTGGTGGTTGTAGAGGAACGCCGTCCGGTAGTCCTCGAGCGGGAAGCGATGCGTGATGATCGGCGTCACGTCGACCTTCTTCGCACGCACGAGGTCGAAGTAGTGGCGCATCGCGTGCTGCCGCTTGCCGTCCCACTCCTCGACGCCGAAGGCGTTCGAGCCGACCATGTTGATCTCCTTGAAGTAGTGCGGCGACCACTCGAAGCGCGCCGGCGTGTCGACGCCCGAGAGGACGAGAGTCGACCGGGGCGCGGCGATCCGGACCGAGACCTCGATGCTCTCCGCCGTTCCGACGGTGTTGTAGACGATCCGCGGACCGCGTCCGCCCCACAGCATCGGCAGCGCCGGGACGCCTTCGACCGCGGGCAGGACCTCGCGCGCCTCGGTGATCTCGGCGAAGCGCTGGACCAGGTCCGCCGTCGGCCGCCAGGGGATCGCCTCGATCGCGCCGAGCTGGCGCGCGAGGCGCGCTTGGTGCTCGAAGCGCGTGATCGCGTACACCTTCGCGTCGAACAGCTTGTTCAGGATCTCGATCGCGCAGAGCCCGAGCGTGCCGCAGCCGTAGACGACGACCATGTCGCCCGGGGCCGGAGGATGGCGAAGGACGGAGTGCAGGCTGACGGAGAAGGGATCCGCGAGGACCGCCTCCTCGTCGCTCACCTCGTCGGGCACGGGGATCGCCATGCTCTCGTGCGCCGGAAGGACCGGCGCGAAACCCCCGGAGGAGTCGCGGCAGGTGCCGGTGTGGAGGCCGGGCGCGAGCCGGCCGCGCTTGAAGTTGATGCACAGCTGGAACTGACCCTCCCGGCACGCCTCGCAGACGGGCTGGATGCCGCGCGGCGCGCACGAGAGCCACGGGTTCAGGACGACCCGCTGTCCGACCTTCAGGTCGCGCACCTCGGGGCCCGTATCGGCGACCGTAGCGACGACCTCATGCCCCATCACTTGGGGGAACGTCGCGAGCGTGGCGAGCGGGCTGTCGATTCCCTCGAAGTCGATGAACACCTGCTTGTAGTCGCTGCCGCAGATGCCGCAGAGCCTCGTCCGGAGCAGAACCCAGTCGGGGAACGGCACGGTCGGATCCGGGATCTCCTGGAGCTGGATCGGCGAATGCTCGCCGAGATACGCCTCCTTGTCGGCCTGCGTTTCCTGGATCAGCGCGACCACTTCGTCTACGTTCACGTCGAACACGAGTGCTTTCATGCGTTCGTCTCCCGGGGCTGGATGCGGCCGCTCACGCTCTCGTCTCCCATGGCGCGCGCGGTCCATGCAACCGGTGCCCTCGGTGAGGGAGGTATGGACGCGGCCCCCACGGCATGACCATCCACTGAGGACAGGAAGACGATGGCAGACGTTCGCGAGCAGTCGGCCGAGCGAATCGAGCAGACCGCCACCAAGCTCTTCGCCGACCGCGGCTTCGACGCCGTGAGCGTGCGGGACATCGCGCGCGCCGCGCAGGTGCCGGTGAGCGCGATCAACTACTACTTCGGCTCGAAGGAGGCGCTCTACCGCGAGTGCGCACGGAAGCTCGCACAGCAGTACGTCGCCGAAGCCCGCGCCCGTCTCGACGCGGGAGAAGGCCTTCGCGGCGTGCTCGAGCATTATCTCGACTTCGCAGCCGGCAACGTCCGCCTGATCAAGATGTGGCTCGACCTGCAGCTCTCGGGCGACGCGGACGCGCAGGCGTACTCGAACCGCGAGATCCTCGGACCGGTCTCGCGCGTGCTGCTCGACGCTCTCGCGAGCAGCGGCGAGATGAGCATCGACCGGCGTTTGCAGATGCTCTCCTTCGTCGGCGCGGTCGTGCTGGGCGCGATCCTGACGGACGAGCAGATGGAGTCGCTGACCGAGACCCAGGCCGAGGCGGCACGGGGCCGCTGGCGCGACGAGATCCTCCGCCGGCTCTAGGAGGCGCTTGACCCGTCCTCGCTCGCCGACGCCGAGGCGCTTCGATCCCGTCCTGTGGCTCGCGGTCCTGACTCTTCTCGCGAGCCTCGGCCAGACCGTGATGGTGATCCGGCGCACCGCCGCGATCGACTTCTACCACTTCTGGCTCGTCGGAGAGGCGGTCCGCACGGAGGGCGCGAGCGACGTCTACGGCGCGCAGGCGCGCGAACGGCTGGGAGCGCTCTTCCTCGAGCGCGCCGCGCAGCCCGGTGTCGGCGAGGCGCAGCGTCAAGCGGCGACGAAGTTCGCGCGCCTCGAGACGACGGGCACTCCGCTCCTCTATGCGAGCTTCGCTCCGTTCCTGACCGGCGACTACGACGAGGACCGCCAGGCGTACAACTTCGCGGCGCTCTTGCTCTTCGTCGTTCTGGCCGCCGCCCTCGCGGTGCGCCTCGGCTACGGAGCGCGCGCCACCGTGCTGATGCTCGTTTTCGTGCTCGCGGCGTACGAGCCCGTCGCCTCCGACGTCCGCGTCGGCAACGTCAATCGAATCCAGTTCGTCCTCGTGGCTGCTTACGTGCTGCTGCAGTGGGGCGTCGGGCGGAGCGAGCGTGGGCGCCACGTGCTCGGCGGCGTGCTCCTCGGGCTCGCGGGGATGTTCAAGCCGAACCTCGCGTTCGTCGTCGCCGCGCTTTTCGCGTTCTGGGTCGGGCGCGGCGAGAAGACGCGCGTCCTCGGCCACGTCGTCGGGCTGGCGCTCGGCGCGCTCGGCGCGTTCGCGGCTTCGAGCGCGTTCTTCGGTACGCCCTCCGTCTGGCTCTGGTGGGCGGAAGCGGCGGCGAGCCTGACGAGCGACTTCCCGATCCGCGTCGAGGACGGGAACTTCGCGCCGGCGCGTCTTCTCGAGGGCGTCGGGCTGGCGCTCGGTCCTCTCTGGAGCGTTCTCTGGATCGTCGCGGGCGGCGCGCTGCTCTGGCTCGCGGGACGGCGCGCCGCCGGGAGCGGCACGCCGCTTCGAGGGGCGGAGGTCCTCCTCGCCGCTTCACTCGGCGGAGCGATCTCGCTCCTCGCCGCGCCGCTCGCGTGGCTCCACTACTACGTGCTGGCGCTCTTCCTCGTGCTCTGGGTCTTGCGACCGGACGCGCCGGGTGTGGCGCCGCGCTCGCCCGGGTATCGCGCCGCCGCCGTGGCTTCGACGGCGCTCGTGTCGATGGGTCCGATCCTCGGCCTCGTGCTTTCGGGGGAGCCGTACGGCTGGGGCACCGCGGGCAACCTGGGCCTGGTCGGTCTCGTCGCGCTCGGTGGCGTGGATCTCTTCGGCCTCGCGCGCGAAGCCGCAGCGGCGGGTCTCGAAGCCATGGACCCCGTTTCCGACGCGGAAGGGCCCTCCCTCTATTAGAGGAGACGCTCGGTGCGACGGGCCGAGCACTGGCGCGCGAACCCTCGATCCGCGAAGGAAGAGGGATGGCCTCCGAAGCGCCGATCCTCTCGCCTCACGAGGTGCGCATCCTGCAGGCCGCGATCCACGGCAACGAGAGCACCATCGAGGCGATCGCCGGCGACGCGGGCCTCGATCCCGCGCAGGTGCGCTCCGCCATCGAGAGCCTGAAGGCGCGCGAGTACGTCGAGCTCACCCGGGAGGAGACCCTGCGACGCGCCGTCGCGACGGATCTCGGCCGCCGCTTCGCCGAGATCGGAACGCCCGAGCTCGCAATTCTCGCGAAGGTCGCGGCGGGCGAGACCCAGGTCGCCGCGTGCCAGGACGTCCCGGGCCACGATCGCCGCGCGCTCGGGACCGCCTTCGGCTTCTTGAAGAAGGAAGGCTACCTCGAGGTCCAGAACGGCCGCGTCGCCCGCTCCTCCCGCGACGAGGCCGACCTCTCCGGCGCCGCGGACGCCTTTCGCCGACTCGGCGCCGCTTCCGACGAGGGCCTCGACTGGGAGGACCTGCCGGAGTTCTTCCGCGCGCAGTACCAGCCGAAGAAGCGCGGCTCCTCGGACGCCGCCGTCGAGCTCCGCGAGACGGTCACGCGCTGGTATCGCTTGACGCCCTCGGGCGTGGCGGCGGCGAGCGCGCTCGAGGGTGCCCGCGAGGCGCCGGCCGAGCTGACGCGCGAGATGCTCCGCTCCGGCGAGTGGCGCGAGATCCTCGCGACGACCGGCTTCCGGCCCTACAAGATCGCCGAGGCGCCGATCCCGGTCGTCGGCCGTCGCGATCCGTACCGGGAGTTCCTCGACGGCGTGAAGCGAAAGCTCCTCGCGCTCGGCTTCGAGGAGATGACCGGCTCGCTCGTCGAGACCGAGTTCTGGGACATGGACGCGCTCTTCCTGCCGCAGTTCCATCCCGCGCGCGAGATCCACGACGTCTACTTCGTCGCCGACGGCGAGGGCGGCTACGCTTCGCAGTCGGAGGTCGGTGCGGCGGAGCGTGCTTCGATCGAAGCGGTCGCGCGCGAGCACGAGGGTCGCGGCGTCTCCGACTCGCGCGGCTGGGGCTACGAGTTCGACCGCGACAGGACGCGCCGTCTCGTGCTGCGCTCGCAGGGAACGGTGCTCTCGGCGCGCTGGCTCGCGCGTCCCGACCTGAAGAACCCGGGCAAGTACTTCGCGATGGCGCGCTGCTTCCGCTACGACACGGTCGACGCGACGCACGCTCCCGACTTCTTCCAGATCGAGGGAATCGTCGTCTCCGAGCACACGAGCTTTCGTCACCTGCTCGGCCTGCTCGAGCTCTTCGCGATCGAGATCGCCGGGGCGAAGGAGCTCCGCTTTCTGCCGGCGTACTTCCCGTTCACGGAGCCGTCCGTCGAGATCCACGTCGAGCATCCGCAGCTCGGCTGGATGGAGCTCGGCGGCGCCGGCGTCTTCCGTCCCGAGGTGACGCGTCCGCACGGCGTCGAGACGCCGGTGATCGCTTGGGGCCTCGGCCTCGATCGCATGGCGATGATCGCGCTCGGGATCGGCGACATCCGCGAGCTCTTCTCGAACAACGTGCCCGCCGGCCTGCAGTCGCTGCGCGACCGGAGGGCCTGCTGATGCCGACGATCGACGTCAGCCTTTCGGATCTCTCCGGCCTCGTCGGAACGAGGCTCGCGCCCGCGGACGTCGAGCGGCACTTGACGCTCGTCAAGGGCGAGCGGAAGCGCGCCTCGGGCGACGAGGATCTCCGCGTCGAGCTGCAGGACACGAACCGTCCCGATCTCTGGTGCGTCGAGGGAATCGCGCGCCAGATCCGCTTCTGGCTCGCGCGCAAGAAGGACTGGCGCGCGGAGTATGGGTTCTTCGAGAGCCCGGGAGCGCTCGCGGGCACGATCGAGGTCGACGCTTCAGTGGAGAGCGTGCGGCCGTACGTCGCGGGCTTGGTCGCCCGCGGGTGGAAGGTGGACGACGCCGGTCTCCGCGCCTTCATCCAGACGCAGGAGACGCTCTGCCGGAACTTCGGGCGAAAGCGCGCGACGGTCGCGATCGGCGTGTACGACGGCGCGCGCCTGCGCTTCCCGGTGCGCTACGAAGCAGTGCCGCAAGAGAGCCGCACGCGTGCCTTCGTCCCGCTTCCGCCGACGGATCTTCCGGCCGGCGTCGCGCCGGAGCGCTGGAAGGGGCCTTGGACGCCCGCGGAGATCCTGCGTGACCATCCGACGGGCCGCGAGTACGCGGCAGCGCTCCCGGGCGATCGCGCGCCGATCCTCGTCGACGCGGCGAGCGTCGTCCTTTCGTTTCCGCCGATCATCAACTCGGCGACGCTCGGTCGCGTCGAGCCGGGGATGGACGATCTCTTCGTCGAGGTGACGGGGACCGTCCTCGACCACGTCCTCCTCACCGCGAACATCCTCGCCGCGAACCTGCGCGATCGCGGCGCGGCGATCCATCCCGTCACGACTTTGTATCCGTTCGACACGCCGCGCGGGCGCGAGGTTGCGACACCGCACCCGCTTCCGGAGAAGCGGCTCCTCTCCGTCGGTCTCGAGCGCTTTCGGACGGTCCTCGGCGAGCCGGCGCTCGGCGCGGACGACGTGCGCGCGAACCTCCGCGCGTACGGTCTCGCCGTCTCCGACGAGGGCGACCGCGTGCGCGTCGAGGCGCCGCCTTGGCGCTCCGACTACCTGCACGAGGTCGACGCCGTCGAGGACTTCGCGATCAGCCGGGGCTACGAGTCGTTCCCGGCGAGGATGCCCGAGGAGTTCACCGTCGGACGCCTCGCCTCGTCGACCGACCTCGCAGACCGCGCGCGCGATCGCCTGATCGGCTACGGCTTCGAGGAAGCGATCACGAACATCCTCACCGAGGAGCGCTTGCTGCGCGCGGCGATGAACCTCGCAGAGGGGTTCTCGGGTGCGAGCCGCTTCCCCGGAAGGGAGATGGTGCGGATCGCGAACGTGATGAACGCGAGCTACGCGTGCCTGCGCGACTGGCTCCTGCCGTCGCTGCTCGAGGTCGAGAGCCACAGCGCCGGCGCGGTCTACCCCCATCGCATCTTCGAGGCGGGCGAGGTGGCGGTGCCCGATCCCTCCGCGCCGCTGCGCTCGCAGACCGAGCAGCGCGTCGCCGGGCTCGTTGCGCACGAGCTCGCGAGCTTCACCGAGGCGCAGGCGTACCTGAACCTGCTGCTGCGGCACCTCGGCGCGATGGACTACATTCTCGTGCCGGCGGAGCATCCGACGTTTCTGCCCGGGCGGTTCGCGCTCGTGCAGCTCCCGGGGTCGAAGGACGCCGTGGGCGTGGTCGGCGAGCTGCATCCCGAGGTTCTCGCGGGGGAGCAAGGGTTCGGAATCCGCGTGCCGTGCTCGGCCTTCGAGCTGGCGCTGGCGCCCTTCGGCGGCGGCGGAGCTTCCCGACGCCCGTCGTAACCGAGTTGTCAACTTTCGGTCGTCGTGGTGTCATCCGCGCATGCGGCTTCACCACGTCCAGGCGCTCGCGCTCTCTCTCGGCTCGGCAGCTCTGCTCGCGGCTACTGGCTGCGGCGGCGGGACGCACGGCTCGTCTTCGTATCCGCTCGACGACGAGCTCCGGCTGAACCAGGTCCAGGTCCTCGGCTCGCACAACAGCTACCACATCCAGCCGCGCGAGCCGCTGTTCTCGGCGCTCGCGGCGCTCGTGCCGCCCCTCGCGCGCGCATGGGAGTACACGCACTTGCCGCTCGGCGAGCAGTTCGAGACGCAGGGCGTTCGGCAGATCGAGCTCGACGTCTTCGCGGATCCCGAGGGCGGGCTCTACGACGAGCGCGGCGGACCGAAGCTCCTGACCGGCAACGGCGCTTCCAACGTGCCCGAGCTGCGCGAGCCGGGCTTCAAGGTTCTGCACGTGCAGGACCTCGACTTCGAGTCCACGTGCTGGACCTTCGTGCAGTGCCTCGAGGACGTCCGCGCCTGGTCCGAGGCGCATCCGGGACACGCGCCGATCGCGATCCTCGTCGAGGCGAAGGACGACCCGATCGACGCGCCGTTCGAATCGGTCGTGCCGATCCTGATCGAACGGGAGGAGCTCGACGCGCTCGACGCGGAGATCCGGAGCGTCTTCACCGAGGATCAGATGATCACCCCCGACGACGTCCGCGGCGACCACGCGACGCTGGAGGAGGCGATCCGCGAGGACGGCTGGCCGACGCTGGAAGTGTCGCGCGGCAAGGTGCTCTTCGCGCTCGACAACGAGAACCGCGTGAAGGACGACTACGTCGAGGGTCACCCGTCCTTGCGCGGCCGCGTCCTCTTCGTCAGCGCGCGACCGGGCGAGCCGGAGGCCGCGTTCGTCAAGCTGAATGACCCGATCGGCTCGTTCGACCTGATCCAGCAGCTCGTCGGCGAGGGCTTCCTGATCCGGACGCGTGCGGACGGCGACACCGAGCAGGCGCGAACCGGCGACACGACGCAGCGCGACGCCGCGATCGCGAGCGGCGCGCAGTACGTGAGCTCCGATTACCCGGTCCCGAATCCGGCCTTCGGCACCGGCTACTTCGTCGAGATTCCCGGAGGCACGCCGGGCCGCTGCAACCCGATCAGCGCGCCGCGCGACTGCACGTCGCACGACGTCGAGAGCCCCGACTTCCTCGAATCCCTCGACGGGTAGACGCAACTCTCGTCCTTCGCGCGCGAAGCGCGCGGGCGAGCGGAGAGCGAGCGGGGAAGTGGAGAGCGAGCGGGGAAGTGGAAAAGCCGCGGCTTTGCAGCGGCTTCGGCGAGGGGGCGGCGCCCCCTCGCTTGGAATGGCCCGGCGCCCCCTCGCTTCAAAGCGACTTCAGGTAGACGATCAAGGCGTTCAGGTCGCTCGGCGACAGGCTCTGTGCCGCGCCGTGACCGGTCCCGGGAACCGCGAGCGGCGGCGTCAGCACGGCGCGGAGCGCGTCCTTCGTCGAGACCGCGAGATGCTGCGGCGGCACGTTGACGCCCGACGGGTTGAGCGGGCTCTTGAGCTGGCTGCAGCACCCCGCAGAGCCCGGCGTGCACGTCGTGAAGACCGGCTCCGGGCCCACGGCCTGAAGGCCCGCTGCGCCGCTGACGAGGAGCGGGAACGTGTCCCAGATCCCGCGCAGCGTCGGCACGGTGAAGCCGCTGCTGTCGTCGAAGCCCGATGGCCGGTTCGCGTCCTGACACTTCTCCCGCAGCGGGATCAGGATCGGCGTCGAGACCTCGCGCATGCGCACGGGTTGAAGGAGAGGAGGTCGGGAACGAGCTGGTCCTGCAGGAGCGGCGGGAAGTCGCGCGTGCCGCGCACCGAGAGCACGCGACGTAGCCGCGGCCCCTGGATGTCGGCCTCGAAGAAGCGATCACCGTGATCGTCGGGTTGACGACCGTCAAGATGCGGGGAAGACGCGCACGCGGGTCGGGACGAGGTCCTTCTGCGATACGGTGCGAAGGTCTCCGGTGATCCGGAAGGAGCCCTCCTGACGCACGTCGTCGGACGAAGCTCCGACGCGGACGCGAATCTCCCCGGGCTCGACCACGAACCGCATCGAGCGGTCGAAGAACGCGAGCTGGCTCGGGTCGAGGGCGAAGACGACGCGGCGCGCTTCTCCCGGCTCGAGAGGAACACGAGCGAACCCGGCGAGCTGGCGGATCGGGCGCGTGACGCTCGCGACGACGTCCTGGACGTACAGCTGTACGACCTCCGTCGCCGCGCGCTCGCCGACGTTCCGCACGGTGACGGAGATCTCGACGGTCCCGTGCGCTTCGAGCGAGTCGGGCGCGATCTCGAGGTCGTCGTACGCGAACTCCGCGTACGAGAGGCCGTGTCCGAACGGGAAGAGCGGCGTCGCCTCGAGGTCGGAGTAGTCCGCCGAGAAGCCGATCGCGGCGCCCGGAGTCCACTTCCGGTCGTAGTGGATCGGGACCTGGCCGACGTGACGCGGCAGGCTCACCGGCAGTCGCCCGGACGGCGAGACGCGGCCGAAGAGCACGTCGGCGATCGCGCTTCCGCCCTCCTCGCCGGGAAGCCAGCACTCGAGGACGGCCGGCACGTGTGCGGCGATCCACGGGAGAGCGAAGGCGCGGCCGTTCACGAGCGCGACGACGACGGGCGTGCCGGTCGCGACGACCTCCTCGACGAGGCGCTGCTGTACTCCCGTCAAGCCAAGATCCGCCGCGTCGCGGAACTCTCCGCTCGTGCAGCCGGGGAGAAGCCCGGAGCGCCCGCCGACGAACACGACGGCGACGTCTGCCGCGCGCGCCACCGCGGCCGCGGCGCCGATTTCCGAATCGTCGTCCCCGAGGACGTCGCAGCCGCGTGCGTACAGGATCTGCGTCCCGCGCGACACGGCGGCGCGGATCCCGGCGAGCGGCGTCACCGTCGGCGGGAAGTACGGTCCGGCCGCGAGCGAGCTCTCGTCGGGCCGTGGGAGGATCGAGCCCGCGTCGTCGCTGGAGCGCAGGTAGAGGATCTCGAGATGCGCGGGGTAGTGGTAGTCGCCCTGCAGCAAGCGCACGTCGTCCGCGCACGGGCCGATCACCGCGAGGCGCGCGAGCCCGGGGTCGAGAGGCAGGAGATCGCCCTGGTTCTTCAGCAGCACGAGCGATTCCTGCGCGAGCGTGCGCGCGAGCCGGCGCGCATCCGGCGTCTGGAACGCGGCGGGAGCGGCGTCCGCTTCGACGTACGGCGCCTCGAAGAGCCCGAGACGCACCTTCAGTCGCAGGATTCGGCGCACCGAGCGATCGAGGTCCTCGATCGCGAGCTCGCCCCGCTCGACGAGGCCGGGGAGCTCCGCGTAGCAGTCGAGTGCCGGCAGCTCGACGTCGAGCCCGGCGCGAAGCGCCATCGAGGCCGCCTCCGCCTTGCTCGCCGCGACGCGGTGCGAGTCGATCAGGAGCGCGGTCGTGAAGTAGTCCGCGGACACGCAGCCGCGAAAGCCGAGCTCGTCCCGCAGGAGGTGATCGAGGATCGCCGCGGCGCCGCCGCACGGCAGCCCGTCGACCTCGTTGTACGCGTTCATCACCGACAGGATCCCCGCCTCCTGGATCACCGCGAGAAAGGGGCGCGCGAAGACCTCGCGCAGCTCGCGCGGGCCGATGTGCGCGGGCTTGTGGTTGTGGCCGCCTTCCGAGAGGCCGTAGCCGAGGAAGTGCTTCGCCGTCGCCGCGACGCCGCGACATGGATCGTCGCCCTGGAGGCCGCGCACGTACGCGACGCCGAGTCGTCCCGCGAGATAGGGATCCTCGCCGTAGGTCTCCTCGACCCGGCCCCAGCGCGGATCGCGCGCGACGTCGAGCACCGGAGCGAGCGCTTGACGCGCGCCGACCGCGAGCATCTGCGTCCGGATCACGTCGGCCATCTCCTGGACGAGGTCGGGATCCCACGTGCTCGCGAGCCCGATGGCCTGCGGGAACTGGTCCGCGTCGCGCGCGGTGAAGCCGGCTGTGCTCTCCTCGTGCACGATCGCCGGGATGCCGAGGCGGGTCTCCTCGACGAGGAACTTCTGGATGTCGTTCGCGAGCCGGGCGCTCTCGGCCGGGCGGAGGCCCGTCGAAGCACCGATCCGTGTGACGTGACCGGTCCCGTTCGGGATCCGCTTCCGCGCGCGCGCCGTCGAGAAGCGGCCGTCCTCCACGAGCCCGAGCGACCAGGCGCCGCCGAGCTGCGCGACCTTCTCCGCGATCGTCATCCGGCCGAGGAGGTCCTCGACGCGACGCTCGAGGCTCGCGGCGGGATTGCGATAGTCTGGCGTCGAGCTCACGGGCCGATCATACTCCGCGCGATGCGAGAGCGCTCGATCGTTCCTTCGGTGTTCCCGGCGCGCGGCCTCGCCGTAGCCGTCGTCGCGGCCTTCGCGCTCGCGATGTCGAGCTGCGGCGGCGACGACGACTGCTCCGGCTTCGTCAGCATCAACGCGCCGCCCGAGCGCTGCATGGAGCTCGCCGAGGAGTTCGGCTGCGAGAGCTTCGAAGTGGACGGGCCGAGCTGCGGCCTCGTCGCCTGCGCCCGCTGCGAGGGGGATTAGCCCGCGAGCCGTTTCAGCGAGGCTCCCCGATGGCCACGGCGTCGCCGTCGGAAAGAGTGACGTCGCCCGTCACGACCGCCTCGCCTCCGCGGAGCCCGGACTTCACGCGGAAGCCGGTCTCGGTCTTCCCGTCCGTCTCGACGGCGACGCGGCGCACGCGGCCTTCCTCGACGACCCAGACGAACGACTCCGCGTCGTCGCGGCGGAGCGCTCCCTCCGGCACGACGACGGGGACGTCCGCCTCCGTCGTCTCGCCCGCGCTCTTGTCCTCGGAGAGGAACGTGATGCGCGCGCTCATGTCGGGAAGCAGGCGCTCGTCCGGCTTCGCGATCTGCACCTCGACCTTGAGCGTCCCCTTCTGCCGATCGACCTGCGGGTAGAGCTTGACGACGCGCGCCTCATACTGGACGTCGGGAAACGCGTCGGGCGTGACGCGCGCGGGCCCGCCGAGCCGGACGCGGCTCAGATCGGCCTCGTTGACGTCGACCTCGGCGCGCATGTCGGTCAGGTTCGCGAGCCGCACCAGATCTCCGGAGCCGGCGAATCCGCCCGGGACCGCGATCTCGCCGACCTCCTTCAGCTTCGCGAGCACGACGCCGTCCGTCGGCGAGCGAAGCGTCGTGTACTCGAGGTTGACACGCGCTTGCTCGAGCTGCGCTTCGGCCTGCGCGACCGTCGAGCGGGCGACCGCGGCCTGGTTCCGGCGGACGTCGAGCTCCTGATCCGAGACGACCGCGGCGCGCCGCAAGCCCTCGCTCCGGCGGAGCTCCGCGTCCGCGAGGTAGTGGTTCGCCCGCGCGACCTCGAGCGCGGCTTCAGCGCTCCGCACGGCAGCCTGGTAGTCGCGGTCGTCGAGCTGGATCAGCGGGTCGTCCTTCCGAACGTGCTGGCCCTCCTCGATGAAGTACTTCTCGATCCGTCCGGGAACGCGTACGCCGACCGAGACGTAGCGCTCGCCGGTCACGACGTATCCCGACCCGGAGAGAAGAGGTGCTCCGCCGGCCAGGGCGGCCTTCGTCGCGTAGGCGACGCTCACCTCGGGCGCCCGAGCCGAGAGGCGCCAGGCCGCGACCGCGGCGATGGCGACCACGACGAGCGCGACGAGAAGGAGGGAGCGGCGTCCGCGCTTCGGCTTCCGGGACGTCGGCCGCGCCGTGCGCTCGATGCGCAGCGACTCGAGGTGCGCGCGCATCCGGTCGGAGGGATTCTCGGCGGGCTTCATGCTTCGTCCTCGAGCGAGGTGCGGCGGATCTCAGGCCTTCCGTAGCGCCTCGATCGGGCGAAGTCTCGCGGCGCGCCAGGCCGGTCCGAGGCCGGCGGCGATGCCGATCGCGATCGCGAGGAAGAGGGCGGCGGCGAGGCTGCGCGCGTCCACCTCGAGGACGACGACGCTCGTCGTGAAGGTCGCCGCTCCGACGGCGAAGCCGCCGAGCGCGTTCGAGAGGATCCAGGCGGCCGCGACGGAGGCGACCGCGCCGATCGCGAAGCCGATCAAGGCGAGCACGACGGCCTCTGCCTGGAACGCCCACAGGATCGCGCCGCGCGGGAAGCCGAGGGCGCGCAGCGTGCCGATCTCGGCCGTGCGGGTCTGGACCGCGGCGTACATCGTGTTCGCGGCGCCGAACGAAGCGCCGATGCCCGCGAGCACCGCGACGGCGACGACGATCACGTAGAGCGTCGTGCCCGTCGAGGCGAGCTCCGCGTAGTAGTCGATCTCGGGCTCGGCATCGAGCGCCCAGCGCGGATCGTCGTCGATTCTACGCTCGATTCGCTCGCGCTCCGCCACGTTCGCGGTGCGCACGCGGAACCCGGAGAAAGGGAGGGGCCGCTTCGCGTCGTTCGCGAGCTCGCGCACGTCGACCCAGACCTCGCTCTCGAACGAGGTGCCCTCCGCGTCGAAGAGGCCGACGACCTTCCACTTTCCGCGGCCGAACTCGATCGCTCCGCCGAGCTCCGCTCCCTGGTAGCGGCCCGTGACGCCGCGGCCGACGATCGCCTCGCCCGAGCTCGGACGGAACATCCGTCCCTCGGTGACGCGCACCTGGTCGTGGACCTCGAGCGCGACCGGCTCGACGCCGCGCACGAGGACGTTCTCGCGCCCGCCCTCGCGCGTGCGGAAGAACGGCTGCACGACGACCTCCGGCGAGACGAGCGGCTGATCGTCCCCGTTGCGCGCGATCCCGTCGAGAAAGCGGATCGCCTGATAGGACTCGACGGGAAGCATGCTCGAGCCGTCGTTGTCGGAGCCCTTGCGGAGGACGACGAGGTTCAGCGGATGTCCGGTGCTGGTGAAGGTCCTCCGCATGCTCGTGATGAGCCCGAGGAGGAGCGTGCAGGCGAGCACGACGAGCGCGATCACGCTCGCGGTGAGCGCGCTGCGGAGCGGCCGCGCTCGCACGTTCCGCCAGCTGTACGAGAAGGGAAGGCGCATCAGAAGATCTCGTGCAACGCCAGGGCGACGGGCTTGCGGGCGGCGCCGAAGGACGGGACGACTCCCGCGAGCATGCCGATGAAGAGGGAGAGAAAGAGCCCCTGCACGAGGACCGGCGCGGTGATGATGAATCCGCCGAGCGGTCCGAGCGAGCCGTCGCCGCCGGCGAGGCTCTGGAGCAGGCCAGCGAAGCCCAGGGCGAGGCCGACGCCGACCGCTCCCGCGACCGTCGAAAGCACCACCACCTCGCCGAGGAGCGAGCCGAAGATGAACCGCCGCGCGAAGCCGATCGCCTTCAGCACCGCGATCTCGCCGGAGCGCTCGCGCACGTTCATCGAGGCCGTGTTTGCGGCGATGAAGATGATGCAGAGCGTGACGAGCCCCGTCACGAGCAAGATGATCCGGATGAAGCCCTCGAGCGAGCCGAAGAAATTCTGGAAGAAGCTCTTCTCCGTCTCCGCGACCGCCTCCGCGTCGCTGTTCCGCGACATCTCCTCGACGGCGAGCATGATCGAGTTGACGCGCGAGGGGTCCGCCGCCCGGACCCAGATCGTGCCGACGAAGCCCGCCGCCTGGCCGAGCTTCGCCTTCATCGCTTCGTCGAGGTAGGTGCGGCTGAACCAGAAGTGCGGCGACTGCGGATTGTCGATCCGGCCGACGATGCGGAAGTCGAGATCGACGGGCCAGATCGTGCTCTTCAGGGTCACGCGGTCGCCGATCTTCCAGCCGTACTTGTCCATCGTCTGCGCGCCGACGATCGCGCCGTCGCGATAGCGGACGAAGTCCGCGAGCTCCTCCTTCTCGATCGGGTAGTCGGGATAGACCGCGCCGACGTGCTCCGACTCGATGGCGAAGTTCGGAAAGGTGACCTTGCCGCCGTCCTCGTACGCGCCGCCGTACCAGACCATGCCGACCGCGGCGGCGACGCCGTCGATGTTGCGTACCTTCCGCGTGAACGAGCCGGGCATCGAGTACACGAGGCCGGCCTTGTTGTGCACCGAGATGCGGACGTCGCTCGCGATGTCCTCGAGGAGACGATCCATCGCCGCCGGCATCGTCAGGAGGATGCAGACGAGAAGGACGGCGAGGGTGATCGCGCCGCCGGTGAACGCGGTCCGGAGCTTGTTGCGTCCGAGGTTCGCGAGCACGAGCCGCGTGTGCGTCATGACGATCCGTCGCTGCGAGCCGGTGGCATCGGATGCGCTCCCGCTGCGGCAAGAAGGGCCGCCGCGGCGCGCTCCGCTTCCTCGCCGGTGAGGAGAACGCCCTTGTCGAGGTGATGCGCCTCGTCGACGTAGCGGAGAGCGCGCGAATCGTGCGTCACCATCACGATCGTCTTGCCGAACTCGTTCTTCAACGCGCGGAGGAGGTCGAGGATCGCCTCGGCGTTCCGCGCGTCGAGGTCGCCGGTCGGCTCGTCCGCGACGATCAGGTCGGGATCCGTGACGATCGCGCGCGCGATCGCGACGCGCTGCTGCTCGCCGCCGGAGAGCGTCCGCGGGAAGTGATCGAAGCGCTCCTCGAGCCCGACGACGCGGAGGGCCGTCTCCGCGCGCCGTCTTCGCTCGGCCTTGTCGAGGTCGGTGAGAAGGAGCGGCAGCGCGACGTTCTCGCGCGCCGACAGAACGGGGATCAGGTTGAAGAACTGGAAGATCAGCCCGACGTGCCGCGCGCGCCACGTTGCGAGCTCGTCCTCGTCGAGCGTGGAAAGCGGCTGTCCGGCGACGATCACCTCGCCTTCCGAAGGGCGGTCGATCCCCGAGATCAGGTTCAGCAGCGTCGACTTGCCCGAGCCCGACGGCCCCATCAGAGCGACGAAGCACGCCGCGGGGACCTCGAGCGAGACGTCGTCGAGCGCGTGTACCTCGTCCACGTTGCGCACGTAGTGGCGCGAGACGTTCCGGACGTCGATCAGCGCGTTCGACCCGTCAGCCATGCGGCGATCCTACGGTTCGAGTGCCCATGCCGTCCAGATCGGGGCGGCGCCATCTTGCGACTGCGGAGAGCGTGAGTATAGGTCGAGGATGGCCGCCGCGAAGGAAAGAGTCGTTCGCATCGCCCTCGTGCAGATGCGCTGCCACGAGGAGCCGGAGCGCAATCTCGAGACTGCACTCGCGCGCATCGCGGAGGCGGCGGAGGAAAAGGCGAGGATCGTCTGCCTGCCGGAGCTCTTCCGGTCGCGCTACTTCTGCCAGAGCGAGGACCATGCGCACTTCGACCTCGCGGAGCCCGTTCCCGGCCCGACGACCGACGCGATCGCCGAGGCCGCGCGGAAGCACGGGATCGCGATCGTGACGCCGCTCTTCGAGCGCCGCGCCGCGGGCATCTACCACAACACCGCCTGCATCGTGGAGTCGGACGGCAGCCTCGCCGGGATGTACCGGAAGATGCACATCCCGGACGACCCGCTCTACTACGAGAAGTTCTACTTCACGCCGGGCGACCTCGGGTTCCGTGCGTTCCCGACCTCCGCCGGGAACGTCGGCGTGCTGATCTGCTGGGACCAGTGGTTCCCCGAGGCGGCGCGCCTCACCGCGCTGCAAGGCGCCGAGATCCTCTTCTATCCGACGGCGATCGGGTGGCACGACGCGGAGAAGGAGCAGTACGGCCGCGGGCAGTACGAGGCGTGGCAGCTCGCGCAGCGCGCGCACGCCGTGGCGAACGGAATCTTCGTCGCCGCACCGAACCGCGTCGGGCGCGAGGGCACGGTCGAGTTCTGGGGCGGCTCGTTCGTCGCCGGCCCGTTCGGCGAGATCGTCGCTTCCGCGAGCCACGACCGGGAGGAGATCCTCGTCGTCGACTGCGATCTCGGCCGCGTCGAAGAGGTGCGCCGGCACTGGCCGTTCCTGCGCGACCGGCGCATCGATGCGTACCAGGGCATCACGCGCCAGCTGATCGATTGAGGGCGGGAGGGTTGGCGGCCGCGGAGACGCCGCGCGCGCTCGGCTATCGCTGGCCGGCCGAATGGGAGCCGCATGCGGCGACCTGGCTCGCGTGGCCACACAAGGAGTCCTCGTGGCCGGGGAAGCTCGAGCGCATCCCGCCGGTCTTCGTCGAGATGGTGCGGGCGCTCGTCCCCGGCGAGCGCGTCGAGGTTCTCGTTCGCTCCGCCGACGAAGCGCGCGAGGTCGGAGGGCTCCTCGCAGCGGCGGGCATCGATCGAGCGGGCTTCGGCTTGCACGAGATCGCGACGGACGACGCGTGGATCCGCGACCACGGTCCCGTCTTCGTGACGCGCGGCGAAGCGCCGCGGCTCGCCGCGATCGACTGGGGCTACAACGCGTGGGGTGGGAAGTACGCGCCGTGGGACCAGGACGCCGCGGTCGCACGCCGCGTCGCGGACCTCGTCGGCGTGCGGCGCTTCGAGCCGGGCATCGTGCTCGAGGCGGGCTCGATCGAAGGCGACGGCCGCGGCACGCTGCTGACGACCGAGTCGTGCCTGCTGAATCCGAACCGGAACGCGGGCCTGTCGCGGCAGGAGATCGAGGCGAAGCTCCGCGAGAATCTCGCCGTCGATACGATCCTCTGGCTCGGCGACGGCATCGCCGGCGACGACACCGACGGCCACGTCGACGACCTGACGCGCTTCGTCGCTCCCGGGGTGGTCGTGACGGTCGTCGAGGACGATCCGTCCGACGAGAACTTCGCGGCGCTCCGCGACAACCTCGTGCGTCTCGAGAAGATGCGCGACGCGCGTGGAAAGACGCTCGAGGTGATCCCGCTGCCGATGCCGCGTCCGCTCCTCGAGGGCGATCAGCGCCTCCCTGCGAGCTACGCCAACTTCTACGTCGGGAACGAGGTCGTGCTGGTGCCGACCTTCGCCGATCCCGCGGACGAGAAGGCGCTCGCCGTTCTCGCGCGCTGCTTTCCCGGCCGACGCATCGCCGGCATCGAAGCGCGCGACCTCGTCTGGGGCCTCGGCGCGTTCCACTGCTTGACGCAGCAGCAGCCGAAGACGTGACTTCGAGCTGGTAGCCCGCGCCCTTCGCTTCGGCCAACCCCTACGGGCTTTCCTGCTTCGCGAAGCGCCCGCGGTAGATCGCCGAGCCCTCGCAGCGCTGCAGCACGATCTGGCAGAGCCGCGTTCCCGGGTGGATCGCGAGCGGTCGCCCGGCGAGGTTCGAGATCTCGAGCACCTGTCGATTGCTCACGCCCGGGCTGACGAACCCGGCGGTGACGTGGATCATCAACCCGAGCCGTGCGAAGCGCGACCGGCCTTCGAGCCAGCCGCCGATGTCGCCCGGCAGCGTGATGCGCTCGCGCGTGATGCCGTGGATCGTCTCCCCGGGTGCGAGGAGATACGGCCCATCCATCTTCTGGACGGTGCTGAATCCGAGGTAGTCGGCGTCGTCGTTCACGTCGATGACGGGCGGTCCGCCCTGCAGCAAGCGGATCTCGTCGCCGAGGTGCAGGTCGATCGAAGCGGGCCCGACCTGATCGCGCGCGAAGGGCTCGACGACGACGCGTCCGGCGTCGATCTCCGCCAGGATCGCGTCGTGGGTGAGGATCACGCCGGCGCTCGCCGGCTACGACTTCGCACGCGAGACGAAGCGTGAGTCCCGCGTGTCGACGAGCACGAGCTCTCCCGATTCGAGGTACGATGGCACCTGGATCTCGATGCCGGTCTCGAGCTTCGCGGCCTTCGTCTGCGCCTGCGCGGTCGCGCCCTTGATCGCGGGCGCGGTCTCGACGACCTGGAGCACGACGGTGTTCGGCAGATCGACGGAAATGACCTGGCCGTTGAACACGACGGACCGGATGCTCTCGAGCCCTTCCTTCAGGAAGCCCGCGGCGTCGCCGAGGTCCTCGCTCTTCAGCGAGAACTGGTCGTACGACTGCTTGTCCATGAAGTGGAACTCGTCGCCGTCGCGGTAGAGGAACTGCACGCCGCGGAGCTCGAGGTTCGGCTCCTCGATGCGGTCGCCGCCGCGGAACGTCTTGTCGACCATCTGGCCGGTGCGGAGGTTCCGTGCCCGAATCTTGGTGAGCGAGCTCGCGCCGCGCGCGGACGGCGACTGCACGTGCAGATCCAGGACCACGAAGGGATCCTTGTCGATCAGGATGCGCTGGCCGCGCTTCAGCTCGCCGGTCGTGATCATGGTGCTCTCGCCGACCCTAGCAGCCGATGTGCGAGGGGCAACCTGCACTTGCTCGGCGGACGCGGCTGTGGGCGTATCGATCGCGTGGATCGCGCGGGCGATCTCCTCGTCGTGTTTGCGCGCTGTCCCGTCGCGGGACGGGTGAAGACACGGCTCGCGGCGCGGATCGGCAACGAGCCCGCCGCTGCACTCTATGAAGCGTTCGTGTGCGATCTCGTGCTTCGCTTCCGGGAAGCGCCCTTCGCCGTGCGTTGGGAGGTGGCTCCGCCGGACGACGGATTCGCGGAACGGTTCGGTCTTCCGTCGAGCGCGTGCTTCGAGCAGTCGGGCGCGGACCTCGGGGCGCGCATGCTCACGGCCTTCCGCGAAGCGCTCGCGGCGGGCGCGTGCCGCTGCGTCGTGATCGGCTCGGACATGCCGCATCTCCGTCTCGAGGTCGTGGAGGAAGCGTTCGAGCGTCTCGCGACGACCGACCTCGCCCTCGGACCGGCGGAGGACGGCGGCTACTACTTGATCGGCCTGCGCGAAGCGCACGACGTCTTCCGCGGCGTCGCCTGGAGCAGTCCTGCCGTGCTCGACGAGACGCTCCGTCGAGCGGACCAGCTCGGCCTTTCGGTCGCCCTTCTCGAGCGCGGCTTCGACGTCGACGAGCCGAGCGACCTCGAGCGCCTCCGGCTTCTCCTCGCCGCGGGCGGTGCTGCAGGATGCACGGAGACGGCGCGCGTGCTCGAGCACGTGCTTGCGCCCTCGGCGTGAGCCTGCGAGGAACCGACTTCGATGAAGCCGGAAGGCGTGGCGATGGTGACCGGAGCGAGCCGCGGCATCGGGCGTGCCGTGGCGCTCGAGCTCGCCGCGCGCGGCTTCGAGGTCGTCGCGACCATGCGCGATCCGGCGACCGGAGCGGATCTGCCCGCGCTCGCGGCGGAGCGGGGCGGGCGACTGTCCGTCGAGCGGCTCGACGTCGATCGTCCCGAGACGATCGCGATGCCCCGCGGGCTTCGCGTCCTCGTCAACAACGCCGGCATCGAGGGCGAGTACCTCGCAGTCGAGGACGCGACGATCGATCACTGGCGGCGCATCTTCGAGACGAACGTCTTCGGCGTCGTCGAGACGACGCGAAGGGCGATCCCGGAGATCCGCGCTTCGGGCGGCGGCGTGATCTGCAACGTGACGAGCTCCTCGCTGCTCTTTCCGATGCCGTTTTACGCCGCGTATCGAGCGAGCAAGGCGGCCGTCTCCGCGTTCGGCGAGAGCCTGCGCACCGAGGTCGCTCCGCTCGGAATCCGCGTCGTCGAGATCCTGCCGGGGCCGATCGACACCGACATGCTCGCGAAGTCGTCGCGGCCGGCCGAGTCTGGAGCGAACGAGAGCTATCGCGAGCTCGCGGACCTCGTGTTCGAGCAGCGAAAGCAGATCGGACCGTTCGTGACGCCGCCGGCGCAAGCGGCCGCGGCGATCGCGGAAGCGGTCCTCGACGACGCGGCCCCTCTCCGCCACGGCTGCGACCCGATGAGCGTGGGCTCGCTCGAAGGCTGGCGCGGCGCTTCGGACGAGGACTTCATGTGGGGTTTCCTCGGGCTCTTCGGCATCGCTCGGCCCGAGCCCACGACGCGTCGTTGATCCGATGCGCTGCGTTCTCGTCTCGCACACGCACTGGGACCGCGAGTGGTACCACACGTTCCAGAAGTTTCGCGCGCGGCTCGTCGACGCGATCGATCGCGTGCTGGATCTCGTGCGCGACGACCCGGGCTTCCGTTTCCTCCTCGACGGGCAGACGGTCGTGCTCGAGGACTACCTCGAGATCCGTCCCGACCGTCGCGCGGAGCTCGAGCGCGCGTGCCGCGAGCGTCGCATCACGATCGGTCCATGGTACGTGCAGCCCGACTCGCTCTTGCCCTCGGGCGAGACGCACGTGCGGAACCTCCTCGAGGGACGCCGCGTCGGTCGCGACTTCGGCGGGGTCTCGCGGATCGCGTACACGCCGGACTCGTTCGGCCATCCCGCGCAGCTTCCGCAGATCCTGCGCGGTTTCGATCTCGAGCCGTTCGTGTACTGGCGCGGCAACGGCGCGGAGATCGACGATCTTCCCGCCGAGTACCTGTGGGAGGCGCCGGACGGAACGGCGATCCTCGTGCATCACCTGGCGGAGGGCTACTTCGGCGCGGCGGGTCTTCCCGGGGACGCGCTCTCCGCGGCGCTCTTCCTACAGAAGCTCGCGACGAAGCTCGGCGCGCGCACGCGGAACGGCCGCGTGCTCTTCATGAACGGGATCGACCACGCGGCTCCCGACGCGGGCGCCGCGCGTGCGGTCGAAGCGCTGCGACGTGCGACCGGCTGGGACGTGCGACGTGGCGTGCTCGAGGACTTCGCGGACGAGCTGCCGCGCGAAGGGCCGGTGTACCGCGGCGAGCTCGTCGGTGGGCGCATCGCGAACCTCCTGCCGGGCGTGTGGTCGACGCGCCTTCCGCAGAAGCTGCGGAACCGCGAAGCGGAGTCGCGTCTCCTCCTCTGGGCGGAGCCGTGGAGCGCGATCGCGGCCCGGCACGGGCTCGCCGACGAGCGTCCGGCGCTGCGGACTGCCTGGCGTTCGCTCCTCCTGAATCAAGCGCACGACTCGATCTGCGGCTGCTCGCAGGACCGCGTGCACGAGCAGAACGAGGCACGCTGGGACGACGCGATCGAGCTCGCGCAGGAGACGACGACGCGCGCGCTCGAGCGCCTCGCCGGTCTCGACGGGATGCGACGGCGCCCGTGGGACGTCGACCTCGACGTCGCGGTGTTCAACCCTTCGCCGCACGTGCGCACGGACGTCGTACGCTTCGCACTCGATCCGGACATGTGGGTCGAGTTCCGGGGCGAGATCGAACGGTCGATGCAGGTGCATCCCGTCCTCGGAACGAGCGCTGCGAAGCACGGCTACACGGCCGACGGGGCGCCCGTGCGCGTCGTCGGCGACGCCCCTTCCACGCGCATGCGGCTCGATCCGAACGAAGCCCCGATTGCCGTCGAGCTCGTCGCGCGCGACGTGCCGGCGTTCGGGTGGCGGCGCTATCGGCTCGTTCGCTCGGAGCCCTGTCCGGACGCCCTGGACGACGGCTTCGAGATCGCGGCGGACGACGTTGCCGTCACGGCGGGTGCGGACGGTACTTTCGACGTGCGCTTCGGGGCGCAGCTCTACCGCCGTCTCGGCGCGCTCGAGGATCGAGGCGATCGCGGCGATACGTACGACTTCGATCCGGTCGAGTCGGCTGGCGGCGGCGCGGAGCCACGCATCGAGTCGGTGCGCGTGCGCCGGAGTCGTCATCCCTCGGGGCTCGCCTTGCTCCGCATCGAGCGCGACTTCTCGACGCCGGCTTCGCTCGACGACGATCGAAGCGCGCGAACCGAGGAGCGGGTGACGTCGCGGATCGTGATGGAGGCTCGCGTCGCTCCCGGCGTGCCGCGCGTCGATCTCGACGTGTGGATCGAGAACCGCGCGCTGGACCATCGCCTGCGCTTGCTGTTCCCGACGGGTGCTCCGGTCGCGGAGCTCTTCGCCGCCAGCACGTGCGACGTCGTCCGGCGCACTCCGGGTCCGCAAGACGCGACGGGGTGGGTTCATCCGGCGCCGGCGACGTTCGTGCAGCAGGGATTCGTCTCTGCGGGCGGCTTGACGGTCGGCGCGCCGGGGCTGCCCGAGGCGGAGGTCACGGCGGACGGCACGATCGCGATTACGCTCGTGCGCGCGGTCGGCTGGCTCGCGCGCATGGATCTCGCGAGCCGCCCGATTCCCGCCGGTCCGGTCCTCCCGACGCCGGGAGCGCAGTGCCTCGCGCCGTTTCGCGCGCGACTCTCACTGCAGGGCGGTCTCGAACCGCAAGCGGTGCGCGACTTCGAGGCCGGCTTCCTCGCCGTGCCGGCGGGAAGCGAGCCGCGCCTCGCCCCGGATCGCGCGATGCTCGAGATCGAGCCGAAGGCGGTTCTCCTCGAGACCCTGAAGCCGGCGGAGGAGAGGAGCGGCATCGTGCTGCGTCTCTTGAACCCGACGGACCGGCCCGAGGAGGCGACCGTGCGCTTCGGCTTCACCGTCGGCCGCGTCACGCCCCTCCGTCTCGACGAGATCCCGCTCGGGAGCGCTGCGCACGTGGAAGGGGAATCCTTCCGGACGACCGTGCCACCGCATGCGCTCCGCTCCTTCCTGCTGACGTGAGGGGGTCCGGTTCGTTAGGCCGCATCTGCACCCAGGCTCCCTCCCTGAGCCTGGGTGCAGATGCGGCCTAACGAACCGGACCCCATTCCGTCCCATTCCGTCTGGCACGGTGGTCGGCGGGCGTGCGATACGGGAGCATGCCGGCGAAGGAGGAGTTCGAGGGCGGCTGCCACTGCGGCGCCGTCCGCTTCCGCGTCCGCACGGCGAGGCTCGAAGCGCTCGACTGCAACTGCTCGATGTGCACGTGCAAGGGATTCCTGCACCTGATCGTGCCGCCCGAAGACTTCGAGCTGCTGCGCGGCGCCGAGTCTCTCGCGACCTACGAGTTCAACACGCGCGTCGCGAAGCATCGCTTCTGCCGCACCTGCGGCATCCACCCGTTTTATACGCCGCGGTCGCACCCCGATCAGATCGATGTCAACGTCCGGTGCCTCGACGACGGAGCGCTCGGGCGCTTCACCATCGCGCCGTTCGACGGGCGCAACTGGGAGGCGAGCGCGGCATCGATCCGCGCTCCGGTACGTCGTTGACGGCACCCGGCGCGGTTCACTAGGACTTCGCGAGCAGCGACGCTCAGGAGGATTCGATGACCCAGAGGAAGTTCCGCGACATCCGCGGGCACGGGGCCGAGAACGAGCCCGCCTTGCCCGTCGACGAGTTCATGGCGAGTCTCGAAGCGCTCCAGGCCGAGGTCGCGACCGCGAAGAACGAGGTCTGGCCGCGTGTCGCCGACGGCACGCTGTCGCTCGATCTCCTGAAACGCCTCTGCAAGGAGTACTACTTCCTCGGCAAGTGGTACACGAGCGAGTTCGGCTCGCTCGTCGCGAACGCCCCCGACGTCGACGCCGTTGCCCTCGGCGAGAGCGAGCACTTCGTCCACTGGACGCAGAACCTCGCGGACGAGACCGGCTTCGCCGGCGACAGGAACCACGTCGACATGAAGGTCGAGTGGGCGCACATGCTCGGAATCTCCAACGAGGAGCTCGTCTCCTATCGCGCGATGCCCGAGTCGATCGGCTCGGTGTTCACGACGCTCTTCTACATGCGCCGGTCGTACGAGGAAGGTCTCGCCGCTTTCGGCTGGGCAGGGGAGCGCTTCGCCGCGTCCACGAACTACGCGAAGATGATGTACGAGGGGATGCGCGACCACTACGGGCTCGAGGTCGAGAACTTCAAGGTCCACGCGTACGCCGAGGAGGATCACGGCCGGCAGGCCGACTACCTCCTCCGTCAAGTCGCGGGCACGTCCGGCCAGCAGCGCCGCATCCGTCGCGCCGTCGAGCACGTGCTCGTCTGCCGGAACGCGCGCACGGTCGCGCTGAACCGCTGGCTCGACGAGCCGGGAGCATCGCGCACGAAGGTCGCGTGACGGGCCGCGGTCGCCTGCGCGCGTTTTTCGCGATTCTCGCGTACGGCCTGCTGCGGGCGGAAGAAGCGGCGGCGACCACATATGTGGTCGCCGCTTCGGGCGGCGACTTCACGTCGATCCAGGCGGCTCTCGACGTCGCGGAGGCCGGCGACACGATCCAGGTGCGCGAGAAGTCGACGCCGTACTTCGAGAAGGTCGAATTCCAGGCGAGCGGCAACGCGGTGGACGGCTTCCTCTCGCTCGAGGCTTACCCGGGCGAGCAGCCGATCCTCGACGGGACCGGCGCCCCGGGCGCGAACATGGTCCTCATCGAGGACCGGAGCTGGGTCCGGCTCTCGGGCTTCGTGATTCGCAACAACCTCGGCGTGAACGACGGCTCCGGCGTGCGGATCCTCGGCGCCGGCTCGCACGTCGAGATCCGCGACAATGAGATCCACGACATCCGCGGCCGGCACGCGATGGGGATCACCGTCTACGCGACGAAAGCGCAACCCATCTCCGATCTCGTCATCGACGGGAACCACATCCACGACTGCGAGCCGGCGACGAGCGAGGCGCTGACGCTGAACGGGAACGTCACCGACTTCGCGGTCACGAACAACGTCGTCGAGGACGTGAACAACATCGCCATCGACTTCATCGGCGGCGAGACGGACATCCAGCCCGATCCGACGAAGGTCGCGCGGAACGGCGTCTGCCGCGGGAACGTCGTGCGCCGTGCGCGCTCGAGCTACGGCGGCGGGTTCGCGGGCGGGATCTACGTCGACGGCGGTCGCGACATCGTCATCGAGAACAACGTCGTCACCGAGAGCGACCTCGGCATCGAGATCGGCGCCGAGAACGCGGGGCTCGTCACGAGCGGCATCGTCGTCCGCAGCAACCTCGTCTACGCGAACGACAAGGTCGGCATCGTCTTCGGGGGTTTCAGCGACTCGGTGGGGACGGTGGAGGAGTGCGAGCTCCGCAACAACACGCTCTACGGGAACGACACGCTGGGCGAGGGCTTCGGCGAGATCTGGGTCCAGTACGCCGAGAACAACGTCGTCCGGAACAACGTCTTCTTCGCGACGGAGGAGAACCTCCTCCTCGCGTCGTACGGGAACGGGAACCAGCAGAACGACTTCGATCACAACGTCTGGTGGACCGCGGACGGCGCCGCGAGCGGGCGCTTCATCTGGAACGACGTCCAGCACGTCGGCTTCACCGCCTACCGGAACGCGACCGGGCAGGACGCGAGCTCTCTCTTCGTCGATCCCCTTCTCGTCGCCCCCGAAGCCGGTGACTTCCACGTCGATCCGCAGTCGCCCGCGGTCAACGCCGGCGATCCCTCGACGGCGATCGATCCCGGCGAGGCGGACCTCGACGGCGCGGCGCGCCTGAGCGGCCCGCGCGTCGACGCCGGCGCCGACGAGATCACCTGCGGCGACGGGGAGGAGAACCCGGGCGAGGAGTGCGACGACGGCAACCTGATCGACGGCGACGGCTGCGACTCGAACTGCACGTTCACTGCTTGCGGTAACGGAATCGTCACGTCCGGCGAGGTGTGCGACGACGGCAACGTCGCCGCAGGCGACTGCTGCGGAGCGACCTGTCAGCTCGAGGCGAACGGCGCACCGTGCGACGACGCGCGTCTCTGCACGCGCTCGGACGCGTGCAGCGTCGGCGTCTGCGTCGGAGCGGAGGAGCCCGAGCCTTCGTGCAGGACCTCTGCGGGTGCGACGGTGACGATCCGGGCGAGCCCGCTGCCGCTCAAGAGGTCGTTCGGGTACGTGTGGAAGGGCGGTGCGGCGACGACGCTCGCCGACCTCGGTGATCCGACCGTCTCCGGCGGGACGCGCTACGACCTCTGCCTCTTCGACCGCGACGGCGGCGTGTCCTCCCTCGTCCTCGAAGCGACTCTTCCGGCCGGAGGCACGTGCGGCGGCAAGGTCTGCTGGAGCGCGCTCGGCGGGAAGGGCTTCAAATACGGCGACAAGAACGGCGCGAGCGGCGGGATCACGAAGCTGCTCTTGAAGACGGGTGCAGAGGGAAAGGCGAAGCTCCTCGTGAAGGGTCGCGGTGCGGGGCTCGACCTCCCGGAGCTTCCGCTCGACGGCGACCCGAGCGTCGGCGTCGAGGTGCGGAACGACGAGGGGGTCTGCTTCGGGACGACGTTCGCGGCACCCGCCGACAACGACGGAGCGGGCTTCAAGGACAAGACGCCGTAGCCGCAAGGTCTCAGGAGCCGGGCGGCCAGCGCTTCAGGTGCTGGCTGAGATCGCCCACCAGGTCGACGAAGATCAGCCGGTCGGCGAAGTGCCAGCCACACTCGTCCCGGGCGAAGCGATCGTGGTAGCGGCCCGCGACGATCGCCTGCAGCGGGAGCGCGGGGAGCGCCTGGAAGACGGTGTAGTACGAGGCGGCCGAAGCGCTCGTCTGGTCCGGGCTCACGTCGACGACGAGGTTCGTCGTGACGTGCTTCGTGCCCGGCCGTCCGTCGTAGAGCCGGACCATGCCCTCGTAGAGCGCCAGGACCTCGTCGCGGCCACGCCGCACGTCCGGCCGGCCGTCGCTTCGCAGCGTCGCGCGCGTGAAGAGATCGGCGAGGCCCGGGAAGTCTCCCGCGTCGATCGCCGCAGCGTACGCGTAGACGAGCGCTCCGATCTCCTCGCTGGCGGTTCGCACGGCGCCGCCTATATCACACGAAAGCGCTCCGATCGGATGGACTTCCATTGACCTCGCCGCGCCTCGTCTGGCACTTGATGGACGGGGACGGGGCGGGAGGAGCGCGGGGGAGCGGTACGTCCAGCGATCCGAATCGCAGGTCCCGGCGCCATGGGGATCGAAGACGATTATCGCGAAGAGGTAGCGGGCATCGTCACCGCGCGTGCTCCATGGGCCGTCGGTATCTTTCTGATCGCCTTCGGAGCCGCGTGGATCCTCGAGCAGCTCGAGCATCCCGGCCGCGGCTTCGCCTACGGAATCGTCTTCGCGCTCGAGGCGGCGCTCGCGGTGGGCGCACTCGCGCTCGTGCGTCGCGCCGACCTCTCCGCGGATCGGCGAGTGAACGTCGTCGTGCTCGCCGTCGTCGGGATCACGCTCTTGACCGGCCTCTACTGCGTCGCCGTGCAGGGGGAGCTCGAGATGCTCGGGCTCGCGCTCGTGTTCCTGACGCTCGGGTGCATGGTCGCCTTTCCCTGGGGCATCCGCGGCCAGCTCTCGCTCGCGGCTGCGGCGGTCTTCACCTACGTGCTCGCCGTCGTCGGCGGAGCGCGGTACGCGACGCCGCTCTCGTTGCACGTGGTCGGGCTCGGCCTTGCGATCGGCTTCACCGTCCTCGGTGCGTATCTCGCGGAGCGCTCGCACCTGAAGCTCTCGCGGCGTGATGCCGAGCTCAAGCGCACGAACGTGGAGCTCGAGCGGGCGAGCCGGCTGAAGTCGGAGTTCGTCTCGACGATGTCGCACGAGCTGCGCACACCGCTCAACGTCATCATCGGATACCTCGACCTGCTCGGCGACGGCGCGTTCGGCGCACTCGCGACGGAGCAGCTCGATCCCGTCGGCCGTGCGGCGCGCAGCGCGCGCGAGCTCTTCGAGCTGATCACCGCGACGCTCGATCTGAGCCGGATCGACGCCGGGATCTTCTCGCTGCGCCTGAACCCCGTCAGCGTCCCGGAGCTCGTCGGCGAGCTCGCCGTCGAAGCGCGCGACCTGCCTCTCCGCCCGCGCGTGACGATCGCGTGGGAGACCGAGTCGTCCCTGCGCCCGCTCGAGACCGACCGGCGCATGCTGAAGCTGGTCCTCCGGAACCTCCTCGGGAACGCGCTCAAGTTCACGGAGGAGGGGAGCGTGACGATCCGCGCGCGCGAGGTCGACGAGGGCGTAGAGCTCGCCGTCATCGACACGGGTATGGGCGTTCCGGCCGACGCGACCGAGAAGATCTTCGAGCCGTTCCAGCAGCTCGAAGCGCCGGCCGGCACGCCGTCCGGCGTCGGGCTCGGGCTCCACATCGTGCGCCGTCTCGTCGGTCTCCTCGGCGGACGCATTCGCGTCGAGAGCGAGGTCGGACGCGGCTCGACCTTCCGCGTCTGGCTTCCGTACGCGCGCCAGCCGACAGAGCGGCCGGTCTACACCCCGGACTCGACGCGCGCGGCCGCGCCGTAGCACGCCTGCCGCTCAGCGCGCGACCTTTGTCGCGAAGCCGGCAATCGCGTCGAGGAGCTCTTCGCTCGCGAAGATGTCGTTGTGGGACGCGCCCGGGACGCGGAGGAACCGCTTCGGCTTCGGCGCGGCCGCGTGCAGGCGCTCGCCGAGCTCGAACGGCACGACCTCGTCGCGATCGCCGTGCGCCTGGAAGAGCGGCACGGAGAGCGACCCGATTCGCGCGGCCGAGTCGAACCGCCCGGTCGCGAGGATCCCGAGCACGCCGAAGTGCTCGCGCGCGACGTCTCCGATCGACGTGAACGTCGAGACGACCGCGACCCCGGCACAGCGCCGCGCGAGAGCGAGCTCGATCGAGACCGCTCCGCCGAGCGACTCGCCGAAGCAGACGATGCGCGAGGCGGGTACGCCGGCCGCGACGAGCGAGTCGAAGGCGGCGCGGGCGTCGAGGTACACGCCGTCCTCCGTCGGACGTCCGTCGCTGCGTCCGTAGCCTCGGTAGTCGTAGGCGAGGACGTTCACGCCACGGTCCGCAAGTGCGAGCTGGATCGGCGCGCGGTTCGCGATGTTCCCCGCGTTCCCGTGCGACCAGAGAATCGTCGGCGCGACGGCGAAGCGCTCGCTCGGGCGCGCAGGGGAATGCCACGCGGAGAGGCGGACGCCGTCCTCGGTCGTGATCGTTCGCTCCTCGATCCCCGGAGGAGCCTTCGGCATCACCCGGTCCGGGGCGAAGATCAGTCTGTCGACGAGCGGCAGGGAGAATCCGGCGGCGAGCATCCACGGAGCGAGCACGGCGACGAGGGCGATCACCGCCTCTCTCCGCACACGTCCGGCGGGGTCAGGGCTTCGCGGGCAGCTTTCCCCACGTCTCGACGTTCTTCAGGATCTTCTTCCCCTCCGGCGTCTCGAGCTTCTCCTGGCACTCGGGCTTGGAGAAACCCGTCTTCAAGCCGGTCGTGCGCGCCTGACCTTCGTCGAAGACCTTGCCGAGGATGTCGAGCTGCGGATCGCTCGCGCCGCGGGACCGCGCGTACTTGAGGACGGCGACCTTGATCGGCACCGGGGGGTCGATGTCGCACGTGATGAAGCGGCCGTTGTACTTCCCGTAGCGGAGGGCGATGTCCTTCAGCTCCTCCATTTCGATGATGTCGAACTGAGCCGCGACGGCGGCGCTGCCGAGAAGCGTCGCGTCGGCCGCGACGAGGAACGCTCGGCGCAGGAGCGCCGGCACCGTCGATCGCCGAGAAGGGTTCATCGGCCTCCAGTACCCGGTGTGCCGGTCTCGCGCCAGCGTCGACCGCATCCGCGGCGCTGGGTCGCGAACGGGCTAGCGGTCGCGACGGCGGCGCACCTCGGCGTGCGCGGTGTAGAGGGCGACGAGCCGCGCGATCACGGCGGCGATGTAGAGCTGCGCGATCACCGCCTCGACGGCCGCGAGGCTCCTCGCGAGCGGCGAGATCGGGATGACGTCGCCGTAGCCGACCGTCGTCAGCGTGATCAGGCTGAAGTAGTGCAGCACGCCGAGCGGCCGCTCGGTGACGTTTCGTGCGAGGGCGCCCGTGATCTGGAACGAGCCCGGCGAGAGATGCTCGACCAAGAGGAACAACCGCGCGAAGAGGAGGCCGAGGATCAGGTAGACCGCCGCCGCTCCGAAGACCGTGTCGGTCGTGATCTCGTCGCGCGAGAAGATGTCGCTCAGGATCCCGTAGCAGACGAGCAATAGGAAGAGCGCTCCGACGATGTCGCTCGCCGGCGACGACCACTGGTTGGAGGAGAAGATCGCGAAGTTCTCCGTCAGGACGGAGACGCCGCCGACCGCGGCGACGAGGACGAACAGCTTCCGGTCGCCCCAGACGGCGCGCAGGCTGCCGACGACCACGAAGAGGAGCAGCAGGCCCAGCACCCATTGCATCCCGTCGCGGTGGCTCAAGAGCGGCGCGATCACCGCCGTCGCGAGGCCGGTGACGAGGATCGCGGCGTAGCGGCCGCCGTACTTTCGCGCGAGCTCTCCCTTCTTCCTCATCGCGCGACGACTCCCTTCAGCCCTCCTGCGACCAGGCTCGCCACGTCGGTCAGCACCTTCGGCAACGCGAACCCGCCCGGGCTCGCGAGATAGCGCGGCGACCATTCCGGGTCGAACTTGTCCTTGTAATGGCGCAAGCCCTGGAAGTTGTAGAAGTGCTCGCCGTGCCGGAACAGCAGCGCGCCGGCGCGGCTCCAGAGAGGCGCCAGAGAGTGCGTGTCCATGCCGGAGAACGGCGCCAGGCCGAGGCTGAACCAGCGATAGCCGCCCTCGCGCGACCAGAGGAGCAGTTCGATGAAGAGGAAGTCCATCAGCCCCGCAGGGCCGGCCGGGAGGTGACGCATCAGGTCGACCGACATCTCCTCCCGTTGGCCGCTCGGCCAGAGGTTCGCGAACGCGATCGTCTTCTCGTCGCGCCGCACGAGGGCGATCGGGAACCGCCGGAGATAATCGGGATCGAAGCGTCCGAGGGAGAAGCCCTTCTCGCGCGTGCTCTTCTCCGCGAGCCAGGCGTCGGAGATCTGCTGCAGCTCGGGAAGGATCGCGTCGACCTGCGGCGCGGGCACGATCTCGAAGCGGCAGCCCTCGCGCACGGCCTGGCGATGCGAGCGACGCAGGCGCGCGCGCGCCGGACCCTCGAGGTCGAAGGAGGCGAGGGGGACGCGCGCTTCCTCGCCGAGCTTGAGGAGCGTCAATCCCAGGTCCACGTACAGCGGCAGCCGGGCGGAGCCGACCTCGTAGAACACCGTGCGGGCGCCGTGGCGATCGGCCAGCTCGCGGAATCGCCACGCGAGCTCGTGCGCGTCCTCGGCTTCTCCGATCGGATCGCCCATCGCGACGAAGCTCCGGCCGGAGATGCCGTACATGAGGAAGGAGCGTCCGCTCGAGCTCGTGAGGAACTGCTTGTCGCCCACGAGCGCCAGGTGCGCCGCCGCGACGGGAGAATCGGCGACGATCTTCTCGATCCGTTGCCAGAGGTCCTCGGAAGGCGGCGGCGGATCCGGGATCGCCGGACGCAGGAGACGCGCGGTGCCGTACGCGATGAAGAGGATCGCGGCGCCCGCGACGGCGCGCATCGAGCGCGAAGCCTGGCTCGAGAGCTCGAACTGCCACCAGAGCTCGGCCTGATACTCGACGTGGCGGTACGAGAAGAAGAGGAGCCAGCCGACGCCGATCAGCACCAGCACCGCGGCGAAGGTCCAGCTCGGCGTCAGAGGCTCGTCGAGGAGCGCCGTCGGTCGATCGAAGTGGCGCTTGCACGGCAGGAGCGCGAGGAGCGTCGCGGCGAGGAGGACCGTGAGCGCGACGTCGAAGGAGCGCAGCAGCGACATCGCGACGCCGATCGCGAGGCCGGCGACGGTCAGCGCCCAGGCGGCGTTCAGGCGAAGCTGCAGCCCGCGCGCGAGCAGCAGGAGGCCCATGCCGACGACGCTCGCGACGAAGTTCGAGAGATCGACGACCCAGATCGAGACGATGCTCGCGAGCCAGTCGAGCCGCTTCGGCGGCGTCGGGATCGCTCCGCCCGCGAGGAGCAGGACGCCGGCGACGAACGTCAGGACGGCGAGCGCCTGCGGCACGATCTCCGGGACCCAGCGGTTGAGGAGACGGCCGACCTCCGCCGCCTGTCGCCGACGTCCGACCAGCTCGTGCGCCGCGAGGAGCAGCGTCGCCGCCACGAGCGGCACGAGGTAGTAGACGACGCGAAACGCGAGGAGCGCGCCGAGCAGGTCCGGCTTGTCGACCCAGCTCGAGAGCGCGAGGAGCATCGTCGCCTCGAAGACGCCGAGCCCCGCCGGCACCGTGCTCGCGACGCCGATCACCTGGCAGAGGAGGAACGCGCCGAAGAAGACGGGGAACGTGAGCCCCGGCGCGTCGGGGAGGACGACCCACAGGACGCTCGAGGCGGCGACCCAGTCGATGCACGCGACGGCGATCTGCGTGAACGCGATCCCCTCGGAGGGAAGGCGAATCTCCCAGCCTCCGAGCCGCCACGACCGCTGCGGGAGCGAGCACCGCACGAGATACGCGACGACGAGCAGCAGGGCGACGACGGCCGCGGTCCGGCTCCAGAACGGATCCAGGTGGAGCAGGCTCGCGACGGCGCGCGGCTCGACGACCAGCACGACGCCCGCGAGGAGGAGGAAGCCGAGCCAGAACGTCAGGCCCGTGAAAGCGATCACCTGTGCGATCTCGACCGCCGAAAGGCCCCAGCTCGAGTACAGCCTGTAGCGGACCGCGCTGCCGCCGAGGAAGATCGGCCCCAGGTTGTGGTTCAGCACGTATCCGACGAAAGAAGCGAGGGCGATCTTCCCGTAGCCGAGCCAGTGCTGCACGTAGGCCAGCGCGAGCGCGTCGTACGCCGTGAGCACGGCGTAGCTCACCGCCGACAGCGCGAGCGCGAGTGCGATCCGTGGAGGTGGCAGCGCGCGGAGGTACGCGACGACGTCGTGGATCGGGATGTTCTTCAGCTCGCGGTGGAGCACGACCGCGACCGCGACGAGCAGCACGACACCGAGGAGCGGCGGGCCGTACCGGCGAGCCTGCTCGGCGAGCGGGGTTCTCATGCGAGTGCGAGGAGCACCGCGACGATGCCGGTGAGGAAGACGCCGTCGACGGTTCCGGCGCCTCCGATCGAGACGGTAGGAGCCCCGAGCGCGCCGATCTTCGAGAGGTTCAGCACGTCCGCACCGAGGAGCGCGCCGAGCGTCCCGCTGACGTAGGCCGCCGGGGCGGGCGCCGAGGGCGCGAGCAGCAGAGCCGACGCGGCGGCGGCGAGCGGCGGCGCGAGCATCGGCATCGCGATCCCGACTCCCTTCATCGGCTTCGCGAGAGACCAGGTCACGGCGGTCACGACGACGAGTGCAACGAGGCAGGGAAGCGGATCCGTTTGCTCGACCAGCACCCACAGCGCCAGCGCCGTCGGCACGATCGCTCCTCCGACGTTGATCGCGACGAGCGTCGGACGCGGCGGTGAGGCGTCCGGAGGCGGCGGGAGCTGGAAGAGCGGCAGATGGACCATGCTTCCGAGGAGAGAGAGTGCCAGCAGGCCGAAGAAGTAGCGATGCGCGACGCCGAGGCGCTCGTAGGTGAGCTCGAGCACGCCGATCTCGATCAGCGCGAAGAGGAGCGCTCCGGCGAGCCCTAGCAGAAGCCGAGCCGGGGTGAGCTGCTGGATCAGCCGCGGGGAAGGGGGGCGCGCCACGCGAGGAGTCGGAGCCGGTCTCGGGCTACGTGCTGGATCGCTCGCCCTGCAGGATGGCGCGCTCATCCGCGTTGATCTTCTCGCGGATGCGCGAGCCGTTCCCCATGTGGCGGTAGCCGCCGCCCTCCGACCAGTACTCCTCCCACGGCTCCGGCGTCTCCGGCTCGGCGGGTGGCCTGTCTCCGATGTCGACGCCGAGGACCTGCTCGACGAGGTTCACGTCGTACATCCGGATCGCGTCGTAGTCGGTCAGGAGCGCGCAAATCTCGAGGCAGATGTAGCAGCCGATGCACTCCTGGTAGCGGACCTGGACGGGCTGCTCGCCGCGCCCCTCCAAGGTGCCCGGCGGGAGGTGCTGGATGCACTGCGTGGGACAGAAGTCGGGGCACTTGCCGCACGGGAAGCAGAGGTTGACGTCCATGAACGCGACTTCCGCGGGACGCTTCTTCTTCGTCGCGTAGGTCTCGGGCACGTCCGGGATGCGCTCTTCCTTGAGACGGCGCTTGATGACGTCGATCGCCTGCATGGAAGGTTCATTCCATCCGGTCCGCGTAGACGCAAACCCGGTTCGGTCCCATCAGTCCCAGCGGAAGAGGCCGGCGGCGTTGTCGCGGACGTACTTCTGGAGCACCCCCTCGCGAAGCGGCAGATCGCACGCTTCGCTGAGACAGCGCTCGAACGACAGCACGGGATGGTCGGACGCGAAGAGGATCTTGTGCGTGCCGCGCGTGTTCATGAACTGGATCAGCTCGGGCGGGAAGTACTTCGGCGCGTACGCCGACGTCATCATGTAGAGGTTCGGGTACTTGAGCATCAACCGGATCGCCTCGCCCCACCAGGGGTCGGCGCCGTGCGCCATCACGAGCTTCAGCTCCGGATAGAAGAGGCACACTTCGTCGAGGTAGAGAGGGCGCTGCGGCTCCGCGGGCATCGGCGGGCCGGGTATTCCGGTATTGACGGAGACCGGCACGTCGAGCTCGATGCACTTCGCGTAGACCGGGTAGTACGACTTGTCGTTCGGCGGCAGGTTGATCAGGAACGGCACGATGCGGACGAGGCGCATCGCGCCGCTCGCGTGCAGCTTCTCGATCGTGCGGAGAGCCTTCATTCCCTGGCGCGGATCGACCGTCAGTGCGCCGATGAACTTGCCCGGGAAGGCGCGCACGATGTCCTCGATCGGTCCGGGGTCGTCGCCGTTCATCGAGAGGATGGCGCGCTCGACTCCGGCCTCGTCCATCTGCCGGAGAGTCTCCTCGAAGGGCGTGTGGGAGAACATCTCCTTCTCCCGCTTGAAGTAGTCGCGCGCGACGCGAATCAGGAACTCCGGTTGCTGGCGCTCCTCGCCCATCGACAGGTTGAGCCAGCAGTCGATCGCGCCGACGCCGGCGAGCTTCTCGCGATTCGCCATCGTGCCTCCCTTCGAGGAGGCTTCTCTAGCAGCGCCGTCGAGGAGCGCGAGCGACCGGGGGAATCGTTCAGCTCCGCACGCCCTTGAGCTTCAGCTCGATCGCGTCGAGAGCGCCCGGGATCGTCGCGCTCGGGAGGCCGCGTCCGTCGACCCAGACGCCGAGCGGGATCCCGCGGCAGCGCCGCTGCGGCATCAGCTTCGTGTCGCGCGTCAGGCGGACCGCGATGATGCTGTTCGGGTAGCCGATCTGCAGCACGTTCCGGTCGCATTCCTTCAGGGCGACGAAGCCGCGGATGCGGAGCTCGACCGCGGGCGCGGTCGCGCGCGAGACGATCAAGCGGATCGCGGTCAGGATCGCGGGCTTCCGCAGCTCGAGGCGGCCGCGGCCGGTGACGCGCCTGCCGAGCTTGATCCGCCCGCATTCGACCGGGCGCCCGTCGTCGAAGAGGATCTCGGTCTCGGGACCGAGGAGGACGCGGAAGCGATGCCGCTCGTTCTCGACCGTGACGACCCCCGTCTTGCAGTTCCGAGCCGCGACGTACCCGAGGAAGGCGACTTGGCGGAAGGGATCGGACGGAACACCCGAAGGCGCGATGTCGATCGTGAGAGCGGTGACGGTGCGCTGATCGAGCGCGTCGACCAGGCCCTCGGTCTCGATCGTCTCGCCCACGAAGATCGCGCGACAGTCGACGGGCTCGCCGCGCCGTGTGAACTCGGTCTCCGGGAGAAGGAGCAGCTCGAAGTCGCCCGTCCTCGGATCGCGGTCCTCGACGACGATGCGGCCCCCCGAGCAGTCGACGGAGACGACTTCACCGGAGAGGCCGAGCTGGCGTCCCGCCTCGACGGTCACGCCGCTCGCCTCGAGCTGGATGTCGGAGAGCACGAGCACGCCGCCGGTCGCGATGACGAGCGGCTGCTCGACGTCGAAGTCCTCCGTCTCGAAGCGCAGCGTGACGTCGCCGGAGAACTCTCCCTCGAGCTTGAAGTTGCCGTCGGCGTCGGTGCGCGTGACGATGTCCGGAAGCTCGACGAGTCCGACCTCGATTCCGGCGACGCTCGCCGCGGGCTCGTCCGCTTGCGCGGTCGCCCCGAGCACCACGCTCGTGTCCTCGACCGCGACGACGTTGCCGATGACGGAAGCGGCAATGCCCGTCCCGACCGGTCCCCCGTCGGCGGCGCCGCAGCCTGCGACGAGCGCGGTCGCGAGGAGGAGAGTCCAGAGGCGAGGTCGCGGGCTCATCGGCGCCTCTTGATCCGGCCGGGAAGCCGCGGCCGCTTCGCTTCCGCCTTCGCGGGCTCGCTCTCGCTCTCCTCGAAATAGTAGACGCCGAGAACGACGCGCGACCGAGATCCGCCGGGTGCGTCCGGATTTCGATCTCGATCGCGCTCGGCGAGGAGGACGTTCGCGCGCCGGATGAACTCCTCACCCGTGGCGCGGGCTTCGCCGCGGAGCTCCTCGAGCGCTTCGGAGCCGACGTTGTCGTAGACGACCTTTCGCTGCAGCCAGGGACGCTCGGGATTCTCGACGTTGTGCACGATGGTCGAGAACACCTCGCCCGGATCCGAGGCGAGGAGGCTCAGCTTGCCCTCGAGGTCGCCCGCGGGGACGTTCGCCTCCTGCTTCAGATGGACCACGCCGTCGTCGGTGATCTCGACGACGCCGGTGCGCAGGAGCTCGTCGAGGACGGAGCGGATCGGCACGTCGACGCCGCGATCGCGCACGAGGCGCGCGAAGGTCGCGGCGCGAGGGCGCCGGCTCTCGTACGGAAGCGGGCGCGGCCGTCCCCGCGTGTCGGAGTAGGGCGGACCGCCCATCCAGCGGCCGATCACGCGGGTCACGACGGTGTCTTCGACCTCGACCGGCGCGTCGCTCGTGCGCGAGCGGCCGCGGAGACGAGCGATCTCCTTCCGGTGAAGCCCGGTCAGGAGCGCGACGCGGCTGTCGGTCGCCCGCTTGTGCGGCAGAGCGAAGTCCGTCTCGGCGCTTTCGACGTAGAGCTCGCGGATCATCTGATCGAGAGCGGGGTAGGTGACTCCGTACGCCACGAGCTGCCGGACGACCGGCCGCAGCAAGCGGCGGATCGCAGCCGCGAACTGCTCCTTCAAACCGGGGGGTAGCATCTCCGTCCCAGCGCCCCGAACCTAGTGCACCGCCGTCGAGATAGCGTCAACATCTTACCGCCCCTCGACGCCCCTCGCGGCGTCACACCTCCTCGAAATATGCCAGATATTCCTTCGTCGGCGTTCCTTGCGAGGGAC
>Ga0194132_10001829_pt1 | contig 42021 bp, 41 predicted proteins | sample TA2KigOf80mmetaG_FD_148612 | JGI IMG/M metagenome (GOLD analysis project Ga0194132, IMG submission 148612) | Freshwater microbial communities from Lake Tanganyika, Tanzania - TA2015054 Kigoma Offshore 80m | ecosystem: Environmental > Aquatic > Freshwater > Lake | place: Tanzania: Lake... | reverse complement strand
TATCGTAAATGAACCAGAAATAGACTTCGTTACGCCACTGTACCCAGTTGAGGTTATCTCCGCCGTTTGAATGAAACGTATGGCGCATGCGGTACCACATCTGTAGTTCCGCGTTACCGATACGTGTTGAGGCGAATGACGATGATACTATCCCAAGTAGGGTAGCGACACCGAGCAAAGCGCTCAGAATTGTTATTTGTATTCTACGAGTTGTCCTCATGTATAACTGCCCTCCTTACCCCTAAAGAAATCATTTGCGATAGAAGTGAAATAGATCTCTCCATGCCCTGCTATTTCAATGAAAAATGCAGTGGTGTTCACTACTTGTGCGCCACTTCCCCCTTTCCCGCTAGAAGACACTCCCTGTCGTTTCCGCTTGGATGCGAATCCGGCGCTGTCTTCACGTCGCTGTCGTTACCACCGAAGTCGTCGAATGCCCACAATCAATGCTGTAGAGACCCTATGTCAACAGCAAAACCCCTAAAGGACGACTTTCTTAATGTCGCGCCTTATAGCCCAAAAGGACTAGAAGTGCAAGTTTTTTTGCGCGAATTTTTACAGGTGGTAAGAACGGGGACATCGTTCTTCTGGAAAGGCCCGTCACCGCTGGCTTATCCAGCAGTGACAAGAGCCAACGATCCTCACCAGGGGAGTGTGTTTGGGCGTACGCCTTTGTCGGAATGACAAAGACAAGAATTGGCTACGCATTGTAGTGTGCTTAGCACCAAAACACTGAGCTACTGCTGGTCAATGAAATCCTTCAACCGTTGCCGGACGTCCTCTGGTCGTTCCTCGGTGGGGTAATGTCCGGTTCCCAGAACAACGTACAAATCTGCGGTTGATACAGTTTCCTTAATCTTTTTTCCTTCGTCCAGTGGTACGTACGTATCTCGATCGCCCCAGATCAGTTGCGTTGGAATTTTGAGTTGGGCCAGATTGGGGATGGCTTCACTTTTTAATACTGAATCGAGGTTCAGTTCTTTCACTTGTTTGAGCAACGCCACCCGCGCACCAGGATCATTCTGGAAGACTTTCAGATAATCATTCATTACTGAATCTGACATCGATTTGGGTTTATCGACACCACCGCGGAGCGTGCGTTGTAAAAACCAGTCTCCGGTGAGCGTGCCACCTACCAGTGGGATCTTCAGGAGCCAGAGACCGGGGGCTGAATGGCCGGGGTGGAGGGGGGTATTCAGAAGCGCAAGCTTGCGCACTTTCCCTGGGTTACGAATGGCATACACAGTAGCGATGGAACCGCCGATGCCATGCCCAACGATAATGGGATTCTCAAGATGAAACCCATCAATAAACTTACTGAGCTGGGTGACATAGGTGTCGATGCTGTATACCTGATTCTGCGGTTTTTCTGAGAGCCCTGAGCCCATTAGATCGAGCGCATAGATCGTGTTGCCATAGGTGAGCCCAGGGCTGATACTGCGCCAGATGTTTGACGATGTGAGAAAACCGTGCAGAAAAATGAGCGGCTTGCCGAGTCCGTCCTGGCGATAGTGCAATGAGACGCCATCAATCTCAACATATTTCGCGTCCTGGTTCTGTTCTTTGAGTTGCTGCGCTGTGAGGCTCGTTCCCGATGGACCACAACCGACCGTACTGACCAACAGCATTGTGAGTATGCTCGTGACAACGGACCACCGTTTCATCTGTCCTCCTCGCTTATGAATGCCGCCTGTTGCGTCTGCTGATTTGACAGGCGCATAGGCGATCCGCACAATGCACAGCCTGGCAAACACTGCTACGTAGCGACTTGTATATGATTGTGGCTGGCTAATCTAGTGCTGCCATTCCCTGTTCCAGTTGTGAGTGGGGTGCGGGACATAGAGACTAGACGGCTGACTATGAAAGGAGACCCTCATATGGCTGAACTTGGACTGTTTGAAGCAATGTTTTCGACGCGGAGCTTGCGTCATTTGAAAACGGACCCTGTTCCTGACGATGTAATCCACCAGATTCTCGATGCAGCGATTCGTGCCCCGAGTGGTGGGAACAACCAACACTGGCGGTTCCTGGTCGTCAAAGATCCCGAGGTGAAGAAACAGATCCAAAAGGTCTACCAAAAGGGGTGGGGGGATGCACAGTCGATGTACCGTAATCGTCCTGCGCCTACGCATCTGGGTGAACAGAAACTGCGTGGCATTCTTGATGCCGCGACGCACCTGGCTGAGCATTTGGCCGAAGCGCCAGTGCTCATCATTGCCTGTCTGAAAGAACGACCGATGCCTCCAGCGCTAGCGGCGAAGCTGTCGCGGTTGTCTGGATCGAGCATTTATCCGGCGGTACAAAACATCCTGTTAGCTTGTCGAGCCCACGGACTGGGCGCGACGTTGACCACCGTTGCTTCGCTGTATGAGGATGACCTTAAACCCATTCTCAAACTGCCTGATGATGTGAACACCTACGCGCTGATTCCGATTGGGTATCCGCGTGGCAAGTTCGGGCCAGTGACCCGCATGGCGGTTGAGGAAGTGGCGTGTGTGGATCAGTGGGGGAAGGCGTTTAAGAAGTAGTCGGTAGCCAGCACGGAGGCAGAGTAGCCAGAAGTCAGCATGGGAAAACAAGTAGCCAGTAGCCAGCATGGGAGAATGAAGAGGCAGCATCACATTATTCCTTTTTCTCTACTGACTACTGAATGCTGACTACTTTCTTCACGGTAAAAGATCCGCAACCGAGATGCTTCCGTGCGGCGCAGCCAATGGCGTTACCGCATCTGTCGCGAGATAAAACGTGCAGGTGCGATACGCGTGTCCGTGCGGCTGATTGGGCATGGGGATCGGATCGCGAAAAACTTCTAAGCGTCGATCGACTAAATTCAGCACCCAATATTCCTGGATATCGGCACTGGCATAGAGGCTGGATTTTTCGCCACGATCGAAAGCAAGAGTGGACTCTGCAACTTCGACAACGAGCAGGGCTGTTGCTGGATGGGCTGCGGCGTAATCTCGAACTGAGCCTTTGACAACTGCGATATCAGGTTCTGGTTGCGAAAAGGGAGAAAGATTCAAAGGTAATTGCATTCGCAAGACACAGCCAGAAGCGAACAGCGTCCGTAAAGCTTCGTAAGCAAGGAGTACGCTGGTTGCATGTGGACTGTTTTGTGGACTCATCGCGATAATTCTTCCTCCGATAAGCTCTACATGTTCCCCTGGGCGAAACACGCCCTTTTCCGCCATCTCGTAATACTCAACACAAGTCCACAGGCGAGTATGAGGTTCGGAAGGACACCCCTCGGTTGCCAAAGTCTGTACGACTGCTGCCATGTCCTGAATTCTATCCCCTTTACTCGGATTGGCAATCAGGCAGTGGAAATCAGAAATGAGAATCGTCTCTTACCCGAGCACCTCTTCGTATGCTCCAGGTTCAAAGCCGATCAGTAGTTTTTTCCCTTTGCGCACGGTTGGCGCACGCAGGTTTCCCGAAGGACCAATCATTACCGCGAGCAATTCTTCACGACTCGGTTTATCTTTGTCGAGACGAAAGCGAACAACTTTCTTTCCTTTTGCTGCGATAACTTCGGATACCTCGTGAGTGAGTTTGAGGGCTGCGTCTGGACCAATACGCTCTTTGCGCGCATCGACGAGGGTTTTTGCCGAGATGCTTTTCTTCGCAAGAAACTCTTGCGTCTTGCCACAGGTCACTCACCCAGGGCGATGATAGTACCAGTCAACCGTTCCCGCCATACGTTCCGCTCCTCCTCAAAAAAAATCATAACTCAAACGACGCCTAAAACCGCAATCCTGCTCAGGGCTTTTTCCGCAAACTATTAGTGATAATCCACTCATAGCCATCCACCAGCGCCATCCAGGCCGAGGCGAGCAAGTCGCGTGACTTACGCATCGTGCTCCATTGGTGACGGCCGTCGCTAAACTTTTGTACTGAGACGACTTCTGCCGCTGTTCCTTCGCCACCACGATGGGTATACGACTCCATGACCCGCACGCCTTCAATAAACGGGAAATGTTCGATTAACACGCGCTGCAAGGCTTTATCAAGCGCGTTGACTCCACCAACGCCTTGGGCAGCACCAAACGCTTCATGGCCGTCGATCTCTACGACGACAACTGCGTCGATGGCACTACGTCCATTCCATTCCTCGTCCACCACGCGCCACCGAATGACGCGAAAGGGCGGGTTGTACATCGGATTGCCTCTCCAACGCTCGACCTCATGTGACGCCTGCGGTGCAGTGGCGGCATCAAAAAACTCTGTGGCTGGGACGTGCCGATCTGTCATGATGACTCCGTTGCAGTAAACTCCATTATTCTGTTTGTAACCATCGGAAGTGGACGAGATTCCTACAGTTAATTCTGTAGTGCCTTACTCTTGCGTCAGGGTATCCCAATGAATCTCCCAAAACTGTGGGAGCGGAGGCGCGAATTCAAAGTGACCACCAAAACACTCAAAGCTGGGCTTATGGGTCAGGCGTTCGCGCAGCAAATGCAAATATTCCTCAAGATCCGCATTCTTCGGTCTGCCAATGTCGACCCGCTGTCGTTGGCCACATTTCTTACAACTGATATCGATATGCATAGCCCTCCGCGCAGTGGTCACGAGTCAACTGGTTTCTATTTGCCTACCACGATCGTGCCATGAATCGCAAGTTCAGCGATGCCCAAAAAGGGTCACGACCTACTACATCTTGTAGGTGAGGCGTGCGGCTTGTCAAATTTGTAGGGGTTTGTTAAGAAAAGCCATGACAGTGACCCCGTACGAACGAACGAACCCAAAGCCCGTCTTCCACAAAGTAGATGGGCTTTTTTGCATCTGCCGGTGAGAGGATAGTGCTATGCTCCCGACCGTAATTCCTGAAGGTCTTACCTTTGATGATGTGTTACTTGTCCCTGCGATGTCGGATTTCATGCCGAAGGATGCCGATGTCTCGACATTGCTCAGCCGCAATATCCCGCTCAACGTGCCGCTCGTCAGTGCCGCGATGGATACTGTGACCGAATCGCGCACGGCGATCGTCATGGCGCAGTCTGGTGGGATCGGGATTGTCCACCGCAATCTCAGTATTTCCGACCAAGCTGCAGAAGTCGAAAAAGTCAAGAAATTTGAAAGTGGGATGATCACTGACCCGGTGACGATCACGCCGGACCTGTCCATCGCCGAAGCGCGGACGATCATGGAGCGCTACCATATTTCGGGACTGCCTGTGACGAAAGACGGCACCCTGGTCGGTATCCTCACAAACCGTGACTTACGCTTCGAGAAACGGCCAGATCGGCGTGTCGCGGAAGTCATGACCAAGGAACGCCTCGTCACTGCCCGTCCAGGGATTAGCCTTGAGGAAGCGAAAGACATTCTGCATCAGAATCGCATTGAAAAGCTGCTCGTCGTTGATGAGCGGATGCGTCTCAAAGGGCTGATTACGGTCAAAGATATCCAAAAGACGATTCAGTTCCCCTATGCGTGTAAAGATAGTCAGGGGCGTCTGCGCGTGGGGGCAGCGATTGGAACGGGTGATGATCGCGAAGCTCGCGTAGAAGCGTTAGTGCGGGCGGGAGTGGATGTTGTCGTAATCGATACTGCGCACGGCCATTCGGCCGGTGTGATTGAGACCATCCAGATGGTGAAGCACACGTTTCGGCAATTAGATGTCGTTGCTGGCAACGTTGCAACCTCCGAAGGGACTGCGGCGTTAGTCGAAGCTGGAGCAGATGGGATCAAAGTTGGCATGGGGCCGGCATCCATTTGTACAACGCGTGTGGTCTCGGGTGTTGGCGTCCCTCAACTCACGGCTATTGCCGATAGCGTGCGGGTAGCGTCACCAGCCGGGGTGCCGGTGGTTGCCGATGGTGGAGTACGTTTCTCGGGTGATATTGTCAAAGCATTGGCCGCAGGCGCACACACAGTGATGATGGGTAGTATGTTTGCTGGCACTGCCGAAAGCCCAGGTGAGACCATCCTGTACCAAGGACGGACCTATAAAGTATATCGTGGGATGGGGTCGCTCGAAGCGATGCGCGAACGTGAAGGAAGCCGCAACCGCTATTTTCAAGATGACGAAGAAAGTGCAGGAAAGCTGGTTCCTGAAGGAATTGAAGGGCGAGTACCGTACAAAGGGAGCCTCTCCGCGATCGTCGATCAAATGGTCGGTGGCATCAAAGCCGGCATGGGGTACACTGGCTGCCCGACCCTGATTGATCTACGCACCAAGGCGAAATTTATGCGCGTGACCTCGGCTGGATTGCGCGAGAACCATGTGCACGATGTCATTATCACCAAGGAAGCACCGAACTATCGATTAGAGTAGAAAAAATAGCTGTCAGCGCTCAGCCTTCAGCAGTCAGCCAAAAGTGGCCGATTGCAAAATCTCCTCAGAAGCTGAAAGCTGATCGCTGAAAGCTGAATGCTAGTGTAGTCATGATTCTTATCCTCGACTTTGGCAGCCAATACACCCAACTCATCGCTCGCCGGGTGCGTGAGGCGAACGTCTATTGCGAGATTCACCCCTACAACCTGTCGCTTGAACGTATCAAAAAGTTACAACCGGAGGGCATTATCCTTTCTGGCGGGCCAGCGAGCGTCTATGCCAAAGATGCACCGATGATGGACGCACGCGTCCTCGATGTGTCCGTGCCGTTCCTGGGCATCTGCTATGGCATGGGGGTGTTGTATCAGTTGACCGGTGGCTCGGTTGCGCAAGCAGACCGACGGGAGTTTGGCTCTGCGCAAGTTGTTATTGACGATACCGCAGACTTGTTTGCCGGATTCTCAGCGACCGCTGAAACTCGCGTGTGGATGAGCCACGGCGACAAGATGGAATCTCTGCCGCCAGGGTGGAAAATCTTGGCGCATTCCGCCAACTCGCCGATTGCCGCCTCGCGGGACCAGACGGGCCGCTTCTTCAGCTTGCAGTTTCATCCTGAAGTTGTCCATACTGAGCGTGGTCGCGAGATCCTCAAGAACTTCTTGTTTCGTATTTGCCAGTGCACGCCCGATTGGACGATGGCAGGATTCATCGAGCGTGAGACCGAGAAGATTCGTAAACGAGTGGGAGATCAACAGGTCGTATGTGGGCTGAGTGGTGGGGTGGATTCCGCCGTTGTCGCCTTGTTGATTCACAGAGCGATCGGCAATCAGCTCACGTGTGTCTTTGTCGATAACGGCCTGCTGCGCAAAGATGAAGCAGAACAAGTTGTTTCTGTCTTTTCGAAGCTTGGACTCAATCTGCGTCATGTAGATGCGACGCAGCGGTTTCTCAGCAAGCTGGCTGGTATCGAAGACCCGGAGCAGAAACGGCGCATCATCGGCCATACCTTCATTGAGGTGTTTGATGAGGCGGCTCATAGTCTTAAAAATGTTCGCTTTCTTGCACAGGGTACGCTCTATCCAGATGTGATCGAGTCGGTGTCGTTCAAAGGACCATCGGCGACGATTAAGAGCCATCACAACGTGGGTGGGCTGCCTGAACGGATGCGTTTGGAATTGATCGAGCCGTTACGCGAATTGTTCAAAGACGAAGGACGCGTGCTGGGGCGCTTGCTGGGGCTACCAGAGGAAATCATTGGCCGCCAGCCGTTTCCGGGACCAGGCCTCGCCATTCGTATTCTCGGGCCAGTCGAACCTGAGCATCTGACGATCTTGCGTGCGGCGGATGCTATTGTCGAAGCGGAAATTCGTGCGGCAGGGCTGTACGATAAAGTGTGGCAAGCGTTTGCCGTACTCCTACCTGTCAAAACCGTTGGCGTGATGGGCGACGAGCGAACCTACGAAAATGTGATTGCGTTACGAGCCGTCGAAAGTGTGGATGGTATGACTGCCGACTGGGCGCGTTTGCCGTATGATGTCCTTGGCAAGATCTCCAGCCGCATTGTGAATGAAGTCCGTGGAGTGAATCGGGTGGTGTACGACATCTCGTCGAAGCCACCGGCAACTATAGAGTGGGAGTAACTAGCGATTGACGAACAGAACCGGAGAACCGGAGAATGGGAGAACCGGAGAAAAGAAGAGAAAGCCCTCTCTCTAAATCTCCGATTCACCGTTTCCCCGTTTCTCGGATTCGGCGGGGTTGAGTGAGGTAGGTACAATGAGTTTCGTTCATCTACATCTGCACACGCAGTTTAGTCTGTTAGATGGCGCCAATAAGATTAAGAACCTGATGCCCCAGGTGGAGAAACATGGCATGCCTGCGGTGGCGATGACCGATCATGGCAACATGTTTGGGGCGATCGAGTTCTATCGGACCGCAGCGCAGCATGGTGTGAAACCTATTGTTGGCTGTGAGGTGTATGTTGCACCTAAAAGCCGACTCGATCACAGTGGTGGCTCTGGTGCAGATGAACATGAACACGGCGGTAATTTTCATCTTATCTTGTTAGCGATGAACCTTGATGGCTATCGTAACTTATGCCGTCTGGTTTCTGCCGGTTTTACTGACGGCTTCTATCGCAAGCCACGTATCGATAAGGAACTGATGCGTGAGCATAACACAGGGATCATTGCGCTATCAGGTTGTTTGAGCGGCGAAGTCGCACGGGCCATGTTAGTAGGCAAAGAACACCTCGCTCGCCAAGCTGCGGAAGAGTATGCCGCGATTTTCGATGATCGCTTCTATATTGAGATTCAAGCCAACCACCTTCCCGAGCAGGAGAAGATCAATCCTGCCCTGATTGAACTCTCGCGTCAGTTAGCGCTCCCCTTGGTTGCAACGAATGATTGTCATTATCTCAAAGCTGAAGATGCCGAGGCGCATGAAGTTTTGCTGTGTGTGCAGAGTGGCAAAGTCTGGTCCGATGAGAAACGCTGGCGCTTTGGGACGAACCAACTCTATGTGAAGTCGCCGGAAGAGATGCTGGCCGAGTTTTCTCACTGCCCAGAGGCGATTGCCAATACGGTCGAGGTAGCCAGTCGCTGCAACTTGGAACTCTCCTTTGGGAACTTCCTGTTTCCTGTCTACGATGTTCCGAAGAAAGAGACGCTTGAAGAAGCATTGAAGAAGAAAGCTCGGGCTGGACTTGAGGAACGGTTCGAGCAGATTCGTGCCTATACGCCTGAGTGGAATGCTGAAAAAGAGCAAGAGTACTACGATCGTTTGGAGTTTGAACTGCAAGTCATCGAGAAGATGGGGTTCTCTGGGTACTTCCTCATCGTCTCTGACTTCATTGGTTATGCCAAGTCGCAAGGCATTCCTGTTGGTCCAGGTCGTGGCTCGGCTGCTGGTTGTCTTGTTGCCTACTCCACGAAAATTACTGATGTCGATCCGATTCGTTACCAACTGCTCTTTGAGCGGTTCTTGAATCCTGGCCGTAAGAGCATGCCTGATATCGACGTCGATTTTTGTTTCGAACGTCGCGATGAAGTCATTCGTTATATCAAGGAGAAATACGGGTCCGACAAAGTTGCCCAGATCATCACCTTTGGAACGCTCAAAGGCAAACAAGCGATAAAAGATGTCGGTCGCGTGCTGGAATTTTCCTATGGTGACACCGATCGTATCGCGAAACTCTATCCAGCGCCGAAGCAGGGCAAAGACTTTCCTCTAGAAGCGGCGATGGAGATGGAGCCGCGGCTGCGCGAGCTGCGCGATAAGGGGGACAAAGAAAAGAAGCTGTTCGATTATGCGCTGAAGCTCGAAGGCCTGCTGCGTCATGCTTCAAAGCATGCTGCTGGCATTGTGATCTCACCGGCGCCATTGGTTGAGCACATTCCGCTGTTCGTTGATAAAGAAGGCAACGTGCTCACGCAGTATTCCGGTCCTGATGTCGATACCATTGGGTTAATCAAATTTGACTTCCTCGGATTGAAAACCCTGACGTTACTTGATGACACAGTAAAGCGCATCAAGAAGAGTCGTGGGGTCGATGTCGATTTGAGTACGCTACGCATCGATGACAAAAAGACCTATCAAGATCTCACTCGCGGTGAAACTGTGGGTGTCTTCCAGATGGAAGGCAGCGGGATTCGTAAACTCATCACTCAGCTTAAGCCGAGCAGCTTTGAGGATATCATCGCCGTGATCGCCTTGTTTCGTCCCGGACCGCTGGATAGCGGTGCGGCGGAACAGTTCATCAAACGCAAGCACGGCAAAGAGCAGATTTCTTATTCGCACAAGTTGCTCGAACCAGTGCTGAAAGAGACCTACGGCGTGACCATCTATCAGGAGCAGGTCATGCAGATTGCCCAGGTCTTGGCAGGATACAGTCTTGAAGATGCCGATAACCTGCGGCGCGCGATGGGTAAAAAGAAAAAGGAAGTGATGCAGGAAGAGCGTGCGCGATTCCTCAAGGGCACGACCAATCAGAAGATCCCCGAGAAACTCGCGGGTGAAATCTTCGATCAGATGGAGACGTTTGCGGCATATGGCTTTAACAAATCACACGCAGCTGCCTATGCGTTGATTTCCTATCAGACTGCGTATCTCAAGTCGCATTACCCACAGGAGTTCATGGCCGCGCTCATGAGCCTTGAGATGGGCGATACCAACAAGACCTATAAGAATATCGCTGAGTGCCGCTTGCAAGATATTCCGGTGTTACCGCCAGACGTCCATGAGAGCGATGAAGGCTTCACTGTCAGTGGCGAAACGATTCGTTTCGGTCTTGGGGCGGTTAAAGGAATTGGCTCAAAGGCTATCGAAGCGATGCAAGTTGCCCGCCAGGACGGTCCGTTCACTGATCTGCACGAATTTTGTTCACGCGTGCGAGGTTCGCAGGTCAACAAACGCGTGCTGGAAAGTCTCGTTAAGTGTGGAGCGCTTGATTCGTTCAAAGTCTCGCGCGCGCAGCTTTTCGCCGAGATCGAACCGGCGATGAAAAAGGCGGACCAAGAAGCGAAGGGTGAGAGTAACGCCAATCAGCTTGGGCTCTTTGCCAGCCTGCCGACAAAGAATGGCAATGGCCGTGCAGAACTGCCGAAGATCGAAGAGTGGAGCGATACTGACAAACTGAAAAACGAGCGAGAGACGCTCGGATTTTTCATTACCGGCCATCCGCTCGACAAGTATGTGGGGCGCCTCCATGGCGTAGTGTCATTAACGACCGAGTCTCTTGGTACGCGGCAGCATCAAGAGAAGGTCAAGCTCGCTGGCGTGGTGCATTCATTGAAGCTCAAGAACAATAAGAAGGGGGACCGCTACGCGACCTTCACTTTAGAAGATAAAGAAGGGGTGGTTGAAGTCATCGTTTGGCCTGAAGCGTATCGTCAACATGAAGCGACGATTCATGCCGATCAGCCTGTGTGTTTGAGTGGCACGCTGGATGTTGATGAAGACCGGTGTCAGGTGATCGCGAATGAAGTGGTACCGCTCGAATCGGTCGCGACGAACGAAGTGAAGCAAGTACATATCCAGGTGCCCGCCGATGTGGCGACCAGAGAAGATATGGTCGCGTTAAAGGATGTGTTGCAGCAACATTTGGGGAACTGCCAGACGTATCTTCATTTGTTGCGGCCGGACTACACCGAGACCATCATCGCCTTACCGCAGGACCTGAGCGTCGCGCCGACCCGTGCGATGCTGGTGGCGGTAGAGCGCTTATTTGGCAGCGGAGTGGCGTCGTTTCGCTAAAGATACCTATGGGACGACAACGCGACCTTACCGACAGCATTGATCCCAAGGCGGGTTATTACTACACCTCTCAGCCTGGACCGGAGCGAGTCGTCTTAGTTGGGGTGGAACGCTCGCGGTCCGATACCCGCACTGCTAACGGCGTCCAGTTTTTGGCCGAGGATTCACTTGAGGAGTTGGCACGCCTGAGTGATACGGCTGGGTTGACAGTGATGGGCACGATCAGCCAACCGTTACGTGACGGTATTCATCCCGCTACTTTCATTGGCTCGGGTAAAGTGTATGAGGTGAAAGAGCTGGTGATCGATACCAAAGCCAACGCTGTCATTTTTGATGATGATCTTTCTCCAGCGCAACAGCGGAATCTGGAAAAAGCACTGGGAGTGAAAGTCATCGACCGTAGCCAGTTGATTCTCGATATCTTTGCGCAGCGAGCGCAGAGTTTAGCCGGTAAGCTGCAAGTTGAACTCGCCCAGCTTGAATACTTACAGCCGCGACTGACACGCCAATGGTCCCATCTTTCGCGTTTAGGTGGCGGTGGCGTTGGCACGCGTGGCCCTGGTGAGACACAATTGGAAGTTGACCGTCGTCGTATTCGTGAGCGCATATCAACCTTAAAACGCCGCCTCCATGATGTTGAACGGACTCGCTCCCTACAGCGTCAAGAACGTGAGCGCGTGCCGTTTCCGACTGTCGCTTTGGTTGGGTATACCAACGCTGGGAAGTCCACGTTAATGAATACCTTAACCCGCGCTGGCGTGCTGGTTGAAGACAAACTGTTTGCGACGCTCGACCCCACCAGTCGCCGGGTGGACCTGCCTGGCGGACAACCCATACTCGTGACTGATACGGTGGGTTTCATTAACAAACTTCCACATCAACTCGTCGATGCGTTCAAGAGTACGCTGGAAGAGGTACGAACTGCGGATGTGCTACTTCACGTCATTGACGCGACCCATCCTCGTTGGGAAGACCAACAGCACGTGGTTGAACAGGTGTTGGTGGAATTGGCAGCTGGAGAGAAACCAACGCTGACGGTATTGAATAAGCTCGACCGTCTTCCTGCGGACGAAGACGCTGAAAACTCTCCTCGGCTCTTGTTGCATCAGGCTGCGAATTCGCACGGTGAGGGGCAGGTCTTTGGCATCTCGGCGCGAACCGGGGAAGGGGTACCGCAGCTCTTGTTAGCACTCGACCATTATTTCGAGCAAAGCCGCGAAATGATTCACTGCGAACTGCCGTTGAGCGCGGGACAATTGCTGGCGTGGTTGCGTCGCTCTGGCAAAGTGGTAGAAGAGGCGTACTCTGAGACAGCAGTCTCAGTAACCGCACTGGTTTCCAAAAAGGTTGCCGGGCAGTTACGAAAGCGGCTGGCAGAGACACCATCAGAGGCGGTATAGATTATAGTGGCGCAGAAAGAGCTGTTTTGATTCCTTCAGAAATCCTGAATTTGCCGAACTGCCTAACCCTACTACGCATTGGGGCCATTCCGCTTTTTCTCATTCTTCTGACTGATGGGCGTTATTCGGAAGCGCTGGTGGTTTTTGCGTTAGCTGGTATCACGGATTCGCTTGATGGTGCGATTGCCCGCCTGACGGATTCTCGTACCACCTTGGGTTCGTACATCGACCCTTTAGCTGACAAACTCCTCCTGGTCAGCTCCTTTCTGATTTTGACCTTCTTGGGATTCATTCCCCACTGGTTAGCGATCCTGGTCATTAGTCGTGATGTCATTATCCTGCTCGGATTTGGTGTCTTATTCATGATCACTGGCCGGTCGATCGTGATCAGGCCGACGTTTATTGGTAAGGCGTGTACCTTTTTCCAATTGCTGACGGTGACGCAGACACTCGTAGCGTTGCATAATCCCGAATGGAGATTCTCGTTGTTGTGGTACGGCACATTAGCGCTCGCTGGTGGGGCGACGGCGGTATCAGGACTACAGTATTTGGCGCGGGCGTTTCAGTGGCTCCATGCGCAGGAAGAAGAGCCGCCGTTGCAGATCGCACCGGAAACTCGAGGGGGAAGTCCTGAGCTGCAACAGCGATACACAGTGCAGGAACGAAAGACCGAGGCAACCAGGAGTTGAGAGAGGCGAGCAGGTGCTCCACACTATTTGCGTAAAGGCGACACGTAGTTTAACTAGTGGAGAGGGATCTTGTGCGTTGCCGTAGGAGCAACCTGAGAGCCGAGAGGGGTGGATTGTGATCCGGGTGTTTCCGCGTGTCGAAGATACGAAGGTGATGGGCCTGTTCCGCAAAGGAGTGGAAGGGCAATGGTCTGCCGCTCAGCTTGAGTGGGAGCGCCCGGTGTTATTGGACGCGTGTGAACAACGCGCTCTAGCGCATGTCTTAACCCCGATTTACCTGGGGGAACAGACCGCAATGCTTGGGGCAAGTTCTGTCATTCCCCAGTTTTTTGCTGCCCATCAAACCGAAGCGCAATTGTATCTTGCCACCTTTCTGCTCGATGAAGCACGTCACTTCGAAATCTTGACCCAGTTTTATCACAAGATCGATCAGCGTCCCCTTGAGGTCCGGGACCTCAAGGAAATTTTCCGCTATCAGGCACGCCTGTTCAAATCGCGCGACAAGGTAGAATGGCTGTGGGGAATTTTGTTAAGCGATGTCTTCTCACGTCATTTCTATAGTATTCTTGCCAAGCTCTACCCAGGCTCGTTGTTTTCCCATATTGCCAGTCGCATTCTGCTTGATGAAGCACGCCACTTGGCTTTTGCGGAGTTATCACTCAGAACGATCCTGGCTGAGGAGCCAGAACGAGCACCGAGCTTTCTCACTATGCGTGACGAACTGCTGGCGCTGATGAAAGCGATGCAACGGGCGCTGAAAGAACAAGCCAATACCATCGGTCTTGATAGTGCACTGCTGATTTCTATTGTGAGTGATGACATTGAGAAGAAGGCGCGTCGCTTGCGCCTGATCGAAGCAGAGCCAAGTATCGATGAGTAGAAATATTGCCGCCGAAATTGCGAAAACTCATTCCTTACCCGTTTCTTTCCTCTGAGAACGATGACCTGTACAACCAACCATGAAACCCTCGCGTTCCACCTCTCGCCAATTACCGCATTGGCCTCGGGCCAATCGCCCCGAACAGCTCACTGAACGACAAGATCACTTGCGTGCTCTGCCACACTGGCATGCGGCTCATCATCATGTGCTGTCCTGGCCTGTTACGGCTGAGGTCTTGGCGAATTTCCAAGAATGCCTTGCTGGACACATGGTCCTTCCGGTTGGTGTCGTCGGACCTATCACGCTTAATCTCGGACAGTATTCGCTGACTGGAGACGGGATGGTGCAGGAGGATGCACGACAAGATGATCGTGTCTTTGTTCCACTAGTGCACACCGAAGGTGGACTGTCGGCGTCGATCCAGCGCGGGATTAGTGCTGTTGCCCTCGCTGGTGGAGTAAAGACTTACGTGCTGGCCGACCGCATGACGCGTGATTCGTGTTTTGTCTTCCGTTCCACCGAAGAAGCCCTGAGTCTTGCGCGGTGGATCGAGACACAGACGGTGGCGATGGCGAAATGGCTAACCATATCTGCTCGGGAAAAACGCCATACACCACAAGAATCCAGAACAACGGGAGAGACTGAAAAGAAAGCGTTGGCTCCAACTGCAGTGATGAGTACTCATGCGGTGTTACGTGAAGTGCAAACGCATGTGATCGGCCCGATGTGCCACGTCCTGTATCGCTTCACCACAGGTGATGCGTGTGGGCCAAATATGATGACTCGTAACGCCTATGCGTTGAATCAACAGTTCGTGCTTGAGCGATTTTCCCGTGAAACAGGTATCACCCCGCTCCACGTGTTCTTGGAAACAAACATGGGAGGAGACAAAAAACCGAGTCACGCGTTTTTTCAGTTTCCTGGCCATGGGAAGGTGGTCGTCGCAGAAGCAACCCTCCCAGGTGCTGTCCTGCGCCGCGTGTTACGGGTGAGTGCGGACAGCGTTGTGGCCTTGGAGCATGCAGGGTTGCATGGGGCCCATGCGAGTGGAATGCAATCGTTTGCGTTTACTCCGGCCTCGGCTGTGGCTGCAATCTTTGCTGCCACAGGGCAGGACCTCGGCATGGTAGGGACGAGTAGCATGACCCAGGCCACTGCGACGCGTGTCGATGATGGGATTCACCTCACTATTCGTTTCTCTGGCCTTGAAGTTGGTACACTCGGTGGCGGAACCAGCTTACCCCATGCACAAGCCTACCTCCAACTCATGGATTGCCTTGGCACGGGAAAAGTGTACCGCTTCGCACAGATCATTGCCGCGACAGCGTTATGCTTGGAGTTGTCGGCAGCCGCGAGTATGGCAACGACGGGAAGTGAGAATTTTCTCCAAGCGCATTTCGAGCGCGGTGGCGTTCGGTAAGATAATGCAAAATGAAAAAGTAAAAATGAAAAATTGCAAACGAGGATTTATTTCCGTGTATTCTTCATTTTGAACGTCGCATTTTGAATTTTGTATTTTTATGAGATTGATCGTCAATCCAACCTCCGGTCGTGGGCGTGGCGCAAAAGTCGCTGAACAGGTGAGCCGCATACTGAACGCCCGGGGGGTTGTCCATGAACTCTGTGCGAGCGCCACTCCAGACGAGCCCACCAAACTCGCGCAAGCCGCGGTCAAGGACGGGTGTCCGTGTGTGGTGGCGATTGGTGGCGATGGACTTGTACATCAGGTTGCCAATGTTCTAGTTGGAACCGAGACGACGCTCGGCATCATTCCTGCGGGCATAGGCAACGATTTTGTCCGAGGCTTACGATTGCCTCTGGAGATAGACAAGGCAGTTGAGGTGATCGTTGATGGTGTCGATCAACGCGTCGACGTCGGCCAGGCGAACGACCGCTATTTCTTATCGGTGGCAGTGATTGGGCTTGCGGCTGAGATCAATCGCCGAGCCAATCAGTTCAAACGGCTTCGTGTCAGTGCACTCTATACTGCCTTGACTGTGATCTCCGTGTTTCTCGATCGTCCTGTGCGATTCACGATTCAGTATGATGGCCAAATACGACAGTGCTTCAGTTGGCTGGTTGCGATTGGCAATACCTGGAGTAGTGCACGGGGGATGGCGTTAGTTCCGGCTGCCCGAGCCGACGATGGGATACTAGACGCCTGCATCGTCAATGGTATGGGAAAAATTGAATTGCTGTACACCTTCCCGCGCGTCTTTGCAGGTCGGCATATTTATTCGACCGGGATCGACTCGATTCGTGGACGCGAGCTTACGGTCAGCGCCGCATCTCCTTGTTCGGTATTCGCTGATGGTGAGTATGTTGGTCCGCTACCCATGACATTGCGAGCGGTACCGCGGGCGCTGCAAGTGCGAATGCCGAAGGTTCGCCAGCGGTAGGAAAAGCCTTGGGGATGTGGTACAGCAGGGCCAAACGTACTCTACTGATCGGAAGCAGAGGGGAGTGTCATCATGAACTTGGCGGGAAAGACTGCCGTCGTAACTGGTGGAGCCTCAGGAATCGGGCGCGGAATCGCGCTACGACTTGCTCGTGAAGGTGCAAATGTCGCTATTTTCGACATTAACCTTACCGGTGCGGGAAACGTTGCTGATGAAATCCGCATGCAAGGCCGTAAAGCACTGGCCTGTCACGTTGACGTAACGAACCGTGCGCAGATTGATGCTGCAGTCCAACTCACACGCAAAGAGCTTGGACCGATTCAGATCTTAGTGAATGATGCAGGGATCGGAACGTTCGTGCCGTTAGCGGAGATGACTGAAGCGCAGTGGGATCAGATGATTGCCATTCATCTGAAAGGGACGTTCAGTTGCACGAAGGCCTGTGTGCAAGACATGATCGATGCGAAGTGGGGAAGGGTAGTCAACATTTCCTCGGTTGCCGGTTTAGGCGGCGCCGCAGGTTTAACTCATTATTCTGCGGCCAAAGCGGCCATCATCGGCTTTACCAGAGCACTGGCGCAAGAACTTGGACCGATGGGGGTTACCGTCAACGCTATTGCGCCTGGTTTGATCGACACCCCGATCTTGTTCAAGGACGGACGTATCACTGGTCGCATGCAGAAATTTATCGATATGACGGCTCAACGCTCTCCGGTACGTCGGGTTGGTGCTCCTGCCGATATCGCGGCAGCGTGTGCGTACCTGGCTTCACCAGATGCGAGTTTTCTGACTGGACAAGTTGTGAGCCCAAATGGGGGCATGTACACGTAAAACGGAAAGCGGAATCCGTAATTCGTAAAGGGAAGGGCTGGGTGGTTACGTCTTACGCATTACGCACTACGGATCACGGGCTTCACTCCAAGGAAAAGGAATCATATCGAAATGTCCTCTCCATTTACCCCCGAAATGTTCGACCGCATGGATGACAGTGACGATGCTTTGTTCTATGCCTCTCCGCGGAAGGTGGTCCATATCGATGATGGTGCCATTGCTGCTGCCGGTCAGGCGATTGCCGAGATATTACCGCCCAATGGTGTGTTACTCGACTTGATGAGCAGTTGGCGTTCACACTTCCCTCAAGGGTTCGCTAAGCAGAAACTCGTCGGCCTTGGTCTCAATGCGGAGGAAATGGCAGATAATCCCGATCTGGATGAGCATTTTGTCCACGATCTCAACGTGAATCCACGTCTGCCATTTGTTGATGAAACCTTTGGTGGTGCGGTGGTCACGGTCTCGATCCAGTACATGACTCGCCCGCTGGAAACGTTTGCTGAGATAGCTCGTATCTTGAAGCCGTCCGCACCGTTTCTTGTTCTGTATTCAAACCGTATGTTTCCAACGAAAGCCGTACGCGTGTGGCAATCGTTACGTGATGGCGCACGCGCGAGTCTCATCCGCGCCTATTTTGATCATGCCGGTGGGTTTGAAACCCCGGAGTTTCGCGACTTTAGTCTCACGCCGGGAATTTCTGATCCGCTCTTTGCCGTATGGGCACGGAAGACAGCTACGAGGTGAGCAAGATCTTGCATGGCAACCCGTACGATGTTGCCTCGACTCGATGAGGAGCGGGCTCTGTGGCAACAGGGGCTCTCTGCTATTGCAGGCGTTGATGAAGTGGGAATGGGGCCACTGGCAGGACCAGTCGTTGCGGCGGCAGTTATCTTTCCTCCAGACCTTACCTCAGGCGTTGATTTGCCAACACACTTTCCCGCTGATGTCCGCGACTCGAAAACGTTAACCCTGAAATCCCGCGCACGGCTGGATCAGGAGATCCGTGCGGTCGCTGTCGGGATCGGTATTGGCGTCATCGAAGTTGACGAGATCGACCAGATTAACATCTACCAGGCTGGCCTGAAGGCGATGCGGTCAGCGTTGGCTCAACTTCCTGTCATGCCCGACCACGTCCTCATTGATGGCCGTGCGTTGAAAGACCTCACGGTGCCGCAAAAAACCTTCATCAAAGGGGATCGCGACATCTACTCCATCGCTGCTGCGTCGATCATTGCGAAAGTCCATCGCGATCGGCTGATGATGTCACTCGATGTGCAGTACCCTGGGTATGGATTCGCACGACACATGGGGTATGGGACACCGGCCCATCGTGACGCCATTCGTCGCCTGGGCCCATGTCCGGTCCATCGACGCTCGTTTCGGCTGTTGTAAGGGGCGGGGTTTCAAGTCATACCGTAACCTCGATATACTGGGCACTGGAGGTATGTGGGTATGGCCATTGAGATCGTTATGCCGAAGCTGAGCGATACGATGGAAGAGGGGAAAATCCTCAAGTGGCTCAAAAATGTCGGGGACAAGATCGAGATGGGCGATATCATCGCCGAAGTCGAGACCGACAAAGCCGACATGGAGATGGAAGCGTTGGATGCCGGTATCTTGGCGGAAATTCGCGTCCGCGAAGGAGAGTCTATCGCGGTCGGTGGTGTCATCGCTATCCTCAGTGAAGATGGAGTTGGTGTAACCGTCGGCGCATCACCGTCGAAAAGTGAAGGAGTAAAGCTTGCTGTGTCTGTTCCGCCTTCTGTAGTTGAGGTGGAGGAAAAGGAAAAGCCTATTGCAGAGGCGCCCATGCCGCTACCGCAAGCCTCAGGGGTGCAAGCGTTGCCCATACCAGAGCGGAAAGTACGCGAACTCCGCGAGCCTCGTCCGCGACGTGAATCACACGAAGCGACTGGAGATGGTGAACGCGTCCTTGCTTCGCCGTTAGTCAAGCGGATGGCAGAAGAGCATCACATCGACCTGGGGCAAGTTTCTGGTAGCGGCCCCAACGGTCGTATCATCAAGCAAGATATTGAAGCATATCTCGCCAAGGCCCCTGCCCAACCGTCCTCTACGCGAGCCTCGGTAGGAGAACCGACACCAGCACCGGTTGTGACTCCGATGGTTACGTCAGGCGGGACGAAACAGACATTTTCGCGAATGCGAGCGACTATCGCTAAGCGCATGGCTGATAGCATGCGTGAAGTCCCCCATTTCTACGTGACGTGCGAAGTCGATATGTCTGAAGCCGTGCGCTTACGTACGGCGCTCAAAGCCAGCGATCGCGTCCAATCTGACGTCACGTACACACACTTCCTCATCAAAGCCGTGGCTATTGCACTCGAACGTCATCCACGCCTCAATGCGGCATTTGCCGAGGATGGACGCGAGCTGAAAGCAGAGATTAACATCGGCATCGCTGTATCGCTTGAAGACGGTTTGATCGTGCCAGTGTTGCATCACTGTAATAAACTGTCATTACTCGACATCGCCTCCCAAGGGAACGCGTTGGTGGAGCGGGCGCGGTCAGGAAAACCGGCGGGAGATGATCTTTCTGGTGGCACGTTTACGATCTCGAATATGGGCATGCTACCGATCGAGCATTTCACGGCGATTATCAACCAACCGCAAGGCGCGATTCTCGCAGTCGGCGCCATTAAAGAGCGTCCTGTTGTTCGTAATGGACAGGTGGTGATTGCCCATACGATGATGGTGACACTGTCGAGCGACCATCGCATCTTGGATGGTGTGACCAGCGGGCAATTCTTGACTGAGGTGAAAAAACTCCTAGAAAACCCGGTCGGCCTGATGGTATAGAGGGGTGTGACAGAGCTGGACGAACACAAAGTAAGGACATGACATGAATGGGAAAATGATACGTGGTGATAAGGCCTACCAATACGATCTGGTGGTGATCGGTGCTGGGCCGGGTGGTTATGTGGCAGCGATTCGTGCTGCGCAGTTGGGCATGACGACCGTTGTGGTCGAGAAAGATCGTGCTGGTGGTGTCTGCCTCAACTGGGGCTGTATTCCCTCGAAGGCGATCTTAACCTCGGCGGAACTGTATGAAGACTTAAAGGAAGGTGAACGCTACGGCATTAGAGCCCAAGGAATCTCGATCGATTTTCCGCATGTGATTCGACGGTCGCGTGAAGTCGCTGACCGGTTGGCAAAAGGCGTAGAGTTCTTGCTCCGTAAGAACAAAGTGCAACTGGTTGCTGGTACGGGCCGCTTAGACAGCCCTCATCGAGTGATTGTGGATGTCCCAGGAAAAACGCCTCTACAACTAGACACCGCGCATGTGCTTATTGCCACCGGTTCTAAGGAACGAACCCTACCAGGGTTGGAAGTCGACGGGAAACAGATTCTGACGAGCTATGAGGCGTTAGTCGATACGGAAATGCCTAGAGATATTCTCATTGTCGGTGGTGGTGCGATCGGCTGTGAGTTTGCCTATGTGTACAGTGCCTTCGGCAGCCGTGTGACGATTGTCGAAATGGAAAAGCAACTGCTGCCAGGCGTCGATACTGAAGTTGCACAGGAACTGGAGAAGGCCTTCAAGAAAAAGGGGATCGAAGTTCTTACCGAAACCAAGTATCACGGAATCGAGAAATTTCCTGGCCGCGTGGAGGTTGCCCTTGAATATAATGGCGACATAAAAACGCGCACTGCAAACAAAGTGTTAGTCGCGGTTGGGCGCGTGCCGCTCAGTGCGGACTTAGGATTAGAAGTCGTAGGGATCGCGTTGAATCGCGGCTTCATTAAAGTGAATGAGCACATGCAGACCTCCTGTGAGACAGTCTACGCCATTGGGGATGTGAACGGGCCGCCGTTATTGGCTCACGCCGCGTCGGAAGAAGGTATCGCTGCGGTTGAGCACATGGCCGGCAAGCGTGAGAAAGGTATCGACCATCTCAAGATACCGGCGTGTGTTTATTGTCAGCCAGAGGTCGCCATGGTTGGGTTGACCGAAGAGCAAGCCAAAGCGAAAGGCTATACGGTGGCGATCGGAAAATTCCCCTTCATGGCGTCGGGCAAAGCCATTGCCAAAGGCCATGACGAAGGGTTTGTCAAACTTGTGGTTGATAAAGAGTATGGCGAGATTTTGGGCTGCCATATCATTGGCCACGGAGCAACGGATCTCATCGCCGAAATCGGTCTGGCGCGCACGCTCGAAGCAACGACTGCTGAGTTGACCGGCACGGTCCATGCCCATCCCACGTTGTCAGAAGCGATCATGGAAGCGGCGTTGAGTGCGGAGGGAAGAGGGATAAACTTTTAGGAGAAATGAAAAATTAAAAATTAAGAATGAAAAATTGCGAGAAAATGTTTCTGTTTCGCCCTTCACTTTGCATTTTGCATTTTTAATTTTTCATTCATAATGCTTCTCCATTGTATCGACCTTAGCCTTATCGAATATCAACAAGCGCTCCAGCTGCAAGAAGAGCTGTTAATGCAGCGTTATCGTGGTGAGTGCGAAGATACGCTTCTTCTGCTTGAACATCCTTCTGTGTTTACCCTGGGTCGTGGCGGTAATGCCAATAATCTGCTTACCCCACATGACCTTCCGGTGCATCGCGTTGGTCGGGGCGGTGATGTGACGTATCATGGTCCAGGCCAGCTAGTTGGCTATCCTATTGTTCACCTCGGCGCGCATGGGCGTGACGTGCATGCCTATCTGCGCGGGTTAGAGGCGGTCCTGATTCAGGTCTTGTCGCAGTACGATATCGTTGCGCATCGCGCGCAGGGGTTGACCGGAGTTTGGGTAGGAAATGAAAAGATCGCCTCGATTGGGGTCGGGGTGCGGCATTGGGTGACCTACCACGGCTTTGCTCTGAATGTCGAGCCCGAGTTGTCGTATTTCTCTGATATTATTCCCTGCGGTCTCGTTGACGTACAGATGACCTCAATGGCGAGCCTGCTTGCACGGCCAGTAGCGGTTGATACTGTGAAACCAGTCATTGTTGAAGCTTTTGCCCGCTATTTCGGGTACAAGGACATCGTATGGCAGAATTTATAGAACCTTCTGAACGCCCAACGCCGAACGCCGAACTCGAAGGCTCGCCGAAGCCGATCGTACGTCGTCATCCTGATTGGATCAAAGTGCGAATGCCGAGCGGCCCGGTCTATAACAAGACGAAAGCTATCGTCTCGACGTTTAAGCTCAACACCGTCTGCCAGGAAGCGCAGTGTCCCAATATCGGTGAGTGTTGGGGGCACGGCACGGCGACATTTATGCTGATGGGTGACGTCTGTACGCGCAACTGTCGATTCTGTGCGGTTTCGCACGGTCGTATGGTGACCCTCGATCCCGAAGAGCCGCATCGTGTTGCTGAGGCCGCATTGAAGATGGGCTTGTCACACGTTGTTGTGACATCGGTCAATCGTGATGATCTGCCTGATGGTGGAGCTGAACATTTTGCTGCGACCGCGCGCGCGCTTAAACTGTTGAACCCACACTGCACGATTGAAGTGTTGACGCCAGACTTCCAAGGAAACGAGGCCTCGGTTGCCACGGTCGCGTTGTCACCGATTGAGATTTATAACCACAATACCGAAACGGTCCCGCGCCTGTATAAACGGGTGCGTCCCGGTGCCAAGTATGAACGCTCGCTCCGTGTCCTTCAGAAAGCCAAAGAGGCCCGTCCTGATCTCAAGACCAAGACCGGCCTGATGCTTGGGCTCGGTGAAGAGTATGGAGAATTGCTGCAAGTCTTTGGTGATCTGCGCGCGGTTGATTGCGATATCCTGACGCTCGGCCAATACTTGCGGCCTTCACAGGATCAATTGCCAGTTGAACGCTATGTCCATCCTGACGAATTTGCTGCGTTGCGAACGGAAGCCTTAGCGTTAGGATTTCGTCACGTTGAATCTGGCCCACTGGTACGCAGTTCGTATCATGCGTGGAAGCATGTCGAATAAAGTGAGGAAGGAATACAGAAGCGATGAGTCTCAAGATTCGTTTACTCATTGGTCTCGTCTTTGCCATCATGTCGCTCATTTCGTACTATGGCTCGTCAAGTATCAATCCTGTGACCGGAGAAAAGCAGCGCATTAGTTTGTCCGTGGAAGAAGAGACTGCACTGGGGATGCATTCGGCTCCGCAGATGGCTGCGCAGTTCGGTGGGCTGTCGAAGAACCAGCAGTCGGTGGCGTTAGTAAAGAAGATCGGTCAGCAGATCGTTGAGCGCTCACCGGCTGGTAAATCTCCCTATAAATTTGAATTTCATCTTTTGGCAGATCAACGAACGATCAACGCCTTTGCTTTACCTGGTGGTCAGATATTTATTACTGAAGCTTTACTTCAATTGCTCCGTAGCCCTGGGGAACTCGCGGGCGTACTCGGACACGAGATTGCTCATGTCGTTGCTCGCCATTCGGCTGAACACATAGCGAAGCAGAAACTTACCCAAGGGCTCACTGGAGCTGCCGTGATGGCCGCGGACCCGAGCATGCAAGGTGCCCACATGGCTCAAATGGTTGCAGGGCTGATCAATATGCGCTTTGGACGAAAAGATGAACTCGAGTCAGATAGCCTTGGGTTGCGTTGGATGGCCGCGGCTGGCTACGATCCACGCGCACTTCTAGGAGTGATGGAAGTGCTGGAGAAGTCAGCCGGAGGTGGTCGTCAACCGGAAATCTTTAGTACCCATCCCAATCCAGGGAATCGTGCTGAACGAATTCAAGCCGAATTGAAAAATGTCTTTCCCGCTGGGGTTCCTGAGCGATTGATCAAGTAGGGTTTCTACGCCCTTCCTTTCACCATTCCGTGCCAGTACAAGGCAGGTAACCCATACGCCTTCAACAGATACATACTGTACCGCTCCTGTCCCTGATCAAACGGGAACGTTTCCTGAGGTTTGAGATCGTAGTCGAATTCGGCCAGGATCAGTTTCCCATAGCCGGTAACAAGTGGACAGGATGTATACCCATCGTAGCGCGCTGTGAGTGACTTTCCCTGTCGAGCGGCTAACAGATTCTGCACCAGAATTGGGGCTTGTTTGCGAATCGCCGCACCAGTTTTTGAGGTCGGCAGGCTACTCGCATCGCCAAGACTGAAGATATTGGGATAACGGACATGTTGAAGCGTTTGCTTGTCGACATCGACCCAGCCAGTTTCGTTTGCCAGTGGGCTACGTTTGATGAAATCCGGGGCACTCATGGGTGGAGTCACGTGCAAGAGGTTGTACGGTAAAACCACTTCTTCTTTGGTATCGAGTCGTTGAAAGACGGCTTCTTTGCTGGCTGAGCGAACCTCAACCAAGTTGTGTTGGAATCGAGCATCGATTTGTCTGCGCGCAACGATGGTGTCGAGGGCTTGGGCATATTTCTTGACGGCAAAAATTGCCGCCGCCGCCGAAGTAAAAATAACGTTCGTCTGTTGGCGGACGCCGTTTTTGCGAAATGTATCATCGGCCAGATACATGATCTTTTGCGGCGCTCCGGCGCATTTAATTGGCGGGCTCGGTTGCGTGAAAATGGCGTTGCCGCTTCTGCAGGCGCGAATAAATTCCCACGTCTTATCGACTGTGTCGTAGGAGTAGTTACTACACACACCATCACGACCCAAACTTTCCTTTAGCCCTTTGACTTTATCCCAATCCAACTGCAGACCAGGGGCGACGATCAGAGAATCATAGTGCACCCGTTTGCCTTCACGCGTGAGTATCGTGTTCGTATCTGGAGAGAATTCGGTGACCGCGTCGCGCAACCATGTGGTACCGGGCGGAATGAGGGCTCGCTCGTCGTGTTCGCTTTGTTGCTTGGGGAAAACGCCGCCACCAACCAGCGTCCACAGGGGCTGATAGTAATGCTTATCGGACGGTTCGATGATGGCGATTTCTGATGGTGGAACTTTGTGGGCAAGCCGTGCCGCGATGGTGATCCCGGCGGTTCCGCCGCCAACAACGACGATACGATAATGCGCTGCGGGGAGGAGGCTTACTGGTGCAGCCGATTGGGTCTCGGATTGCATGCGAATCTCCTTATGTGAGTGTGCGAGCGCCCAGATTAGCAATTTTACTGGGAGAAGAAAGGACACCAGACGTCTCACGTGGAGGGGAATATTTTCGTCCAGTGTATGTCAGTTTGCCTTTGCTTGAAGAGAAACGGCAGGGAGGCCGGCATAAGCGAAGCGTTCCCGGCATGAGTTGCCGGGAACGACCTCTGGCTTTATCTCGGCCTACGTCGTGAAGAATCTCGGTGCGAGACCCTGCGTTGCACTTAGGGTGACAGTCTCGCGGTGTCCACCTCAGGTCGATTCAGTCGTTACTCCGCCATTTCCAGAACCAGCTTGAGCATGTCACTCTCAGTCACAATACCGACAAGCTTTGGTCCCTCAAGGACGGGAAGACAGCCGATTTTCCGTTCCATCATCAAGCGTGCCGCCTCCTGCACTGTCACATGTGGTGTAATCGTGACTGGTGGATCACTCATGACCTCTTTGATGGAAATGCCAGACAGAAAGGCCTGTTGCGCTTTTTCGCCGTATTTGAGGACCGATCCGAGCGAGGCTTTGTATAAATCTCGCTGACTGACAACCCCGACAACTATGCCATTGTCAACCACAGCGAAATGGCGAATCCGACCCTGTTGGAGAATGTCCTTTGCCACCAGTAAGGAGTCGTTACGTGCGAGCGTGACGACCTCACGAGTCATAATATCCCCTACGCTCTTCATGCTACCTTCCTCCTCGCTCTTCTAGATAAGCAGAAAGTATGCCGCGACGATATATGGCGTGGACTCAGTGTGGGTAGCGTGCGCTGTGGGCGTTACAGGTTCCAAACTAAACCACAGCAGATTGGTCCAACAGTAGTGTCACCCTGAGTACAACGCAGGGTCTCTCCGGGAGATTCTTCTCTCCGCTCAGAATGACAGGAGCGAGAGGTCTGAGCGTCACGTGTACGAGTGTTCTGCGATCCGATTGCTCGCTACGGTTTCTCATTCTTGCGAAACCCCGCTGCTCTGATTCCTATTTCTGCGAATCGGCAGCGTAGACTCACAGGTCTACTCGTATCGTGTCTCATAACTTCATGAGCAGTTGTAGGGCGTGCGAAGCGCACCAACTGAACTGGCGCGTACCACGCGCCCTACGATTTCACCGCTAATGAACTGGCGAGACACGGTACTAGTAGATAGTCCAGAAAGTTTGATGGATAACTCAAGGGACGTCATTCCCGCGCATGCGGGAATCCAGGAGGCTTAACTACAGGCCACTGCTGAATTTCCCTGGATGCCCGCCTGCGCGGGCATGACGAAACCCCTATCCCTCAAAATTAAATGGACTGACTACTAGGGGCAGTGGTTCAGTTCGACACGTGGATGTGTCTTCGTAGGGGCGGTTCTATGTGGCCGCCAAGGAAAAAAGCTCCCACACAGGGGTGCCCCTACAAACCAATTCACACTGAATCCTTACCCTACTGGATATGAAGTGGTGGCATGTTTCTCGCTCTTTCAGGAAAATACGGAAGGAGAGAGGGATGCGTCATACGAAGTTGTGGGGAACGCTCGGCATTGTTGTCGTTTCCGCTTTCGCAGTGCTCGGTTATTTCGGCCGTGAGATTTATCGGCAAGCGCCACCTGTCCCGCAACGTGTGATTACTCCGTCGGGAACGATATTGTTTACCGGCGATGATATTCGCAATGGGCAGAATGTTTGGCAGTCACTCGGAGGTCAGGAGGTTGGCAGTATCTGGGGGCATGGGGCGTATGTCGCTCCGGACTGGTCGGCTGATTGGTTACATCGAGAAGCAGTCTGGCTTCTCAACCAGTGGGCGCGCGAGCAACACCAGGTGTCGTATGCTGAACTCAACGAAGAGACGCAAGCCGCACTGCGGGTGAAGCTCAAACGTGAGCTCCGAACCAACACCTACCAGGCAGAAACAGGAGATCTGCTGGTCTCACCTGTCCGCGCTGAAGCAATTAGTGCGGTTGGTACACACTACACTGCGCTGTTCGGCAATACCCCGGAACTGGCAGCGTTGCGAGATGCCTATGCATTGGCGGAGAACGCGATTAAAGACCCAGAACGTCAGCGTTTGCTCAATGCCTTCTTTTTCTGGACGGCCTGGGCTTGTGCAACCAATCGACCTGGGGCGACGATTTCCTACACGAACAACTGGCCGCCAGAAGCGCTGATCGACAATGTCCCAACCGGGGCAATCATTGTCTGGTCAGTCATCAGCTTTGTGTTGCTCCTCGCAGGCATTGGTGCGCTGACGTGGTACTTCGCTGTCAAGAACCACACCGCAGATGACAATGCTCATACCGTTCCTGAGGACGACCCTCTCCGTGGGCTGACCCCGACACCATCGATGCAAGCGACGGTAAAATACTTCTGGGTCGTCGCTGCGTTGCTTGTTGTCCAAGTGCTGCTGGGTGCGGTAACAGCACACTATGGTGTCGAAGGCAGTGGATTCTATGGCATTCCGCTGGCGCAGTGGTTGCCCTATGCGGTGACACGGACGTGGCATGTCCAGCTTGGCATCTTTTGGATCGCGACTGCATGGCTGGCAACTGGGTTTTTTGTCGCGCCTGCGGTCTCTGGCTATGAGCCACCGTATCAGCGACTGGGAGTAAACTTCGTGTTTGTTTGCCTGCTGATTATTGTCGTGGGATCTTTGACTGGCCAATGGCTCGGCGTGCAGCAGCGGCTCGACCTTGCCACTAACTTCTGGTTCGGCCACCAGGGCTATGAGTACGTTGACTTGGGACGCTTCTGGCAGCTTTTTCTCTTAGTTGGACTCATTGTGTGGCTGATACTGATGGATCGGCCCATGCGCCGCGCATTACAGAAGGCTGATCAAGAACGAGATCTTCTGATAGTCTTCTTTATCGCTTCGGTAGCGATCCCACTCTTTTACGCGGCGGGCATTATGTGGGGGACGACACACCAACCTGGCAGTGGTCGAATATTGGCGCTGGTGGGTGGTGCACCTGTGGGTCGAAGGGTTCTTCGAAGTATTCGCGACTGTGGTCATTGCCTTTCTCTTCAGTCGTCTGGGGTTGTTGCCGACGGTGACCGCGACCCGTGCAGTCTTGTTCTCCACGACAATTTATCTCACCGGTGGCATCATTGGCACCTTTCACCATCTATACTTCACTGGTACTCTGACGGCTATTCTCGCACTCGGAGCAACGTTTAGTGCACTTGAAGTCGTGCCGTTGGTGCTTATCGGGTATGAAGCCTACGGCAATCTGACTTTGAGTCGCCGCCAGCCGTGGGCTGCGGCATACAAATGGCCGATCTATTTCTTTGTGGCAGTGGGATTCTGGAATCTTGTCGGCGCTGGGCTGTTTGGCTTTCTCATCAACCCACCGATTGCACTCTATTACATGCAAGGATTAAACACGACACCACTGCATGGCCATACCGCACTGTTTGGCGTCTATGGCATGCTTGGGATAGGGCTGATGCTGTTTTGTCTGCGCGGATTGACGGAACAACGTGTGTGGAAAACGGGTGCGCTGACGTTTGCCTTTTGGGCAATGAACAGTGGGTTGTTACTGATGGCATTGTTGAGTCTTTTGCCCATAGGGTTACTGCAAACCTGGGCCAGTGTTGAACATGGTTTGTGGTACGCACGTTCCGCGGAATTTCTGCAAACTGACACCATGAGCACGTTGCGATGGTTACGCGTAATCGGCGATACGATCTTTGCCCTTGGCACGCTGGCGCTCGGGTGGTTTATTCTCGGTCTCAAACTTGGGTGGTCGTTAACTGTCGAGTCTCATGACATCGCGTACTCATTTTTGTGCAAAAATCCAAGAAATTCGACGAATTCTTAGTGCGCGATGTTATGAGACCTGACAGTTAACCAGCGAGCCTGAACCGAGTCGACAGTTTGTCTATATTTCTCCACCAGAAGAAGGATCGTAGAGGAGAGGAAGAGCCCATCTCCCTTGGCATCTTACGTGAGGTCAGGTACTAACAAACTATGACCACGATTCCTGTTGCGATGCAACGACCGCAATACTTCCATCTCCTCTGGGACGAGGAGATCGAACGTTTACGTGAAATTTTACAAGCTTTGCGTGAGCGTGAGGACGAGGTGTTAACTCGTTGGTACCAGCTCTATACCGTGCATTTCGGCGAAGCGGTCACGCTGTCGCAGCGAGAATTTTCCACTTTGTATGGTCATGATCTGCAACAAACCGTCACCCATCTGCTGCAGGGAGATATGGAACGTTTCGTCATGGATTTGCGTGCGACCGGTGAGCAGTTGGTCGAACGCGGCGTGCCGTTTCGTGAGGTCATCTCGTGTCTGCACCTGTTTGAGGAAAGTTGTAGCGTCGTGTTTGATGAGATTCCCTGGAGCACCGGACCCAGCGAACGCATTAGCATGCTGCTGACCTTCGATAAACTCAGCCATTGCCGCATGATGGTTTTGGCTGAGACCTACTTTGGCACGACCCAGGCGCGAACCCATACGCGTACCCAGGCGCTTGAACAAGAAGTGGCGCGACTCGCGCCCGATGTGCAGGCGCGTCAGCATTTCCACGGCATCGTCGGACACTGTCCAGCAATGCGAGATGTCTTCCAACGGATCAGTGCCGCCGGGATGGCCCGCGGCACGGTACTGGTCGTGGGTGAGAGTGGCACCGGGAAAGAGTTGGTCGCACGAGCTATCCATGAAGTGAGTGGCGGAACCGCTCCGTTTGTACCAGTCAACTGTTCGGCGTTGCCTCGGGAGTTAATTGAAAGTGAGTTGTTTGGCTACCGGCGTGGTGCATTCAGTGGGGCCACAACCGAGTATCAAGGCCTATTCCGTGCTGCAGAAGGAGGCTGTCTCTTTCTTGATGAAGTGACCGAGATGGCTCCTGATACCCAAGCGAAACTACTGCGCGTATTACAAGAGCGTGCGATTCGCCCGGTTGGGTCGGTTCGTGAAGTACCGGTCAAGGTGCGGATCATCGCCTCGACCAATCGCGATCCCCACGAAGCCGTACGACAAGGCCGCTTGCGTGAAGATCTTTACTACCGTCTGAACGTAAATACCCTCGTGCTCCCACCACTGCGCGAACGCCAAGAAGATATTGCCCTGCTGGTGGAATATTTCCTGACCTACTTTAGCGAGCGCTTTGGCGTACCACGACGGACGATGTCGCCACATGCTCTGGCTGTTCTCATGCAGCATTCATGGCCGGGAAACATCCGCGAATTGATGAATGTGATTGAGAGCACCTATACGTTTGCCCGTGATCCAGAGATCTCGCTGAGCGATCTTCCGTCTACATTCTCGCGCATGTCCCCGACTCCACGACCAATGGAAGTGTCACCGAATACACCTCCACCGTTGTTTATCGATGCTGAACGCGACTTGATCGTCCGGGCGTTAAACGCAACATCCGGGAATAAATTACAAGCCGCGAAGCTGTTAGGGATTTCACGCAAGAAGTTGTATGCGAAAATTGCCAAATATCAAATTGTAGATGCGGAGTAACGCATGCTTGTCACGCGGCGGACTTCTCACCCTGCGTCGAGCGTTGTAGCGCTGCAGTGAGCACCTGTTGCAGCGACAGGTCATCAGGGGGCTTGGCTGTGTAGTACAGGACTCCGAGTTGCCGTACGGTCCGTTCGAGTTCGGGGGTATGTTGACCCGCGATGTATATCACGAACGCGTGGGGTGCGTAACGATGAAACGTGTCCAGCAACGTCGGGCCTTGTTGTACGGTGACGCTATCGTCGAGCACAATAACGTGAGGTAACGTTTTCTTGCCGTCCGGGATGCCTGGATGTTCGTTGTCAAACGACATGATGAGGGTTGCCGGGAACCCACTCATCGTTAAACAGTCTTGCACTTGGCGCTTGAGACGTTTGTCTTGCGATACCAGCAGGACTCTTCGTCGTAAGACTTTCGCTGCACGCATAACGGAACCCCACGTGCAACGGGAATGCCACCTTTGTGACATTTGCATAAATGAGCAATCCTTTGTTTCTCGTGTTTTTCTCGGCAGTGTGGTGCTGCCGATCGCACCACTGCCTTGTGTGCCTTGTTTCGGGTGTATCGTTCGGCATCACTGCACATTTGCCACATTGTGAGCTGATTACGCTTGGTCCTGTTTCCTTTGGAGACACTTCCTGGCTTCCCGGTGCGAGTTCTTTCTCAACCGCCACGCTAAGTGCCTGACCTTATACACAGGCTTCTTGACGATGGTGCGGCACACATCCTGCTATTTGTTTTACTGTATCGCGCTCGGAAAATTGCGATACCACGCAAGCAGGAGGAGTCGGGTGGGTACTCAACGACGATACAAGCAGAAACATTTTTGCTGGCCAGACAGGATAACTGTTGCAGGCGTCGTCCTTATTGTGCTGTTCCTCAGTAATAGTAAGGGGACCTCTGTTTACGCTGACGACATCGCACGTGGAAGACAACTCTACATTCTCTGTGCAACAACATGCCACGGAGAGAAGGGAGAGGGGGACCAGCAACGCCATGCGCCAGCTCTCGCTGGAGTTGAAGCCTGGTATCTCGAAGCGCAGTTGCAAAACTTCCGTAACGGCCTGCGCGGCTATCATGCCGATGATGCTGCTGCGCTACAGATGCGACCGATGGCGCGGACGTTACGCAAAGATGAAGATGTGAAAGCAGTGTCGATCTATATTGCTTCTCTCGCACCGACACCGCGAATGGCCACTGTCTCTGGCGATCACGAGCGCGGGAAGAACCTCTATACGACATGCAGTGCGTGTCATGGGGAGGGAGGAGCAGGGAATGCGGAGGTGAGATCTCCAGGTTTGCTCCTTCAAGGTGACTGGTACATCGTATCGCAGCTCAAAAAGTTCCGCGATGGACAGCGTGGGGCCCACAAAGATGATGCTCCAGGGATGCAGATGCGAGCTATGACGATGATGCTGCAGGATGACGTAGCGCTCAATGATTTGGCGGCATACGTGACGAGCCTTGGGGTAGCCAAGAAATAAAGATGCATAATGACACAACCTGTGCACGGCTCACTCAGACCATAAGAGATTGGGACACATGAGGTTGCCATCCGAAAGTGTGTAGCGTGCGCCATGCGCACAGGGATCCGTATCCGTGGGGGCATCGCGCGCACAGCGCACGCTACCCAACGTGGGCAAATGTCATGAGGTCCGATGTAGACACGTGAGCAGTGGTACACCAAATTCTCGGGCGTTCTGGCCAAGTGCTAACGGTCAACGATTTCGCAGATGCAAGGTGAGGGAGGTGAGGATCGCCATGAAAGAAATGTCCAGTGAGAGTCTCGCCGAAAAGACTTTTTATCTAACTGTCGCATGTTGCCTGGTGTTTATCCTGGGCAGTGTTTTGTTCGTGCTGCCGCACTGATTTGCAGAGCAAGAGCCACACAAACGGAGAGGAATGATGCTTGAGTATCTTTTACCGCAAGCTGCCAGTTTCGCCCATGACATCGACTGGCTGTTCACCGTAATCTTCATAACTGTTGGTTTCTGGTTCGTCGTCGCGCAAGGGGTGCTCTTTTACTTTATCTTCCGTTTTCGACGCCAAGACGGTGTGCGTTCATTGTACGTTGCCGGTGAAGTGAAAGCGGAAAAGCAATGGGTGTCTATCCCGCACTATCTCGTCATTCTCTGTGACCTGGGGCTCATTGCCGGAACTATTCTAGTGTGGATCAACGTCAAGCAGGCACTGCCAGCGGCGGAGGAGAGGGTGCGCATCGTTGGTCAGCAATGGGCGTGGACGTTTGTCCATGCGGGACCAGATGGGCAATTGGATACTGCCGATGACATTACTCGTATCGATGAGCTGCATGTCAAAGAGAATACGGTCTATCACTTCGAATTGCTGTCAAAAGATGTCATTCACAGCTTTTCGGTGCCGGTGTTTCGTTTGAAGCAAGACGCAGTGCCAGGACGCGTGATTACTGGATGGTTCAAACCGACCAAGACCGGCCAGTTCGATATTCAGTGCGCTGAAATGTGTGGTCTTGGACACGGCGTGATGGCTGCACGTATCCAGATCGAGACCAAAGAAGAGTACGACAAGTGGATGAGTGAGCAGGGGTAAGCTTTCAGCCCGAGTGAAACGAAAGGGCTCTCAGGAAGATTCTTCAAGAGAGATTCTTCGCTCCGCTCAGTATGACACATACACGGGCCTCTTGCGTAACGTAGAGAAAGGTCCTGGGGCACGAGTGTAACGTTTTTTGCCTTTCCCTGCTGGCTGACCGCTGATAGCTGACTGCTGATAGCTGATTTGATGAGGAGGTCATAATGGCTGGAACAGCCGCCAGAGATATTGCGATCGAACGCGACCATGTTGACGTAGGGTGGGGGGACTTTGCCAGAAGGTACCTCTTTTCTACCGATCATAAAATTATTGGCCTGCAGTATATGTTTACCGGCATGTTTATGGCGGTGATCGGCGGGCTCATGGCCTATGTGTTTCGGATGCAACTCGCGTTTCCAGACCAATCTGTGTTTGGCTACGGTCTGGTGTCGCCGTTGGCGTACAACGCGCTGGTCACGAACCACGGAACCATCATGATCTTTTGGGTGGCGATGCCGGTGCTGATTGCGGGATTTGGTAACTATCTGATCCCGTTGATGATCGGTTGCGATGACATGGTGTTTCCTCGTCTCAACCGGCTGTCCTACCAGATCTTCTTTTTGAGTACCGTGGTTATCCTCATATCACTCGTTGTTCCCGGTGGAGGATTTGGTGGTGCCTGGACCGCGTATCCGCCACTTTCTGCCAGTGCTTCGTACAATCACACCCCGTATGGGGCACCCTTGTGGTTGATCGCGGTCGCTCTGGAATTCGTCGCTTTCCTTCTTGGTGGGATCAATTTCATTACCACCGTCATGAACGCCCGGGCTGAGGGACTGACCGCCTATCGATTGCCGATCTTTATCTGGATGACGATTGTTGCCGTCATTGTCTTTATGGCTTCGGTGGGACCGCTTGTGGCTGGTGCAGTGATGCTACCGTTTGATCAAGTCGTCGGGACCCGCTTCTATGATCCCCAAGCCGGTGGCGATCCGTTGCTGTGGCAACATTTGTTTTGGTTCTTCGGTCATCCAGGAGTGTACGTGGTACTACTGCCGGCGATGGGGGTGGTTGCTGAGATCATCACCGTTTTTGCCCGCAAGAAACTGTTCGCCTACAAAACTATCCTGTACACTACCTTCGCTACTGGAGTCTTGAGTTTCGTGGTGTGGGCTCACCATCAGTTTGTCGCTGGCATCGACCCGCGTATGGCGCACTTATTTACTATCATGACCGTGCTCATTTCGGTGCCGATTTCTGAGATGATTTTTTCCTATATTGCCACGCTGTATGGAGGGTCGATCGAGCTGACGACGCCGATGCTCTGGGCTTTGGCGTTTGTTGCTGAATTCTTGCTGGGTGGGGTGACCGGTATCTTTCTCGGCTCAAGCGGTACCGACATCTATCTGCACGACACGTACTTCGTGCTGGCGCATTTCCATTACACCTTCTTTCCCATTGCTATCATCGCGACGTTCGCAGGCGTGTATTATTGGTTTCCCAAGATGTTCGGTCGCATGATGAATGAGACGTTGGGCAAGATTCATTTCTGGGGAACGATTATCTCCTTCAATGTCATCTGCATTCCGCTCTTTATCACTGGCGTGGCTGGGGATCATCGTCGCATATATAGCTATGAGCACTTTTCACAGCTTGCGACCCCAGGTCTCCAGGAGTTGCGCGTCATTGCCACTATTGCGCTCGTGATGATGCTCCTCTTTCAGATTCCCTTCTTCTACAACTTCATCAAGAGCCTGATCGACGGTGACGAGGCCGGAGATAACCCCTGGCGGGCAAATACGCTAGAGTGGGCAGTCCCATCTCCGCCACCGCACGGCAATTTTGCTGAGATGCCAACCGTGTATCGCGGTCCATACGAGTATGGTGTACCTGGCCGGGCCGAAGACTACTGGCCACAACATGAACCAGAGGAGAATCCATCCCCAGTCAATGGATAGCCGAGGAACAACGAAGCACCCGAGATGGCCGTCGTTGCAAGAAGAAGGTGAGGGAACAAAGGAACAGGTATGACGCAAGCTACAGCAACACACGCCCCGTTAGCTACAAGCCGAAGTGCAACCGGCATCCCGACCGGCAGGCTCGCCATATGGTGGGTTCTTGCCTCGGAGATTGTTATCTTCGGTGGACTATTAGTGAGTTATATCATGTTACGAGTGCATAATGCGCACTGGACCGCCGAGGCTTCGCACACCAATACCTGGGCAGGCGCATTCAACACTATCGTCTTGCTCACTTCCAGTTTGTCTGCAGTACTAGGTCACCAGGCAGCCGAAAAAGGAGATGGGCAAGGTGCGGCTCGCTATTTGTGGATGACAGTTGGTGGCGGAGCCGTTTTTTTGCTCGTCAAAGCGTATGAATACACTAGCGAAATCTCTCACGGTTTCACGCTGTTCCGTGATGTGTTCTGGTCCTATTACTATGTCGCGACCGGCTTACATGGGCTGCACGTCATCATCGGCATGATCATCTTATCTATCGTGGCTGTTGATGCAGCGAAAGGGCGGAATCTGCATCGTGTGGAGCTGATCGGCATCTATTGGCACTTCGTCGATGTGGTGTGGATCTTTTTGTTTCCGTTGTTCTACCTGGCTAAATAGATTGCTGAGAAGAGTGGAGGAATGAAACTCATGAATGCTTCACCAGAGACAGTTCACGAGACACACCCGGCGCATCCAGACTACATCAAGATTTATCTGATCCTTATCGGTCTGTTTATTGTCAGTATGCTTGGACCATTGTTCGGTGTTCCGGCGCTGACGGTTGTCCTTGCCTTTGGCATTGGGGTGTGTAAAGCCGGTTTAGTGGTCGCCTATTTCATGCATTTGAACGTTGAGAAACGCTACATCTGGTTTATCTTGATAACGATGTTAGTGTTTATGGTCGTGTTGTATGCAGGAGTTGCTCCCGATGTTATGAAGCAGGGCGGACACAATTGGCAGCATGTGGTCACAGAGAAGGGACCCCCGGCAGTGGCGAATCACTAATGGTCAGTAGGGAAAAAGTCATAGGCTTGAGGTGACAGGCTAAATTGGACCAAGGACCATTCGTACACGTGACGCTGAGACGTTGCGATTCTGTCATTCTGAGCGGAGCGAAGAATCTCTGAGAGACCCTTGGTTGAGAAGAATATGCACAATGTAACCACGATGGGAATTAACTCACCGCCGTATCGGCGAACCACTACTCCTGCCAACGGTGTCGTGGGAATGCTGTTGTTCGTGGTGACGGAAATCATGTTTTTTGCCGGTCTGATCAGTGCGTTTATTGTGACGCGGGCTGGGGTTGTCTGGCCCCCGCCTGATCAACCACGCCTTCCAGTGGAGGCGACGGCGATCAATACGCTCATCCTCTTGGCGAGCGGCTTCGCGTTACGCAGAGCGCATGCGGCGTTTGTCAACTTTGATCTCGATCAGACGCGAAAGCTTTTGGCTTTGGCTATCGGCCTGGGAGCACTCTTTGTCACGTTCCAAGGATACGAATGGATTCGCTTGATTAGCTTTGGCTTGACGATGCGCTCAAGCACGTACGGTTCGTTCTTCTATCTGCTTATTGGTGCCCATGCGCTCCATGCGGTGGCGGCGATCATTGCGTTGATCTACTGCTGGAGGCAGCTCACGCGGAGCGAACTAAGTCGGGTGCGCTTTTCCGCGGTGCAGGTATTCTGGTATTTCGTCGTTTTACTGTGGCCGATTCTCTATGTGCTGGTGTATGTGCTGTAGAGAAGCGTTACGGCGTCATCTTTCGAGGAAATCGACATGACTCACTGCTGGTTAGTGTCTGTTCTGCTGACCGTTCTTCTTGCGACTCCTTACTCCGCACTTGGCTGTTCTGTGTGCTTTGTATCGAAGAGAGAGAATCTGATGGCCTTCTTCGGTACTGGGGTGTTGTTATCGATGCTGCCATTCCTCCTCGTCGGAGGGATAGCGTTCTGGCTTTATCGACAGGCGAAAGAAGAACGCGAAGAAAAGCACTAGGACAGGCTCTCATATAGAGTTGGCGTAGCGTGCGCATGGCGCACGCTACAGACGATTAAATGCTGACTACTTTCCACTCGCCGGAGCCGCACTAGTTGTCGTCGGGGCAGCCGTTGCGCCTGTGGTGGCTCCAGCACCTTGGTAGGCTGGCACAGCCAACGTACGAATATAGGCGATAGTATTCCAGATGTCTGGATCTTTGATCTGCGCTGCCCACGCTGGCATCAGTTGCGACTTGCCAACGCTTTGACCACCTTCTTTCACAACCTTAAAGAGGTAGTCGTCTTTAAGCGTATTCATGTAATTGCCATCGGTGTGATTACGCGGCTTGGGATTGAGTACAGCAGCGGTGGGACCGTCGCCTTTCCCGGTCTTGCCGTGACACATAGCGCAAACTTTCTCATACGTTGCTTTCCCAGCAACAGGGTCCCCCTGGCCAGCAATACTGACTGACGCGCTCGCACTCCCTAACAACAACGCTACCGCAAAAGAACCAAGGACATGTCGTCTCTTCATGAATTCCTCTCTATGCATGATTTTCCGTATTTTATCTGGTTGAGATGTGTCGAGAAATAACTTGTTGAATTTCTCGTTTTGAGTTGGGCAGCTGACGCATCTTTCGGATCGATATTCATGGTGAACACCTGTCATGCCACGGACGAGGGGTTTCCATCTCATAGAACAAGCCAAACTTCATGGTTGCCTCCTTAATATACTTCGTCGCATGGTTGTTTGTCACAGCGAGAAGTGTGCCAAAGAGAAGAGACACAAAAGGCATACGAGAAAGGCACTCTCGCTGTTGGCAGTGCCAGCCATGCGACCAATGGCGTCACTCGCGTGTCAGTGTGTCGCCATTGGAAACAATCGCCGAGAACGCCTGCCTTTTTTCTCAGGTCGTACGCGCTCACGTTGTGGCCTCACTCTTGCTGATACATATGAGAAAATAACGACTAGGGAGGGTATCTTATGCTTCCGCCAATCTTTCCTGGATATGCCATGCCGGTTGAAATCGATCTTATACTGGCTTTCACTCCGTTACTGACCGGGCTGCTGATTCTTGTCCTTATCACGGCGTTGGGCATTGCAGCCGCCATGTGGGTTTGGCACCTGATGGAGACGCCGCTGAAGAAAGCCCTGTACCCGAAACGGATCGTTTGTCCAGTCAAACACCAAACGGTAGAAGCCCAGTTTGTTGCATGGAAAGGGCAGCCGTGGGACGTCCTCGACGTCGAGCGGTGTTCGGGGTGGTGTCTAGGAACGGAAAAGAATTGTAACAAAGAGTGTATGCGCCTTTTTGAGGGGGCAGCGCCGGTTTCTCCGTCGCTTGTACTCTAAACTCCGAATTGCGAAGTCTGTACGCATCGCGCCGTGGTTGTTAGGAAATGTCATTCTGAGTGAAGCGAAGAATCTCGCTGCGAGACCCTTCACTTCGTTCAGGGTGACAAGGATGGAATATCAGCTTTTCCTCACTACACAATCACGATTCGGTTTCGCTTTATCTGTATTCACTCACCCCACTGCCTCGTACGCCTCGAACTTTGGCTTGGCCATCTCCTCATCGAAGCGTTTAGTCGACCACGGCCAACTGGCTGGGACACCATGCTTGTCAAGATACCAACTCTTGCAACCAGTGGCCCAAATCGACTTCTTGGCGGCTTCAGCACGTGCCTTTTCAAACTCAGTCGCTGCTTTGTGAGTCGGGCTGATCTCTCGACACTCACCGGTGCGAACTTTCTCCAGCAGTTGCAAAATATAGTGGAGTTGCAGTTCGGCAATGCGAATAAGAGAGAAATTGCCGACCGGACCGTTCGGCCCGTTGAGCATGAAGAAGTTGGGGAAATTTGGAACTGAAATCGACAGATAGGCGACAGGGTGATCTTCCCACACTTTATCGAGATCGATGCCGCCACGCCCGCGCACCACTGCTGGACGAATAAAACGATCAGCACGAAAGCCTGTGGCTAAGACGAGTACGTCAAGTTCGTGCAGCACGCCATCCTTTGTGCGAATGCCCTGTGGTTCGATCATTTCAATCGCTGCAGCGACAAGCTCAGCATGGGGATGCTGGATCGCTTCATAGAAATCGGGCGACATGATTAGTCGCTTACACGCTGCACGATAGTGAGGTCTGAGTCGCTCTCGTAAGGCTGGATCTTTCACGGTCTCGTCGAGATTCGCCAGGCAATCCCGTTCGATCTGCTTCATCTGCGGCGACTCAGCATCGATCACCGCCGCGCTAAAGATGCCAAAGAATTGGTCAAGCTCTTCACGAAGTACGGCGATCTTCTTGGGATCTTTGGCAAATTCGGCGCGCTCGGTCTTATCGTACTCTCGGTTTGGCAGCTTCAGTACCCACTGCGCTGTACGCTGGAACAGCTTGAACCTAGCAACCCGATCAACCAACGCTGAGGTGATTTGGATTGCTGTTGATCCCGTGCCGATGACACCAACCCGTTTCCCATCCAACGGCACGCGGTGATCCCATCTGGCGCTGTGGAAACATGCGCCCTTGAAGCTCCCCAACCCTGGAATCTCAGGGATATTGGGATAATGCAGGACACCGCTGGCGGCGATAACAACATCAGCGTGATCAGTCTTCCCACTCTTCATGCGCAGATGCCAGCGGCCATCGATAAATTCGCACGAGGTAATCTCTTCGTTAAAGCGCACGCTATCGACGACACCATACTTCTTGGCGACATTTTCAAAATAGACACGAATCTCAGGACCTGGTGCATACACACGACTCCAGTCCGGATTGGGTTCGAATGAATAGGTATACAAATGCGCCGGCACGTCACAGGCAAGCCCTGGATAGGTATTCTCCCGCCACGTGCCACCAATCGTATCGCCTTTCTCGTAAATGATGAAGTTGTTGTAGCCCGCTTCGCGCAGTTTAATGGCCGAGAGCACTCCGGCCATACCAGCGCCAATGGTGACAATACGAAGGTCTTTCTTGTCCTGTGAACGTTGTGCCATGGTGTGATCCCTTCCTCTCACCAACAGTGTTAATGCGTCGCGTACAAACCAGACTCGACATACTCGAGCAAAACTACTCTTGTGTCCAGACACCTACAAAATTTGGGCCAATATCTGCTCGACAAGATCTCCGTGATGCTTCTACGCGAGTAGGAAGTATTGAGTAAGGAAACAGCTGGCGATTCTTCTTGGCGTACGATTTGCTCGTAGAGAGCAGTGCCCGGATGGTGAGAGGCGAAGCGGTACCCAGGAGAGGGGCTACTGCCGCCTCTGGAGACAGAGCAGGACACCGCTGTCACCAAAAGCGACACTTGAAAGAGACAAGGGCAGACAAAAGGGAGGAATACATGGCAAGTTCTTTACAGCAGCAGGCAGCGGCAGTCGATGTAAAACCAGTTGAGCAATTTGATGTGATCATTATCGGCGCAGGCATTTCCGGGATGTATCAATTGTATCGGCTACGTCAGCTGGGTCTGACGGTGCGCGTCTACGGGGCAGGGACTGGCGTTGGTGGTACCTGGTATTGGAACCGTTATCCAGGCTGTCGTTTCGATTCTGAGAGTTATAGCTACGGGTATTCGTTCTCAGAAGAACTGCTGCAGGAATGGGACTGGAGCGAGCATTTTGCTGGCCAGCCAGAGACCTTGCGCTACCTCAACCATGTCGCCGACAAGTTCGATTTACGCAAAGATATTCAGTTCAGCACCCGCATCGCGTCAGCAATCTACGATGAAGCAGCCAATTGCTGGGAAGTGCGCATGGAAAAGGGCGGCAGCGCACGGGCGAAATTCCTCATTACTGCAATTGGCGTGCTGTCTGCACCGCAGATGCCCAACATTAAAGGGATCGAGGATTACAAAGGTGAGTGGTACCACACCGGCGTATGGCCGCATACGCCGGTGAAGTTTGCGGGCAAGCGTGTCGGTGTGATCGGCACCGGCGCGACGGCTGTCCAATTGATCACCGAGATCGCCAAAGAGGTTGGCCATCTCACCGTCTTCCAGCGTACCCCTAACTTTTGCGCGCCGTTACGCAACTCGCCGATTGATGCCGAGACGCAGAAGAAAATCAAAGCCAGTTACCCGGAAATCTTTAGAGAGTGTTTTGAAAAAGGGATTGGTAAGCTTGAGGGATGAATACACTGCCGCGAGTTTATCCAACGGACCTGACCATGACCGAATGGACACAATTGAAGAGCTTCTTTTCCCCGGCCTCTCGCCGAGGCCGCCCGCGCAAATGGGAGCTGTGGCAGATTCTCAATGCGATTCTCTATGTGACGCGCACGGGGTGTCAGTGGCGAATGTTGCCGTGCAACTTTCCCCCGTGGGTGAC
>Ga0194132_10001828_pt1 | contig 42022 bp, 35 predicted proteins | sample TA2KigOf80mmetaG_FD_148612 | JGI IMG/M metagenome (GOLD analysis project Ga0194132, IMG submission 148612) | Freshwater microbial communities from Lake Tanganyika, Tanzania - TA2015054 Kigoma Offshore 80m | ecosystem: Environmental > Aquatic > Freshwater > Lake | place: Tanzania: Lake... | reverse complement strand
TGGGGGCGTGTGCGGGGAGCGTGATGGAGAACCGCGATCCTGTGCCCGGAGCGCTGCGAACTTCAATCGTGCCACCCATCATTTCGCAGAATCGCTTGCTGATCGCCAATCCGAGGCCCGTCCCGCGGTACTTGGCCTGGGTGGCCGCTTCGGCCTGAGTGAAAGCCTGAAAGAGCCGGCCCATTTGATCCTGGTTCATGCCGATTCCGGTATCCTCGACGTGGAACCGCAGTTGCGAGCCCTCTCTGGCCGCACCGAGCGTCACCACGCCGTGGTCCGTGAACTTGGCCGCATTGCTCAGGAGGTTAAAGAGAATTTGGCGCAGCTTCGTCTGGTCGGACTTCATGAGACCAAGCTCGGAAGGGCAATGAACCACGAGTTGATTTTGATTTTTCTCCATCAACGGCCTGACCGTCCCTTCGACGTCACGGACCGCTTTGGCCGGATCGAATTCCTCCACGAACAAGGTCATGCGTCCGGCCTCGATCTTGGACAGATCCAGGATGTCGTTGATGAGTCCGAGTTGATGGCGGGCCGCGGCGTGGATCTTGTCGAGATCGGGAACAATGGTGGGAGCGCCGAGGTCCGGAGCTTCCTCTTTCAAGAGCTCGGCATAACCGATGATGGCATTCAAAGGCGTGCGGAGTTCGTGGGACATGTTGGCTAAGAACGAGCTTTTCCACTGGTTGGCCTTTTCGGCTTGTTCGCGAGCCCGCTCGGCCTGCTCACGGGCGGCCGCGAGTAGGGTGTATTGCTCTTCGACTCGGCGGTTGGCCTCGCGCAAGTCACGGTGGGTTTGCGCGAGATTGCGGGCGAGATGAATGGAAGCGCAAACGGCAAATCCGACGAATCCCGCGTTGGGAAAGAAACGGCTCCAATCCATGAATTCAGCGGCGGAAATGCGACCGCCGAACAACAAGAACCAGAGCACGGGACTCAACCCGCCACCCACGAGCAAAGCCAGAAACCCCAGCGCAATGACCCACGCCCCGGGACGGCGGCGGACAATCGCGAGAACGAGGATGCGCATCATCTCCGCCACGGCCAGCACGGCGAACAGGAGGGCGACCGCGACCCAGACCAGGGCGGAAACGAACCCCTCGGCCAGCGCGGACCCGCTGGGCATGTTGACCGAAATCAATTGATGCATCGCGTCCCCGTTCGAGATGATGGCGAAGATGCAAGCTAGTCCCAGGGCCAGAAAGCACCAGAAAACCTTGGGAAGCTGCTGGTAAAACAAGGAGTAAAGGAAGCGAGGCCCCAGCAAGAGGAAGCCGAGCGCAAACACGGCGCCGATGCCGACGCGATAATCCCGGGCGCCCAGCACCCAGGCCAGCCCGGCGGCCACCATCATGATCAGAGCGTAATAGAAGTTATTGGAATCCCGCGAGTGAAGCAGGAACAGCAGGCCGTGAATCAGCGCGAAAGGCAGCAGGATCCCCGCGAACAATCCGGCATACGTGCGCAACTTCTTATCGTAAATCCCGGTCCAATCGGAGGGCACCCTCGCCTGAGTCAAGGCCACCAGGGCAAGCCCGCGGGTCACCGCGTCCGGATGATGGGACATACGAAGAATCGATTCCAAGGCGCCCACCGTAAGCTGTCCCATTTGCCCCAGCACGAACATGCTGAACCGGCGCTGATCCGTGGCGCCATGGTCGAGTCGATTGAGCAATATCGGCAGGAGCCGGTCCGTCCGTTCCATCAGCGGCACAAAATCAGCCGCGTCCAGGGTGTTCAGGACGGTGGGATCACGCGCCACAAGCCGGCTGAAGGCCTCGGCGTAACGCTCCAACGCCAGCGGATCCCGCCCCGGCTTCGGATCATCCGCCTTGGTGCCCGGAGCCTGAAAATCGAACTGCGTTTCGAGACCGGGAAGAAATCGAGCCTCCACCACATTCGTGCTGAATTCGGGATGCAAAACCCGCATGCGCAACACTCCACCGGGCCGGGGGGCGGTCACCAGGAATTGTCCGTCGCGCCCGAGCAAAAAATCCTGCCTCAACTGATCGTGGTGCCATAGCTCCACCACAATCGAGCGCAACGGCACGCCCCTCCGGTCGAGAACCTGCACGCGCGCCAGGGTCGGCGCCACCCAGTCCGAAGCCAGCACGGGTTTCTCGGGGACAAAGCGAGCCTCTCCGTGCGCCTCGCCATGAAACTGGCCCGGGGCCGAGTCCCGCAGCGACCGGCCGTCGAACGACCATCGCGCCCGCAGCCGGGGGTCGTCGCGCGAAGGAACCAACCCCGGCAGGGAGGCAACGGCGGCAGGGTCCAACTGCCTGGACCAAACCCGGAATTCGTCGATCTGCCCGTCGAATCGGACCGGCGGATCGTTGCGGGTGGTCGTCTGGCCAAGGTAGAACTTCAAGCCGGTCCCCAGGGAATCAGGACCGGCTGAGTGGGGATGGAAACCAACGAGGGATCCATTCAGATAAAGGCGCATCCCCTGCGGAGGTGGCCGTGATGTGATGCCAAAGGTTGGATTGAAGGATGAGGGCCTGCCGCAGTTGGAACAGTTCGCCGCGTGAACCCGCCTTCACGAACCAAAGACCACCTCCCGGCTGGGCGGCAACGCTGATATCACGCAACGGAGCGCCAAAGTTGAAGACGCGCTGGGGAATGGGGTCGAACCGCCGCCACCGCGCCCAAAAATCGACGGTGAGCTCGGAAAGACCCTCCATGGCCGCCGAGGGAAGTTCGACGAAAGCGCCGCTTCCGTCCAAGTCCAGAACTTGATTCGACTCAGCGGGCTGCGCGCTCAAGCCTAAGCCAAGCGCCAGGATGAACCAGACGGCAACCGCGAGTTTCACCATGAGTGCGGCGATTTAGCCAGAAGCCGGGACCCATGGAAAGTCTGGCTTCAAGCGGCGAAAACCGGAAGGCGGAAGCTTCCGCCCATGCCCGGGGCATCCTCCACCGCGATCTCAAACCTTCGAACGTGCTCATCGACCCTGCCGACGAACCCCGGGTCACCGACTTCGGCCTCGCGAAAATCCTGGCGGAGGATTCGGACCTCACAAGGTCCGGGGAAACTCTGGGCTCGCCGAACTTCATGCCGCCCGAACAGGTGAACGGCGAAACGGATCGCATCGGTCCCGCCTCGGACCTCTACGGGCTCGGAGCGATCCTCTACCACCTGCTGACCGGGCATCCGCCTTTCGTCGGATCGTCCGTCGAGGCAACGCTGATGTCCGTACGCGAACGGGAACCGGTCCCGCCCCGCCAGTTGGATTCCGGCATCCCGCGTGACTTGGAAACCATCTGCCTCAAGTGCCTGGAAAAGGAACCGGCCCGCCGATTTGGCACCGCGTTGGAACTTGCGGAGGAACTCGAACGATTTCTTCGCGACGAACCCATCCTGGCCCGCCCGGTCTCGTTCCCGCAACGCGCAGCCCGGTGGGTGAGAAGAAAGCCCGCGCTGGCAACCCGAATCGCCAGCGGAACAGAGCAAGTTCGTCGGACTTCACCCATCCTCAAGGGCATTGGGGACGCGGTGGAACGCGTCCCTCCCCGCGCAAGGGTTGCAGGTATGTGCCCCGCAGAGCTCGACCGCGTTCCTTCCGGGCCGTCTGAGATTCTCGCAAGAACAAGGTTTACCGGTCGAAATCAGGTCTGCTATAAATCTTCGTATGACCCGCCCCATCCTGGCCGGTTTGCTTTGGTGCGCGGCCGGCCTCGGCTGGCTGTGGACCGGGTCTTCCCTGGCCGCATCGGCCCCGGTGTCCGGACCGGCCGCCGAAGCCATGCGCCTCCTCCGCGACGAATGTGCGAGTTGCCACAACAGCAGCAAACGCAAGGGCGGCCTGGATCTGACGAGCGCGGAAGGCTTGAAAAAGGGCTCCGAAAACGGACCCGTCGTCAAAAGGAAATCACCGGAATCGAGCATGCTGCTCAAGGTCCTGGCCCCATCCGGTGACCCGCACATGCCGCCGAAGAAACAATTGGGATCCGCCGAGATTCGAACCCTTCGCGCCTGGCTTCAACAAGGGGCCCCCTGGGATAGGGAAGCGTTCCTGGCGGAGCCACCGCCCAAGAGCGTGGTGTTGCTGCCCAATCCCGATTCCTATCGTCCGGTCCACGCTCTGGCCGTTTCGCCCGATGGACGCCAATTAGCCGTGGCGCGAGGACGCGACTTGTTTCTCGCCCAGGTGGACACCTCCGTAGTCACCTTGAAAACCCGGGTGATTCGATTGGAGGAAACCCTTGAATCGCTGGCTTGGGTCGAGGAGGGCAAGCGCATCGCCGCCGGCGGGTTTCGCCGTGTCTTGTGGATCAATCCGGCGTCCCCCGGATCCGGAATTTCCAGCACGCTCACCCATTCCCTTTCCGGACGCATCCTGGCGATGAAATGGCACGCGCCCTCCGGATCCCTTCTGATCGCGGACGAGGGCGCGCGCCGGGAAGGATTCGTTCGTGTGGTGGAAGGGTCGGAGCCCAGGGTGGCGCGTTCGTGGAAGGCACACGCCGACTCGGTCTTTGCGCTCGATCTCAGCGCCGACGGTAAGTGGCTGGCGACGGCGGGCGGGGACAAGGTCGCGCGTGTCTGGGAGTTCGATTCGGGCAAGGAGATCGCCGTGCTGGAGGGCCACACCGCTCAAGTTCTTGGGGTCGCATTCAACACGAATGCCACTCAACTCGCCACCGGGGGTGCGGACAAAGCGCTCAAAATCTACGATTTGCGAACCCGTGAGAAGGCCGTCACGCCCGGGAATCATCGCGCCGGTCTGAGCGGCCTGAGATGGCCGCACGCCCACTCCATGCTTTTCGCCAGTTCGGAAGACGGAGGGGTTTATCGATACACCGATCTGAAGGTCCATTCCGGCGAACAAAGCTCCGCCACCGGAAATGAAAAGAAAATCGGCGACCTGGAAGACCCGGTGTCCAGCCTGGAAGCCTCCCCGGACGGTTCAAGAGTCTTCGCGGGAACACAGGCCGGCACGGTCCGGATTTGGGATAAGGAGGGCAAGCTTTTGGGCAAGCTCGAACCGAAAGATTTCGAGGCCGCGGCCCGGGTGGACGCATCACCCCCGCCGAAGACGGAGCCGGACCACGGGCCCGAACATCGCGTTGCCAAGACCGCGTCCAAAAGGCGAGGGACCGCTGAAAGCGTTGAAGAACCGCTCAGTTTTGTGCGGGATGTGCTGCCGGTGTTGAATCGGGCGGGGTGCAACGCGGGTTCCTGTCACGCGAAGCCGGAAGGGCAGAATGGTTTCAAGCTTTCCGTTTTTTCCTACGACCCGAAAGCCGACCACCACGAAATCGTGAAGGAATCTCGCGGTCGGCGCGTCTTTCCCGCCGCGCCCCTCGAGAGCCTGTTGCTCTTAAAACCCACGGGACGGCTGCCCCACGAAGGAGGCGTGCGCATCGAACCCGGTTCGAGGGAAGAATCGGTCCTCGTCCGCTGGATCCGGCAGGGCATGCCCTATCGCTCACAGGGCGAAGCGGAGCTCACCGGCATCGAAGCCGCTCCGGCACAGGGGCGATACCGCCGCGGCTCGACTTGGTCCCTGCGCGTGTCCGCACGCTATTCGGATGGCACCACCCGCGACGTGACGTCGCTGGCGGCGTTTGACTCGAACGACAAGGAGATCGCGAAGGTGGACGAGCGGGGACGGGTGAAAATCGGGAAGCTCACCGGGCAGGCGGTGGTTCTGGCCCGCTTCATGGGTCATGTGGCGGATTCACAGGTGACGGTCCCAGCCGAGAAAATCCTGCCTGTTTCAAGATACGCCGCGCTTCCCCGCAACAATCTCATCGACGATCTGGCCTACGCCCATTTCCAAAAACTGGGATTGTTCCCGAGCCCGCAGACGACCGACGCGGCGTTTCTCCGCCGGGCCAAGCTGGACGCGATCGGAGTGCTTCCGACCGCCGAAGAGGCCAGGGCCTTCATCGCAGACCCTTCCCCGGACAAACGCGCCCGCCTCGTCGATCAACTTCTGGATTCACCCCATTACGCCGATTATTGGGCCAATAAATGGGCTGATCTCGTCCGGCCCAATCCCGACCGGGTGGGACTGAAGAGCGTGTTCACCCTGGACCAGTGGCTGCGGGACGCCTTTCGCAACAACGTTCCTTTCGATCGATTCGCGCGATCCGTTCTGACCGCGGAGGGGTCCAACCACCGCGAGGGTCCGGCCGTGATCTATCGAGATCGCCGTGAACCGCCGGAGCTGACGACCATGTTCAGCCAGCTTTTCCTCGGCGTCCGGCTGGAGTGCGCCAAGTGCCATCATCATCCGAATGAAAAGTGGAGCCAGGATGATTTCTATCAATTGGCGGCATTTTTTGGCGAGGTCAGGCAGAAGGGGGCCGGGCTTTCGCCCCCCATCAGCGCCGGCACCGAGTCCTTTTTCCACGCGCCCGGAGGATCCGTGAAGCATCCCGTAACCGGCGAAGTGATGAAACCCGTTCCTTTGGGAGGCGGCGGGATCACCTTGCGCGAGAAGCAAGATCCCCGTGCCGCCTTGGCCGATTGGGTGACGGCGAAAGGCAATCCGTTCTTCGCCCGGGCGGCTGTCAACCGGGTCTGGGCGGTGTTTTTTGGACGAGGCTTGGTCGATCCCGTGGACGATTTCCGCATTTCGAATCCGTGTTCCAATCCGGCTCTCCTCGACGCGCTGGCCAAGGATTTCGAGGAACATGGGTGGGACTACAAACATTTGATGCGCCGAATCATGAATGCACGCTTGTATCAGCTCAGTTCGACGCCCAATGAAACCAATTTGGCGGATACCAAGAATTTCGCGCGCGCCTACCGGCGCCGTTTGCCGGCGGAAGTCCTGCTGGATGCCGTGAGCGACATCACCGGTTTGCCCGAGTCCATGATGGCCATGCCCTTGGGCGCGCGGGCGGTTCAAGCGTGGAGTTACAAAATCGAGTCTCACTTCATGGACGCTTACGGCCGGCCCAACGCGAGCAGCGACTGCCCGTGCGAGCGGGAACGGGATCTCAGTGTTGTTCAAGCCCTGCACATGATGAATTCGGAGGGTATCCAAGCCAAATTGGCCCATCCCGAGGGGCGCGTGGCCCGGCTCGTGTCGGAGAAGCAAGATCCCGCGGACCTTGTGACTGAACTCTATTTGGCGACCGTGACCCGTTTCCCAACCGAGGCGGAAAAAGGAGTGGCTTTACAGGCATTCTCACAAGAGGGGGCCACCCGGCAAACCGCGGCCGAGGACATCTTGTGGTCGCTTTTGAATTCGCCGGAATTCGTTTTTAACCACTGAATTGGGGCGATTTCCCTCTCCGCACGAATTCTTGCAATCCCCGGGGAGGCTCTTCATTCTTTGCCGCTGGTTTGAACTAGAACCGCCGGGCTCCGAGCCGGGCGTTAGAATTTTTGCATGAGTAATTCACCCGAGATCAATCTCGATCTGGATCTCCATTTCCTGCCCGCGTGGGCTCAGGAATCCGCCACGGTTAATCGCTATGCCGGTTACGCCGGCGAATCGGAACGACGCTCCTTCGGAGGCGAAGGACGTCCGCCCCGCCGCGACGGCCCCCGCCGACCGGATCGTCCCCAGCGCCGCGACGGGGTTCGTCCGGAGGGCGGACGTCCCCAAGGGTCGGGCGGAGGACCACGTCGTCAGGACGATCGCGGGCCGGGTCGCGGAGGGCCGGGACAGCGAGGACCGAGTTTCGGACGCGACCGCGGATTTCGCGAGGAACGGCCTGCGGTGGTGATGCCAGAACTTCGGTTGGAGCTGTATCCTGATGAGGCCGGGGTCGATTCGCTGGCACGTCAAATCAAGCTCACGGGCCGCGCCTACCCCATCTTCGAGATCGCTCACCTCATTTTGCGAAAGCCCGAGCGGTACCAGTTGGTATTTCAGACCCTCAAGAAGCCCGGGGGAGAATTGGCGCAGGGACTTTGGACCTGCAACTTGGATGAGAGCGTGTGGATGGCGGAGGCGGATGCCGTGCGGCATGTGCTGGCCAAACACTTCGACACCTTTTATCAGACGGAGAAAATCGCCGCTGAGGCGCCCAAAGGCACCTACACCTTTGTGGCCCAATGCGGGATTAGCGGCGTCATCCTGGGTCCCCCCAACTATCACGACTATCAAAACAAGCTGCACAAGCTGCATCAGGAGCGCTTTGCCCGGATGCCTTTCGATGTCTTCAAATCCAGGGTGAAGATCGTGCGGGACGAGGCGGTTGTGAAACAATGGGTGGAGGAGCAAAGCTGGAAATTGGAGTTCAACTGCCTGAATGTGCCGGAGCCCAGGAAACTGACGAGCCGCGACGAAGTGGAACAACATTTCCGCGAGGTCCATTTGGCCAACATCATTCAGCCGGTGGACAAGCTGGTGGTCTCGAATCCCCGCTTGCGCGAACTCCTGCCCGGGCCGATGCAAGCTCTGGCGCGGAGGACGTTGGACGAGCAGCGCCGGTTTCCCATCCAGGTGGTTCATTCGTTGAGCCAGCAGTTTTCCAAGCGGAGTCTGCAGTTCTTCAAGGTCAACAAGTCGGTGACGCACGTTTGTATTGCCCGACCGCATTTCCTCGATCTGGAGGCTTCGCCGGTTTCGGAGGGAGTCCGGAAAATCGTGGAGTTCATCAACGCGCATCCGAAGTGCACCCGGAAACACTTGATCGAAGCGCTGGCGCCTGTTTCGACAGCAACCCCGGCGCGCGAGGAAAGCGCGCCTGCGCCCGCGGAAGGGACTCCGGCCGCGGACACCCCGTCGCCGGAAGCCGCCGCCGCTCCTCCCGCAAATCCCGTCGTGGAGGCGCTGATCCGCGATCTGCGTTGGCTGGTTTATGAAGGGCACGTGATCGAGTTTGCCTCCGGTGAATTGGACACCGCCAAGAAGCCCGCGCCTAAACCTCCCAAGCCCGAACCCGCCAAGGCGGCGGGGGCAGCGCCCGCCGAAGCCAAAGGGGCTGCCGCGAAAGAGGGAGAGGTCGCCAGCGCCACGGTGCCAACTGCTGAAGGAACTCCTCCCGCAGACCACACGGCCGATCCGGCGCCAAGCTCACCCGACGTCCCTCCAGCGGAAACTGCCGTTCCCAGCCAGGAACCGCCTCCTGTCGTTTAGGTCCGATCGTCTTCACGATCGATTGCATGAAGCCTAAAGCCTACAAGGCCGCAGGAGTCGATATCGACCTCGGCAATAGAGTTAAATCCACTCTCCCCGAACTGCTCGCTTCAACCCATCGCCCGGGTGTGCTGGGGAAGGTGGGCGGTTTTGGAGGATTATTCGCCCTGGACACACGCAAGTTCCGGGAACCGGTGCTGGTTTCCAGCGTTGATGGTGTCGGCACCAAGCTCAAAATCGCTTTCGCGACGGGCCGGCATGACACCATTGGGGAAGATTTGGTCAATCATTGCGTCAATGACATTGCGGTGCTTGGGGCGGAAGCCCTCTTTTTCTTGGACTACCTGGGAACGGGCAAGCTCAACCCCCGGGTGTTCACGGAGATCATCCGAGGTTTTGCTCGAGGCTGCGCCGCCAATCGCTGCGCGCTCATTGGTGGGGAAACTGCACAAATGCCGGGGTTTTACCAAAAAGGTGAGTACGACCTGAGCGGGACGATTGTGGGGGTGGTGGAGCGCAAACGAATGCTGACTGGCCGCGAAATACGGCCTGGAGACTGTCTCCTTGGGATGGCCTCAAACGGATTGCATACCAACGGGTATTCCCTGGCCCGAAAAATTCTGTTCGAGAAACTGGGCGGTCGGCCTTCCACAAGGATGCCCGGAATGAAGGAAACGCTGGGCCAGGCCCTTCTGAAGGTCCATGTCAGCTACGGACTCCTCGTGCAAAGCTTGTTGCGCAAGTTCAACAAAGATGTCTCCGACCGCACCATTCGAGGGTTTGCACACATCACCGGGGGCGGATTTGTGGACAACATTCCGCGAATCCTGCCCAAAGACTGCGACGCGGAAGTGAAAGCTGGGAGTTGGGAGGAACCACCCATCTTCGGGATCTTGCGCGATCGAGGTGGCCTGGATGAATCCGAGCTCTATCAAGTCTTCAACATGGGGATCGGAATGGTGGCGATCGTGGACCCGGCAAAAGCAGAACAAATACTTAACAAGATCATTAGCTCAGGTAATAAATGTTGGAAGATTGGAGAAGTGGTTCGTGGAAGTGGTTTAACGAGAGTTATTTAGGAATCAGATTCAAGTTTCCTGAGCGGGGAGTGACTGGCCAAGTTTTCCGGTCAAGGGTTCTCAGACTGGACGGCAACCAATTGTGGTGTTGTGTCCCACACCCGAATCAGCTAACTTTATTCCATTGTCTATTCATTCTATGAAGGTTAAGGAACAGACACCGAAGACGACGAGCAAAGTCAATTTGGCTAAAGGACAGCTTTGGCAAATTGGAGCCGAATTCATCGAGATTCTTGAGGTCGGCAAGACCCTGACGCATTACAAGCATTTCCGGGACAAGAAGCGCGTTCCGATCAGTCTCGGTGGTATTCAGGTCGTGCAGGATTATCTGCGCAACAACAAGGCCAAGTTGGTGCGGAAGACCGTCCAACCCAAAGCCCGTTCCTGATCCTCCATCTTTTCCCATGAACGGTCCCGCGGACTCAAGTCGCCGGACGGTTCAGCCAGCACACATGGGTGTGACACGCCGCCATTTCCTTGGCGCGGTCGGGGCCTTCACCATGGGTTCGTCGCTCCGCGCCGCGTCTCCCCCTGAAGCCTTGGTTGGCACTCAGCTTTATGGCTGGGGGCAGTATTGGGAACGGGAAGGCAAGGACATTGGAACGGAATTGGACCGAGTTTTGGGCCTGATTCGAGATTGCGGTTACGATTACGCCGAATCTTCGTTGGCGGTGGACCGCCCGGAAGAAAACGCGGTCTTCGCGGCCAAACTCAAATCGCGCGGTCTGCGGGCGGTCAGTCTTTACACCGGAGGGCGATTCCACGAAGCAGACCATTGGGAAGCTCGGGTCAGGCAAACCGTGCAAGCCGCGAAATCAGCCCGCGAGGCGGGCTTCCGCATCCTGGTTTGCAATCCTGACCCTGTCGGGCGTGAAAAAACAGCCGAGGAGCTGAAGGTGCAAGTTCGCGCCCTTGCCCTGCTGGGGAAAGAACTGAAGTCCTTGGGAATCCAGCTCGGAATTCATCATCACACGCCGGAAATGGCGAGCCGGGCTCGCGAATTCCATTCCAATTTTCAGCAGACCCAGTCCGGCGAGGTGGATTTTTGCTATGATGTGCATTGGGTTTATCGTGGAGGCGTTGCTCCCGACGAAGCCCTGCGCCTATATGGAGATCGCGTCGTGAGCTGGCATCTCCGCCAAAGCCGCGCGAAAATCTGGTGGGAAGATCTGGACGAAGGAGACATCGACTACGCGGCCATCGGCAGGACCGTCCGGGAGCGTCAACTGGTCCGCAATTTCACCGTCGAATTGGCCCTGGAAAAGGGAACCCAAGTGACTCGCACCGTCGTGGAAAATCACCGTCGCAGCCGGGATTTCGTGCGAAGGATCCTCGGAGCTTAAGACCGATCAAGGTTGAGCTCGGGGTCCGGGATGCATCTTCTTGCCCGTGTGCTTCCACAGTTTCTCCTTCAGTGCCGGAAAAAGTTCGAGGGCATTGTCCCGCATGATTTGGCGTCCGATCTTCAGGGCATGCTCCTGGCGCAATTCCCGCCGCTCCACCTTTTCGGCCAACGCCTCAGCAAGGCACCGGCGCGTGAACTCCGTGGCGGCATAAATCCCCTCCGCGTGGTGCGCGTCCGCGCCCCAGAGAATCTTGTTCGACCCCATCACTTCAAGCCACTCCTGGAAGGCCCGCTTTGCCATGGTGTAGCTGATGGTCGGGAGCCAAACCGAGTCAACCCACACGTTCTTGTGCCGTGTGGCAATGGCCCCCGTCTCTCCGATCCACGGATACCCGCCATGAAACAAGATAAAGCGTGTCTTCGGATTGGCGGCGATCAGATCCACCAGCAACATCGGGTTGCTCCCCTGGATTCGCGCATGCCCGGTATGGATCTGAAAGGGTAAATCCAAGCGAGCGCTCATCTCCACCACCCGCCACATGACGAAATCCTGAAACGCCTTGGCATCGGCCGGGGAGGACTGCGAGATCGGCTTTCCCCACGCCCGCTCCGCTCGTTCCCGGGTTACATTCTCGAAGTCGAGAGTGCGCTCGTAGGCGGTCGTCGTCTTGAGACACACGGATCCCCTTGATTTTCCAAAAACCAGGATGCGCTCGATGACCGCCAGATAATCCTCCATCGATTCGATCTTGAGTCCGTGCCTGGTCGCGAACGCATAGGGAGAATCATTCGGGTTTGGAAAGTCCGCGGCGTGGCCGCCCCGCAGAAACGCTGTGACATTGACCGTCGGAACCGCGAAAGGATACTCGAGTTCGAACCCGAGCCGGTTCCAATAGGGGTCCGTCACCATGAGCTCGATGTTGGCCTTCTCGGTGACCACCTCGTAAATCCAGTGACGATCCCGGTAATGATCGAAAATCCGGTCATTCAGACGAACCGCGTCCACATCCGAAAGGGCGTCAAAATCAACGCCGTAGAGGTCGGTGAACGCCGGAAGCTGGTAGCGGTAGAAACTGGTGGCGCGGGCATGATCGAAATCGTGCTTCGCCTTGGACCACCATTCCTCGAATCGGCCGCTTTGGGGCCAGGAACTCAGTGGATTGAACCAGGTAAAGTAACTGCTCTGCCAGAGAGACCTGAGGTTCATCCCCCATCCGCGCTCCGTTTCCACCCGGCCTTGGATCAATTCAAAGGGCGGCAGATGATCGTGAGTGTCGATCGCCGGCGTTGCATCCAAGGCTGCTTTGATCGTGCGATAGGACGGGGTGTCCTTCACATCCAGCGAGGCGGCGGGCAGGGTCTGGGCGACGAGGACCGCAAAAGTGACGAACGCACCCCAGGCATTTCCGATGAGGAGCCGGCTCCTGGCCCGAGGCATTTCCGGGATACGAGATTTCGGAGGGCCCAGTCCGCGGAGAAGCATCACTTCCCTTTCTGCTTCAGCAGCTCCTGTAACACGGCAAGGTCGGATGGACGGCGACCCGGATCGAAATCGTTGGTGTTCTCAACCTCGATCAAAGCATGCCGGCGCGCTTCAATGCGAGCCCGTTCGCCGGCAAGCGCCGCCACAACATAAACCGCCACCCGGCTGGCCCGGTCACGAATGGATACCACACCGTCGCTCACGGAATGATCCACGTTCGTGACACCGTCGGCATCGACTCGAAACACCTCGGTCGGCGACCGCAGATAAACGGGGAGGCGAAACCGAAACGAGCACTCGCGGGGCGCGCCGAACTTGAAGACACGTTCCTCCCCATCCGCTTCATAAGCCAGATCGAGCGCGAAGAGCAGCGCGCCACGCGGACCCGCCACGACATCCAGGTCCCAGTCCGGCCTGCCTTCTCGCAACACGCGCTCGTGGCTCACGGCGTCACCTTCGAGGTAATAGTCCTCGATCATGCGAATCTCCCTTCCCACTCGGGTCATGGGCTCGATGAGATCCGGGAAGGTGACCAGCGAACGCAGGCTCAGGTTGAACCAATAGAGTGAGGTAATCCGGCTCGCGAGGGCGTGATAGGCTTGCAATCGCAGTTCGTCCGGCGTCGGGGATCCTCGACTCCGGCCCCCATAGCCCCTCCAGTCGTGGTGCGGCCCCTGGGACCAGTAGGCAATTGACCGGGGCCGGTTCAATTCGCGCAAGGACCGCGTCATCTCGCCGATGGTCTCCAGCGGAGCCCCCCACCGAATGCGCTGCCCACCCCATCGGTTGTACTGGCTCCAGGCGTCCGGTGAAGGGGCGGTCACTCGATAAGCATCATAGTGCGGGTAGTCTGACAACCCGGCGTAGAATCGCCAAACCCGCTCCTCGCTGTGGGTGACGGTCGTGGGCAAGCGACTCGGCGCGTAAGGCGATAAGGCTTTCCACACCTCTTGCGGCGGCACAGGCCGCCCGCCCCCATACTGCGGCTCGCCGAGGAACTCAACGGCGTGGATGCGCGGGAGCAAGGCGTCCGAGTCGTAATGAGAGATGGGGTCAAGCTTGCTGAAATACTTGAGCGGATAACGTGTGTAGAGTCCATCCAACCCGGTCCGGTCGGTGTAGCCGGGCTGGTCCTGGATGTGGGCGGTGTTGACATAGGCGCGGCGCAAGGTCTTGTGGAAGGCTTCGGCCTCAAGCGGTTTGTGTCCACCCCCGCTGGTGTCATGCACCCAGCCGCCGCTGATGTCGAACACCTCGCGTTTCACGCGCTGGTGCGCCCAGAGCGTCATCGGCTTCCCTCCGCCCTCGGAAAGCTGGACTTCCAATCCCGCGTAGGTCAGCGGCAAGGGCCCGGTTGAGACCCGGGCTCCACCCCGGTCGTTGGCGGGAATGACGCCGTCGCGAGGAAAACGATCCAGACGGTTGCTGATCCAGGGTTGAGCGACCAGGGCTCTCCAGTTCGCGTTGTTCGCGGGCAACCACAGCCGAAAAGCCTCGATTCGCAGGGGACCTCGAGTTCCATTGGCCACGTGAAAAATCAAGGAATCAGGCCTGACATCGGATGAGCCTCCCAGAAATGTCGCGGCGGAGATCCACGCGAGAGGTTGGTTGATGGCCACGGTCAAACGGCTTGGACCGGCGGACTCGGGAAGCGACGCCACCAAATCTGCCTGCGTGTTGGTGCCCCAAAGCTCCCGCTTTCCGTTCCAACTCCAGACCGTGAGCGCTCCAGGCGGCAAATGAAGTGGCTCTCCGCCCCAAGCGGAGGGCAGGTCGTGCCACGCCCATTCATCCGCTTGCAGCAATTCTTCGGGCGTCCGCCCTCTCAACCGGATCTCGGCCGAGGAGGGAATGACGAGGGTCCGTCTTGAATCATTGCGCAGGAATACCTCGACGCGGGCGCCCAAACTGAAGTCGGGCTGGCGCCGATACTGCATCTCCGTCGATTGCACATGGGGGACCACATGCAGGCCGGCGAGGGACCATGCTTCGCCGTGAATGGAAAGCATGGAACTTGTGATGAGTCCCCAGGCGGCGGCCAGAATCGGCATGGAGATTCTGAACGGAATGCGGACGCCAGACATCAAGGAAACACCCTTGGACAAGGTCATTCTTGGCATGGTCTGATAAAGTCTCAAGCAACGTCCAGGCCTGATAACACTGGCGAAGTGTGTTCGATGCAGGATCCCGTGGCGTGGGCATCCCCAGGCCTCAGGTTCGAAAAACCATCGAACGTGGCGCGGTCTAAAACCGCCCGGCCACGATCAAGCCGAACCCATGGGCTTCGGCTTGATCGTCGTTTGAAATGCAGGCTGGATCAGGCGGCCGCTTCGCCGACTTGGAAGCGAAGGAAACGGCGGATGACAAGCTCGTCGTCGAGTTTCTTCGAGACGCTGGCGACGTGCTCCTTCACCGTGATCTCGGAGTTTTGCTTCACGTAGCCCTGATCCACGAGGCAGCAGCTCTGGAAGAACTTTTCGATCTTGCCCTCCACGATCTTGGCGATGGCCTGGGGCGGCTTGTTTTTCACCAGCTCGGCGGCGATTTCCTTTTCCTTCGCGATCAGTGCCGGGTCCACCTGATCGCGCGAGACTGCGATCGGATTGGCCGCCGCGATTTGCAGCGTGATGTCCTTCACCAACTGCTTAAAGTCATCCTGGCCCACCGTGGCCTCCTTGCCGGCCCCGACCTCAACCAGCACACCAATCTTGGCGCCGGTGTGAATGTAAGCCGCGACCATGCCATGACCCGCGACCTCCAGCCGGGCGTGGCGCTTGAATTGAATGTTCTCCCCGATCTTGGCCACTTGCGCGGTGCGCATGGCTTCAACGTCGGCCGTCGGCTGAGTCGCCAAGGTGCGAGCCACTTCGTCGCAAAAAGCGCGAAAAGATTCGTTCTTGGCCACAAAGTCCGTCTCGCAATTGACTTCCACCAGCAGGCCCAATTTTGAGCCAGGAGCGATGAACTGGGCGATGACGCCATCCTTCGCCTCGCGCCCGGCCTTTTTGGCGGCGGTGGCGACGCCGCGCTTGCGCAGCACATCGACGGCAGCGTCCAAGTCGCCTTGCGTTTCTTGAAGGGCCTTCTTGCAATCCATCAGGCCCGCGTTGGTCATTTCTCTCAATTTGCCCACCAGGGCAGCAGTGATTTCAGGCATAAGACGAAAAGTTGAGATGCGTGGCGCAGGATGGAAGCCCACTCTCGAGTCGTTTCAACGCCTCAAGACATGGACTACCGGCCTCGGCCAGGGGATTGACTCAAGGGGCCGCCGGCGTCGTGACGGGTTCGGCCACGGGCTGGGGAGCGGCGGGAGCCGCTTCCGGCGCGGGAGCGGGTGCCGATTGAGCAGCCACTTCCTCTTCTTTCCGCCGGGCATACTTGGCCTCGTATTCAGCGCGGGCTTGTCCAATCGCCTGCGTGACCACCTGGAGAATAAGCCTCACCGAGCGAATCGCGTCGTCGTTGCCCGCGATGGGAAAATCCACCTGATCCGGATCGCAATTGGTATCGACGATGGCGATGATGGGAATGCCCAGCCTCCTCCCTTCCTCCACCGCGTTGTGCTCGCGCTTGAGATCCACAATGAACATGGCCTGGGGATGGTTGTCCATGGCCCGAATGCCATCCAGATTCTTGTGCAGGCGGGCGGCTTCGCGGCGGATCGCCGACTGCTCCTGCTTTACGTATTGGTTGATCGATCCATCGGTTTCCATTTTCTCGATCTGGTTCAACCGGCCCAGCGAGCGTTTAATGGTCTTGAGATTGGTCAGCGTGCCGCCCAGCCACCTTTCGGTGACATGGAGCTGCTTGCAGGTCTTGGCCGCTTCTTTCACGGCTTCTTGAGCCTGTTTCTTGGTCCCGACGAAGAGAATCTGGCCTCCTTTGCCGGCTACGTTGGCCATGAAGTTGCAAGCGTCGCGCAATTGCGCGGCCGTCTTGCTCAAGTCGATGATGTGGATCCCGTTGCGGGCATCGAAAATGAATTTCTTCATCTTCGGATTCCACCGCTTGGTTTGATGACCGAAGTGAACGCCTGCTTCCAACAGTTCTTTGACACCTACATTCATGCGGACAGTGTTCCATTGATTTAAGGGCTCAGATCCTTGACCGGACTTGTGAGCCATCCCGGGAACGCGGGATTGAGTTCGATGTGGTTAAGGCCGCCGCGGCGACCAAGCCGCGGCTCAATTAAGGCCGTTTTGCTTCCCCTCGAGAGGCCTCGAAAATCCTGCGATTCTCGCCAACCCCACGAGGGCCGGGAACGCTCTCACAGGGGGCACCGGGGCGCAATCCTTATTTCCAGGCCTGAACTCGCGGCGGTGCATCCCGATGTTGCCGGTGATGCAGGTAGGGCGCGTCCGTCCCGGCGCGCCGCCGGAGCATGATGTTTTGCATCCCGTGGGCGGCGGGCTGGGACAGGCCCGCCCTACCAACAACATCGGGATACACGGAACTCGCGGCGATCAGAGGACTCTTCCCAACCGAGTCGAAAGCTCCGGATGCCCGGCCCGCGTCCAGGCGATCGATTCTCACCATGAATTCAGGGTTGACCCTGAGCGAACCAGACAAGCTTGTCAGACAACTATCGCCGGAATGACACAATGTTGTCACATGCAATGCTTACAGTCGTGTGTGTAGGTGAACCTTGCGATCCCGGCTCCCATCCGGAAATGGCGAGGGTTCGCAGGCGAGACCGGCAACACGCTCCCTTGGAAAGGAGGCTTCCGCGTCTTGCATGAATACGGCATGACTAAAAATCCTGATGGTTTGGCTCCATCGCTTCGTATGGTTTCCGAACGGACACGCGTCCTCATCGTCGAGGACGAACTGGACGCGCTGGAGCTGATTCAATTCAATCTGCATTCGTCCGGCTTCCAAACCTTGGTGGCCCGGGACGGCTGGACGGCGGTACGGGCGGCGGAATCCGAGCGCCCGGACTTGATTCTGTTGGACGTGTTATTGCCGGAATTGGACGGCATCGCGGTCTGCGAGATCCTGCGGAGCAAGGCGTCGACCTCGGCCATCCCCATCCTGATGCTCACGGCCTGCGCGACCGACGATTGCCGGGTGCTGGCGTTGGAATCGGGCGCTGACGATTTCATGACGAAACCTTACAGCCGCCGCGAGCTCTTGAACCGCATAGGCCAATTATTGCCGCCTGCCAGCCTCGTTTCCCAAACGTAACCTGATTGTAAATCGGGCTCCGTTGTCGCTACCGTGAAGGCGTGGTAACCAAGGATCGACTGAAATCTAAAATTCTCATTGTGGATGATGAGGTGGACGCGGTGGAGCTCATCGCTTTCAACCTTCAAAACGCCGGATTTGACGTCATCTCTGCCTCCGATGGGGCCGAAGCCATTCGCAAGGCCCGGACGTTTGGCCCTCATCTGGTCATCCTGGATGTGATGCTGCCGGAAATCGACGGCCTTGAGGTTTGCAAGCTGCTGCGGCGTGACCCGGCGACCTCCAATATTCCCGTCTTGATGTTGACGGCGAAGGCCACGGAGCTGGACCGCATTCTCGGCCTTGAGCTTGGAGCCGACGATTATGTCACCAAGCCCTTTAGCCCCCGCGAACTGGTGTTGCGGGTCAAGCGGCTTTTGCGATTGCGTGACGAACCGCAGGGCAAGCTCGAACGTCTTGAGTTTCGCGAACTCTCCGTGGATCTCCCGCGGCACTTGGTTTCGGTGCAGGGCAAGCGCGTCGACCTCACGGCCACCGAATTCAAACTGTTGACCCTGTTGATGGAGCGGCGAGGGAGAGTGCAGTCCCGGGAACAGTTGTTGCGGGATGTTTGGAATTACGACAGCTTGATCGACACCCGCACGGTGGATACGCACATGCGCCGGCTGCGCGAAAAACTCGGGCGTGCGACCAAATACCTCGATACGGTGCGGGGGGTCGGCTATCGGTTTACGGAAGACGGATGAGACGATCGGCGCGGCTGGCCGGGTTGAATCGGCGCGGCGGTCTGGCCGCTCTCTCGGTGCCGTATCTCTTCGTCTGAATTCATGGAACTCGTTCTGGCATGGCTGACCGCGCTGGCGGCGGCGGCAACCGCGGGATGGATGGCCCGGCGATGGCGCGCCGCCCAAAGAGACCTCGACCTCGCGCGGCGCGAGCAAAGCCGCCTGGCCGAGGCCGAATCCGAAGCGCGCTCCCGCTCGCGCGCCCAGGAGCAGGCCCTCATCGAGAGCATGATCGAGGGAGTCGTCGTGCTCGATGCCCGCGGCCGCATCACCCTGGCCAACGCCGCGCTGATTCGCATGTTCAAGCTCGGCCAGGATCCGGCCGGAAAGTCACTGCTCGAGGCGTTAAGGCACCACGCCTTGCAGGACATTCTTCGCGCCGTGGAAGCCAGCGAGGACCGCAGCGTCAGGGACTTTGAGATGGAACTGATCGAAACACCCCGCCGTTTTCTGCAAGTCAACGCCACGTCCCTGGCCGGTTCCCAAGGCGAAACGCGCGGCACCCTGCTCGTCTTTCATGACTTCACGCGGCTCAAGACTCTGGAAGCAACCATGAAGGAGTTCGTCGCCAATGTGAGCCACGAATTGCGGACGCCGCTCTCGCTGATCAAAGGCTACGTGGAAACCTTGCTCGACGGCGCCAAGGACGATCCCGCGGTGGCGGATAAATTTTTGCGCACGCTCGAACGCCACGCCAACCGCCTGGCCTTCTTGATCGACGATCTCCTCACCCTGTCCCGGCTCGAGTCCGGCCAGCTACAGTTGAATTATCAATGGCTGGATCTCCGCACGTTGGTGGACCACGTGGTGGAGGATTTACAGTCGAAGTCCCGGTCCCGCGGCCAGACGATGGCCCTTGAAATCCCCGAAGGCATCAAAGTGACAGCGGATCCGGAACGGATCGAGCAAGTGCTGGCCAATCTCATCGACAACGCCATGAAGTACGGCAGCGAAGGCGGAAGAGTCGTGGTCCGCGCGTCGCGATCTGGTGACTCGACGGTCGAAGTGCGTGTCGTGGATGATGGGCCGGGCATTCCCCGGGAGTCCTTGGAACGGGTGTTTGAGCGATTCTATCGGGTGGACAAGGCACGCTCGCGGGATCAAGGGGGCACCGGACTGGGCTTGTCGATCGCGAAGCATGTGGTTCATTCCCACGGGGGAAGGATCTGGGTGGAAAGCGAGTTCGGCCATGGCGCGCAGTTCTGTTTCACCCTTTCGACGCACCCCCCTCCTTCACAGGAGTGACACACCCTTGGGCAGGCGGAGCACGTGGGTGCCAGCCACTTTGTCGTGCCAGGATTGCTTCTCATGATCCCAGGCGATCCACAGAAATCCCAACCCAAAGACCATAAAGGAGAAAAAGCCGCTGAGGGCGCGGACCAAGCCAACCGCGAAATTGACTTTGCCTCCATCGGTTCGGACGAGTTTCAAGTTGAAGACGATCCCTCCAATGCTGGTGCCGCGCCAGGTCCACATGGCCACATAATAGGCGGGCAGGAGCACCAGGACGCTTGGTGGAAACTGCGTCACCGCGGAGATGAAACCGACCAGAAGCAAATCCAGCAACAATGCCCCAAGCCGGACCCAAAAGCCGGCAAACGGATAGCTCAGGGGGGCCAGGCCGGCGCCGGCTTCCATGGCGATGCCCGGTTCTGACGAGGCCGGAGGCTCGCCGGCGGCACCTTTCGCCGACGTGCCCGCCGAGCCGGTTGGAAAATGAAAGCTGCGCGGGGCCGATTTGGCAGGATCCCCTCGAAGCGCCTGGCCGGCGGCGAGAACCACAGCGCCAAAACCCACAAGGGACGCAAGCAACCACACCAAGAGTCCCAAAATGGGAACCGTGTAGAGAAGATAGAAAAGGATCGTGCCGGTCAGGAGGGCGATGAACGGAAGCTTGAGAAACTCGGCGTTCAGTTGGGAGCCAAGCTGTTGCCCCGCAAACCGATAAATCACGAGTTTCCCAAAGAGGCCCGCGGCGAAAAAGCCGGCGATCGCAAAGGGCACCAACAGAGCGCCAATGACGGTTCCAATCAGCAATACCAGCAAGGGCAGGAAAAGCGCCACGCCCAGAAATCCCGCCAACAATGCGCCCGAAGGCGTCCGATCCAGCGTCTCCACGCAGCTTTGCGCCTGTTTCGGGAACATCGCCCCCAACATCACATTCAAAAGGAAGAGAATGCCGCCCACATACCAAGCCCAAGGCAGCGAGGGTGGAAGTGGACGCGCGTAAAAAAGGCCGTTCTTGAACCAGCCCACCGCAACCTCGTAACCCGGAAAAGGCAGCGGCACTTTGCTGCCCCGGACTTTGGAACCCTCGGCCGCTTGCAGCGTCCCGCCAATCACCACCGCGTCGCCCTCGATCTCCGCCCGGGGCCCAAGTTGAGCCGATCCCAGCACGACAACCAGATCGCCTCCAATCCGCCCGTCCACTTTGGCGTCTCCCATGATAATCACGGCTTCGCGGCGGACCTTTCCTTCCACCACCGCATCGCCAAAGATGCTGACAAGTTCCTGCGCGGCCTCATCCTTCCCCACGCGGGCGGTATCACGGAAGGAGACAACTCCGCGATGCCCCCAAGGGCCGTCGAATGAATCCTTCCGATACACGACGGTGCGCCCGTCTTCGGAAGCGGTGGACGTTTCGACCGAAGGAGCCGTCTCCGTGCCGGCGGCGCTTGAACTCGCGTTCGCCGGGGTGTCCTGCGCTCGCGTTTGCCTGGCTCCGCCCGCCAGAATGATCAGGATCCAGGCTACGGCCAGGAAAGGATGCCATCGATGATTCCAGTACTTCATAACGCGCCAACCTGTGTCTTGAGACTTAGTGTTGTTCCCAGGAGTGTCCTCGAACCTGCCGGTAACACCAACAACCCGCGCCGGCGCAGATCCACCAGGCGGACATCGCGGCCAGCCCCAGTCCACCCCAAAATTCGAATCCTAGACGGCGGGCCAGCACGCCGGCTGCCCCGAGGAGGATGTCCAAAAAAGTGAAGACGGTTTCCGCCAAACCCATGGAAGCCGTGCTGAATCGCGCCAGGGGTTCAGCCGCCCAGGCGAGCCAGGCCCAGCCAGCCCAACCGGCCACGGCGCACGCCCAAACCACGCCGGCCGCCATGGCCAGGACCTGAACGCGGCGAGGCCAGCTCGGCCAGGCTTTGCGCCACCAAGGGCGGAGGGCATCCGCCCGCAAGGCGGCGAGGACGGAGGGAATCAGCGTGGCGGGCGCCTTGCGCGGCGGCAGCGCCTTGAGTTCACGGTCGATGGCTCGTTCCAGGGAATGTTGTTGATCAATGTCCATGCGAAGAATTCTTTCGAGTTCATCCCCAATCCGGGGAAAGTCGAGGTCCGCCCAGCGGAGACCATTTGACGGGTTGGGTGGCCATGCCGGAAGAGCCTTTGGAATGCAGCGCCGCCTCGTCCGCCTCGATGGCCACGCGCAACACGCGGCGAAGCGCTTCCCTCGCGCGGAAGATGTCGGTCTTCACCTTGGGCAACGACACCTTGAGCTGCGCGGCGATTTCCTCATAGCTCATGTCCTCGAAGTGGTAGAGCACCAGGGGCACCCGCTGCGCGGCGGGCAATCGCGCCAGGCAACGCTCCACCCATTCACGCCGATCCAAGGACTCCACTTCCAATGCCACGTTTTCTTCCCCCGCGACCAGGACAGGGTTTTCACCCTCCTCCTTGGACGGTTCCATCTCGGAGAAAAAACGCCAGCGCGCGCGATAGCGGCTGAGATGGTTCAGGGAAAGGTTGCGAGCCACCGTGCGCAGCCATCCGCCGGCGGTGGGGCTCGCTGAGAGTTCCGCGAATCGCTCGTGCGCCTTGAGGAAGACTTCCTGGGCGACGTCCTGGGCTTCCGCCTCATTTCCCAGCAGCCGGACGGCGGTGGAGAAAACCATGTCCTGGTAGGCCTTCATGAACGCCTCGAATGATTGCGATTCTGTCATTGTGAAGGCGGGGTCGGGTTCCGCCGTTCTACCAGGATGACCCGCGGCGGGGCCGGGAAGTTGCAATCGATGATCAAGGCAGGCCGAGGCGCTTCGAAAAGAACCGATACGCCAGGGCGTTCATCATCGCCCTTTGTTCGTTGTTCGCCGCGCCGCCGTGGCCTCCTTCAATATTCTCGTAATACAGGGGAGCGTGGCCCAACTCGATCATGCGCGCGACCATCTTGCGAGCGTGACCGGGATGCACGCGATCGTCGCGGGTGGAGGTGGTGAACAAGACCGGCGGATATTTCACGCCGGGCCGGACTTGGTGATACGGGGAATATTGCTGGAGAAATTCCCAATCCCCAGGCTGGTCCGGATTTCCGAATTCCTCCATCCAGCTCGCCCCAGCCAGGAGTTGGTGGTAGCGGCGCATGTCCAACAGGGGCACCTGGCAGACAATGGCACCGAACAACTCGGGCCGCTGCACCAGCATGTTCCCCATCAACAAGCCTCCGTTGGAACCGCCGATGATGCCCAGGCGCGCCGGGGACGTGATCTTGCGCCGCACCAAGTCCTCCGCCACGGCGATGAAATCATCGTAGGCCCGCTGGCGATGACGTTGCAGCGCGGCTTGGTGCCATCTCGGCCCAAACTCTCCGCCGCCCCGGATATTGGCCACGGCATAAACGCCTCCGCGCTCCAGCCAGGCCGCGCCCGCGGTGGCGTCATACTCCGACAACAGCGGGATCTCAAATCCTCCGTAGCCTTCGAGCACCACGGGATGTTCGCCGCGAGGCGAAAGGCCGTCCCGGCTGATCAAAAAGTAGGGCACACGGGTGCCGTCCCGCGAAGTGGCAAAACCTTGCTGGATCTGCAACCCACCGGGATCGAAGAACGCTGGCATCGATTTCAATTTCTCAGGCTGTCCTTCACCGACCCGGCCCAGGGAAAGCGTTGAGGGCTGGAGAAAACTGGAGGAAGTCATCCAGAATCGATCGTCCTCGCGCGAGTCGAAGCCCCAAGCGCTCACCGTGGCAAATCCCGTTTCTCCGCTCAACGCCACGCGCGTCCACTCGCCCGTCCCCGTCCCGGGCCTCAAGGCATCGAGCCGGTTGCGGACGTTGTCGAGAATGTTCAGAATCAAATAGTGCCTCGTGCCGTCCACTCCAGCCAGGGACGTGGTATCGGTGGGCATGAAAAGCGGAACCCAAACCCCTTGACCCTCCAGCCAATCGTCCAGTTTCGCGGCGATGAGGGAGCCGCGCTGAAAGGTATTGGAGCCTTGCTTCCAATCCGAGCGCAGAGTCAGCAACAGCCAATCTCCGAAGGTGCTGGCCGAGGCATCCGGGGGCTTTTCCACACGCACCCAGCGCTCGCCACGCCGGATCCAGGTCTCGGAACTGAAAAATGTCGGAGAACGCTCGATGATCTCATGGACGCGTCCGCGATCGTGAGACACGCCTGGCCCCACCCCCACATCCTCCTTCTTGCCTTCGAACACCGTTGCGGCCGCGGACAAAGGGGTGCCGCGATTCCAAAGCTTGATGACCCTCGGGTAACCCGAGTCGGTCAAAGACCCGGGGCCGAAATCAGTGGCCACATACAAGGCGTCGCGATCCCGCCAGGCCACCTGGGACTTGGCCTCCGGCAGCGTGAAACCCTTCTCGACCCATTGCTTGGCATGGACATCGAACTCCCGCACGACCGAGGCGTCGGCACCCCCGCGCGAGAGCGAAATCAAACACCGATCCAGCCCGGGTTCCAGAAACTGTGCCCCGTGCCAGACCCAATTCTCCTTTTCCTCGGCGGCTGCCCGATCCAGGTCGAGCACGGTTTCCCAGGCCGGGTCCGAACGGCGATACTCCTCCAGCGTGGTCCGGCGCCAGAGTCCTCGCACATGACGTTCATCTTTCCAAAAGTTGTAGAGATGTTCCCGGCGTTTGACGACTTGGGGAATTTTCTCCTTCGAGTCGTAAATCGACTTGAGCCGATCCTTCAGAAGACGGAAGGCATCGTCCCCGGCCAGGGCCGCCAGGGTCGCCCGATTCCGCTCCCTCGCCCAGGCCAGAGGTTTCGCGCCGGCCACCTCCTCGAGCCAAAGGTGCGAATCGCGGGACCAATCAAGCGCTTCTGTCGACTTCATATCCGTGCCGGAAAACTTCGAAACACACCCCGCTTGAACCATCACCAACAAGGCCAGGCCAGCAGGCGCGAGGTAACGCTCAAGTTCAAACCCGTGACGAGTTCGTGATCCCTCGTGGCGGACAGGGGAGCGGTCAGGGCTGAGGCTCCGATGGCACGGGAGTTTGCTTGGTTGCTTCATAATCCAATCCAGGCGACGGCGGTGACGAGGCTGCCCACAATGCATCCAGACTCCATCGAAGCGGTGCGGAGAGTCCGGAAATTTCCAAAATGCCGCCGCCGACCGTTCCGATCACATGGGCTTCCATGCCCAGAATCCTCGCTTGGGCCGCCAACAAGCCCCCGCTCAACGCGTCGGTGGTCACGAGTGCCCGGGCCGGCCATTCACCAAAAAGGATCGCATCAGCGGCATCCGCCGAATCGGAACCCGCCCATGCCGCCAGATCGACACGGGCTCCCGCGGACGATGAAGAACTCGGGGGCGCCAAACAACGGGTCACGCCCTCCGCCAGCGCCGCCGCGAGCCCTCCACGTCCAATCAAAGCGGCGCTCTTGACGCGGCCTCCATGAATCAAACCGCGCACGACTTCGCGGAGACTCGAGATTCGGCCTGCGTCGCCTGTCGACTGATCCGCCCCGGTCGCAGTGCCTCCCAGCACAAGGATGACGTCTCCCTCATCCTTGAACCAAGGGGGGGTAGCGTGAGCGGGATCGGAAAGCCGCGCGGCCACATAAATCGCGGAGGTCTGGAGATTCCAGGAACGCAGAATGGCCGAAGCGGGTTGTCCGGCGCAAGGAATCCCCCAGGACTGAAAGCAATCGCTCAAGGCAGCACATTCGGTTTCCGGATCGGTGCGGTCATCGGGCGGGACGGCATCCGCGCCCGGGGGCCTTGGTCCATGGTCGACCTTCGATGAATCGTGCGGACCGAGAATGGATGTGGAAGACGGCCTCCCCGGCGAATCCCAACCGATCCATGAGCAGGCGCCCGCACAAGTCAACCGGAGCACACGCGACGCAATCTCCTGCGCCACCGAAGTGTTCTCGATCAACGAAGGGTCTGAAATCGGCAGGGTCGTGACGGCCCAAATCTCCTCCAAGGCGACTGCCGTCGAAGGCGGGTCGGAACCCTCGAGGACACCCACCGCACCACCCACCCGGTACAAGGCCAGATCCTTGTCGATGGCGAGGATTCCGACGGCGTTTCCGACCGGCCCCCGGGGCAACTCCATGGACCCCACGGTAGAACGGGCGCGGGCTGCCAGCAGCGCGATCAAGTCGCCGGCCCCGCGGTTGAGGCTTGCGGTCTCCGAGGGCGGAGAGGTTTTCGATGCGTTGGCCGATGCGGTCATATTCGAAGCCGGATCGGGGCGAGGGCACCACGCCGCCGGTCCGAAACCAGCATGGAAACATTCGCTTGGAGAGACAAGGAATTGCTCGGCCACGTCGAGGGGTTATGGGATGGCCCTCAGGCCGCCCTCAGGATGCGGTCCCAGAGATTGTCGTTCATCAGCACGCGGGCCAGGAACTCGCTCTCTTCATTTTGAGACCATGGCGCCTGGGGCGAAACGGGAATGCGAATGACGAAACGGGTTCCCCGCGGCTCGATGTCCTCGATCTGGATCGTCCCGCCGTGGTGATAGACGATGAAATAAGCGGTCATCAGATTCAGTCCGAAGCCCTGAGGGTCCTGATTCCGCACAAAAAACGGATCGAAAACCGCGCGCAACGATTCCCGTGGCAAACCAAGGCCGTTGTCGAGGATCTCAAATCGGAAATAAGCGCTGTCCCCTTCCCCACGCTCAAGGGACGTGTCGATCCGGACTTCGCTGCCTTCCGGCAGAGTGAACGATTCATCCCGGAGGATGAGCTCGAACAACCGTTGGATGCGGAACATGTCCACCTTCATGGGGGGAAGCCCGGGCTGGGTGCGAACCGTCACCCGCACCTGGCGGGCGGCCAGCTCCGAGGCGGTGGCGTCAAGCCCGCGCTGCACGAGGGCGCCGGTTTCGATGACGTCCTCAAAACGGAACTCGGGTTTGGCCGCCGCGGTTTCGAGACCGCTGAGCAGGGCGCCGATGCGCCGCACTTGAATTTGAACATGACCGTAAAAATCGCACCAAAATGTCGGCTGCCGGAGTTGATCCAAGTCCACGTTTTCTTCCTTGAGCTTGGAGGGAGCGAGCTCGATGAACGTCTGCACCGCGACGAGTGAATTACGGACGTAATGCCCGAGACCCGCCGCCAGAACCCCGAGCGCGATGACCCGGTCCGTGATCATCAGGTTGTGCAGGCTCGAGAGTTTCTCCCTCAGCAATTGGTCGCGTTCGCGCTGCACGAGGAAGAACTCGAGAGCGCGTTTGACGGTGGTTTCCAAAATGGGAGGATCCCAGGGCTTGGTGATGTACTTGTAGATGGCGCCGGTGTTGACGGCTTCGATGGCGGCGTCGAGGTCCGAGTAGGCGGTGGCCAGGATGCGCAGAATGCGGGGTTCCAATCGACGGGTTCTCTCCAGCAACTGCACTCCCTTCTCACCCGGCATGCGCTGGTCCGTGATGATCAGGCCCAATTCCGACCGGTGTTGCTCGAACAGGCTGAAGCCTTCCTCGGCATTGGGCGCGGTGAACACCCGAAAGGTGCCCTCCATCAGGCGACGAAAGGCATTCAGGGAGAGCTCCTCATCGTCCACGTAGAGGATGGCGAAGCGTTTGTAATCGTAGGGTTGAGGCGTCATAAAAATGAAGTGGTGTCATTAGGCGGCCAAAGGGCGGCTTCCCGCCGGCTGGGCTGCGGGGAATTCCATACAGAACCGGCTGTGGGATCCGGGCTCGCTTTCCACGGTAATGCGGCCTCCGTGATCCTGCATGATGCGATAGCATATGCTGAGCCCCAGACCCATGCCCTGACCAACGTCCTTGGTCGTAAAGAAAGGGTCAAAGACGCGGGCCAGGAATTCGGGGGGGGATACCGCAGCCATTGTCCCGCAGGATGAGCTTGTCGCAGATGCCCTCGCCAACAGCCTCGATGCGGATGAACGGCGTGTCCGCTCGCTCGCCCCGCTGCTTCAACGCGTCGAGGGAATTCTGAAGCAAGTTGACCAGAACTTGAGTGATTTGATTCCGGTTGGCGAGCAGCCGCAATCCTGGAGGAATGGACGTTTCGATGGTGACCGAGCCCCGCGTTTCGTGGCTCACGAGGCGAAGCGCGTCTCCGACGATCGATTCCACGGATTCTTCTTTTCGCAGTTCGTGGCTGGGATGACTGAACGTGCGCAAACTGGTGACGATGCCCTGCACGCGGTCCACCCCATCCTGGATGTCCTCCAGCATTTCACGCACGCCCGGCGAGCCGGGATCCAACCGGCGGCGAAGGGTGTAGAGCGTGGTCTTGACGTAGTTGAGAGGGTTGTTGACTTCGTGGATGATGCCGGCGGTCATCCTCCGCAAACGCCTTGGCGATCGCTTCCGGGCTGACCGGGTCATTCATCGGCAGCCCTCCGCACTTCCAGCAGCAGGTTCACTCCCGTCTCTTCCGCCTGCAACCGGCGGCACGCATGGGGCGAAGCGTCGGGCGCCAGAGCGGCCAATTCGTCCGGGGTCCGGTAGTTCAAGTGCCATTCCAGCAGGATCTCCATGGACCGGCGGAAGGGTTTGCACGCGTCCACATTGGTCGCCACCAGCACGCCTTCGGGTGCGAGCCACTCGTAGAATTGGTTCATCAGCCTTTTGCAAACCCGATCCGAAATGTAATCGCAAAGGCCGGCGCAGTAAATGACGTCGAAACCCCCGCGCGGATCGAAGGGCTTCCGATGCACGGAATCCTTCAAGATCTGATGGACGGATCGCAATTCGAGTTTCAGCGAGAGCGGGAGTCCGGCCTCGTCTGCGATGCCCGAAAGGACGCTCCCGGCATGGCGCAACGTTTCCTCGTTAAAATCGAGCAGCACGATATCGGCGTGCCGGCACTCGGGACATTCCTGGAGAAAACGCTGCAACTCCCACGCGGGACCGCAGCCGAGATTGAGAATCCGGGTGCGCCGTCCCGCCCGGGCCCGCTTCGAAGTTTCCTCCCGCAACAAGACCTGCAGCCAGGCGATGCGGTTGCGGTGAGCTTCCGCGGGCGGATTTTTCAGGAAACAGACGTTGACCAGCTGCGCAAACAGCGATCCTCCTTCATACGGCGGACGGAGGATCATATTGACCATCTCGTAATCGCCCGCGTAGCCCAGCGGCTTGTGATACGTGCGATACACGAACGGCGCGCACAAGATCAACGGATGCAGCAACCGCCGCGCGTAAGCCCGGTGAGCGGGCAAGGCGGCGGTCTGCACCGACTCGGCAATGCGGTCAAACCGATCGAACCAGCTCATGACCAGAGGGACGACCCTGGGCTCGATGCGCTGCACCACATCGAGTTCAAGCTGCCGGCGGTCCGCCACCGGCTCGGACCGAATGCCGAATTCGAGCTGGCCCAGCCACCGGCGCAGGTCCAGCAGCAACAACTGCATGTCGGCGACGGCCAGCTTGAACGCCGGCAAAATCCGTTGAAACCGGTCCCATTCATCGAGAAACTCTCCGAATTCTTGCGCCAGCCGTTCCTGCAGCTGACGCGGGGAGAACAGATCGACGTCGATCCATCCCTCGTCAATCGCGGCCTCGCAAACGAGCATGATCCCGGTGTTGACCAGGTTGCTCACGACCGCCCGCCCGTGATAGGCGAGCCGGTCGTTGATGAAGATCTGCAACTCGGCCAGAACTTCGGAAAGCTGAAGCAAACTGTAAGGATTATAGACTTCGAATACAACGAGGTAGCGGGACATGCGCAGCACACTGCCCCGCAATTCCAGCCCCTGGCTGTTGCGGCTGATGATGAAACTATCTTTTTCGCCCGGCTTGGGCGTGTGAGACTTAGGTTCCATGCGAATCGCCCGCCAACCCGGGGAACGCCAGAAGGCCGTTGGCGTCGGGTCGGCAAGACCGCGAGCCGGGAAACAGCGCAGACATCAATCCGCGCTTTTCCAGCGTGCTGTATTCTAAGCGGGCCCACTTCGCCATAGCATTCTGGAAAAATCCCCTTTCCTTCCCGTTTGCATCCTCCCCATGTTCCCGGCATGCCGGATGTCATCGCCATTGTGGGCAGGCCCAATGTGGGCAAGTCCGCCCTCTTCAACCGCATCGCCGGACGACGCATCGCCATCGTCCACGACCAACCCGGCGTGACCCGCGATCGCGTCTCCGCCGAAGTCGAATGGCACGGGCGCCCCTTTACCCTCATCGACACCGGAGGCATCGGACTGGCTCGAGGAGAGCGCTCCTCCGATGCGCTCGCTGCGGCCGCCGTGGACCAAGTTCAACTGGCCATCGATTCGGCACAACTCATTCTGTTCGTGGTGAACGCCCAGGAGGGCTTGACTCCTCTCGACGAGGAAGTTGCCCGCCGCCTGCGCGCCTCCGGTCAAACCACCCTGCTCGTCGCCAACAAAGTCGATCATGATGGCGTGATCGATCAAACCGCCGACTTTGCCTCGCTGGGTTTTGAGCGGACCCATCCCGTTTCAGCGATCCATGGCTTGGGCATCGTGGCTCTGATGGAAGCCGCGTTTGCCCGGATGCCCGCCCCGGCCGAAGGCGCCCCGGATCCGGCCACGGAGGAGCCCACGCGGGACCGGCCGCTGCGCCTGGCACTCGTGGGGCGGCCCAACGTCGGCAAGTCTTCGATCATCAACGCCCTCACCCGCTCCAATCGCGTCATCGTCAGCCCCGTCCCGGGCACCACTCGAGATGCCATCGATGTTCCCTTCACCGTGCATACCGAAGGCCGCGTGGAACGATACATTCTCACCGACACCGCGGGCATTCGAAAGAACCTCCACGCCCAGGACACCGTGGAATTCTTCAGCGCGCAACGCAGCGAGCACGCCATCGAACGTTGCGACATCGCCGTGCTCGTGCTCGATGCGGAAGCGGGAATCCTGGAACAAGACAAACGCATCGCCGGGAAAATCGTGGAGCACCATCGCGCGTGCGTCGTCGTCGTCAACAAATGGGATCTCGCCTCCGAGGCGGTCGCCCAAGCCCGCGAGAAAGCCGAAGCCTTCAAAGAAAAGAAGAACCGCGCCTCCCGCCAGATCCTCACCACGCTCGGCGAGTACGGCGAATGGGTGCAAGACACGCTGTTTTTTATCGATTACGCCCCCGTCATCTTTGCCTCCGCCCAGACCACCTTCAATCTGGACCGCCTTTTGGAAGCGATCCGCTACGTGGCGGACCAACTCCGGCAAAAGGTTCCCACCGCCATCTTGAATCGAACCCTCAACGATGCCATCGAACGCCGCCAACCGGTGAGCGCCTCGGGCCATCGCTTAAGATTCTATTATGCCACCCAGGTTCGCCAGGCGCCGCCCACATTCCTGCTCTTCGTCAATCGCCAGGAACTGTTCTCCCCTGCTTACGCAAAGTATCTCTCGACCGCCCTGCGCCAGGCTTTCGGCTACGAAGGTTGCCCCCTGGTGCTTGCCCCCAAGGCACGGCCGAAAACGATCGAAACCATCCGCTCCCGCCGGTCCGCACCCTCCCCGAACCTCCCTCGATCGGAATCCACACGCCGTCGATCTCCCGGCCAATCCCGCTCGCCAGGATCCCGCGGCAAGCGTCAACGGTGAGTTCAAATCCCCCCGTCCCAATCTCGGCCGGCATCGACTTCCAGAAATCGCTTCCATCACTTCGTGAGGGCCGCCCCGCCCGCATCGGAACCCTCGTTTCACCCGGGAGGCGGCCTGGTTTCGTGGCCCCAGCGGTTTCATGCGCTCAGAACTCAAGCGCCCGAACTCGAGCGGCCGCGTACTGAGCTCGCAGCTGTTCGAGGGTGAGCGCGCTAGAAAACACCGCAATTTCATCCATCCGGCCTTCCAGCCCGAGTCCTCCTTCCGCCCGTCCGCCAAAGGTCATCGCCCATCGCGGCCCGCCAGACCCCATCGGCAAGATCGCATCAATCTCGGGACTTGATCGCGCGTCCAGATACACGCGAACCCGATCGCCGGTCCGCACCAGGGCAACGTGATGCCAGGTCTGGAGCCCCAGGGGATTCCGCCCCCAAAAAGGCTCGTTCGTGTGCTCTCCACCATGAAGCAGCAATCGGCCCGCTCCTTTCACCGAAGCGAGGGCCGAGCCTCCAAGGGCCAGGCTTTCCACCGCCTCCAGGCTTCCTCGCGGACCCCGCGAGTAAAGATACCCCGTCAGCCCACGCGCATGCGAGGGCAGGCCGTTCCACACCCAAAAAACAAGGGTATAGGCCTTGGGCAGCGGCATCGCCACCGCCAAGTGTCCGCCCGCGAAATGGACCGAACGATTGATCGAACTTCCGGAGAAGGCATTCGGCGCCGGCAACACGGAAGGATGATGCCCCATGCGGCCGTCGGCGCCGGGGAGCCAGAGCGCTACCAATCCCTCGAAAGCTCCCGCATGCACACCCATCGCGTCTTTGGCCACCGGCCCCGTCATGTCTTCCAGCCGCCAGTAGGCCGAAGGCCTGGACTGCATCACTTTGACGGCATAGCTTCCCTGATCCTCCTTCAATGGAAGGCGGTTTCTTCCGGCGACCTTCTCCAGCAAGCTCAGGGCGGTTTCAACGATGCGAGGCTCGGCGTTCGTTTCCAGTCCGGCAGTGCGAGCAGGCCAGGTGGTGTAGCCTCCGAGGCGGTGTTGTTCCGGGGGCGGAATATAACCTTCGGCACCATTGGCCAGTTCAACGTTGAACGTCGCGGCCATGGGGCTCTGCCGCTTGATCTTCAGTCCGGTCAGGGCGAACACCTCGTTGGGCAACGCCGCGATGGCGGCCTCTCCGATCCGCAACGCCTGAATCTTGAGCTCGGTGCGCGGCTTCTCGTGAAGATGAATGGCTTCCAAAGCGTAAATCTCGGGCAAGGTCTGCGGCAGCTTTTCCCCAAGTCGTGCCTCCATCTCACGCGCCCAGGCAAGGCGTTGCGAACCGGGAGAACGATACTCCAACGGAAGCAACTTTTCCTCACAACGCAAGGGCACCCGCGATGTCCAGCGGGCGTCGCGCAACAAACCCGCCGCAGCCTCGGCAATCTCCCGGGCATAGGCATCATAGCCAATCTCCCGCCTCGGCGCTCCATAGTCCATCCACATCAAATCGCCGCTGGTCCCCTGGGACATGATCCCGACAAAACCCTCGGAGGCGCCCAGCATTTTGCCCAGGTGATCCGCGAAGCGCGCAAAATAGTCGGAAGACAGCAACGGGGAACCATAGTAATGCTGCGAATAGTTCGCGAACACCGCCAGTGGACGTCTATCCATTCCCCGAAAACCGAGGATCGAAAGTTCCGGGTCCACGGGACCACTCGGACCGATGGCGTCCGGACTGTTGTGCCCGGGGTGCATGTGGGCGCGCACATTACGGTCGCCAAAAGGATCGGTGAGAAGCGTGTCGGGCCGCCGGATCCAGCGCCGGTTGAACGTGTGTTCCCAAAGCGGGGCTTGCGCCACGGTCATTTCGGCCGGAGCCAGCCGCTTGTGCGCCTCGATCATCGCCCGTGCGATGCGCCCCGGCAGAAAAGCGGCGTAGCGCGGGTCCATCCTGCTGCCCAGGCAGCCCATGGCGGAAGGAGCCGAGTGCGTGTGAGTCGCCGAAACCATCATGCGATGCTCCGGAATTCCCGTGGCTTGCGAGACCTGAACCTTGGCGGCGTCGATCAAATCGCGCGTCATCATGCAAGTGTCCACGACACACAAGGCGATCGTGGTGCCCCCGGCCTCAAGCACCAAGGCCTTGGCCTGCAAGTCGTCCACCACTTGACTGGCGGTTCGCTCCGTGAACATGGCGTTCACTCGAACCGGAAACTCAGGCGGATTGATCGAGACGGAGGACGCTCCGGCGCGAAGCGACGCGGCGGCGCAAAGGTCCAGGCTGGCTGCGAATCCCATGAGCAGGAGCCAATTCCGAAAAACGGCGGGGTGCATGGCTCATTGAAGCGAGAAGCCAGCACCCGCGCAAGTCTCGCGCGCTCCAGCAAAGCTCTCGAACCGGAATGCCGCTTCTCCCAGCCAGAAAAAGGGCCGTCCCTCCGCCGTGACCAGAAACCGTCGATCGTCGGACACCTTCAACTTTTCGAATTCTCAGCCTCAGGTTCGGGTTCCTCGGCGGGTTCCTCCGCGTCCTCCTTGGCGTCCTCCGTTTGGGACTGAAACAGGAAGGCGATCACTCCCGTAAACAGCCCGCCGCTCAAAAGAGTGTTGCTGAAAAACTTCCACGTTTCCGGCCAGCCCAGGGTGCCCACCGTCAACGCCTGCCACCAGCCGGCCAGGGATTTGACGTACTCAGGGTTCTGCAACCAGGAAGCGGTGTTGGTGATCAAATAAAACAGAATCGCGCCCATCAACCCGCCTCCCGTAAGCCGGGTCAACGAACCCGCGGCCGAAAACTGCCTGCCCATCCAAAACAAAACCACGTAAGCCGCGTAAATGGCGATCATGTAATCGCTGACCGCGTCCGTGTGGTAATGCCACACATTCTTGATCACGTCGGTCGCCAACAGGGTCAAGCCCACCGCCCACCACGGAAGACGCCGATGAAAAACCCCCGCGCAAAAGACGAGCGCATAAGCCGCACTGAAATTCTGCGGCAGCAAGCCCGGCCACCGTGACAACGCAAAGGCCAGCAACACCAACGCAACCAAAATGATATTCCGCTTCTCTTTCACTGCGTCGAATGATACGCGAAAACTCCCTCATGACAAGCGCCCCGATCCGCCCGGACCCGCGGCTCCATATTCTCTTCGAGTCAGCCGACCTCCTCGTCGTCCGCAAACCCGCCGGACTCGCCTGTCATCCCACCAAAACGGACGCTTGGTCCAGCCTGGCCGGACGCCTCCGACTTCACCTTGGCGGCGAAGCACCCGTTCGACTCGTCCACCGGCTCGACCGGGAAACGAGCGGTGTGGTGATTGCCGCAAAAACCAGGGACACGGCCCGCGCGCTCGGACAAACCTTCGAAGCAGGGAAAGTCTCAAAACGATACTGGGCCCTGGTCCATGGCCATCCCCGCCAGCCTCTGGGATTCATCGAGGCTCCTTTGGGACCCGACCCGCTGAGCCTCGTGGCCATCAAGGACTGTGTGCGTCCTGACGGGCAACCGGCGGCCACCGCCTGGCGCGAACTCCAGCGCTGGTCCAACGGGGACCATCTTTTCTCCTGGCTCGAAGTCGAGCCCCGCACGGGCCGCAAGCATCAAATCCGAATCCACCTTGCCTCCATCGGACATCCCATCGTGGGAGACAAGTTATACGGACTCGACGAACGTCACTACCTGGACTTCGTGAACCATGCGCTGACTCCGACCCAATGCGAAAAACTGATGCTGCCGCATCATGCCCTTCACGCTCGAAGCCTTTCCTTTGCCTGGGCCGGGCGCGAGTTCGTGTTCGAGGTCGAGCCCGAATTCTGGTTCATGCAATTTATCCGTGCCGTGTCCTGAAGGACTTCACCGCCTCTAGGCAATTCCGCGCCCGGCCAACCGAAAGCCGCACCCAACCAAAAGTTGGTGGTGAACGCGATAATATGTCCAGAGCGCCGCGGTCTGCGAGGCACGTGCCGTCGTCCGGCGATGCGCCTCAGCACGCCGTGGTTCAGGTGTATCCAGAGGTTGTCCTGATCACGCAGACAGCCCTGTCGACCGTTGCGCAGGCCGCCCAACCTGCAGGCGACAAAGGGAACCAGGCGCGTGGAGAGCATGGCAGGGCCTCCTTCTTCACTCGTTCGAGTTCCGCGTCGACAGAGCTCTTTCGAACGAAACGTGGGACTCCCGGCATCCCCCTCCGGCTGACAACTCGAGAAGGCAATCGGGAGCCGCGGCTTTCATGAATTGAATTTCCAATCGCGTGCGAACGGTCCAAAATGTCGGCGATGACTTCCTCCCGCGCCAAGCCGCGCCTCGCTTCGAAAGTTCACCATTCCCGGCGCTCGTTCATGGGCCGGCTGGCACTGGGTGCCGCGGCCACCGCGGCCGTTCAAGCAGCGGACGCCGCCCTGCGGACAGGTCTGGCGGAGTTGGAATCGGAACTGCAAAGCTTGGCAGCGGGCCGAGACTACTGGCGCCGTCTTCGGCGCGAATTCGATTTTCATCCCGGACTGATCCATCTGAACTGCGCCACCATCGGGGCCTGTCCGCGCCTGGTCCTGGACACGGTGACCACGTGGTTGCGCCATGTGGAAGGGGATCCGGTGCAATACGCCTTCGGCGCCCCCGGCGATGCGGGAGAGCGAGCCGCCGAATTCCTCGGCGCCACGCGCGACGAACTTCTGCTCACTCGAAACACCACCGAAGGCATGAACGCCATCGCCATGGCCCTGCGGTTGCAACCCGGCGACGAAGTGCTCACCACGAATCACGAGCACCCGAGCGGCTCGAATGGCTGGATGTTCCTCGCCCGCCATTACGGAATCAAACCGGTCTTCGTCGAAATCCCCGCGCCCGCGCGAACCGCCCGTGAAATCCTCGATCTCATCGCCGCCAAACTCACTGACCGCACCCGCGTCTGCAGCTTCAGCCATGTGGAAACGCTCACCGGCCTGGTGATGCCGCTGGCCGATATCGCCAAACTCACCCGGCCCCGCGGCATCCTCCTCGTCTGCGACGGAGCTCAGGCTCCCGGCATGCTGGCCATCGATGTGAAGAAACTGGACGTGGACACCTACGCTTCCAGCAGCCACAAGTGGATGCTGGCCCCCAAAGGCAGCGGCCTGCTTTATGTCCGGAAGGAGGCCCAGCCCCGCCTGCCTCTCCCGACCGGTTTCGGCCAGCCTTTTTATTCCGCGTCGGGAGGCACACAGAATGTGGCCGGCATTCTCGGACACGCCGCCGCGATGGCGTTTCATCAAGTGCTCGGCCGCAAACGCGTGGAAGCTCGCTGCCGCGAACTGAGCGGGTACCTTCGAAAGCAAGTCGGCGCCATCGGCGGAGTTCGCCTGCTGTCCCCCGCCGACGATTCACTCTCCGCCCCCGGCATCTCGACCTTCGCCTTCGAACGCGTAAAATCGGCAGACCTCGCGGCCAAACTCTATCAAAACCATCACATTCAAACGCGCGTGGTGCCGCCCACCTACGGGGGGATTTCCACCGGACAAGGCCGGCTTCAGGATTACAACGCCCTCCGCATCTCAACCCATATCTTCAACGACGAATCCGAGATCGACCGGCTGGCGAAGGCGCTGGAAAAGGAGATGGCCGCCCCTTGAGCTCGAGGCCATCCGGTTTCATCGAGGAATCTTGCTTCCCCTGTGAGCTTCCATGCCCCGGTGCATCCAGAGGTTGTCGGTGACCGGGTTGTCTTGGTAACGCAGACAGCCCTGTTTGCTGTTTCGCAGGCTGCCCAGCCTGCGGGGCGACGAAGGGATCCAGGCGCGTGGAGAGCATGGAAGGGCCTCGTTCCTCACCCGCCGGGCCGACTGGCAGTCGGCGATACGGCAGGCTGGGCAGCCTGCGCCACACGACAGACATCTTCGGGATGCACGGCCCATGCCCGGCCATGGTGGGAAAGTTTTGAAAAACTTCTCTGTTTGATCTACCGTAACCGCCTTATGAATCCGCTTTCGTCCGGGGCCGCCAGGGTTTCCCTTGCGTTGTTGATGGCCGTCATGACCGCGTTCGCCCGCGCCGCCACCCCCGAAGCCGACTGGCGCTTGCCTGACGAAAATCCCAATTCCCCGCGATTCCATGCGTCCGTCTCTCCCCGCGATTACGTCTTCCAAGTCTCCGCCTTTTACTTCGGCTCCGCGGAGTGAAGTTACTGCCGTACCCAGTTTGGGTACTTGAACGATTTGCAGAAGGAACTCCGGGCGGAGCGGGTGGGATTTAACATCGAAATCCTCGGCATCAACCGCACCAACTACGCCTCCTTCAATGCCACCGCAACCGCAGGCCGCAACCTGCCCTGGCTTCAAGATCGCTTCGACCTGGCCGTAGCCGAAAAATGGAAGGCCACCTACCGCGATGTCCGCATCCTCGACCCCGTGAACCGGCTGTCCGGAGTCTTCAACCTCACCAGCCAGAACCTGCTCCTCCCCACCCACTACACCGCCCTCAAGAAACTCCTCCTCGAAGCGGCAAAAGTCGTGGATTCCGACGGCGATCGACTGCCCGATCTGTGGGAGGAAAAACACTTCGGCAATCTAACCCCAGGCCCGAACGAGGATGCCGATCATGACGGCGTGAGCAACCTCGCCGAATGGGCCCACGGAACTTCGCCCCTGAACTCCTCCAGCCGCCCGTCCGTGCGACTCACCGTGGTCAAGAACGGAGCGCTCAATAGTCTCGTCGCCACCTTTCGGCGGCCTGCGCCCGCCATGAGCCTGGCTTCCTACGAACTCTCCCCGCAACTCGGAGACTGGCAGCCCGGGCTGAAGCGGCCTGTTCTCGCGGCCCCCGACGCCAATCTTTTCGATGGCACAGGCTGTTTCGAAACTTCGTTCCGCTTCGATGCCGCAGCCGAACCTGGAACCCAGGGATTCTTCCGCATCACCCTGGCCCCTGTTCCTTAGCGCCAGGGCGGACCGTCACCATCAAGTCGTCCGCAATGCCCTCCAAGGCGGATCGCAAAGTCTCCACACTGACCTGGGGTGGCAGCGCCAGGGTCGCCCTGGCGGAGAACAGGGAGTGCCCCGACATCGCAGCGCTTTCGCAGCCGGACTCGAAATCTTCCACGTTGACCGCCAATCGAGCCAGGATCTGGCTGATCTGGCGAACGATGCCCGGACGGTCGCCGCCCACCACCTCGAGATGGGCGAAATGCATCGCTTGCGCGGCCAGAAGAACGCTCCCTTCACGAAGCTGAATCTCGAATCCGCCGCCTCGCATCGAGTCAAAAGCGCGGTGAAGCGCATCGCGATTCTCCAGGGGAATGTCCGCGCGCAAAATCCCGGCAAAATGGCCGCCCAAACGGCAAAACCGGCTCTCCAGCCAATTGCCGCCATGCATGACCAGCAGATGAGAAACCTCTTCCACAATGCCGGTGCGGTCCGGCCCCACAAGCGTGAGAATGATCGTCATGCTCCCCTCATCCAAAGCGCAAACGAGGAAATATAAAATGCAAATTTTTGATTGAAAGCGCCACGGAAGAATCTAGTTCTCAACTCGTTCGCAAACCGGAGTCCGCTCCGGCGGCGACCGCAGCCAATCACGTGAAACCAACCGACCTCCGGGGCATCCTCCAGTACATTCCGCGTTTTCGGGATAAAACCTTCGTCATCAGCCTCGATGGCGCCATCGTCACGGACGAAAACTTCGCCAATCTCCTGCTCGACGTCGCCGTCCTGCGCTCGCTCAACATCCGGGTCGTGCTCGTGCATGGCGCTTCGGCCCAAATCCGGACGCTCGCCGAGGAACTCCACGCCACACCTTCGAACTTGGACGGCACCGGCATTACCGATGCCGACACGCTCAAACTCGCCCTCACCGCCGCCAACCGCCTCACCCACGAAATCCTCGAAGGCCTCGCCGCCAACGACCTGCGCGCCGCCTGCACCAATGCCATCATCGCCCACCCCATGGGCATCCTGAACGGCGTGGACCACCTCCACACCGGCAAGGTCGAGCGGGTGGACGTCGAACTCCTCCAGACGCTCCTCTCCCAAGGCGTGGTTCCCGTCGTTCCCCCGCTCGGCTTCGACGGGGACGGACGCACTTACCGGGTCAATTCAGACGGCGTCGCCCTCGCCCTCGCCGAATCTCTCAAGGCCGCGAAACTGATCTTCATCACCGAGGAAGAGGGCCTGACCCGTCAAGGCCAGTTGATCCGGCAAGTCCCAGTCTCGGATTTGCAAGCCTCCTTGACGAAGCAGCGCGACGACTTTCTGCCTTCCATGATCTCGAAGGCGGAGCATGCCGCCGCCGCCTGCCGCGCCGACGTCCCACGCGTGCACCTGCTCAGCGGCCGCGTCGATGAGGGACTCCTGGCGGAAGTATTCTCTAACCAAGGCATCGGGACGCTGGTCTATGCGAACGAGTACCAGCAAATCCGCCGCGCTATGAAAAAAGACGTGCGCGTCATCCTCGCGCTCACCAAGAAATCCGTGGAATCGCACGAACTGGTCAAGCGGACACGCCCGGCAATCGAGCGGCAGATCAACGACTACTATCTGTTCGAGATCGACAAGAATCCAGTGGCTTGCGTCGCCTTGCACGTCTATCCCGAACACGGCGCGGGGGAACTCGCCTGCCTCTACGTCAACCCTTCGCACGAAAATCAAGGCATCGGCCGGAAAATGCTCCAATTCGTGGAAAGCCGGGCGAGAGAGTTGAACCTGAACACGCTGCTCACCTTGTCCACGCAGGCCTTTAATTATTTCCAATCCAAAGGCGGCTTCATCGAAGGCACGCCGGATGACCTGCCGCCCGCCCGCCGGGAAAAGTACGATCAAAGCGGACGAAAATCCAAAGTCCTGCTGAAGCAGTTGGTGTAATGTTTCGCCTTGGACCGGGTTTCGTCGCGCATGCCGGCTGCATCGAGCATGCCCGAAGCTCACTTCGAGTCGTCCCACTGCGCCTCCAGCCGGCCGATTTCCAACATCAAAGCGTCGGCGACTTCCTGATAAACCTGCTTGAGCCTCGGCTTCGAGCAAGACTTGGCTTCCTCCCGCCATTTCGAAAAATCCAGCGGACGCCCGTATTTGACCGCGATCGGACGCGGGCGCGGCCAGCGATGGCTCCGTCCGTACGCTTCAAACGTTCCAAACACGCGCACCGGCACCACCGGAGCGTCTGACTTGATCACAGTCAGCCCGATGCCGGCTTTGGCCGGCAGCAACGAACCATCCGAGGTTCGAGTGCCTTCCGGGAAAAGCAGAATCGCGCCACCGCCCCGCAACCGGTCGAGAATGGCCTTCAATCCCGTGCCCCCGCCTCCATCCCGATCCACGGGCACCGCGTGCAGAGCCTTCAAATAGGCGCCAATGCCAGGCACTCGAAACAAGGATTCCCGCGCCAGATAATTCACCATGCGCGGCAAGGGCGACCCAATCAGCGGCGGATCGAGAAAGCTGGCGTGATTCGAAGCGAGGATGACCGGACCCTCCCGCGGCACACGCTCGGGGTGGATCACCCGCCAGCGGAACCATAACCGGAAAAGGATCCGGCAGACGCAGGCGGTGACCGCGTAGATCGGGTTCATCGCCCCGCGGCACCGTCCAACCGCCGCCGCACGGACTCGATGATCTGGGCGCTCGAATCGTTGGGGGTCATGCCCGACGTATTGATCACCACCGCCCCCAGCGGGATCATCAGCGGCGCGGCAGCCCTCGAACTGTCCCTCCGATCGCGCAAGGCCAGATCCTCCCGAACCCCGTCCGCTTCCCGCCGCCGGGTCCGTTCGGACAGCGTAGCATCGAGGTAAAATTTGAACTCGGTCTCCGGGAAAACATTGCTGCCAATGTCTCGCCCCTCCATCACCAAATTCCCGAGCCGCAAACATTCCCGCTGCTTCAGTTTCATCCAGTCGCGCACCTTGGGCATCGCGGCCACCGACGGCACCGCCTGACTCGTTTCCGCCGTCCGAATTTCCTTCTCGGGAAAATACCCGTCCACCAACAACCGAACCTGGCCGTCCTTGGATTCCAGGGCCGTTTTCCATTTGCGAATCAAGCCCGAAACCGCCTTCTCGTCGGAAATATCGATGCGATCGTGCAAACACTTCCACGCGAGGGTCCGATACATGGCGCCCGTGTCCACATAAAGAAAACCCAAGGCGCGGGACACGAGCCGGGCGTTGGTGCTCTTACCGCTCGCGCTGGTGCCATCGATGGCCACCACGATGCGCGCATCAAGTTCCTTCTGGGATTTCACAGGGGAAGTCATGGATGCCATCCAGAGTGCGCGGTCTGCCAGCTCATTCGGCGGACATCAACTCCACCGACAACGGGCGTCCTGCCGCGTCACGAAGGACGACTCCCAGGCCGTGAGGCGGGGCCTCGGCCAGTTTCTGGAAAAAGTTCGGAAATGTTTTTTTCACGCAGG
>Ga0194132_10001827_pt1 | contig 42028 bp, 36 predicted proteins | sample TA2KigOf80mmetaG_FD_148612 | JGI IMG/M metagenome (GOLD analysis project Ga0194132, IMG submission 148612) | Freshwater microbial communities from Lake Tanganyika, Tanzania - TA2015054 Kigoma Offshore 80m | ecosystem: Environmental > Aquatic > Freshwater > Lake | place: Tanzania: Lake... | reverse complement strand
GGGGCGATCGTGGATGTCGGGGCGGGCTACGGACGCCTGGCTCACCGTACCGTCACGGCAGTTCCGGGGCTCGACCGGTTCCTATGCCTGGACGCGGTTGCCGAGTCGACCTTCCTTTGCCAGTACTACCTGGGATTCCGCGGAGTGTCGAGCCGGGCGATGGCCGTCCCGCTCGATGAAGCGGAGGGCATCCTGGAAGGGGTTCGACCGCGCCTGGCGGTGAATACCCACAGTTTTTCGGAGTGCACGATGGCGGCGATCCGCTGGTGGATCGAGCGGGTGAGCCGGTCCGGGGCCAGGCACTGGTTCATTGTGCCCAACGATGGGCCGGTGATCCGAAGCCGGGAAAAGGATGGGACACACCAGGACGTGATTCCGGTTCTGGCTGAGTTCGGGTTCCGGATGGTGATGATGCAGCCGAAGTACCTGGATCCGGCAGTGCAGCGGCTGGGAATGCACCCGGCCTACTACTTTCTGTTCGAGCGCGTGTGATTCGGTTTTATCTACAATATCGGATGTGGACCTAATTGAGCAGGCGGAGCTGGCCGTCGTAGTGGAGATATTCCGCCGGTACCCCGACGCGTTTGTTTGGATCGGCGGCTCGATGCTGCGGATCGTCAATCACAGCCCTCGTACCAGCCATGACGTGGACCTCGCCCCACAGGCCTCGGCGCCGGGTCCGGAGGAGGTCGCGGAGGCAGTCCGCCACGCTCTGGAGGCGGCCAATCCAGTGCTCGGATCTGAGTTCCTGTTGAGCGGTCCGGCCGAGACCACGCCGGACGGATTCACCCGCCTTAGAGTCGAGAACCGGGACCGGCCGGCGTTTTCGGTTGACCTGACGCGGATCGGCGGGACAATTCGCAGCACGCGGGTGATTTTCGCGACTGCCGTTACAGGATCGGCCTCGGTGCGCGTGCCGGATCCGTCCGCGGCCTTGTTTCAGAAGACGCGGGCGCTGCTGTCACGGCAATACCCCAAAGCCGGCGACCTCTTCGATGTCTGGTTTCTTCTCGGCCAGGGCGCTGAACTGGATGCGGCCACCCGGACCGCGTTGGCCGATGAATTCGCGGATGAACCGGATGAGGACGCGATCACCGGGCTGTTGGCCCCCTTTCGCCGCCCGCAATGGATCCAATCGTTGGAGCGTGCTGGAGTCACGGGGCTGACGCGGGAGACCGGAGCACTGATCGTTACGCGGGTCGAGACCTACCTGAGAAGTTTCATCCGGTGAAACCGTACTACACCACCCGCGATTGGATCGAGCTCCTGAAGAGCCTTCCTCCAAACGCGGCTCTGCTTCCCGGATCTTCTTATCGCATGCTCACCGGTTTGAGCGAAAAGGCCGCGCGCCAGGCATGCTGGCGGATGACCCGGCAGGGTCTGCTGACACACATCGGCGCCGGATGGTACACCCACGCCTTCTCCAGGCTCACGATCGAGGAAGCCGCCGCGGTTCTGGTTCAGCCCTCGTACGTCTCACTCGAATCCGCGCTGCGCAACGCGGGCGCAACGACGCAACCTTCGGCTGCGCTCACCTGTGTGACGCTCCAACCGACCCAAACACGCCGGACTCCGTTGGGCGGGATCCGATACCACTCAATCAGCCGGGAGTTGTATTGGGGATTCGACATCCGGCGCTCAGCGAACGGATTGTACGTGTTCGAGGCATGGCCCGAGAAGGCTTTGCTCGACTTGATCTATCTGTCCCGCCGCCGGGGAGACCGCGTCTGGATCGACCTCGATTTCTCGCGCCTGAATGCAGCCCGCCTAAACGAAAGCGCGGCCCGTTTCCCAACTTGGGCCGCGCGTGAATTGAACGAACTACGGGAAACCAGAACCCTGGTTTCGTGAATGGAGACTACTTGTCCTCGCGAATGATGCCTTGGGCCTGCTTCTCGGCCAGCCGCTGCTGCTTCAGCTTCTTGGTCTCGAGCGTCTTCTGGACCCACATATCGGCATCGTCGGTGTCCTTTTTGTAGGCGTCTTTTTCGTCCTGCAAGTCGGCCCGCTCGCGGTGGAGCAGGTTCATATAGGCCATGGCGTCGTCATATTCCTTGTCGATGCTGAGGGCCTTGGTCAGATTGTCGATCCCGGTGTTGATCGTCGGCAGGAGATCGGCCGCCAACTGCTTGCGGACCTTGGCGTCCTTTACCGGACCCGGGTCCTCTGGCTTCATCCCCAGCTTCGCGCGGGCTTCCATGCGCTTCTGGAAGCTGCGGGTCCAGGAGATCACGCCGAGGGTGTAGTAGGCTTCCTTGGCTTCAGCGTTGGCCTCGATGAGTTTCTTGTTCCATTCTTCGCACTCGTCCCACTTCTTCTGATGGAAGAACAGGGTTGCGATCGAGGCCAGAGCCAGGGTGTTCTTTGGGTCCTTGTCGAGAACCTTCTGGAACTCGTCGCGGGCAGTCTTGGCCATCTCCAGGTTTTCCGGGGACTCGGCGCCCGGAATGTACTGGCTCATGTAGGCGCTCGCCAAATAGAGGCGGGCGTGCGGGAAGTCGGGATCAAGGTCGGTGGCAACCTTGAAGTGCTCGACTGCTTCCGCGTATTTCGCCGACTTGAACGCGTGAACGCCTTTGTTCAAGCGGTCTCGTGCCTGAAGCCTGGTGCAGCTTGTCGTGGCCGCGAGGAGCGCCGCCGCCGCGCCCAGAGCAAGAACGGTCCGGTTGAGTTTCACATCCCCTCCTTTACTTGCCTTCTTCCATCTTGGGTGTCATGAGGCCCACTTTGTCGATTCCAGCGCCCTTGGCGATGTCGATCGCCCGCGCGACGAACTGGAACTCGATGTCCGGATCCCCCTTGACGAAAACCACGCGCTCGGCGCGGGTCTTGAAGATCTCTTCCAGGCGCGCACCAAGCTTCGCCTCGTCGGTTGTCTCCTGGTTGATCTTGAGCGATTTGTCGCGCTCCACCTGGATGACGACCGTGCGGACATCTGCCTGCTGCGGAGGCTGGTTGGGTGGCGGTGGCTGGGGAACCAGTGACTCCAGCCCCTTTGGCGTGAGCGGAGTGATGACCATGAAGATGATCAGCAGCACCAGCAGCACGTCGATCAGCGGAGTGACGTTGATATCGGCCTGAGCGGCGCCGCCAACTGACATTGACATAGGATTTGTTCTCCTTCGCTTTCGATTTCCGCCCGGGGCTACATGCCGCCCGGCGCCTTGGTCACGTTCACTTTGTTTTCGCTCGATTCAGTGAGCAGGCCCATGGTGTCCACGCCCGCCGAACGGACCGCATCCACCAGCTCAACCACCTTCTCGTAACGGGCCCTGGAATCCGCCTTCAGGTAGGCGATCTTCTGGATCTTGTTGGTCAGCATATCCTTCACCTTCGAAACCAGAGCGTCGGTGTTGGTGACCTGCGTGCTGCCCAGGTACAGGCGGCCGTCGCGGGAGACAGCCACAAGAATGGCGTCCTCCTTGTCGGCGTCGGCCATCGCGACCGGATTCTTGGTCTTCACCAGTTCCACTGTGATGCCCTTGGTGAGCATCGGAGTGATGACCATGAAGATGATCAGCATGACCAGCATCACGTCCACCATCGGCGTCACGTTGATGTCGGAGACCAGCGTTGCCTCTCTTCGTTTCATAGTTGTAGTTCTCCCTTCGGAAAAGTTGCGGACTCGACCGCGCCGCCCCGGGGCTCCACACCGGAACTCCCGCCCCGGGGTCAAGCGCGGCAATCAACTCGCGCAAACCCGCCTGATGGGCGTTACTTTCCGGCGCCCACTTTCTGGGAGCGCTTCAGGAAGTAGTCGACCAGCTCGGAGGCGGAATTCCCCATCTCAACGTCGAATGCTTCCAGACGCGAGGAGAAGTAGTTGAACATCCAGACCGCCGGGATGGCGACGAACAGCCCGATCGCGGTGGCCACCAGCGCTTCCGAAATACCGCCGGCCACGGCACCGAGACCAGTGGACTTCTCCGTCGAAATCCCCTTGAACGCGTTGATGATTCCGACCACTGTTCCGAACAGTCCGACGAACGGAGCCGAGGAACCGATCGTCGCCAGCGTGCTGATGCCGCGCTTCAGCTCGGCGTGCACAATGGCTTCGGACCGCTCAAGGGCGCGGCGGCTGGCTTCCACGGTCTCGCCCGGAATTTCCGAACTGTTCTGGTGGGCGCGGAATTCCTGCAATCCAGCGACAACGACCTTGGCAAGGTGGCTCTTCTTATAGCGGTCGGCGATCTTGATGGCTTCGTCGAGTTTGCCTTCGCGCAAAGCGCCGGCCACCTGGGGAGCAAACTGCCGCGACTGGTTCCGGGCGCCGTTATAGGCGATCAGACGGTCAATCATGACGCCGATCGAGTAGGCGGACATGATGAACATCACGATCACCACTGCGCGGGCCAGCCAGCCCATCTGTTCCCACATCGACATGACGTCGAAGGCCACCGCACCGCCTTCTTGGAGCAACAGGAAGGCGAAAAGTTGTAGATTCACGAGCATGATAAAGTCTCCTGCGAGTTGATTGTTGAGGTACCGAAAGCCGACCCTACTGGGTCAGAGTGAAATTGACATCGATTTGTGTGATCACCTCCACCGGCTCACCGTTGAGCAGAGTGGGCTCGTATGCCCACTGCTTCACGGCGTCCTGGGCGGATTGAACCAGCAAGGGGTGCCCGCTGATCAACTGGAGGTTTTGTATCGTTCCATCCTTGGCAATCACCGCGGTGAAACGAACCGAGCCCTGAATTCTGGCCTGGCGCGCCAGCGGCGGATAGGCTGGCTTGGGTTGGCGCCGGAGCTTGGCCGACTGGACGTTGCCGCCCACGCGAATCCGCTGCGGAGTCTGAGGCTTGGGCTTCTCTTCCACCTTTGGGGGCGGAGGAGGAGGCGGTGCGGCAGTCGGAACCGAACCGATGATCCCGCCAATCACCCCACCCATCGTCCCGCCAGGGACGCCGCCGGGAACGCCACCCACCACCCCCGCGGCCTGGGCCACCTGTGGAGGCAGTTCGTCCTCTTTGATCACGGCGATCTCTTTCGGGATCTGCTTGGGCGCCATGAGCTTGTTGGCGTCAAACTGGCGCGGAATCACCTTGATCACTTTGGGTGCTGGCGGCGGTGGAGGCGGTGGTGGAGGCGGTGGCGGCGGCGGAACCAGGAAGCTGGATAGCTGCACGCCCGGCAACGTCTCGAAATAGATCATGGGAAGAATAACGGCCAGGAACACCAATCCCATCTGAACCAGGGTTGAGACGAGGATCGACGATGCCTTGGTGGTTTTTCCCTTCGCGTCAATCAGGCTTTGCTCGAACATAAGGTTTCCTTCCCGCCACCCCTTCGGGCGGCGATTATTTGGCGGACTTCTCCCTCCTCGCGGCCGGCCGGGCTGGCGGTTTCGCCGGTGAGGGCTTGGCCGGTTCCGGAGCCTGAGCCCCGGAAGCCTTCTTCCTGCTCTCCAGCATATTCTGCCAGAAAATCAGGATCGGGCTTGCAATAAAAATCGACGAGTAAGTACCAACGATGATGCCCACGACCAGGGCGAACGAAAACCCGTTCAGTACCTGCCCTCCGAAAATCCAGAGTGCCAGTACCGAAAGGAACGTCAGACCGCTCGTCAGCACGGTCCGGCTCAGTGTCTGGTTGATGCTCGTGTTCACGATGTCGGAGAATGAAGCCTTCACCTTCCCGTGCAGGCTTTCACGGATTCTATCAAACACCACGATGGTGTCGTTCATCGAATATCCGACCAGGGTGAGCAGCGCGGCTACGACCGGGAGCGTGATCTCCTTGTTGAACAACGAGAACAGCCCGATCGTGATCACCGTGTCGTGAAATACGGCGATCACCGCCGCGATCCCGTAGATCCACTCAAACCGGAAGGCGATGTAGACAAGCATTCCGGCCAAGGCGAGCAGCGTCACCTGGATGGCCTGCCATCTCAACTCCTCACCGATTTTCGGACCCACCAGCTCAAAGCTGCGGATCGCAAACGGCGCAAGTGTTAGCTCCTTCTTCATGACATCGATGACCGGCTGGGTCATCGCGGGGACGTTCTTCAGATCGTCGAAGCTCGCGATCAATCCCGATCGCGGCGGTGTGTCGCGGTAGTCGAGTACCGCTTTGGCGAGCGTCTGCAGGCCGTCGGTGGACACGCCCGCGCTCGCTTTCTGAAGTGGATCCTGAAGCTTGTCGACAACTTTGGCTGCACCCATCGCGTGGAAGTCGGTTTCAGGGTTGCCGCCAAAGGCCGTGTACAGGGCAGCGGTCATGTTTTTCCGGGCCTGCTCCATCTCACCTTCCGATTTGAGCTCGGTCCCGATGATCACCTCCCGGGTGCCGACAACGCGCTGGACTGAGATCTCTCCGCCGACCTTTGCCGCGAGCGCTCCGCGGATCTGATCTTCGTTGGGCTCCTTGGCAAACATCACGCTGGTGACAGTGCCTCCCGCGAAGTCGATGCCATAGCGGGGACCGCCTTTGGCAATCAGACTCGCCAGTCCCGCGGCGATCAAGAGAACCGACAGCCCGATGAACGGAGCCTTCTTGCCAAGGAAGTCGAAATTCGTGTTCTTGAAAATTTCCATGCAGCAAATCGAGCTGGGTGTTCACACCACTTCAGACACCGGGCTCGTCCAAGTTGTTCCCACGCCGATCCAAAAACGCTACCACAATTCGATCAAATACTCAAACTCTCAAGTTTCGGGTTCCGCTCAACCAGCCAGTCGAAAAGGAACCGCGAGACGAAGACCGAGGTGATCACGTTGGCGATCAGACCGATCACAAGGGTCACGGCGAAACCCTTAACGGGCCCGGACCCAAAAATAAACAAAAACGCGCAGCTCACGACCGTGGTCACGTGTGTGTCGATAATCGTCAGGAACGCGCGGTCAAACCCCGCCGAGATGGCCGCCGGAATCGTCTTGCCTCCCCGCAGCTCCTCACGGATCCTCTCGAAAATCAGCACATTGGAGTCCACCGCCATACCAATCAGCAAGATGATGCCAGCGATGCCCGGAAGTGTCAACACAGCTTGGAAGTAGGCCAGCACTCCAATCAGAATCACGGCGTTCAGAACGAGCGCAAGCGTGGCGTTGATCCCCGCGCCCCGGTAGTAGATCAGCATCACGGCGACAACCGCCACCAAACCCGCGGCACCGGCCACGAAACCCTGCCGGATGGAATCCGCGCCCAGCGACGGCCCCACCGTCGTCTCCTGGAGGTACTTCAAACCAGCGGGCAGAGAGCCGGCCTTCAGTACCAGCGCCAGGTCCGCCGCGTCCTGCTCGTTTCCGGCGCCGGTGATGCGGCCCGAATCCTCAATCCGGCTTTGGATCGTTGGCGCGCTCTGAACCCGGTCGTCGAGGACAATTGCCAGCCGGTTGCCGACATTCGATTCCGTGAAATTTCCGAACCGCTTGGCCGCGTCCTGCGACAGTGTAAAATCTGTCTCCCACTTGCCAAACTCGTCACGGCTCGAACGGGCGTTGCGGATGTCGCGCCCGGTGACGACCGGAAGGCGGGACAGCACGAACACGCCGCTGCCGTCGCCGCTCGCCGCCGAAGCCTTCACGATGCGAGTGTTGAGCGGGAGCAGCCCGCCATGGGACTGCATCGCCTGCGCCTCGTCGGTGTGAGGACCGCTCTTGACTTCTGCGATCTCAAGCTTGGCCGCAGTCGAGATGATCGCCTTGACCCGGGCGGGATCGTCCACGCCCGGCATCTGGATCATCACTTCGCTGTCGGCTTCGGCCCGGCCCCGCGGCTGGACCGTGGCTTCCGCGAGCCCGAGCGCATTGATCCGCTTTTCGATCGTGTCGACGGTCCGCTGGACCGTGTCCTTACGCAACTGGATGGCTTCGGTCGGCTTCAGGTTGAGCCGGTAGTCGGTGGGGTTGATCCCGGTCAGGGTCCACTGCGAAGCGCTGTCGGTTACGATCTGGCGGAACGCGCTTGTCTTGTCGATCGGCACGCCCTTGACCGTGATTTCGATCTTCTCCGCGTCGGCCAGCGTCGCTGGATCGTTGGTTTCAATGGTCGAATACGGGATGCCGGCCTTGGTCGCCGCCGTCTTGATCCGGTCGATCACGATTCCGGCCTCGGCCTTGAACGCATCCTGGACCTGGATCTGGCACACCAGGTGTGACCCGCCCTTGAGGTCGAGCCCAAGCTTGATGTTGGTCCGCAGATTGGCCGCCAGCTCGTCCTTGGACTTGGGGATGCCTGTGATCAAGTAGACGCACACCAGAATCACCCCGAGGATGATCAGCCCTTTGTAGCGAAGATTCTTGCTCATTTCCTACTTCTCTTCCGGGTTCACCACGCCCGATACCGCCGAGCGCAGAACTTGAAGCTTAACATTGTCCGGCTTGACCCGGAGCACGACCACGTCGTCGGTGAGCGACACGATCGAACCCACCAGCCCTCCGCTGGTCTGCACGATGTCCCCATTCTTCAGCGAGCCAAGCATTTCCTGGGTCCGTTTCCGCTGGCGCTGCATCGGGAGGATCAGCAGGAAGTACATGATCCCGAACATCAGCACGAGCGGCAGGATGCCCATGATGGCGTTGGAGGACGAGGAAGACTGGAACAGTATTAGGGAGGGTAGCACACTATACTCTGGCGGGATCGTCCACACTTCGCGAACGGGCCGCCGCTAAAAAGTCCGGGAATGTCCCAAGCAGAATAGACTGCCTGATTCGGCGCATGATGTCAAGGTACTTTCGCAGGTTGTGAATGGTGGCAAGGGTGCAGTACAGCATTTCCCCCGCCAGGAACAGGTGCCGCAGGTAGGCGCGGGAATAGGTCCGGCAGGTAGGACAGCCGCACGAATCCTCGATCGGCGAGGCATCCTCCTTGAACCGGGCGTGCTTGATGATCAGCTTGCCTTCGTCGGTAAACAGGCAGCCGTTGCGCGCGTTTCGCGACGGCATGACGCAGTCCATCATGTCGGCTCCGCGGGCCACGTACTCAGGCAGTTCTTCCGGTGTCCCGACCCCCATCACGTACCTGGGACGGTCCACGGGCAGTTCCGGTACCGAGGCCTCCGTCATCTCCATGCTGATGGGCCTCGGCTCGCCGACGGAGATCCCTCCGATCGCGTAACCTTCGGCGCCGAGCCCGGCCAGGCGCGCGGCGCACTCGCGGCGCAGATCCGGAAACATCGAGCCTTGCACAATCGGGAACAGTGCCTGGCCCCCCGTGGACCGGCCACGGAAATGATCGAATGACTGCTGCGCCCAGCGGATGGTCCGCTCCATCGACGCACGTGCGGCGGCGTGGCTGGCCGGATACGCGAGGCACTCGTCGAGGACCATCATGATGTCGCTGCCAAGCGCCATTTGAACATCCACCGTGGACTCCGGTGTGAACAGGTGCTGGTCGCCGTTCAGGTGCGAGCGGAACAGCACTCCCTTGTCCGAGATTTTGGTGAGCTTGCTGAGGCTGAAGGCCTGGAATCCACCCGAGTCGGTGAGGATCGCGCGGTCCCACTGCATGAACCGGTGGAGTCCACCCATCCGGGCGATCGCCTCGTGCCCCGGACGGAGGTAGAGGTGATAAGTGTTTCCCAGCAGGATGCGGGTGCCGACATCTTCGGCAAGCTGCTTCTGCGTGAGCCCCTTGACCGAAGCCTGGGTACCCACAGGCATGAACACCGGAGTCTCCACCTGCCCGTGGGGAGTGTGAAGCACGCCCGCGCGCGCTCCTGTGACAGGGCAAGTGGCGAGGATTTCGAACCGGAGAGCGGGCAAGCGGAGGGCACCCAACAGTTTACCAAGGCCCCGCGGGCCAACAAGTTTGGGATGATAGGACGTGGCCAAATTCAGCGTGGTCAAATTCAGCCTGCTCCTGGTTTTGGCAGCTTTGGCGGGACCGGCCGGGGGACAGTCCCCGATTCGCGCGGCGCCGATTGCCAGGGGTGTCTCGATGCCGGTCGAGATCGCTGCTCCGCACGACGGATCAGGACGGTTGTTCGTGGCCCAGCAGGAAGGCCTGATCCGGATCATCCGGGACGGAGCCTTGGAGGAGCGGCCGTTTCTCGACATTCGATCTCTGACGCGCGCACGGGGACTCTGACGCGCGCACGGGGAGAGAGCGGCCTGATCGGGTTGGCATTTCCAGCACAGTTCGGGTTGACAGGGCGGTTCTATGTCACCTACGTCGATCGCCAGAGCACGTTCACGATTTCGCGCTTCCGCTGCGAACCCGGGGCGGACCAGGCCGATCCGGCAACGGAAGAGGTAATCCTTGCGATTCCTCACCCCAATCCGATCCACTTTGGCGGCACGCTTCGATTCGGGCCCGACGGCTACCTGTACGCCGGCCTCGGCGATGGCGGCAGCACGAGGGACGAAGATGGCAACGCCCAGAATCCGCTCAGCCCTTTCGGGAAGCTGCTCCGCATTGATGTCGAGTCCGGCGCAGTGCCGTACGCCGTGCCGCCGTCGAATCCCTTCGTCAACACTCCCGGCTTCTTGCCCGAGATCTGGGCAATGGGACTGCGCAACCCGTGGAAGTTCTCCTTCGACTCGGCGACGGGTGATCTCTACATTGGAGACGTGGGAGAGGCGAGCCGCGAGGAGGTGAATTTCCAGCCGTGGTACAGCCCGGGCGGGGAAAACTACGGCTGGAACCTGAAGGAAGGCGATCGCTGCTTCAGCGGGTACTGCGACATCCCCGGACTGGTGGATCCGGTCCGGACGTACGGGCGCGATGAAGGCGGCTCGGTCACGGGTGGATACGTCTATCGCGGATCCGCGATCCCGGTGCTAAGGGGATGCTACATCCACGGCGACTTCGTCAGCAGCTACATATGGTGCATGTACTTCGACGGGCTGGAGTGGCAGAATGGACTGGTCGAGGAACAACAGTTTTCCACGAGCACGTTCGGCGAGGACGACTACGGTGAGCTGTACGTCGCCGACTACGACGACGGCGTGATCTACCGGATCGATGCAGCGGAGTAGACGTGATGCGCAAAATTCAAGGAACTTCCCGGAGGGACTGAGCGTCGCATGGTGTTTATGAGAATCGCCCTCATATTGAGCCTGGTCTGCGGAATCAGCGCCGAGACCAAACCTGAGATCCGCGGGATGGTCCGCAAATCGCTCGATGGCTTGAACCGCGAGGACCAGCGCAAATCGGACTACCTGTACGACTTCAGCGGTGCCCGGCGCGAGTTCGGATCCAACGGCAAGCTTGTCAAGGAGAGCAGTTGGACCTCCGTGCGGGAGATCGTCGACGGCATCGTGATCATGCGCGGGACGTCGGAGGACGGCAAGCCGCTCACGCCAGAGCGTCTGGCGAAGCAGCAGGAGTCCATCCGCCAATACATCGCCGCGCAAAAGGCCAAGACGCCTGAGCAGAAGCAAACTGAGCGCCAGGCCGCGCGCAAGAAGGAAAAAGACGAGGAAGCCTGGATCCAGGAATTCCCCGAAGCCTTGGACTACAAGGTGGCGGGCGAGGAGGTCATCAACTCGCGCCCCGCCCTGGTACTCGACTTTGAGCCGCGTCCCGGGTACCGGGCCAAGAACATGCGCGCCCGGATTTTCGAGAAGATGCGCGGCCGGATCTGGATTGATAAGGCGGAATCAGAAATGGTGAAGACCGAGGCCGAGATGTTTGACACCGTGAGCATCGGCTTCGGGGTGATCGGCAAAATCGAAAAGGGAACGCAGATGCGCTTTGGCCGTATCCGCACCGGGGAGGGCCACTGGCTGATCGAGGATCAGTGGTTCAAGTTCAACGCCCGGTTCATGATGGTCAAGACGCTGCACCGCGAGATGATGAGCCGGTACACGAACTTCCGGCCGCGGCCGGATCTGGCGCGGTCAGCGAGGTTTTAAGCGGCTATACTGTGACGCGGACCTGGCCGTGCCCTGCGGCCGACCGCAGCCGTGCCAGGACGTGCTCCTCCAACTGCTCGAAAGCGGTCGAGTGCTTGATGCTCTCCTCGCGCGGCCTCGGGAACGGCACGTGAATCTCCTCAATGATCGTCCCCGGGCGCGACGACATGATATAAATCCGGTCGGCGAGATAGACGGCTTCGGCGACGTCGTGCGTGACAAACAGGACCGTGGCCGCGCTCTCGGCCCACATGCGCATCAGCAGATCCTGCATGTCGTTGCGGGTCTGCGCGTCGAGCGCGCCGAAGGGCTCGTCCATCAGGATCACCTGGGGCCGGACGGCGAGCGTGCGGGCGATCGCGACCCGCTGCTGCATGCCACCGGACAGCGTGCGCGGATAGGCGTTCTCGAAACCGCGCAGCCCGGTGGCCTCGATGAGGTGGCTCACGATCTTCTGCTTTTCGGCTTCCGGAGTTCCCTTCAAGTCCAGCCCGTAGGCGATGTTTTGCGAAACCGTCAGCCAGGCGAACGAAGTGTATTTCTGGAACACCATGCCGCGCTCGGCCCCCGGCCCGGTCACCTTCCGGCCGTTCACGAGCACGTCGCCCAGGTCCGGAACATCAAGGCCCGCGATCGCGCGCAGGACTGTTGATTTTCCGCAGCCTGATGGCCCCAGGATCACGCGGAACTCACCGATGTCGCCGCCGTCCAAACCAACCTCATCGGCGATCTCCATGTTCACGTCACGGAGCGCCTGCACCCGCGAGCCATCGCGCGCGACAAAGGTGCGGCCAACCCCGCGAAGCTGGATCTTGATGTTGCTCAATCGGCCTCCTTCGAACGCCATGGGAACAGCCGCGCCTCGGCGAGCGTGAGCAGCCACCGGAACAGGAATGCCGCAATGCCGATCGCGATGATGCCCGCGTAGACACGCTCGAAGTCGAGCACCTTGCGCGCGGCCTCCACCATGTAGCCGACGCCCTTGCGCGAGTTCACCATCTCGGCCAGGATCACGTAGGTCCAGCCGACGTCGTAGAGGATCCGGAACGACCCGAACACGGCGGGAAACGAAGCGCGGAACAGCAGCCACAACACGTCCTTCGTCTTTGCCCCCAGCGTGTAGGCGGTCTCAAGCAGCGCGTCATCGACCTTGTTCACTTCCTCGACCACCACGGCCAGCAGGTAGAAGAACATGCCGAAGAAGAGAAACCCAACCTTCATCGCCTCATCGAGCCCCAGCAGCGCGATGAAGGCGGGCAGGAATGCGGTGATCGGCATCGAGCGCATGGGCGCGGCCACCGGGTTGATCAGGTGGTAGAGCCACGGAAACGCGCCCATCAGCACGCCCAGCGGGATCGCCACAACCACGCACATCAGGAACGCCTGCGCGATCCGCCACCAGCTCTGGAACACGTTGCCCAGCAGGTTGTACTCGGTGAACAGCATCGCGAACGCCCGCACGACGCCTGCCGGATCCGGAACCGCGAGTGGCGGCAGCACCCCCGACTTGGTCACCGCGAACCACGCCGCCACGACGAACAGCCAGATCCCGGCGCCTAGGATCAGGCGCGTTTGCCTTGCGACAGGACGGCGGATCGCGCCGTCCATCAGTTTGATCCCGGATTCGCGTAGATCTTGATGTCGGTGCGCCTGTTCTTTTCGCGGCCTTCGTTGGTGGCGTTGGTCTCCACGGGTTTGTCCGGACCATTGCCGCTGGCGCGGAGGCGCGCAGGCGGGAATCCGTACTTCTTTACCAGGTAGGACTTCACGGCCTCGGCGCGCTGCTTCGACAGCTCGAGGTTGATGTCGCGCGTGCCGGTGGAATCGGTGTTGCCCTCAATGTCGACCACGGTGTTCTCATAAGCCCGCATGAATCCGCCGATCTCGTCCACCACCGCCCGCGAGTCGACGCTCATGTTCGACGATCCGGTTTCGAAGTAGATCGCCCGGCGCTGTGTGGCGAACGGCTTGGCGCCCGCCACCGGAGCCTTGTACTCGATCGCGGGCTCGGTCGAGGTGGAAGAGAATTTGCCCGAAAGCGAGTCGAGATAGCGCCGGTCCGCTGATGCGTCGATGTCCGGGGTGCGCTTGATCATGCGCTCCTCGCGGTACATATCGGTCGCCATCTTCATGATGTTGGTGTAGTCGGAATCGCCCGATGAAGCGCTGAAAAACGACTTGTTGTCGGCGTAATCGGCCAGCCGCACGCCCTCGAGCATCGTCTTGGCAAGGTCAGCCGGAATGTTGAAGTCCTTGATCGACCCGATGAGCGTGTGCGCCCGGTTCGGATTCTGTTGGATGAACTCCACTCCGCGCATCCAGCCTTCCAGGAACTTGAGCAGCGTTTGCGGATTCTTTGACGCAAAGCGGTCGCTGACCACCAGGATGTCGGCGATCAGCTTGTTGGCGATCTTGGTGTCGTAGATTTTCTTCGATCCCGCGCGCTTACCGACGGCATCGCTCATGTCCGGATCCCAGGCCACGGCGGCGTCCACCTTTTGTTGCGCGAATAGGGTCGCCGGCTCGATGCCATCCTTGGTGTGAATCGCTTTCGAGAACACGTCGCGGCGTTGTTCGGTGGACAGCCCCGATCCCTTCAGTCCGTTCCAGAGCAGGAAGTGCGAGGGCGTGAATGGCGCGAAAGCGACCGTCTTGCCGGCCAGGTCCTCGATGTTGTTGATGCCCTGCTTGCCGATCACGCCGTCGGCGCCGCGCGACCAGTCGACCAGGTATACGGCGCGGGCGTTGAACCCCTTTTCCTGGAATTGCGCATAATCCTTGGCCCAGACATCGGCGGTGGTCAGCATCACGTCAACATTGTTGGTCGCCAGCGCCGTGGCGCCTTCGGTCCAGTCGTCGATGATCTTGAAGCTGACCTTGATCCCGGACTTGTCGTAGATTGAATCGGGCTTGGTGTCGAGGCCTCCGTTGGCGACCAGTCCGCCAACGCAACCGACCCAGATGTTGACGCGCACGCGCACCTGATTGGTGTCGGAACTCCCCGACGGGGCCAGAGGCTTTGAGGTATCAACCGGGGTGCTGGTGGCTCCCGGACTCCCGCTCAGCAACGACGCAGGGTCGAAGATCCCGTACTTGTACAGCGCGTACGCCGTGAGGCCGAGCCCCAGGACGAAGATTGTGATCCATCCACCCTTTTCAATTCGGACAGCCATTAGCCCACCCTCTCTCCCTCACGTCCGCCCATCGTCTTTTGCGGTGCACTGGGAGTCGCCTCGGGTGCGATCAGCCCCATTTGCGCTTTGAACTGCTTGACCAGCTCGGCCGCGCGCAACTGCTCCGCTTCTTCCTCGATCTTGAACTTCTGCTGATCGACGTTGCCGAGCGCCATGTCCATCCGCGCTTCATTGACTGCCGTCTGCTCCTCGATCTTGCGAAGCATCTCGTCGTGCGTCTGGCTGATGCCCGCGACTTCAAACTGTTCCATGGAGTCGGCCACCTTCTTCTGCCACTGCGCGCGGCGGTGGTCGCGGATCGCGTTCATGGCTTCGTAGGTCTTGCGTTCCTTTTCACGCATGAACGCCTTCTTCACCGCCTCGGCCTTTTCATACGCCATCCGTGCCGTCTGCAATTGGCCTTGCGTTCTGGCGAGCGCCGAACGCAGGCTCTCCAAGTTGACCGCGAAGTGGCCGGCCAAATCCTCGCGTCCCGCCTGGATCGCCGCCTTCACCTTGTTGGTGAGCTCGGACAGCTCCGCCTTGTACTTGGCTTCTTCCTTCTCAAGCAGCGTGACGTTGGCCTTCACCATCGCGATGCTCTCGTTCATCTTCGGGACCTGGTCATTCATGTCCTGGATGTTCTGCTGCAGAATCAACTCAGGATCCTCAGCCACAGAAATAAAGAATCCCACGAAGGAACGAATCAGCCTGCTCAGCCGGTTGAACATACGGCCTCCTTATCTTCCAGACAGTACTGGTACTCTTTTCATGCGCCCGGTTTGGGAGCCGGAGGGGACACAGGCGCCGGGGCGGCCACGGGACCGGTGGTGATGGGGTTGGCCGGAACAAAAGGCTCCACCGCATCGGCGATCCGCTGCTCCTCTTTCTGCTTTTCGAGCCGCCAGGCCAGGAACCGCTCGCGTTCCTTGGCAACGGCGTCATTGTTTGCTTGAATCTTTGCACGCAGCTCGTTCAGGACGCGATCGGCTTCAGTCTGGAGCTTCTTGTTCTCTTCGGACATCCTGGATTCGAGCGCATCCACCGATTTTTGCTGCACCAGCTCGAACGTGTCGAGCGCCTTGTCGCGGCGGACGGCGTCCTGGATGATATCGGCGATCTTGACCCCGGCTGCTTCCAGCGCCACGAGAATCGAGCTTTTCTTGATCTCGACCGGCAGCGACCGGATGTGCTCGCTTTGGAGCATATCCGCCACTTTGAAAATCGTGTATCCATTAGGCGGAGCGGGAATCTCGGCGGCCTGGTAGATCTCCTGGAACGTCGCCGCCTTGGACACCGCCTTGGCCTCTAGCCGCTGGGCCGGGATCTGGACCGATGCGGCAATCTCGGCAATTGCCTGGGCCGGATTCGCGGCAGCCGTGCCGGGCTTCCCCACTCCTGGCGCCACCGGAATCGGCGGTTCCGGAGGAGGCGGGAACGCGGCTGGCTCGTCACCATCCACGGAAACGAACAGCTCGTACCATTTTCTGGCCATTTCATGCCGATCGTAGGATGGATCGGCATGGGAAGTCAATGGTCCAGTGGAAACTTGACCGGCCGCCCCAGGTTCTGGGACTGATAGATCGCGGTGAACATCTCGACCACCACGCGCCCGTCGCGGCCCGTCACCAAGGGGTCGCGGTCCTCGATGATCGCACTCAGGAAATCGGCGATCTGGAGAGCGTGGTAGCGCTCGGTGGCGTTGATCTCCCGGAAGCGGGCGCGGTCCTCGGCCTCGAATTGCGCGAGCAGGTGCTCCTCGCCGGGGATGGTCCACAGGTCGTTGAGCGGCGGCTCGGCGATTTCCGACATCCCCGCGACGAAGCTCGCTCCTCCGTCGGTTTGGACTCCCACGCTGGCGCCGTTCGACCCGTGAACATGGACCTTGGCGTAGATCCCGGGCTTCTGGCACAGGCTGGCGACGACTGCTCCGAGCCCGCCGCTCTTGAACCGGATCATCGCGAGCGCCGTATCGTCGACCTCGACGAAGGGATGGCTCAGGTTTGACCAATAGCCAGAAATCTCCTCGATCGGACCCATGAGCCACTGCAGGATGTCCAACTGGTGCGGCGACTGGTTCACCAGCACGCCTCCACCCTCCGTGTCCCACCGGCCGCGCCAGGGATCAGAGCGGTAGTAGGCTTGGTCGCGCCAGCTCAGCATGTGGAAGGTCCCGAGGATCGGACGCCCGATCTTTCCCGCGTCGATCGCCGCCTTCATCCGTTGCACCGGCTCGAACAGCCGGCGCTGGCTGACCACCCCGAGCTTGACTCCCCCGGCAGCCGCCGCCGAAATGATTGCGTCGCAATCGGCCAACGTGGTCGCCAGTGGCTTTTCGACCAGTACGTGCGCGCCACGGCGGGCCGCAAGGACCGCGTGCGCGGCGTGAAGCGGATGCGGAGTGCACAACACCACCGCCTCAACAGACGCCTGGCCCAGCATCGCCTCGGGGTCCGTAAACGGGCGCGGTGTGACGTATTGCGTTGCAAAGGCCGCGGCGCGTTCCGGGCTTGAGTCGCAGACCGCCACGAAGTCCGATTCGGGCAGTGTGGCGAGCGCGGCGGCGTGCAGGTGCCCGACCTTGCCGCAACCAATGAGCGCGGTGCGGATCCGTCTCATGCGAAATAGATGGCGCTCATCTTGCGCAGAAACGCGAGCGACTCGGCCATCTCCTCCATTCCGTTCATTCCATCCTCGATGCTGATCCAGCCGCGGTAGTTGTGCTGGGCCAGGATCGAGAAGATCGTGTGGTAGTCGTTGAGTCCCCGGCCGGTGACGCCGTGGCGCAGATTCGGCGAGTAGCCGAGCGTCCCGTCGTTCTGGCGCAGGTCGTCGAGCGTGGCGCCCTCGGCGAGGTAGCGGTCCGAGGCGTGCATGCTGACGACGCGCGGAGCCACCTGGCGGAGAAGCTCCACTGGGTCGTCGCCTGCGACGATCGCGTTGGAGGGGTCGTACTGGACCCCGAAATGATCCCTGTCCGGGATCGCGTTCACAAGCTCCAGAAATACGTCCTTCTTTTGCGCGAATTCCGGGTACTTCCAGAATCCGTCTTTGTAATGATTTTCGATTCCCAACACGACATCCATCTCGCGCGCCACCGCCAGGCAATGCTCAATGCACTCGACACACCAGGCGATCCCCTGCTCGCGGCTGACCTCCGGGTAGCGCTGTCCGCTCAGCACACGGCACACAGCGCGCGGACCTCCCAGCCGCCGCGTCACGCCGATCATAGCGGCTTCGCGCTCCACGGCGCGGCGTCTGGCATCGGCGTCCGGATTCGTGAAATCGGGTGAGCAGCACAGCATCGGCATGGCGAACCCGGCGGACGAGATCGCCTCGCCGACGGAATCGAGGTAGGCGGGATCGAGGCTCGTGAAAAAGCCGTCGTACATCTCCAGGCCGTCGGCGTCGAGCTGGCGGGCCATTTCGATCCACTGGAAAACGGACATTTCGCGCGTACCGGCGATCGTGTCGAGGTAGCACTTGGGAAACGCTGAGATTTGGACGGGCATTCGTTGAAGCGCGGGGCGTTGGGTTACTATAGCTCAGATGACTGTACCTCAGCTTTTCGATCTTTCGGGCAAAGTGGCCCTGGTGACCGGCGGGAGCAAAGGACTGGGCAAGGCGATGGCCCGCGGCTACGCCGAGTGTGGCGCGAACGTGATGATCTCGAGCCGCCACGAAGACGAGTTGCGCGCGGCCGCCGCCGAAATCGGCGCAGGACTGCCCGCGCGTGTCGAATGGATGACCGCCGACATGAACGACCGCGCCGCGTCCGACGCCCTGGCCGCCGAGACCCTGGCGCGGCTGGGCCGCGTGGATGTTCTGGTGAACAACGCCGGGTCGAACGTTCCCCAGCCAGTCGACCAGATCACCGATGACGCCTGGGACCGCATCGTCGAGTTGAACTTATCAAGCTGCGTCCGGTTGACACGGGCCCTGCTGCCGGGCATGAAGGAACGCCGCTGGGGCCGGATCATCCACATCTCGTCGGTACTCGGGCTGGGCGGCAAGGCGGGGCGTAGCGTCTACTGCGCCACCAAGTCCGGCTTGATCGGGCTGGCCCGCGCGGGCGCAATCGACCTGGGTCCCTACAACATCACGGTGAACTGCATTTCGCCGGGTCCGTTTCTTACGGATTTGCCCGGGAAGATCCTCACGGACGAGCAGAAAAAATATTTCTCCGACCGTACTGTGCTCGGCCGGTGGGGCCGGCCGGAGGAACTGGTGGGTACGGCGCTCTTGTTGGGCACCGAGGCCGGCAGCTACATCACCGGAACCACGATTCTGGTCGATGGTGGCGTGCTGGCCAACATCCTCTAGCGCTAGGGTTAAGGCCACCGGCCCCATCGACCCCATCGTGGGTTGTTGACATAGCCCAACCAGGGTGTGCGATACTGCCCGCGTGCTGCCCAAAATCCGGGACCAGTATGAGGTCGAGGAAGAAATTGGGAGTGGAGGGATGGGGAAGGTTTACCGGGCCCGCGACACCCGGCTGAACCGGACCGTGGCTCTCAAAGTTCTGCTCGGCGACCATCGCGCCGATCCATCTCTCCGCCGCCGGTTCCTGCAAGAAGCTCAGGCCGCCTCCGGTCTCAATCACCCAAACATTATCACGATCTTCGACATCGTCTCGGAGGCCGATTCCGACATCCTCGTGATGGAATTTCTGGCCGGGCGCACTCTGGCCGAATCGATCCCGCCGGGCGGCCTGAGGGCTCCCGCCGTAATCAGCTACGGAGCGCAGATCGCAGATGCGCTGGCCTCGGCGCACGCCGCCGGAATCGTGCACCGCGACCTCAAACCTGGCAACGTCATGATCACGGGCCGGGACCGGGTGAAAGTGCTCGACTTCGGTTTGGCCAAGCTTTCGCGGCAGGCGGCTCCGGAGGCCGATCCCGACGCCACCCGGACCGCGCCATTGACGATGCAGGGCATGATCATGGGCACTGTGTCCTACATGTCGCCCGAGCAGGCGCAGGGGCAGGCCGTCGACACGCGGTCCGACATCTTCGCGCTTGGAGCCGTCCTGTACGAAATGGCCACCGGCAAGCGCGCCTTCCAGGGGGCCAACACCGTCAGCACGCTGACCGCCGTGCTCCGCGACGAGCCAGAGAGCCTGGTGGCCACCGCTCCGGACATCCCGCCCGCCCTTGACGCCGTAATTCACCGCTGCCTGCGGAAGTCACCGGCGGACCGCTACCAGACGATGGACGAAGTGCGCGATGCGCTCAACGCCATCCGTGGGTTGACGGCCAGTATCCCAGTCTCGTCGGTGGCCGTTGCCGCCGCCGCGGCGCAGGTTCCGCCGCCCCAGGCCCAGGCCCAGGCAAAGAGCAAAACGCCGCTGATCGCCGGCATCGCGGTGGCCTTGGCCGCCGCCGTGGGCGGGATTTTCGTGATCACCAGGCCCAAGGCGGATCTGCCGGCCGTCACACGGGAGCAGGTACCCGCGCCTGCGGCACCTGCCGCCCCGCCCAAACCCGCTCCGGACCAGAGCCCCGCCGCTCAGGCTCCGGCGGTCCGGGCGCCGGCCGAAACCCCGCGCCAAGCAGCGAAAAAGGCGGCGGTCCCAGACGGCACGCCGGTCCGGTTGCGGCTCTTGGAAGAAGTGCCCTCCAAGGTAGAGCCGGGGACGCGGTTGAAGTTTTCCACCGTCACCGCAGTCAAGTCTGGGGATGTGGTTGTGATCGTGCCCGGAGCCCCGGCGGAGGGAGTGGTGCTGGACCGGACGAAGAAGAAGTTCATTGCGTTCGGGTCCAAAGCCTTGTTCGAGATGCAGCACGTGATGGGCGCGGGCGGGCAGCGGATCAAGATCCGGGCGGTCCCGTCAGCCAATAACGGTGACGTGAGCCGCCCGGTGGAAGTGAGCGGTCCGAAGCCGAAGAACGTTCTTGCGCCGGTTGGAGCGGAGTTCATCGGCTACGTGGACGGCGAACAGCAGATCACTCTTTCGCGCTAAGGCTTGTACTCGAGCGCTCCGATGTCCCGGATTCCCACGGCGGGGCGCGGGAGAAGTGTGAAGAGGCTGAAGTACTCCCAAATCACCGCGGGCGATCCCGTTGCGAGTGAAGTGGACCCGTTCACCAGAGGAGAATTGGCGAGGGGACGGAAGTCGCCGGCCAACGGGTTTGCGAATCCTGGATTCGTGCCAAAGATGTTGCCACCCCGGTCCGCCTGGTACTGGGTGTTTTCGGGATATTGCGTCAGGAAGCGGTTGGAGAACCAGTTGTTGCGGCGCTCGCTCGTTCCCTTTGCCGCCATCAGGTAGAGTCGCCCATTCGGAGTCCATACCGCGTTGTTGCGGATGTCGGCGAACGCGTAGGGATGAGAGAGCATCACAAGGGTCGTGTCATCACCACGGTTTGAGACCACGGTGTTGTTGTAGAAGAAGAGGGTTCCCCGGCGATGGGCATCGATTTTCGGGGAGTCGCCGCCAAACAAGGCGATGTTTGTGTTGTCGTAGCCGCCGTACTCGATCATCACGTTTCCGAAGACCCAGCTATTGTGGTAGTTCCGTTCCCATTGGATTGCCGTCGGCCCGTCCACCAGGTCGAGTTGGCGGTTCCCCCCTTCGATCCAGTTGTAGGACACCTCGAGGTTTGCCGAGCGGTCCTTGATCTGATTCACCTGCTTGCCGGCGGCGATCACCATCAGGTTGTGCTGGATCGTCATGCCGGATCCACTGACGTAGATGTTGGTGTGGTAGCCGTCGTCCGGGACTCCATTATGCACGATGGTGTTTCGCTCAATGCGGATGTCGCGCGCGATGTAGGTGTTCCCCGACGCCACGAAGATCCCGTGCCCGTTGTTGGTGATCTTGCACTTGCGGATCACGATGTCCTTGCCGCGCTCGATGAATATTCCCGCGGCGTTCGAAGCGTACCGGGTGGTCTGTCCCAGTCTATTCACGAAAGTGTTCCCGGAATGAGCGTTCCGGATCTCCAGCCCGTGGATGAGCAGGTGTGACGGGATCTCCGATCCGACGTCGGCCCCGCCAATCTTGACCAGGCCGCGATCTTCGTTCCAAAATCCCAGGTTGCGCGGCGTCACTGCCCCTACTCCCTCGATCACGGGCAGTTGGCCGTTCGGTCCCGGATATCCCCGGACGAGAATCCGCCGGTTCGGGGTGCCCGAGCGATTGATGACCCACTTTTCCTTGTACGGCTCAGAACGCCAATGGATGGCGACTTCGTCCCCGGGTTGAAGGCTGGTCCACGGTACCGCCCCGATCGAGGTGTAGGGCTTCCCCGGCCCTACCTCATAAGTAATCGCACTGGCAACGCTAGGGTAGGCCAGAACGGCGAGAGGGATTGCTATGTTTTTGTAGTTCATTCCAAATCATGTTAGTTCCCTCTTTGTTTACAATTGTGCTAATCCGTTCCTCAAGCTGGTTAGCAAAAACCAAAGGACTAGGATAGGCAATGTACCAGGCGTACTCAACACCCCGGACGGGTGGCGACGGGGATTTTCCTGCTGGGGTTGAAAACGCAAAAGGGGGGAGGGCTGGGAAGAGGTTTTCCCCCTAAAAGTGGCTAATGAAAGCCGTTACGGTTGGAACCCAGAGCCGAAGTCATCGACGGCGTGAGGGGCTCCCACCACAACTGGGGGCGGATCAGTAGAGGAATTCGTTTGACGACAGGAGCACATGGCAGAAACTCCGCCAGGCCGTTAGCCGCGCGTCTGTCCCACCCAGCCGAGATTGCATGGATGCTATGTAGCTCAATGCCTCGTCGATTTCACCCGGACCGGCCGGACGTGTAAGAGCCATCAAGTACGCTGTCTCAACACGCCGGGCGTCGCTTAAGGCGGAATCGGCCAGCAGCCGGGCCGCCAAGCCCCGCGACCGCTCCACGGCGAACTTGCTGTTGCGGATGAACAGCGCCTGGGGCGCAACGTTGGTCCGCGCCCGCGCCTCGCCCGGGGTCGTGGCGTCGCCGAAATCGAAAATCGCAAGCAGTGGCGGGATGCTCCCACGCCGCACGGGCAGGTACAGAGTGCGCCGCTGGATCTCCTCAGGATCGACGCGCTGCCGCTTGCCGCCCGCCGCGGTCAGAAGTTGCCCGCCGATGGCCGAATCGAGCGACCCGTCCAGCGCCAGGAAGCTGTCGCGGATCTGTTCGATCGAAAGCCGGTTGCGCGGGAACCGTGAGAACATCCGGTTCAGGGGATCCACGCGGAGAGCATCGGACGCTGCATGCGTACTCATGCGGTAGGTGCTCGACAGCAGGATCGCCCGGTGCAGCCCGCGCAGATTCCAGCCGCTCGAAACGAAACGATGCGCCAGGTGGTCGAGCAACTCCGGATTCACGGGCTTCTCGCCTGTCGCGCCCCAATTGGACGGCGTGCGGACCAGCGCCTCGCCGAAATGCCATTGCCACACGCGGTTCACGAACACACGCGCCGTCAGGGGATTCTCGCGGCTCGTGAGCCACTGCGCGAGCTCCAGCCGTCCGCTGCCGGACTTGACCGCGGGCTGGCTCGTCCCGGCAAGCGCGAGCGGGAAGCGCTTTTGCACCGGTTCGCCGGGATTGTACAGACTACCTCGCACGAACACACGCTGATCGACGCTTGGGCCATCCACAACCGCACTCACAAGATCCGGCTCGTCGGGCAGCGTCTTGCTCAACTGCTCCCACTCCAGGCGCAAGAGCCGGACCCGGGGCGGCTCGGGCAGCTCCATCGGTCCGCCGTTGAAGGCCGTCCGGCCAAAGAAGCTCTGCTCGTCGGGCTTCGGACGGTCGGGCAGCGCGCGGTCCTGAACGATCTCCCTCGACAGCCTTGACCGCCATCCCTCGAGCGATTGGTCCCATTTGGACGCAGTCGTGTTGTACTGCTTCTCGAGGTCCGCAGCGACACTCGCGATCGTTGCCGCGGCCGCCTGATCGAACTTCGCGAGCCCGGCGCCTTTGAGCCACGCCACCCACTTTGCGAGATGCCGTGCGTCGATGCCGTGGCGGCTCGCGGCAGCGCCGGGGTTGGCTCCCTGGTGGATTACTTCCCAGGCCGCGTGGATCGATGCTCCCACCTTTTGCCGCAGCGGCGCGCTATCGCGTCCCAGGTCCTCGGCGAGCGCATCCTCCATTTCGAGCTGCTTCGAGAACATGCGCTTGCGGTGCAGTTCATATTGCGCGTAGGCGGCGGGATCAAGCGCCTCATAGTGCATGTAGGAGATCGAGCCTGGACGCCCGTAGTTTCGGAACTGGCGCGTGGAGGCGAGGATTGACGCAAGTGCGTAGTAGTCGCTGGTTAACAGCGGGTCGAACTTGTGGTCGTGGCAGCGCGCGCAGGAAAGCGTGAGTCCCAGGAACACTTTCGATACCGTGTCGATCTGTTCGTCGACGATATCGTAGACCGCTTGCAGGCGGTCCTGTTGGGCGAGCGGCCGCGGGCCGAGAGCGAGGAATCCAGTCGCGGTGAGGTTGCGCGCCCGTTCCTCGCGCGAGGAGGCGGGAAGGAGGTCGCCCGCCAACTGCTGCTGGATGAATTGATCCACCGGGGTTCCCTCGTTGAACGAGTGGACCACGTAGTCGCGGTAGCGCCAGGCGTGCGGATAGAGGTTGTCTTCATCCATGCCAGTGGAGTCGGCCAGACGCGCGGCATCGAGCCAGTGGCGTCCCCAGCGTTCGCCGTACCGCGGAGAGGAAAGCAACCGGTCCACCGCGCGTTCGTAGCCGCCTGGCTCCGAATCGGCCATATAGGCCTGGATTTCTTCGAGCGTGGGCGGCAGTCCGGTGAGATCGAATGTGACCCGGCGTAGCAGCGCGAGCGGCGAGGCTGGTGCGGCAGGCGCGAGATTCTTCGATTCCAGCCCCGACAGCACGAAGCGGTCCATCGGGTCACGGATCCAAGCCTCGTTCTTCACTGCCGGAGGCCGGGGGTTCGCAACCGGAGCAAACGACCAGTGCCTGGCGCCAGCGCCAGCGGTTGCAGCGGGCCGCGGCGCGGCAGGCCACTCTCCACCCTGCTCGATCCACTCACGGACCACTTCCCGTTCCGCATCCGGCAACTTGCCGGCGGGAGGCATCTTCACTTTGTCGGTGTACAGCAGTGCCTGGTACAGCCGGCTTGAGGCCGGATCCCGGGGAGCAACCATGGACTCCACGCCTTGTCCGGAGGCAAGGTCCAGCCCCGCCATCTTTGTCTTTCCTGAGTGGCACTGGTAGCATCGCGAGGCCAGCACAGAGCGGACCTTCTTTTCGAAGAACTCTCCCTCCCCGCTCTGCGCCGCCAGGGGAAGCGCGAGCAGCATCAGCCACGTGCGCCGGCTCACGCCATGATCCCCTTGTGCACCGTCCCCGCGACATCGGTGAGGCGGAAGTCCCGGCCGGCAAAGCGATGTGTCAAGCGCAAATGATCGACGCCCATCATGTGCAGCAGCGTCGCGTGCAGGTCATGGATATGCATGCGGTCCTCGGCGGCGTGGTATCCGAACTCGTCGGTCGCGCCATAGGTGAACCCTGGCTTGACGCCCGCGCCCGCCATCCAGATCGTGTATCCGTACGGATTGTGGTCGCGCCCGTCGGCGCCCTGCGCCCAGGGTGTGCGCCCGAACTCTCCGCCCCAGATCACCAGCGTGTCGTCGAACAGGCCGCGCGCCTTCATATCGGTGAGCAATCCCGCGATCGGCTTGTCGACCTCGGCGGCGTTCTTGGTGTGGAGCTTTTCAAGTTCGCTGTGCTGGTCCCACTTGTAGCTGTGCGAACACTGAACGAAGCGGACACCCCGCTCCGACAACCGCCGCGCGAGGAGGCACTGCCAGCCGAAGTCACGTGTGGTCTCGTTGTCCAGTCCGTAGAGCTTGCGCGTGGCCTCGGATTCGCGATGGACCTCGAATGCTTCGGGCGCCTGGATCTGCATCCGGAACGCAAGTTCAAGCGCCGAGATCCGGGCCTCGAGCTCAGGGTCGTGTTCGTTGCGCTCCGCATGCCGGCGGTTGACCTTCTGGAGCATGTCGAGCTCGTAGCGCTGATGCTCCGCGGGCAGGCCGCGCGAGATCATGTACGGCACCGGCTCCTTCTCGATCTCTTCCACTTTCATGCCGGAGTTCCCGATTGCCGTTCCCTGGAACTGGCCCGGCAGGAAGCTCGAACTCCAGTTGTTCGCCCCGCCGTGTCCGAGCGAAGGCTTGATGGTGATGAAGCCGGGGAGGTTCTGGTTCTCGGTTCCGAGTCCGTAGAGCACCCACGAACCCATGCTTGGCCGCTTGAACTGGAACACGCCGGTGTGAAGCTGCAGCAGCGCGGCGCCGTGGTCGACGCCATCGCCGACCATCGACCGGATCACGCACAGGTCGTCGGCGCGCCGTCCGGTGTGCGGGAACAGCGCGCTCACCGGAATCCCGCTCTGCCCCTGCCGCTGGAACTCCCACAGCGGCTTCATCAGCCCGCGGACTGCGCCTTCGCCGAACGTGAGCGACCGCTTAAAGGGCACGGGCTTGCCGTGGTCGCGCGTCAGCCGCTCCTTGGGGTCGAACGTGTCGATCGAGGACGGTCCGCCGTGCATGAACAGGAAGATCACCCTTTTCACGCGTGGTGTAAAGTGCGGAGCCCTGGGGGCCAGCGGATTGCCGGTTGTTGCCTGCAGCATCCCACGGAGTCCAAGCAGGCCGAATCCGGCCGCCGCCTGCCGGAGAGCCGCCCGCCGGGGAATTGGAAACGTCATGGCTCCATTTTAATTCGCAGCCAGGCAACCACGGCGATCAGCGCCACCGCTGCTCCGAAGTACAATCCAGCGGACCATCCATAATGGCTGGCGATCACCGGGGTCAGCGCGGGCGCGATTCCGCCGCCGAGGTTGCCGCCCGTGTTCATCAGTCCACCAGCGGCGCCCGCGCGGGATCCGCCAATGTGGATCGCGGCGGACCAGAAGGTGACGTCGGCAATCGCGCAGAATCCGAATGCAAGCGAGAGCAGCGCCACCAGAACCGTGGTTCCGGAAGCCTGCAGTGCGCCCACCAGGCAGGCAACCGAGACCAGGATGCAGCCGATGGCAATGGTCCGCATGCCGGTGGTGGCGCCGTGCCGGGCAACGCGCCGGTCAGTCAGCCATCCTCCCAGCGGCATCATGACGGTCCAGGCCAGGAACGGAAAAGTCGCGTAGAATGCCGTGTCCGCCGCCGGGAGCTTGCGGACTTCGCCCAGGTAGTAGAAGAGCCAATAGAAGAAGATGTACTCGAAGTAGTCGAGCGCTGCGAATCCACCGATGAGCCAGCGGATATTGGAATCGCGCAGCAGTGGACCCCAATCCGGGCGGGACTCCGCTTGGCGTTGTGCCGCGCCATGGCCAGGAACGCTGAAATACCAGACCAGCGCGAGAACGGCGGAAGCGGCTCCGGCCAGGACGAACGAGGTCCGCCAGCCATGGATGGCGATCATGGCGGTGAACAGCATCGGTGAGAGCGCGCCGCCGAGTCCGGCGCCCGCATTGATGACGCCTTGAATCGCCGTCCGCCGGTGCGGAGGGATCCATTCGGCGTTCATGCGCGCCGTGGCCGGAAAGAGCGGCGCGGTGAAGGCGCCGAATCCCAACCGGACGATCACCAGCACGGAAATCACGCCCAGCACTTGGTCCAGTCCGGGGATGCCGCCCAACGGCATCAGCGCGGTGAGCAGACCCGCGCCGAGTCCCATCACGGTGAGCACGTTGCGGGGTCCGAAGCGGTCGGCCCATCTTCCGCCCGGAGTCATCAGGAGCGTGTAGCTGATCTGAAAAGCGGAGAACACGATTCCCATCTGTTCCGGCGAGATCGCCAGCTCCCGCATCATTCCCGGCGCGGCGACGGAGAGGATCGTCCGGTCAAAGTAGTTGACCACGCTGAACCCGCACATCAGGGCGGCAATCCACCAACGGGTGCGGTTCATGTGAGATCAACGCCGCCCATCATGATGTCGTCGATGGTGAGACCAAAGGGAAGCAATCCCGGATTCTCAATTTCGATCCGGTCGTCGAAGATGGCCATCTGGATCCAGGAATCCGGAAACCGGTCGAAACGGTTCTTAGATCCATTACTCCGCATTCTACTCGGAAGCACTGCGCGGCGCAACGCTTCCGGGTTCCGCGGAGCTTTCGCTACTCCGCATTTTACTCGGAAGTGCTCCGCCGCGGACTGCTTCCGAGCTCAGCAGAGCTCTAGCGCGTCCCGCCTTTTACCTGCGCATCCTTCTTGGTCCGCACCTCGCGAACCGCGTAGATGCGCCTGCCCTGGCTCTCGAAATAGGTCCGCATCATCATTTCTCCCAGCAGCCCGGTGGAAAACATCATGACGCCGGTGAGCACCAGCAGAGTTCCCGCGATCATCAGGGGTCCGTGCTCGTAAAAGATCTCGTATCCGAGCAGCTTCTTCACCGCCAGGAACGACAGAATCACGCTTCCGATGGCGCCACTGATGAGCCCGATCTTTCCAAAAAAGTGCATCGGACGCGTGAAGTAGGTCAGCAGGAAACGGATGGTCAGAATGTCGAACAGCACCCGGAAGGTCCGCCCGATCCCATAATGCGAGGCGCCCGAGGTGCGCGGCACGTTCCGGATGGGAACCTCGGCGATCCGCGCCCCATAGAAACTGGCAAGCGCGGGAATGAAGCGGTGGAGCTCGCCGTACAGATTCACGTCCTTGAGCACCTCGGCCCGGTAGGCCTTGAATGTCGTGCCAAAGTCGTGCAGGTCGATCCCGCTCGCCTTGGACATCAGCCAATTGGCGATCCGCGAGGGAACCTTTCGCGTCACGGCATTATCGACGCGATGCTTGCGCCATCCGCTGGCGATGTCGTACCCCTCGTTGAGCTTCTGCAGCAACGCGGGAATATCTTCGGGGTCATGCTGGAGGTCGCCGTCGAGCGAGATAATGATGTCGCCCTGCGCCTCATCGAACCCAGCGGCAAGCGCCGCGGTCTGGCCGAAGTTCCGCCGCAGCCGGATCACCTTCAGCCGCGCGTCCGTCTCAACCAGATTGGACAGCAGATCGAAGCTCCGGTCGGTGGAGGCGTCGTCGACGAACAGGATCTCGTACTTCTTCTGGATCCGCTCCATGACCGCGGTGAGCCGGTCATACAGCGGCAGGATGGCCGGTTCCTCGTTGTGGATCGGTATGACGACCGAGATCATGGCAATTGTTCTTCATTCTAACAGGCCCCGCTACAATGAAGATTCAGGAATGCACGATCTCAACTTTTTCCGTAACAATCTGGAAGCGGTGGCGGCGCGGCTCGGAACCCGCGGACTCACTTTCGATCTGGAACAGTTCCGCTCCCTCGACCAGCAGCGGCGCAAGGCCATTTCCCAAGCCGAGCAATTGAAGGCCCGGAAGAATTCGGAAAGCGCCAACATCGGCGCGATGAAGAAGGCCGGCCAGGACACCTCCGCGCTCCAGCAACAGATCCGCGAAATGGATGATGAAGTCCGGGCCCTGGGCGAGACGGCGGACTCGCTCGAACAGCAATTCCGCGACCTGCTCACCCGCATCCCGAACACTCCTCACGAATCGGTGCCTGCGGGCGCAAGCGCCGCCGACAACCCCGTGATCCACACCTGGGGTTCCCCGCGGGACTACGCCTTCGAACCGCAGCCGCATTGGGACCTCGGTGCCGCGCTCGGCATCCTTGACCTGGACCGCGCCGCCAAGATCACCGGCGCGCGCTTTGCAGTCTATGTCGGCCAGGGGGCGCGGCTCGAGCGTGCGCTCATCAATTTCATGCTCGACGTCCACACGCGCGAGCACGGCTACACCGAAGTCCTGCCGCCATTTATGATCAATTCGGCGAGCCTGTTTGGCACGGGACAGTTGCCCAAATTCGCCGAGGATCTGTTCAAGCTGGAGGGAACGGACTACTGGCTGGCGCCCACCGCCGAAGTCCCGGTGACGAACCTGTTCCGCGAGGAGACCATCGACGCGGGCAAACTCCCCATCAGCCTGTGCGCCTACACTCCCTGCTTCCGCAGCGAGGCGGGATCCTATGGACGCGATGTCCGCGGCATCATCCGCCAGCATCAATTTCAAAAGGTGGAACTCGTCAAGTTCACAACGCCCGAGCAGAGCTACGATCAACTGGAGCAGCTCACCTCAGATGCTGAAGACATCCTAAAGCGGCTCGGGCTCCCGTTCCGCCGGATCCTGTTGTGTACCGGCGATATGGGATTTTCGAGCGCGAAGACGTATGACCTCGAAGTCTGGCTGCCGAGCCAGAAGGAGTTCAAGGAGATCTCCTCATGCTCGAACTTTGAAGCGTTCCAGTCACGCCGTGCCAACATCCGGTGCAAGGCGGGGAAAAAGTCCGAACACGCCCACACGTTGAACGGCAGCGGACTGGCGGCGGGACGCACGTGGGTGGCGATCGTCGAGAACTACCAGCAGCAGGATGGATCGGTGGTGGTGCCAGAGGCGCTCCGGCCGTACGTGAACGCCGAAGTCATTACGAAGCACGGAGACCTCCGATAGCTGCTATACTCGCCCCATATCTGAAATTGGGGAGGTGTGTATGCGGAGACTCGCTCTCACGCTTTCATTTGCCTTAGCTTTGCCGGTGTGCGCCCAAGAGGTGACCGCAGGCGTATATGGGGTGGTACAGGATGCTTCGGGCGCCGTGATGCCTGGAGCCATCGTGCGCCTGCGCAACGTGAACACGGGCCGCGCGCACCAGACCACGGCCGATGAGTCCGGAAACTACTCGGTGACCCTGCTGCCGATCGGCACCTACGAGGTGTCGGCCGAGGCGAACGGATTCAAGAAGAAGGTTGTCACCGACGTGGCGCTCAGAGTCAACGACAACCGCCGCATCGTGTTCGACATGGAAGTCGGACAGGTGGCCGACCAGGTGACGGTTGAAGCCACGGCCGTCGCCGTGAACACTTCGTCGGGAACCACCAGCCAGCTTCTGGATGGCAAGGACATGATCCGGTTGCCCTCGCGAAGCCGCAACGTATTTCCGTACGCTCTGCTGATGCCCGGGGTCGTCTCCGACACGCCCTATGACAGGCGCAACAACCGGTCCTCCGTCAACGGCATCCGTCCCACGCACAACACCTGGCTCCTGGACGGCGGCTACAACATCGACACCGGCGGAAACTGGGGAGCGCCACTCGCGCCCAACATCGAAACGGTGGCCGAGTTCCGCGCCATCCGCTCGAACTATTCCGCGGAGTTCGGAATCGGCAGCGGCGCCCAGTTCAACGTCATCACCAAGGGCGGAACCAACGGTCTGCACGGCTCGGTCTACTGGTTCCACCGCAACAGCGCGCTGAACGCCCGCAACTTCTTCTCGCCGCAGCGGGAGCCGTTCAAGGGAAATGATTTCGGCTTCTCGGTAGGGGGCCCGGTTTACATCCCCAAGGTGTACAACGGCAAGAACAAGACGTTCTTCTTCGTCCTCCTCGGCTACATCAAGGAGCGGCGCCAGCAGCGTTTCACCGAGATCGTGCCCACCACCGCCAACCGCTCCGGCAACTTCAGCGGAAGCACGCGCGCGCTCAACGATCCGCTTGCCAGCGCGCCGTTTCCCGGCAACATCATTCCCGCCGCCCGGATCGACCGTAACGCGCAGGGCTATGCGCGCATGTATCCGGATCCGAACTTCATCGATTCCGCCAACCGCAACTGGACCGCGTTGCAAGGCCGGCTGGATAACACAGACGAGAAGAATTTCCGCATTGACCACCACTTCACCGACAACCACCGTGTGATGTGGCGCTACACACCCGAATTCCGCTTGTCGAATTTCCGTGTCGCGCCGGGATTCGATTTCCTGCGCCGCCAGGATGAGACTCCGGCCCGCAACATGACCGTGAACTACAACGGAACCCTGCGGCCGAATCTGCTGGTTGACGTAAACTGGGTCCGCTCGCACAACCGCATCAAGCAGTTCCCGCCCGACGTGAGTCCGCAGACCTGGAACATCAACATCCCACAGATTTTCCAGGACACCGAGCAAACCTATCCGCTCACCAGCCTGAACCTGTCGCGGGTTCCCGACCGAGTTCCGACGATCACGCTGACCAACTACGCGTCGATGAATCCTTCCGCTCCCTGGAGCAACTACCAGACGATCTACGAGACCAAGCCCAACATCACCTGGATCAAGAACAACCACACGATCAAGACCGGCGTGAGCTACAGCTATGAGATCAAGTTCGAGCCCACCAACACGAACGTGTTCGGCGGATTCAATTTCGACGGGCGCTTCAGCGGCGACTCGTTCGCGGATCTGCTTATCGGAAGGCCGAACGCCTACAACGAGACCGACACGGTCGCCTTCAACGACAACCGCCGGCGATCGTACGAAGCCTATATCAACGATTCGTGGAAGATCAACCGGCGCCTGTCGGTCGACATCGGGCTCCGCTATTCGTTCTTCCCGCCGGCGTATGAGCCCGATCAGCGTTTTCGCGTGTTCGTGCCCTCGCAATACGACCCGGCCCGGGCGGTTACGGTGGGCGCCGACGGCCGCATCCCGCGTGGCGGGACCGGCGACCGCTTTAACGGGCTGGTCGATCCCACCCGCTTCTGGAAGTCCTCCAAGAAGAACTTCGCGCCGCGCTTCAGCTTTGCCTACGACCTGTTCGGCAACGGCAAGACCGCGGTGCGTGGTGGCTATGGGATGTTCTTCTCAAGGGAGATTCTGGGCGCGTTCATTCTGATGTCCGGCAATCCGCCTTTCTCCGAACTGGTCACCATCGAGAACACTCAGCTTTCGAATCCGGCGGGTGGCTCTGCGCGGAATTTCACGTTCCCCATCGAGCTGGGATCGATCGACACCAATCAGTTGACGCCCAACACCCAGCAGTGGAACTTCAACATCCAGCATGGCCTCACGGGCAGCACGGTGCTTGAAATCGGCTACAGCGGATCGCGCGGCGTCCACTTCATGCGGACTCAGGACATCAATCAACCGCTTCCGGACGCGCGGATTTCGCTCGGCCAGTTGAACGCCAACACGGTACGGCCCTACAGGGGCTGGGTCCAGATCCTGCACCGGGAGCAGAGCTATGCGTCCAACTACCACGGGCTGCAGATCGGCCTGAACCGCAGCTATTCGCGCGGGCTGATGACGCAGATCGCCTACACGTGGTCAAAGACCATCGACAATGCCGACTTCAGCGGCGGCATCTACGGAATCGTGCCCAACACGCGCGACTCCTCCGGTGAGCGCGGCCGCGCCAGCCTTGACGCGCGACACAACTTTATCGCGTCCTACGTGTGGGACATTCCGGTTCTGAAGGCCCGTAAGGACTGGATCGGGAAGGCGTTCGGCGGCTGGCAGCAGTCGAGCATCGTCACCATGCGGACGGGGCTGCCGATCAGCCCGGTGCTGGGCGTCGATTTCGCGGGCGTCGGAGTCTCCACGTTGCAAAGGCCTCTCGCTTCGGGAACCCCGGTGCTCGGCCGCGGATCCCGCACGATCACGCGATGGTTCAACCGCGACGTCTATTCAACTCCCACCCGTGGAACGTTCTCACCCGTGGGGCGCAACATCCTGAGCGGCCCGGGGTGGAATCAGTTCGACATGACGTTCATGAAGAACATCCCGGTGGGCGAGAACAGGCGCGTCGAGTTGCACGCCAACGCGTTCAACATCTTCAATCACACGCAGTTCAACGGGGTCGGAACCGTTTTCAACACCCCTGGCACCTTTGGACGCATCACGTCAACCCGGAACGAACGCAGCTTCATGCTGGGCGCTCGCATTCAGTTCTAGCGACTGCTTCAGAGCCGGTGGATCCGCGGGGCTGAACGCCGGATTACAATAGCTCCGTGACGCGCCTGCTCCTCCTCTCCGCACTCACCCTGCCTCTTGCCGCCGGACTTGTCCGGATCGAAGTCTCCGAACGGTCCCCGATCCTCGACGGCAAATCGTTCGGCTCCACTGGTCCATACGAACGGATCATCGGCGTGGCCCACTTCGCGGTGGATCCCACCGCCGAAGCCAACGCGCCTGTCGCCAACGTCAAACTCGCGCCGCGCAACTCGAAGGGACTCGTCGAGTTCCACGCCGACTTCGTCCTCATGGCTCCACGCGATCCCGCCAAGGGCAACGGCACCGTGCTGTTCGAAGTCTCGAACCGGGGCCGCAAAGGCATCGTGCACGTGTTCAACCGCGGCGCAGGCTCGAACGACCCGCGCACCGGGGCCGATTTCGGCGACGGACTCTTAATGGAACAGGGATTTCAATTGGCCTGGCTCGGCTGGCAGTTCGACGTGCCACGCGAGCCGCCCCTGATGAGCGTGACGGTCCCGGTAGCCCGCCATGCCAACGGCGCGCAGGTGCGCGGTGTGGTCCGCTCGGACTACGTGCCCGACGAGTCGCTCACACGCTTTTCGCTCGGCGACCGGCTCTTCTTCCCGTACAAGGTGGCCGACCCCGCCGCGCCCGCCACGCTGACCGAACGGACTCTCGCCAACGGTCCACGCCGCGAGATCCCGCGCACGGACTGGCGGTTCTCGGCCGACCGCGGCGCGGTGGAGAAGCCGTCCGGATTCGAGTCCGGCAAGATCTACGAGGTGGTGTACCAGTCGGAGGGCCCGGCCGTCGTGGGACTCGGAATGGCCGGCGTGCGCGACTTCATCACGGCGATCAAGAGCGGCGAAGTCGCACCGGCGGCCCGCCGCGCGCTGGCCTTCGGCAGTTCACAGAGCGGACGCTTCCTGCGCACGTTCCTCTACCAGGGCTTCAACCGGAGCGAAAAGGGCGGCCGCGTGTTCGACGGCGTGTGGGTGAACGTCGCGGGAGGCGGGCGGGGAAGCTTCAACCACCAGTTCGCACAGCCTTCACGCGACGCGCGGCCGTTCTTCAACTTCTACTATCCGACCGACATCTATCCCTTCAGCGACCTGCCGCAATCCGATCCCGTCACCGGACTCAGCGAAGGACTGCTCGATCGCGCCACCCGTGACGGCGTGCTGCCAAAGATCTTCTACACGAACTCGTCGTATGAATACTACGGGCGCGCGTCGTCGCTGATGCACACCACGCTCGACGGATCCGCTGACGCGCCCCTCGCTCCCACATCGCGCCTGTACGTGATGGCGGGCGGCAACCACGGACCTGGAGGCGTCCCGCCGGCGCGGTCGCGGAACCTGCAGAATCTCGCGAATGGCAATGACTGGGGCTGGTTCGAGCGGGGACTGCTGATCGCGATGCAGAACTGGATGGTGAAGGACGAGCCGCCGCCTCCCTCAGTCCATCCAACGGTGGCGCGCGGTGAGCTGGTGCCGCTTGCGAAAGTCCGGTTCCCGAAGCGCGATGGAATGAAGACGCCCGTGCGGCTCCACGATGTCTACCGGCTCGATTTCGGACCCGAGTTCCGCACGCGTGGGATCGTCGCCAACGAGCCGCCCCGCATGGGTCCGGCGTTCGGCGTGCTGGTTCCGCAGGTGGACGCGGATGGCAACGACATCGGTGGACTCAAGACGCCGCAAGTCGCGGTTCCGCTGGCCGCGCATACAGGCTGGAACCTTCGCGCGCCGGCGATCGGGGCTTCGGAGGAGTTATTCAGCATGTCCGGATCGTACCTGCCGTTTTCGCGGGACGAGGTCCTGCGCCGGTACGGAACGAAGGACCGGTACCTTGGACTGGTGCGGGCTGAAGCGCGAAAGCTGGTCCGAGGGAGGTACTTGCTGGAGCGGGATGTCGCGGCGATGGTGGCGCAGTCGGGGAAGGAATGGGATTTCGTGATGGGGAAGTAAGGGGTGACTCGCTACTTCACCCATACCGGCGAACTCCACGCCAACTGCCCGTCCTGCTGCTCCACCCGGACATAGTAGTACCGCTCGCCCGAACCCGGATCCGCATCGGTGTAATCAAACCGGACCTCCGCCCCTGATCCCGGATGCGTGTAGATCACCCGGTTGTTCCGCACCAGCACCACTCGCGCGATCGGACCCGTTCCGAGCACCCGCGCGTGGACCGGCGCCTGTGCCGCTCCGGCCGCGCCCGCAAAGCTCGACCCGACCCGGAAGTCGACCACGATGTTGTCGGTCGCCGCATAAGCCCGGCGCGCCCGCACCGCATCGAGAATCGACTGCCGGTCAATGCTCTCGACGAACATCGCCGCGTAGGAGACGTGCGTCGACACGTGATCCGAGCTGGACTGCACGCCCAGCTTGATGCCCTTGGACCAGGCGTTCCACACGTATCCCGGGGCGAATCGTGAAGGTTCCTCGCCCTGTCCAGGAGACCGCGGAGTCCCAGGACCCTCGTAGTTGCGCCGGTAGCCCTGGTAGATCTCGACCACCGGTTCGAGTTCTTCGTTGGAATCGCGCCAGTCGGTGCCCGCGCCCGTGGCCGAGGTGTGCGATGTTGTCAGTCCGCTGAACTTCCTGAGGTACTCGTACAGCTTCGCCGCGCCCTCAGTTCCGCGCTGCTCGGCCTGTGAGATTTCAAGCACCGGGCGTCCACGCTCGGCGAACAGCACGTTGCGGTGGCCGTTCGGATACGGCAAGCTGCGCTCATAAGAATACAGCGGCGCGAACGTCCCCGGAATCGAGAACAGGTCCACCGCCTTCTGGATCATCCACCAGTTGTAGGCGATCATATTGCCCGCCTGGTGATCGCACACACCCAGGTACTCGAACCCTACCGCGTCGAGGGCGTACCGGTAGGCATCGTGCAAGGATCCGTCGCGGTTGCCGTCCCACGAGATGTCGGTGTGCCGGTGCACATCGCCGCGCACGATGCGGAACTGTTTGCCATTCACCGTGGCGCGATAACCGCGGATCCGGGCGAGATCGGCGCGCTCGGTGGGATGCGAATCGGGCAGGTTTTCCGTGTTCGGTGCGAACGCGGTCAGCGCCACTGGACGCGCCGGGTCCGCGGGAAGCCCGGCGCCCATCAGGTCCTGATCGGCGGTTGCGGCTGACGGCCAAGGCCGGTTGTCGGTCGCCCAGACGGCATAGCTGCCGGTGGCCGCGAAACCCGCGTCGATCCGGCCGTATCCGCCTGGAAACTCCGTCATCGGATCCCAGCCCGCGCCGTTGTGGACGGTTGTCCCCTGCCTCCACATCGTACGCGCCGATTCGCCCCCGGCCTTCACCGGCGTGTTCACGCGGAACCGGAAGAAGACGCGCGGCGCGCCGCCTGCGCTCAGTACCAGCTTCGAGCTTTGAAACGCCTGGCGGTACTCGGCTGGAACCGCGCCACTGAGGTCACCCGCGGGCTGCTGCAAGCGTCCGTTGGCCCACATCGCCACGCGGGCCTGCCGCCGGACCATCAGGCCGCGGCCCTTATCGATAATTCCTTGTCCGTAATCCTTGCCCCAATTCCAGTCGCCTTCATCCCAGCCGATCCACAACCGCCCCTGCGCGTCGTACTGAGCGCTCACCCGTGCCTCGAACGCGCCGCTGTTGACGAGCGGCGTCACGCGCCCGCCCCGCAGCGGCCGCATCACGATGTCGTAGTTGCCGCGACCGTAGGTGTCCCACAGCGCCATCACGGATCCGTCGGGCGCGGCGGCGAGCGCCGGCTCCCAATCATTCGCGGTGGACTCGGACAGTTTCCGCTCGGCTGACCAGCGGGTCCCGTCCCAACTCTTGGTATAGATATCGAAGTTGCCGTCCCGCGCCGCTTGCCAGGCGAGATGCACATTGCCGCCGCGGTCGGCCACCGCTGTGTGATAGATGTCGGCCGCGGGCGCACTCGTGATCCGCTCTTCGCTCAGCCACTTCAATCCATCCCAGCGGCGGCCGTACAGATCGAAGTTGCCGCTCACCTGCGCGCTCCACACGGCCCACACATGGCCGCGCTTGTCCTGCGCGAGGGCCGTGCGGAAGAAGTCGCCCTTGCCCGCCGTGAGCGGCTCGGACGCCAGCCAGGATCCATTCACGCGGCGGCGCGCGTAGATCCGGTCTCCGTCCTTCTCATACACCTGCCATAGGAGGAACGTGGCGTCCCTGGTCTCGAGTAGCGACGGATAATCGTCGGCATCCGGACCTCTCGTCAACGGCTCAATCGAAGGAGCGGTTGACACCGAAACGCGGCCGTCGAGAAATGTTCCGGGACCGGAAAACGAGAACTCCCCCTGCGCGGTTGAGATCCGCGCCGGACCGGTGAAGGATTCGGGGTACTCGATCACCACTCCCTTCATCGTCACCTTGTTCAGCCGCGTAGTGCCCTTCATCGAGGCTTCGTACGGCGTTTCCCAATAGGTCTCGTCGCGCGTGGCTGCTTTCCATCGCGGCGCGGACAAGCTGTCCTGCTGATCAAACTGCCAGCCCGTCATCGACTGGGGCGCCGGTGAAACGGACCCGCTCCAGTCGACCGCCGGCTTGCGGTCCAACCCGAACCGGACCAGGAATGTCCGCGGCGCCGCCTCAACCGATGCGGCGAGCAGAACGGCCGCCGCTACACCACGATGCGCCACGGCTTCCGCTCCGGACGCGACATGTACCGGCGCGCCTCCTTCTGCGCGATGGTCCAGTTCTGCGGGTCGAAATCAATCCGAAGCCTGCTCCGTAGCGCGATGTTGCCGAGCAGGCACGTTGCGGTGGAACGGTTGCAGACCTCGATGTCGCTGACCGGATTCTTGCGCGTCTTCACGCAGTCGAGGAAGTTGGCCCAGTGCGCGAGATTGGCGTTGTTGGACGACTTCACCTCGGTGGCCTCGAGCGTGGATCCGCGCTCCGGCACCAGCCGGTAGATGCTCCGGTCGACGAACAGGGTCCCTTTGGTCCCGTGGAACAGGATCCCGTAGCCCTTGTCGAACATCGACTGGCCGTTCGAGTTCCGGTTCTCGTACGTGCAGACGAAGCCCGGATACTCGTAGCTGACTTGGAGCGTGTCCGGAGTGTCGCGGTTGTCGGTGAGCCAGTACTTGCCGCCGACCGCCGTGATCGCCGTGGGCATCGCCTCTTTCATCGCCATCTGGACGATGTCGAGCAAGTGGATTCCCCAGTCGGTCATCATGCCGCCCGCGTAGTCCCAGAACCAGCGGAAGTGGGAGAACGCTTTGGGATCGACACCGAAGCGGTTCTTGTTGAACGCGCGCATTGGAGCCGGGCCGAGCCACATGTCCCAATCGAGCTCGGAAGGCGGATCGCCGTCGGGCGGATTCCCGATGCCTTCCTGCTGCATGTTGCCGTAGTTCCACGTGCGGACAAAGCAGATCTTTCCCAGGTCGCCGCTCTGCACGATTTCAGCCGCCTTCTGGAAGTGGACTCCGGAGCGCTGCATGGTGCCCGCCTGCACGACGCGCTTGTACTTGCGCGCGGCCTGCACCATCTTTTGGCCCTCGTCCATCGTCACGCAGATCGGCTTTTCGACGTAGACGTCCTTGCCGGCTTTACACGCCTCGACGGTCATGTAGGCGTGCCAGTGATCCGGCGTCGAGATGGCCACGATGTCGATGCTCTTGTCGGCGAGGATCTCGCGGAAATCGCGGATGCCTTTCGCTTTGCCCTCCGTCATCTTGACCGCCTGATCGAGGTGCGGCTGGTAGACGTCGCACACCGAGACAATCTCGACGTTGTCCTGTTTCATTGAATACCCGAGATTGCCACGGCCCATGCGTCCCATCCCGATGTGGGAGATGCGGACGCGCTCGTTTGCGCCCTTCACCGCGCCGGTGAAGAGAGAAGTTGTGAATGCCGCGGATGCCGACTTGAGAAAGCCGCGGCGGTCGTTAGGGTTGTCCATAGGTCCGGAGGGAATTTTAACACTGCGCCGCTTGCCGCCGCGCGGGTCCGTTCATGATTTCATTTGGAAGCGCAGCAGCACCTTGACGACGGCGCCGAAAGCGTCGGGGAAGGGCTGGAGCGCTGCGAGGATGGCTTCGCCGATGGGACGCCAGGAGCCTTCCGGAAGATCGGCCAAGGGCACACTGGTGGCGCTGGCCGGTGGTTGATCGCACTCGCAGCGGCGGCGGTGGCGGCAGGTGAGCGGGGAGATGACACTGGGCGGCACCTGGTTTCGCGGCGTGTAGGGGGTCAGGCCGGGGGACATTGCGGTTTTTCCTCCTCGTCAGGCGTGATTTGGGCGCGGGAGGGAGTGGTTGGCTGGAGAAGAGCGGGTGCGGGGGGGTGATCGGGCTCCGGCGCGGACTCCGGCTCGGGTTCGTTTTGCGCGGAGGCAATTTGCTCCTGAGCGGCCCGTTCTTCCTGGAGTTGCTTGAGGAGCTTCCAGGTGCGGTGGAATTCGCTAGTGAGCCGGGTCTGGTGGCGCTGGAGCTGTTCGAGCGCTCTGGATCCGGCGAGGGACTTGAAGGCGAGCGCCTGGCGGCTTGGTCCGTCGATTTCGGAAAATACGCGGTCGATTTCAGACGCCATTATGTCCATTTCGGTGTTGAGGAGCGCGGTCTCCATGGCGAGGGCGCGCTGGAGACGCCAGTCGCAGGCGGCGAGGGTCTCGACAAGGCGGGATTCCATGTCGCCTTCGGGCCGCCAGTGGTCATGGAAGGACTGGCGGAGGGCTTCCCATTCGGCGGGGTCCTCGGTGGTGAGGACGATGTCGCGGGAGGTGAGCCCGTGTTTGAGAGCGTTGCGCGAGGATGCGGCTTTGCCTTGCGTGGTGGCGGGTCCGCGGGAGTGCGCGCCGTTGGCGCGGCTGGCTTCGGCTTGTTTTTGTGTGCGTTGCATGATGTGCCCTGGAAGTTGTCCGTCGAGGGCAGGATAGAAGGGTGTCAAGGGGAAGGGGGAAAATGGCCGCACCGGGATTGGCGGGATGTGATTGAGGGGATGGGGGTTGGAGGACTTTGAGAATATTTTCAATTTCCGTGAACGTCGAAACACGGGTCCCACAGGTGGCCACGCTCTGGCGATGGAGGGTATTGACTGGCGGCGTCAACCTCGGACATGTCATCGGCCAGGAGTTTGCCGAGCGCTTCCTTGTTCTGCTTGATGACCGCCTCCCGCCACTGCGAAGAGAAGTCCCGAACCCCTCGGACTTGTCGGGCCCCCACCGGTACGTCTTGTCGTCGACCTTGTTGAGATCGATATCGTCACCCAGAATCCCGAGGATCACGCTGGCGAAGGTTAACACGGTCGTCCCCGGTTCAATGTGGCCTCCGAACGCCTTCTCTCCCGTCGCCAAGTCAGGCCCCCGCAAAGCGGGTGGCTTGATGAGTTGGGCCGCCTCAAGGCGGTCGATTAAGGGTCTGGGCGTCGCGCCAAGCGCGCCTCTTCAGTTGATCAGAAGTCTCTTTGGGTTCCATTCGCGTGCTCCTGCTCGCGGATGTAGCTGCGAATCTGCTCGGGTGGTGGGCCGGCGACAGGCAAGTGGATGGATGTGACGGCACCGGATCCGGGTTCGGTGAACCGGACGGGGACGTTGGAGGCGCAGCACGCCTACGACAGCGAGGCCAAGATGACATGGATGCAGTACCCCGCGGCGTGGCTGAACAATGGCGGCTTCACCCAGCCCACTCCGACTGCGATTCACTTCACCATGGGGAGGCTGCAGAAGATGGGATCGAGCGAGCGCGGGGGGTACGGAATTCGTGTCGAGCACGCGTATAATGTGGACGGGACGCTTGCGACCATGAACTTCGGCGGCGGGACGGAATCGCGGACCTACAACCCCCTCGGGCAGTTGATTGGGATCTCGGGCGGTCCGACAGGTGTGAACGTCGGCTACGTGTTTCCGGGGACGGGGAACAATGGGCGGATTTCGAGTATGACGTTCAACGGGGAGTCGGTGACGTATGGCTATGACGCGTTGAACCGGTTGATCTCGGCGACGTCCAACCAGGGGTGGGGAGAGACCTACGCGTATGACCGGTACGGCAACTTGACGGCCAAGAATGGCCAGTCAATTGGAGTGAGCGCGGCAACGAACCGGCTGGACGGTGGTGGATATGACGCAAACGGGAATTTCGGCGGAACGGGGGGCTGGGAGTACGATGTCGAGAACCGTCTAACCAAGTGGAGCCATGTTAGCTTGCCGGACCAGTTCTATGGCTATGATGCTGGCAACAAGCGGGTGTGGAAGCGGTTCCAGCAGGGTTCGTCCACTATTGAACAGGTGTTCTTCTATTCAGGCGTGCGCGACCGGACACATCCTTGACACTTTAGCCTGGATTCTTGCTTGACACTTATCAAGGGCGGGTGCGGCTCGATCTTCACCTTACACCTTCTCCGCGCGA
>Ga0194132_10001825_pt1 | contig 42068 bp, 41 predicted proteins | sample TA2KigOf80mmetaG_FD_148612 | JGI IMG/M metagenome (GOLD analysis project Ga0194132, IMG submission 148612) | Freshwater microbial communities from Lake Tanganyika, Tanzania - TA2015054 Kigoma Offshore 80m | ecosystem: Environmental > Aquatic > Freshwater > Lake | place: Tanzania: Lake... | reverse complement strand
ATACGCCGGTGTAAGTGCAGGGAACGTCATCATATGTGTAATTGATGGGCATGGGTATAACAGGTGTGCTGTCTGCGTCAGAGATGCAGGGACTGCCATTGCAGTGGTTGTTAGAGCCGGAAACTTCCAGAGCGTGGGCATAGGTCATGAGGCCGGCAAAGGTATTGTTGCTTCCGCCGACCTTTAAGTTGCAATTCGAATGCATTCCGCCTATGACCGTTGCGTTGGACCCAGGAAAATCTAGGCTAGGTATAATATTGACGCAGGCCCGATTGGCAAAGATAGCGTAGTATGTGCTCTGAGTGATGATGCCGGCCGCCCCCGCGGCGCTAACTTTGATGCCTGCCACGCCGGACAGGGCGCTGAAAAGGATCAAAGAATCCCTCCTCACGCAAACGCGAACGGTGTCGAAATAACCCGTGCCGCCGCCTCGATTTTGGAAGGCCACGCCGCCGTCAAAGAACGTCCAGTCGTCAGAGGAGTTGTCGGAGTCGCAGACTGATTCGCGTGCCGCGCCGTTCTTCTCAAGCCAGTCCAGCGCCGCATCCCTAGCCACCGCCGTCGAGGCGTAAGGAAGCTCCTGCACGGCGGCCAGCGCGGCGGCGTCGGCCTGGTTCTGGGCCCTGCGATGGTCGAAGAACCACATTCCAGCGTCCAGAGCCAGGGCAAAAAACATAAACACCAGAGGAATGGCCAGGAGTATGGCTATAGCCATCTGGCCCCGCTCGCCGGCACTCACGCGCGAAGTCAAAACCCTGATGCGCATAGAGCCACCTCAGCCCATTGGAAGATTTTAGACGCTGAAAACGTCCTTTCTTGCCCTATGACTGCCGCAACTAGGTTGACATAGCAAGACTTCCTGCCATCCAACGAGCCGTAATAATCCTACGGCCTCTGCCTTTGGATAAATATCGCACAAAGAGATTCTGCCGCTTTGTTAAACGTACTAAGCGCAAAGACCTAGTCGACCCGCACCGCCCCGCAACCGCTAGCGGCGCCTGGACGAGTCCTGGCCTCTAAACCAATCGACTATCCTGGACCCCGTGGCCGCCCAAACGCCGCGGCGCGACGCGATGTGGGCGAAGGCCTGGTCTAACAATCGCGCCCTGAAGGGCTGGCCGCTGAACCAAGGGCGTAGGTTGATAACCAGCAGCCGCCCGCTAGCCGCGCTGTCCTTATAGAGGACATCGAAGGTGTCCTTCACCATTTTCACGTAGCGAGTTATAGGCACCGTGCGCACAAACATGGCATTCACATCGTCCAGTTCAAAGGCGATGGGCAGGGCATAAAGCTGGCCCTTGGATACTTTCATGGCGTAGGGCTGCTCGTCGTTGGCCCAGTCGCACACGTACCGGACACCGGCCTCGGCCAGAAGCGACGGCGTGCGTTGCGACTCGCCGTACTCGGGGCCAAACCACCCATTTGGCGACTGGCCTGCGGCCTTCTTTAGCGCCTCCAACGACTCTTTGATGTACCGGCGCTCCTCATCCTCCGACATGCGGCTGGTTATCATCCGGCTGGCCGAAATACCGTGGCCGATGATTTCGCAGCCCTGCTCCAGGCAATGCCGCACCAGATAGGGATAGTGTTTGGCGGTGAGGGCGTCCATGGCGATGGTGGCAGGTATGTTATGTCTTTTAAGCATAGCCAGGAGCCGAAAGACGCCAACGCGGTGGCCGTACTCTCGATGCGAGAAGCGGCTGTAGTCCGGGAAGGGCCGCGTACCGCCGCTGCCGCCCACAATCCCCGCCGTCAGGGACGGCGGCTGGTAGCTGCCCTCCGGGGGTCGCCACTCCATATGTTCCAGATTGATGATAACCATGACCGCCACCCGCGCGCCGTCAGGCCACTTCAGCGACGGCCTTTCGACGATCGGCGAGTAGTCGTAGTGGGGGTGGTCCATGCCGGGACGGCACCGGATGCTCATGCTAGCGGCTCGTCCGCCGGGCAGACTCGACGGCGTTGTCGTAGCAGCGGGCCAGGTAGTGTTCCGCGATTTCGTCGGCGGTGGTCTGCCACACGCCGGAGTGCTTGAGGATGTACTCGAAGACCTTGTACAGGTATCGCGACCGGTGGGGCTGGCCGGTGGCGAAGGGATGCAGGGCAATGCACATGACGCGGCCGTTCTCGGCGCCTTCCTCGTAGAGCTGGTCGAACTGGGCCTTGCATATCTCGATGAAGTGTTCGCCCTCAAAGTGGTTGCGAAAGAGGATGCCGTCGTTTAGCTCGATGGTGTAGGGCATGGATATGAGTCGGCCCTTCTTGACCTTGATGGGGACGGGCTGGTCGTCGTGCCACCAGTCGGCGTGGTAGATAAGCCCGGCCTCGGCCATAAGGTCCGGCGTGCGCTCCGTGGCCGAAATTCCAGGCCCCAACATCCCCTTGAGCCGCTTCCCCGTGTGCCGCTTCAGCGTCTCAATGGAGTCCTGATAAAACTCGCGCTCCTGCTCCTCGGTATACGAGCTGAGGAACTGGGTGTTGTAGATGCCATGGGACATGTAGTCCCAGTCGCGCTCCACCATGGCGTCCCGAATCTGAGGGTAGTGGTCCAGCACCGCCAGGTTCAGCGACGGCGTGCATCGAATCTTGAACTCGTCCAGCGCCTCCAGCATCCGCCAGAAGCCGACCCGGTTGCCGTAGTCTTTGTACGAATACTGCTGCACGTCCGGGTGGGGCGTCCGAGGCCATGGGTTCCGGCTGTCCCTGGCGGCAGGCAGGTACTCGTAATGCTCCACGTTGGGCGACACCCACAGGGCCACACGAGCTCCGCCAGGCCAGACGATCCTTGGCCGGTCTATGATAGGACTGTAGTCAACTCGGTAGGGCGGCAGCGCCATAAGTTTCAACCCTCGCTCAGTAATCAAACCGAGCGCAATAGCCGACAACGATATAGCTATCAGTGATACTTAGCAAGGCCCACGGCAGGGTAGTATAGTGTCCCCATGGATACAAAGTTTGTCTGCGCCCAGTGCCACAAGCCCCATCCGGCCTCGCCCAACCTCCTGGCCTGCGAGGACTGCGGCGCACCCGTGGACGTGGACCCCTCCACACCTATCACCAGCCCCCTGGCCGTGACCATGAGCGAGGGTCACACCCCTGTCGTGCAACTTGACGCCATCGGTCGGCGGCTGGGCCTGCGCCGCCTCTACGCCAAGCTGGAGTACCGCAACCCCACTGGCTCTTTCAAGGACCGTGGCGCGGCCATGCTGGTGTCCATGCTCAAAGACCACGGCGTATCGCGAGTGGCCGAGGACTCGTCAGGGAACGCCGGGGCGGCCATGGCTGCATACTCAGCCCGCGCCGGCATCAAGGCCACCATCTTTGTCCCGGCCTCAGCGCCCGCCATGAAGCTGTCGCAGATCGCCTTTTACGGCGCCGAGATTGTGAAGGTCGAGGGCGGACGGCAGGCGGTGACGGAGGCCTGCCAGCGCTACTGCCGAGAGCAGGGCGTAGTCTATGCCTCTCATAACCTCAGTCCCTACTTTATCGAGGGCACTAAAAGTTTTGCTCAAGAGGTCATTACCCAGATGGACCCGCCGCCCCGACACGTCCTCTTCCCTGTCGGCAACGGGTCGCTGCTCATTGGCGCGTGGAAGGGTTGGGTGGAGGCTATGAAGGATGGCAGGGCCAAGTCCATGCCAAGGCTTCACGCCGTCCAGACCGAAGCCTGCCAGCCGCTAGCGTCGGCATATCGAGGCGACGCGTGGCGGCCCAGCGGGGGCGTGGCTACGGTGGCGGGCGGCATCGCCGTGGAACGCCCGCCGAGGCTTCAACAATGCCTTCAAGTAATCAACGACAGCGGCGGCCAAGCGGTGGCGGTGTCTGAGGAGTCGATTCTGCTATGGCAATCGCTGCTAGCGAGCGAGGAAGGTCTGCTGGCGGAGCCGACTTCGGCGGCGGCGCTGGCGGGGTTGGAGGCGCTGGTGCGGGCGGGGGCCATTGGGCGGGACGAGGTGGTGCTGGCGCCGCTGACGGGGTTTGGATTTAAGGACAGGATACCGGCGGGCTAACCCTTAGGCTCCTTCGGCATCGCGAGTCTGCTAAAAGCCTGATCCCATGTCGGCGGCAGTCCGCTCCCCTTGGCCTTCCAGAACACGAACTTGGACTTGCCCATGCGCCGCTTCAGACGCATCGCAATCTCGCTATGGGGCATGGCCCTGTTGAACTCGCTTAGCGCCTCCTGGCTCTCCCACGCCGACAGCGTGTAAAAGCGACGCTTGAGCAAAAGCGCCCTCAGCCCATATCCGACGACTCCCCTGGTCTGGTTAAGCTGTTTTTGTATGTCCGCGGTGTAGAAAAGAAACCTGGGCACGCGCCACAGACCCCTCAATGGCAGGAAGGATGCCATGACCAGGTATTCCTGGTCTGGCTTGATATCCGTCAGCGTCTTCCACTTGATATCCGCCATGTCGCGCCTCTAAACCCTAGACCAGGCTAGTCGCCGGCCCAGTCCGGGGTGGGCATCTGTGTCCGCTGCGCGTCCAGCGGCGCGAAACTCGGCTACGTCACCCAGGTCCCGCCTCTCCTGATTTTTCTGGCTTCAACCCGTCTATATCCCCATCGCTCCACACCAAAGAATAGCAGGACAATCCCTAACGTCTGCATGATATGGAACCAGGCCGCCCCGCCGAAGTGCCAGCCCCCTATGTCCACGCCAACGGGCAGGCTCCGCACAACGCCTCCGGCCCCGCTTATAACAATGGAAGCGATTATAAACGTCACAACAGGCGTCCTCTTCCACAGCGCCGTGGCCCACAGCCCCAGGATGATTAGCATAGTGCCGCCCTCGCTGATCATCAGGGTGGACATGGTGGCGTGTCCCATGACGGCGAGAACGATGAAGACCGCCAGGCTCACTGTGCGCACGGCCAGCAGTATTTTCCCCCGGCCTTCGCCCAAGACTGTGGATATTGTCGCCGACAGCACGAAGGATATGCTGATGGCGACCAGGATGGTAATGGCCGCCCAGGTATGCCGCGCGACGGAAGGCGTTTCCTCCAGGAATCCGTGATGGACCGCCCCGAGGAGCGCGGCGGCGCCGATGAACACAAAGGCCCAGCGCCAGCGGGTGTAGGTCTTCCCCTCGCCGCTCAGGCTGGAGGCCGCGAACAGCGCCGCCAGCGCCAGGACTGCGTCTGTAACCGAACTGGCTGGCTCAATCAGCATTGCTGTTTCTTAATACCTATGCTACGAAAGTCGTCATACCATTCTACACCCTCGGACTTAGGGGCTAAAGGCAAACGCCTCGATACTTTGGGCCCCGGGTCTAGGTCAAGTTATACGCGATGCCCATATCGCCGCAGGCCTTCTTAAACCAATCGATGACCTCTTGATGGAGAGGTATGCCGTTCTTTAGACGGTCTTGCGTAGTCTCCCACTCCAGCTGCCCCGCCACCAGCACACGGTCGTGGCCCGGGGCGGTCGGCGTGGACTTCAGGGTGCGCAGGAACTCATCCATCATCGACTTGAACCGCGGCAGGTCGGTAAAGGCTTCGACGTTGTAGGCGGCAACGTAGTGGGCGAAGGTCATTCGAGGCCGCATAGCGCCGAAGCCGCTATTGGATAACACCGCGCACAGGATGTCGACAATCGCGCCCAGGCCGTAGCCTTTGTGGGATCCCATCTCGCGCACGCTGCCCAGTGGGACCAACTTGTGCTTGCCGAACTCCGGCGCGGGCGTCGGCTCCATGATGGGGCGGCCCTCGTCGTCGGCCAACCAGCCGGGTAGGAGCGGGATGCCCAGGCGACGCGCGATGTGCACCTTGTTGTCGGGGATGACGCTGGTGGCTGCGTCGAAAACAAAGGGCGGCTCCTTGTCCGCCGGCGCGGCGAAGGCGATGGGGTTGGTGCCCAGCAGAGGCTTGCCGGCGAAGGTGGGCACCACCGTCGGCGGGCTGCTGGTCATGCATACGCCGATCATGTCGTGCTTCAGCGCGACCATGGCATGGTACGACGCCATAGCCAGGTGCCGCGCGTTGGTGACGGTCACCATACCCACGCCGGTCTTTCTAGCTTTCTCAACGGCGATTTCCATAGCCTTGGGCGTGATGATGATGCCGTGGCCCGTGTCCGAATCAATGGTTGCGGTGGTAGGGGACTCGCGAAGAATGCGCCAGTTGGGCTTGGCATTGATGTTGCCATTCTGGTATCGCTCTAGATATAGACGGAGGAGGTTGGAGACGCCATGAGTATCTACGCCCCGCAGATCGGCAGTGACCAGCACGTCGGTGGCCAGCGCGGCGTCGTCACGCCCCAGTCCCACCTTCTGGAACATGGCCTGGACGGTAGCACGCAGGGCCTTCTCGCTGACCCGCACCGACTCCTCCGGCTTGAGCTTAAACTGCTCCACCATGTCCGCCTCCTTCTGCGAATCTACCGCTTGGCATTGACGAGGCTTACGCCGCCGTCGACAACAATCTCCGCCCCCGTGACCCATCGCGCCTCGTCGCTGGCTAGATACAACGCAGCGTAGGCGATGTCCCAGGAGCTGCCCTCAATGCCCAGGGGCGACGCCTGCCGCCGCAGGTCCCGCATCTCCTCCGACATACCGCCCGCCACCATGGACGTGTAGGCCGGGCCGGGCAGCAGGCAGTTGACGCGAATCCTCTGCGGGGCGTAGTCCAGAGCCATGGCCTTGGTCAGGGCCACCACGCCCGCTTTGGACACCGTATATGAGGTCATGCCACGAGGGCGTATGGCCGATATAGATGAAATGTTGACAATGGCGCCGCCGCCGCTCTTTATCATCTCGGGAATGGCGAATTTGCTCGTCAATACCATACTCGTCAGGTTCACGGACATCACCATGTCCCAGTCATCCTCGGTGACGTCCACCACGCTGCCCGGGCCGTTGATGCCGACGTTGTTATGAAGGATGTCCAACTTCCCATACTTGGACACCGCCGCCTTAACCATCGCCTTGCAGTCGCCGGACTTGGTGACATCACCGACGAAGGGTATGGCGTCGCCGCCGTCCTCTCGGATGACGGCGATGGTGTCGGCCAGGCGCTCCTCGGACACGTCCATAGCCACCACCTTTGCCCCTTCGCGGGCGAAGAGTATGGCCGCGGCCTTGCCGTTGCCCATGACCCTGCCTCGCGCGCCGGCGCCGGTGACAATGGCTACCTTACCTTCAAGACGGGACTTTCCCTGGGGCATGGAGTTGGTCTCCTATAGATTTGAAGTGAATGCGCCCATAGACTAGCCCATGAACGGCCCGTGAGCAACCGTTAAGCCAGGCGGCGCACGTGAGGTACCGCCAGCATAGAAAACAAGGATGTGACCACCAGTATGCCCGCCGCCGACGCCATGGCAACCCTGACCCCGAAGGCCTCTGCCAGCGCGCCCAGCACCATGGCCCCCAGCGGCTGGATGCCAATGGCGAAGCTCCACGCCCCCATAACTCGGCCCCGCATCTCCGTCGGCACGTTCCCCTGCAGCAGCACCACAATGGTCATGTCATAGGTGCCGGCGGCTATGCCGAAGAGCAACAGCGCCGCCAGGGACAGGAGAAACACGTCGGAGACGGAGAAGCCTGCCATCGCCACGCCGTAGCACACAAAGGCCAGGGCCAGCACCAGGCCTCGACGCTTGTGCTGGCTGAAGCCGGCCCAGATAAAACCTGCGACAGCCCCGCCCATGCCTATGGCACCCTGCATAACGCCCAGGCCCTTGGAGCCGACGTCCAGGACCCCTTCGTCGGCGAAGAGGGGCAGCAGGGACAGGGAGCCGTAGCCGAAGCCCTCCGCCACCATAGTCCCCAGCAGCATGGTTTTCACAGGAGGGTTGTGCCTGAAGTGCCGGACGCCTTCCGCCAACTGGCGAAAGACCCCGGCCTTGGCCCACTGCACCACGAGGCGCTGGTATTTCATCAACGCCGTGTTGCCCAGGGCCACCAGCAGTATTCCCGCCGACACCATCACCGCGGTGCCGACGCCCACCACGTCCGTCAGCACCCCGCCCAGCGTCGCTCCGACAATGCTCATGGAGCGCTGGCCTATGGACCGCAGGGCGTTGGCGTTCAAAGCGTCCTTGGCGTCCACGATGTCGAACATCAGGGTGTTGATAAGAGGGCCGTTGAAGGCCATAGACACGCCGAAGACAAAGGACAGGACCATGACAAGCCACACCTGGGGGTTGTCGGAGTAGGCTACCAGGGCGATGACTATGCAGGTCAGCGTCGCGGCTACCTGGTTGGCCATCAGCAGATGCTTTCGATTGACCCGGTCCATCAGGATGCCGACAAAGGGGCCAAGCAGAAGGATGGGCAGGTGGTTCAGGGCGAAGACCAACGCGACGGCAAAGGGGCTGCCTGTGACCTTCAAGACCAGCCAGCTTACTGCCAGCCGCTGCATCCAGTTGGCGGCGGCCCACAGGAAGGCTGAGACCCAAAGGTAACGGAAAGCCGGGTACTGAAAGGAGCGTAGGGCGTGGATTCGGGGGCCGCGGGCCACGGCTAGTCCAGGCCAGGGTGTCTTTTAGGCATGGGTTGGATTATACAGCCAAAGCTAGGCCAGCCGTCGCACCCAGGGCGTCGCGATTAGGGCCACAGCCGCCGCCGCCAGTATCGCCGAGCCGATGTACAGCGCCACGCGGACGCCCCACAGCTCCCCCCACAGGCCCAGCAGCAGCGCCCCCACCGGCCCAAAGCCCAGGGCCAGCGTCCACGCCCCCATTACGCGTCCTCGCATCTCCTGGGGCACGTTGGCCTGCAATAGCACCACGATGGTCATGTCGAAAAGGCCCGCCGCCAGGCCAAACCCCAGCAGCATCGCCATAGACAGCGCGAATATGTTGGACGCGCCGAAGATGCCGACGAAAACGCTGTAGAAAACAAAGCCGATGACTAGGAGCCAGCCTCGCCGCCCCTGCTTGCCATACGTGGCCAGGAACACGCCCGCGATGCCGCCGCCCAGGCCCACCATGCCCTGCATCACTCCCAGCCCCTCCGACCCCACGTCCAAAAACCCCTCGTTGGCAAAGAACGGCACCAGGGCCAGCATTCCGAAGCCAAAGGCTTCGGCGAACATGGCCGCGACGATCATGCTCCCCACAGCGCCGTTGCGGCTGAAATAACGAAATCCCTCCCACATCTCCCGCATCACCGACTTTCTGGCGACCTCCCGCTTCGGCCCCTGGTACCTGATCAGCGCGGTGTTAAAAGCCGCCAGGCCAAAGATGACGCTGGAGGTCAGCACTGTCCCACCGACGCCGATGACCGCCACCAGTACGCCACCCACGGCGGAGCCGATGATGCCCATGATGCGGAAGGCAATGGTCCGCAGGGCGTTGGCGTTTAGCGCGTCCTGCGGCTCGACGATGTCGAAGACCATACTGGGCACCGTCGGGATGTTGAAAGCTACTGACACGCCGAAAACGCCGGACATCGTTAAAATAAACCACGTGTGGGCGCTGCCCATCAGCGCCGCGACAGCGATGGCGAGACACGACAGCCCCGCCGCTAACTGGATGACCACCAGCATGTGCTTGCGGTTGACCCTGTCCAGGATAACGCCGGCGAAAGGCCCCAGGAACAGGTTGGGCATGAAGTTGAAGGCATAGACCATGGACACGGCTATGGGACTCTCAGTCTCTTTCAGCACAAGCCAGCTCACCGCCAGCCGCTGCATCCAGTTGGCCGCTGCCCACAGGAAGACGGATAGCCACAGATATCGGAAGGCGGGGTATTTGAGGGAACGGAGGGCGGCGTATTCGTGGAGTTTTTTCAAAGAAGCCTTGCTATTGCGGCCACCAGGGCAAAAGAAGACCCGCCCCGATGCCTAACGGTCATCTGGACGGGACGAAAGGTTAACACAAATCCTTTAGGCTTTCATACCCTTCTTGGCCGCCGCCTCCTTGAGCCGACGCCGGTTGTCCTCGCTCAGGGGGTAGTACTGGCCGGGCGAGAAGTCGCCCTGGTCCATCATCGCCTTCAGCAGCTTCTCCAGCCGGTCGTGCTCCGAGGCCTCTTCGACCACCTTCTCGATTATCGACGCCGGTATCACCACCACGCCGTCGTCCTCGCCGACGATGTAGTCGCCGGGCCTCACCAGCACGCCGCCGCACTGAACGACTTCGTTGACGCCATAGGCGAAGGGTATGGTGGGGCCGGCGGCCAGGGAGGTCTGCTGAGTAAAAATGGCGAAGCCGTAGGGCCGCATCTCGTTGATGTCCCGCACCGAGCCGTCGGTCACCAGGCCCTCGCAGCCGCGGCGCTTGAGGCGGTGGAACTTCACGTCCCCGCCCACAATGCCACGCTCGTCGATGCGCCCATAGGCGTCGATGACCAGCACCGTGCCCGGGCCGCACAGCTCGTAGGCGCGGTATTCGGGCGAGTCCTTGGTGCCGTATCGAACCTCCTGATGGACATCGGGACGAGGCGGCAGGTATCGAAGGGTCACCGCCCGGCCCGCCAGCCGCCGCCCCGGCGTTCGAGAGCGCACGCCTTCCATCAACATCCAGTGGTAGCCCATCTTGTTCATCTCGTCGATGACCGGCCCCAGTGGTATGGAGCGCAGCATTTTCAGGACATCTTGCTCTTTTTGAGAAACGACTTGCGTAGCCACCGCGCGCCTCCTAGTCCTTGTTCTTAGAGAAGGGCCATAACTTCTTTAACCAGGAACTCTTGCCTTTATCCTTCTTGCGTCCCAACCGCCGCTCGTTGCAATCGACACAGGTGCAGGTGGGGGGATGATTGTAGTACCAGTTGGCTCTGCCTGTCATGAGGGTCTTAACTCCTCCGGTAAAAAATCGGGCGGCAAAAGATGGTCGGGGCGGTGGGGATCGAACCCACGGCCTCATGGTCCCAAACCATGCGCGCTACCGCTGCGCCACGCCCCGATACGACAAAGCTGTACTGGAAACAGGTGGCGCCCCTGGGGTGAATCGAACACCCGCACCCGGCTCCGGAGGCCGGTGCTCTATCCGCTGAGCTACAGGGGCATCCTTCCAAGTATACCCTTCCAGGACACGCCTCTCAATAATTGCGCCCTGGCGTTTTATCCCGGCTCAACAGAGGTCTCAGCACGCGATACGTTTTAAGAGGTCAGACAAACAAAGAGCGATCTGCGTTCACGGAGTCAAAGAAGAAGCCACGGGACTAGTCTGTACCACGCCGGCTCATGGTTAGGTAGAGCTAGCGCTTACTAGTCCGCAAAGTTTATCCCACAAAGAAATTTTGTCGGCTTTTTGCATTAAAAATCCCGCTTCCAAAAGGGCGGTGATCCGTGGAGGATTTTATTTCGCAATCATTAATATGAGGCAGTGTTTAGAGAGGATAACGTAATCATATGGACTAAGCACAGGTGCTTACGACTAATCCCTTTGAATGTATTCCGAAAAATACTCAATCGAGATAACCTGGATTAGTGCGTGTTGGTTAGGCCTCTAAAAGGGCAAGCGCGACCCAATAACTACTTACAAGGAGAGAGTCCCATGCAGAGAACCAAACTTTCCATTGTGATACTGGCGGCAGTATCCATGGTCCTTTTAGTGATCCCGTTCATCACCTCGGCCTCCAGCCACAGGGAGGCCCCGCTAATCTCCAGTGATCCTCAGGCTGACACCACCGACGTCTACGCCTTTGTCAGCCCGGACAAGCCGGACACCGTGACTTTGATCATGTCCGTCAATCCCATGGAGGAGCCCGCCGGAGGTCCCAACTTCCACCACTTTGGCGATGATGTCCTCTACGAGATCAAAATCGACAACGACGGGTCGGCTGTTGAGGACATCTCCTACCAGTTCAGGTTCAAGACTCACATCATGAACCCTGACACCTTCCTCTACAACACTGGGCCCATTACTTCCCTCACAGACACGGACTGGAACATACGCCAGACCTATAGCGTTACCAGAGTTAAGGGCAGTAGTTCCACGGTGCTGGCCTCCGATCTACCCGTGGCCCCGGCCAACATCGGCCCCAAGTCCACCCCAGACTATGAGGCCCTGGCATGGGCCGCCGTCAGATCTGTGGGCGACGGATACAAAGTTTTTGCCGGCCCCACTGACGATGCCTTCTTCGTCGACCTGGGCGCCATATTCGACCTCCTTACCATTCGCAAGCTCCCAGGCAACAAGGGCGGCGGCGTGGACGGACTGCAAGGCTACAACGTCCACTCCATCGCTATCCAGGTTCCCATAAAGCACCTCACCAAGGACGGAGCCATGCCCGACGACCCCACTGACGAAAATGCCGTCATTGGCGTCTGGGGCACTTCGTCTCGAATGGCCACCAAGGTGCTTTCCGATATGGGCGACACGCCGGAAACCTCCGGCGACTGGGTGCAGGTGTCCCGGCTGGGCGCTCCTCTAGTGAACGAGGTTGTCATTCCCTTGGGTGATAAGGACAAGTGGAACGCCTCCGTGCCCGCCGATGACGCTCAGTTCGCCAACTACGTCACTGACCCTGAGCTTGGCAAGCTCCTGAAGGCCCTCTATGGCATTGAGGCGCCGCCCCAGGGGGCCTTTGGCAGCGCGGACCAGCGGGATGACCTTATCGCCATCTTCCTCACCGGCATTGAGGGCCTCACCATGCCTAAGGACGTGGTGCCCTCCGAGCAGTTGAGGCTGAACGTGGCCGTACCGCCCAGCGACGACCCCAACGCCATGGGAGTCCTGGGTGGGGACTTGGCGGGCTATCCCAATGGCCGCCGCCTGGCCGACGACGTTACCGACATCTCGCTGCGAGCTGTGGCTGGCGCGGCCTACCCCTTGTTCCATCCAGACTTTACCCCGGACGCTACCGGCGTTAAGTTGGGCGACGGCGTGGATGAAAACGATGCTGAGTTCCACGACAAGTTCCCCTACCTGGCCCATCCGTGGCAAGGCTTCCAGAGTGTTCCCCACGGCAAGGTTGGCGCACCCGATACCGGCAGCCAGTCTACCTCCCTCTGGTGGTTTGTAGGAGCAGGCCTGGCCGCTTTCGCGGCTGGCGGCCTGGTCCTCTACCGCGCCAGAAGAGTTACGCAGGTAGCTGTTTAAGGCTCCCTCATAGCTAGGCTTAACCTGAGGCGGTGGGTCTGTGCCCTTTCGGACCCACCGCCAGCAGTCCTAAGACTTACAAGGCGCGAGTTCAAATGAGACAAGCTGCCATAACAAAGAAAAACGGATACAGCGTCATTGCTCTCTTATTTGTCGCCCTCCTGGCAGCCGCGGTAACGCTGGTAATCAGGCAGGCCATAGCCCCCGACGCCTCCCCTGCCAATACCGCCCCTTCCGGTCTGGGCGGCGCGGCGTCCACGGACCGGCTCATACAGACGCTCCAGGACAGGCTCTCTTCCGGCGCTGAGAGCCCTCAAGCCTACGCCAGCCTGGGCGGCGCGTACTTGCAAAAGGCCAGGGACACCAGCAATCCCAGCTACTATTCCATGGCCCAAAGGGCTTTCGAAAAATCCTTAGCCCTGGACTCCCGCCACGCCGACGCGCTAATAGGCCTGGGCGCTCTGGCGTTGTCCCGCCACCAGTTCCAGGAAGCCCTCGACTATGGGCGGCAGGCGGCATCCATCAACCCCTACAGCAGCGCCGCGCAAGGGGTCATCGGCGACGCTTATCTCGAGTTGGGCCAGTACAGCCAGGCCTGGGAGACCTTCCAGCGGATGGTGGACCTGAGGCCGGACCTGAGCTCCTACTCAAGAGTCTCCTACGCCCGCGAGCTCCAGGGCGACATGCCGGGGGCCATACAGGCCATGCGGCAGGCCGTTGAAGCGGGGGGACGCGCTTCCGAAGGCACGTCATGGACGCTGGTGCAGCTAGGCCACCTCTATTTCAAGACCGGCGACCTTGCCGCCGCCCAACTCGAGTACCTCAAGGCCCTGGACTTATACGCGGACTATATCCCCGCCGAGGCCGCCCTGGCCCGAATCTACGCGGCCAGCGGCGACTTTCCAAAAGCCATCGCCGCCCATGAAAAGGTTGTAGAACGGTATCCCGCGCCTGAATACGCCATCCTTCTGACGGAGACGCACATCGCCGCCGGCAACCTTGAGGAGGCGTCGCGGGCCGTGGAACTGGTGAACCTCCAGACAAGGTTGTACCAGCAGAGCGGGGTGAACACGGATTTGGAAATGGTGCTTTTCGACGCCGACCTTGGAAACAACCCGTCCTCGGCCCTGGACAGAGCGACACTGGAATACCAGCGTCGCCCTAGCGTCCACGCCGCCGACGCCCTGGCCTGGGCGTTCTTCAAAAACGGCCGCTCGCAGGAGGCGTTGGGCTACTCCCGCGAGGCCCTAAAGCTTGGCACCAAGGACGCGCTGATGCTCTTCCACGCCGGCGCCATCAGCCACTCCCTTGGCCTCGAACAGGAAGCGCGGACGCTTCTGACCGAAGCCCTGGATATCAATCCCTTTTTCTCTCTCATCCACAAAAGCCGGGCGGAGGAAATCCTGCGAGAGATATCTGCCAACGGTGCCCCTAAGCCATGACCGGGCGTATCTTCTGCCGCCGCGTCGCACTATTAGTCGTAGCCCTGGCTATCGTAGGCGCACTGTCAGGCCTAATACGGCCCAACAACGCTGAGGCCCACCCACTGGGAAACTTTACCATTAACCAATACAGCAGGATGGAGATATACGCGGGCGTAATCAGGGTCAGATACGTCATAGACATGGCTGAGATTCCAGCCTTCCAGGAGACCCAGGAGATAGATGCCAATAAAGACGGCCAGGTGGACCAGGCTGAGTCCCGGGCCTATCTGCAAAAGGAAGTTATCGAGCTAGCCAAGAACCTCAAACTCTCCGTAGCAGGCGAGGAGCTTAATCTTCTGGCGTCGCCTCAAAACGCCGAGTTTATCCAATCACCAGGCGAGGCCGGACTTCAGACCCTTCGATTGGCGGCGTGGTTTGAGGCACAGTTTCCATACACTGAGGGCCGGGCTTATCAGATATCGTACAGCGATGGCAACCACCCCAATCGATTGGGTTGGAAGGAGATAGTGGTGCGCCCGGCCCCGGGGGTCGAGATACAAGGCCCGGCCCCCTCCTCCGACCTGAGCCAGGAGCTTACCGCGTATCCTGAGAACCTGCTGCAAAGCCCGCTGGAGACTCGCAGGGTGGAGCTAGGCTTTACGATTGCGGACGCCCTCGCGGCCTCCGCCGGCGCTTCTCCCGTCGGCGCCCTCTCCGTCTACCGACAAGGGCGGAGGCTTCACCTCCCTTATTACCACCGAAAGCCTGACTCTGCCGGTGCTGCTTTTCTCCGCCCTGGCGGCCATGCTATGGGGCGCTTTGCATGCCCTCTCGCCCGGCCACGGCAAGACCATCGTAGCGGCCTACCTGGTGGGTTCCAGGGCCAGCTTCAAACACGCCTTCCTCATCGGCATTCCTGTGACCGTCACTCACACCATCACCGTCTTCGCCCTGGGCCTGGTAACGCTTCTCGCGTCTCAATACATCCTGGCTGAAGACCTGTTCCCCTGGATTGAGCTTACCTCCGGCATTCTAGTGATTGGCCTGGGGCTTTGGCTCCTGCAGTCGCGGCTGCGGGCGCTGCTGGGCGACACTTCGTGGCTGAAGACGCGGCTTCCCGCCTTTGGCCTCGTATCCAGGCTCCACCACCCCCATTCCCACGGCCATGAACGCGCCGATGACAAAGCTGAACGCGATCACCCGCACAGCCATCAGCACATCCCTCACGGTGGAGATGTGAACTGGAAGAGCCTGATGACCGTGGGCGTGACAGGCGGCCTTCTGCCTTGCCCCTCCGCCGTCGTTATCATGCTCAGCGCCATAGCCCTGCATCGCATCGGGTTTGGCCTCTTTCTGGTGGTGGCCTTCAGCCTTGGGCTGGCGGGCACGCTGACCGCCGTAGCCCTTCTCTTCCTCTATGGCCGAAAGCTGCTGTTCCGCTTCACCGGCCATCAGCATGGCGCAATGTCAAAAGTGGGAGAAGCAGCTATGAGGTTTTTCCCTGTGGGCAGCGCCGCCGTGATTTCCGCAGCCGGCCTGATCATTATCCTAAAAGCCACGTCCAACTTCTAAGAACGGCTTGAGGCTCACGACATGCTCAAAAGGTTGACAGCTCGATTAAAGACCAGACGCGCCGCCGTTATAGCCGCCTGGCTTCTGGTCCTGTCAGGCCTGGGCGTGGCCGCGGGGATGCCACTCTTCTACTGGCGGCAGGACCAGAGCGCAGACCGGTTCCTCACCCAGCTTACCGCCCAGGTCGCCTCGCTCCAGGACACACCCTCCTACCTCCCGCTGCCCTCAGAAAACGATTCCATCGCCATTGACCTGCCGACACCTCCCAACCCGGCAGCGCCTGGGACTCCCATCGCCGCGTCGCAAGAGCCGGCACCGTCGCCAGAACCCCGCGTTGACCCGGCGTACACCTCCCCTGCCCCCATTCCCACCGCCACCCCGAAACCGCCTGCCAAAGAAAAGATAAGCGTCAACGCCTTTGGCAAAACCTATATCTTCGAGTCCCTCCAAGACACTCTGCCAAGCCTGGGCGCTCTGCCTCCTGCTGAACGGATTCTTGTTCCCTCCATAGACGTGGACGCCCCGGTGAATACCCTCGACCTCATTAAGGATGAGGACAACAAGTTGTACTACCAGCAGCCCAAGGGGTCCATAGGCCGAATCGAGACTGCCGGCAACCCTGGCGAAGGCGCGCGAGGCTGGTACTTCGGGCACATTCGCAGTTCCGGCCCCAGCGACGAAAAATTCGAGCAGCTTCCCTCTGTAATGGACAAGATAACAAATGGTGAGCCCGTGGACGTGATCTTATTCGCTGGGGGCAGCGCCTACTTATACCGCGCTTACGGCAAGCCTGTGATCCTTACGTCCGTTGAGATGGACAGCGGGTACTTTCATAAGAACCTTTACGCCCCAAAGGCGGAGATAGTCCTTGTCACCTGCGTCCCGCCCAACAAGCCCACCCATCGATTTCTGATGACCGCCGAGCTTATTGGCGTGGCTGAGTTATAGGTAAAGTAAGTCTTCGCTTAGGACTACTCGACTCGTCCGCATAGATAGTTAGCCTTGAACCCCATACCTCCTCCGCTCCAGAGATAGAACTCACCCTTGGATGTAAGCCCCTGTTAAAATAGCATGGAGTCGGGAGCCCCGGCTGCCATTGGCCGGGCGGGAGGTGTCCATGAAAGACTGGGCAGGCGTGATACTGGCCGCGGGCCAGGGCCAGCGTATGAAGTCCAGCGTCCCCAAGGTGCTGCACCCCGTGGGCGGCAAGCCCATGATCGCCTACGCCGTCGAGGCCTTGCGCCAGTCCGGCATCGACGACGTGACCCTGGTGGTATCCCCCAGCGGCGCTCAGGGCCTTCGCGGCCTCCTGGGCGATACCGTCCGATATGTGGAGCAACCCGAACCCCTGGGCACCGGCCACGCTCTGCTGCAGTGCGCGACGGCGCTGGAAGGCAAGGCCCAGCGCGTTATCGTCATGGGCGGCGACTCGCCGTTAATACGCGCGGAAACGCTTCAGGCCCTCGTATCCAAGCACATCCAGTCGTCCGCCGCCATTACCCTCCTCACCACCACCGGCGCTCTGCAACCCGACATGGGGCGCATACGGCGCGACGCCCGTGGCCGCGTAACGGGCATTGTCGAAGCCTCAGACGCCGCCATGAATGAGGAGGCCATGGAGGTCAACGTCGGCGTCTACTGCTTCGACGCTTCATGGCTCTGGCCCAACCTGTCCCGGCTCAAGAAAAGCCCCCGGGGCGAGTATTACCTGACCGACCTTATATCTATGGCCGTCAAGGAGAAAAAAACCGTGGAATCAATGGTCTCAAAGGACCCCAACGAGGGTATGGGCGTTAACGACCGTGTACAGCTAGCCCAGGCTGAGGCCGCCCTTCGACGCCGCATCTGCGAGAAGTGGATGCGCCAGGGCGTCACCATCACGGACCCGGCCGCCACCTATATCGACGCCGAGGCGGTCATTGGACAGGACACCGTCATCCTGCCCAACACCATTATCCAGGGCGCGGCGCGCATCGGGCGAGACTGTACCATCGGCCCCAACAGCTTCGTCCGCGCCTCAACCATTGGCGACAGGTGCCGCGTCACCGCGTCGTTTATCGAGGAGTCTACCCTGGAGCCGGACGTGGACGTAGGCCCCTTCAGCCACCTCCGCCAGCGCACCCATATCGAATCCCAAGTCCACATCGGCAACTTCGCAGAGGTCAAGGAGAGCAGGCTGAAGCGGGGCGTGAAGATGGGTCACTTCGGCTACGTCGGCGACGCATCGGTGGGCGCCAACACCAACCTGGGGGCAGGCCTCGTGACCTGCAACTACGACGGCGTGGACAAGCACCGCACCGAGATTGGCGACAACGCTTTCATCGGCTCCGACACTATGCTGGTGGCGCCTGTAAAAGTGGGGGACGGCGCGTCCACCGGCGCAGGCTCGGTTGTCACTAAAGACGTGCCAAAGAATAGACTAGCGGTGGGTGTTCCTGCTAGAATCTTAGAGAAAAGCTCCTAGTGTTTCTTCAGCACAGAGATCAGGTGAAGTGGACGATAGCGGTTTATCATCGGGCATAGCCCTTGTTATTTCGCTCCTGGTTCTGGCCTACGCCAGACTCGTGGAGGCCGCTCCCGGCGGCAAGAGCGATAGGGCGCGCCACGCCGATTTATCCGCCGCCCTCAAGACTGCTGCTCTTATAGCGGTTGCCGCTTCCGCCGCCTTGTTCTTCTACTCCTTCGACTGGATGTCATGGCCCGTCGCGTCGGTGCTATTCGTAGGTATTTTGGCGCTGGTCGCCGCTATGAATCTGGGCGTGAGCAGGTTTGTCCATCGCTATCCCCGGAAGGCTCTGGCCCTGGCCTATTTCTGGCGTCAGGCAGCCCAGCGCAAGCAGGAGGCCAACGGCGGCGATTTGCAGACCTCAGATATCCGGGCGCCAATCCAGGAAATCGCTCCCAAGGTGGGCGATGAGGAAGAGGACCTGGTTATTGTGGCCGACCAGCCCGTGGAACTGGACCAGCGGGAGCGCTCCATGATCCGATCCATCCTGGAGCTGGACGAATATACCGCCCGCGACATCATGGTGCCGCGCGTCGACATTGTGGCGGTGGAGGCCAGTGACAGCGTCGCCGACGTGGCCAGGCTTATGCAGGACAAAGGCCACAGCCGCCTGCCCGTGTACCAGGAGACCATCGATAACATCGTTGGCATTGTCCACTCGCGAGACCTGATGTCTCTGCTAGTATCCGCCACTCCCGCGCCGCCCCTGGAGAAGCTATGGCGTCAGGCTTACTTTGTGCCCGACTCCAAACGCCTGGACCGGCTTCTGGCGGACTTCCAGAAGCTGCGCGTGCAGATGGCCCTGGTGGTGGATGAGCATGGCGGTATCGCCGGCCTGGTGACGCTGGAGGACCTGCTGGAGGAGATCGTCGGCGAGATCGAAGACGAATATTCCCCCGCCACTACGCCCCGCGTCATGCGCGCCGATAACGGCGACCTCATCGTCGACGCCCGCGTCTCCCTCTACGACCTTGAGGAGTACCTGCCCCTCTCCGCCGACGAGATGGATGTGGACACCATCGGCGGGCTGGTCTACAGCAAGCTGGGGAAGATACCCCAAATGGGGGACGAGATCTCGCTGAACGGCCTGCGAATCCGCGTGCTGTCCACCGTGGGCCGCAGGTTGGGCAAGCTGCGGGTCATCCCCCAGCCGCCTGCGCCGGTCAGCAAATAGGCTCCAAGCAGGCTTGAAAACCCCTTTGTGTAGCCCTATGCTATTTGTGTGGAGAGGTGGCTGAGTGGTTGAAAGCGCCGCTCTCGAAAAGCGGTATCCTGGGTTCCTGGGATCGCGGGTTCGAATCCCGCCCTCTCCGCCAGTTTAGATACAAAATCGGCAAAAATTAAGGCCCCTGGTAAGTTGCCAGGGGCCTATGTTATGTCAACTTTGCTAATCTTTTGCTAATCCGCCGCTGCCCGAGCGGGTTCTGGTCTGCTAGTTCTTTGAGCTTCTATTAAGCCTTCCTCGAACCTTAGGGCGGCAGCCTCTTGGATCCCAGGAAGAACGTGGCTGTAGATATCGAGGGTTATCTGTATGTTGGCATGACCGAGACGTTCGCTGACAACTTTGGGATGAACCCCTTGGGTATTATTCTTTTGAGGGTGATAGCGGCTGCCCTCAGGCTTGGTTTAGGCAAGTAAACACGCTGAAGCGAATAGAACCGAAGCGAATGGGAGGGTGACACGCGGCCCGAAGGTATGGTGTGGAACCGACTAACCGAGAGAGAAGAAGGCCTTGGAAGGCATGACTAGCCGTCGACCATAGCGGGGCGAGGCGAGACCCTCGGCCGAGCAATAGAAACTTTTCTGGGCCTCCGGATTTGGGGTATCCACACTATCAGCGGGGCCATCATCAGTGCAGCCAGCCCACGCCAGACCTGTCGGGTTGGCGTGGGCTCATCTTCCCACGCCCAGGGGCTGTGAAACAGGAACCTGTCAACTTCGGTGTACTTCGATGCGGAGCCTAACAGGAACCGGACTTCTACCTTCTGAAGCGAAGTCCCGGAATTCCCAACCATCCGGGCTGCCACACGCTGGGCCGTGAGCTCGATGGTCTCTCCGTCCTTGCCAAATATCTTCAGGCTGAACAGTCCCGGCAATGGGCCGCTCCAGACGGTCATGAGCGTCGCGCCATGGGTATTCATAGACACGACCTCCCCAGAGAGGACTGAAGTATCCAGCTGGAAATGGCAGTTTAATCGAAGTTTTCGTGAGAAAACTCCTCTAGCCTGAGGCTGTTCGCGTGCTATGGCTACGGCCGCCAGACACAGGAAGGCGTTATAGAAAGTCCACACCATATTAATAATGGTGGCGTCCATCTGCGGCTGCGGTAGGCCTCTGCTCAAGTCCAGGGTTCCTTTCAACAAACCTGCCACACAAAGTCCCAGGACACACGCCTGGGGCGCTGCCAGCAATATGTTAAGTCGAGGACTGGAATGCTCCAGGCCCTTAGGTGTTACTTTGAAGGCGCGGCGACGAGGTACGGCCAGAGCAATCAGCGCAGCAGGGGCCTGGACCAGACACGTGGCCGTTTCGTAAACTTCCGACGCCAGCGTCATTCGTTTCCCATTTGATATGACGGGGAATATTACAAATAAGGAAACGTATGCCGGGACATAGTAAGCCAGAAACTCTCCTATGGTGGCGTCGACAGGCTCTAGACCCCAAAACAGGAAGGTCAGGGGAGCAGCCAGGAACGGCAGCCTCGCCAGGCCATACATAAAGTAGTAAACGGCCGCCACGTGACAGAGTCGTTGGCCCAGTGTGAGTCCTGAAGTGATCAGGGGATTAGACTTCCACCACACACTAAACATGCCATGGGTCCAACGGAGCCGCTGACTCAAGTAGCCCGCGAAGCTCTCGGGCGCTAGGCCCGCCGACAGGGGTCGGTTGAGATGCACCGACCTCCAACCGCGCCTATTAAGCTCAAGGCTGGTGTGGAAGTCCTCGGTGACCGTAGGGCTAAGCACCCCACCCAACTCCTCCAGGGCCTCCCTGCGGAATACTGCACCAGTCCCAGTCCAGAATGCAGCACCGTAGGCATCTTTTCCCGGCATTATCACGTCGAAAAACAGGCTCTGTTCATGGGGGATCCTGTCCCCAAGGCGTAAGTTGCGCTGAAAAGGATCGGAGTTATAAAAATGTTGGACCGTCTGAACAAAGGCAACCTTCGGGTCACTGAAGAACCCTAGGGTCTCCGTCAGGAAGGTACGGACTGGGATATGGTCAGCATCAAACATTACTACGAATTCACCGTCCGTGCGATTTAACGCGGCGTTTATGTTGCCCCCCTTAGCCCCTAGGTTATCTGGCCTGGTCAGATAGCGGATTCCCAGGGCCTCCGCCATGGCTTTCACCTGGGGCCGGTTGCCGTCATCCAGCAGATAGATCGTTTTCTTGGAGTACTCCAGTTCGGAACAGGCCACAACAGTACGACGGATGATATCCAGAGGCTCGTTATAGGTCGCTATGAAAACGTCCACCCAAGGCGACTTGGCCGGCGGCAAGGGTTCGGATCGTCGGGGCGGGACACGTAGAGCCTGAAGTACAAAAAGACTCAATTGGATGCCGAAGTAAACCTCCGCGACAAAAAGCGGCAACGAGATGAAAACGTCGGGCGACGAAAGATTGAGCCCGGACAGGCCGCGCCATATTAGGTATCTCGCCGCCAGGGCCAGAGCAACCGCGGCCAACAGCCAGCGGACCCTTTTGCCTGACTTTTGGCGAAGCGATAGCACGGCTACACCAGTCACCACGGCCACACTAATCACCATCGCCCAGATACCAAGGGTGCCAGTCGGCATTCAGGAACACCGCGGTCTGTTAATCGTCACAAATCGCCGCCCAGCATCCCGTGGCCCTCAGAGATATGGCTCCGCCCTTGTCAAAAGCGGAGATAATGTCGAAAAAAGGGGGCCTAGAGGCTTCTGCGGGTGACACCGGAGATTGCCTCCATGACGACGCGGTTGTCCTGCGTATCAGAAATGAGTCGCGGCTCCCGGGGAAGGGCCGATTGAAAAAGTTTGACGTCTATTTTGTTATTACTGACCAACACCACGCCAACCTCCGGAAAGATCAGCATCAAATCCCTTAAGATCCAGAGGGCGCCCGGAAAGCTGGCAGAGCAAATCACAACAGTATGGGCCGGGAGACTCTCTAACATGGAATTGACTTCTTGGGGATCTCCAGCCTCTCCCAGAACGGCAAGGCCTTGCCGTTCCAGTTGAGTTCGCGTCATATGCCGGCGGCGCGGCTCCTCATCCATTACGAGAACAGGCCCCATGGTGATGAGGTTCAGCGATTCGAGGTTTTCAGGCCGTGACGGCGCGGTAACTGGCGCCTCAGCCTTAGCTTTCACTTCTGGGTTATTGATCGTGGATCCTGAACCCTGCCTTTCCCTTGTTACAGCGGTCCCACTGTCCCATACAGGCCTGCCAGGACCGTCCAAAACGCCCTTGAACTCGGCGGCCAGTCGGTCCTCATTGGCCTTGGACCAGCGCATGCCTTGCATTGCCGTTCGAGCCCCCATCAAGTGGGGAGGGTGACCGCTCAACGCCGACACGAGGCGCTGGAAAACGAAATCCTCGCCGTGCAAGAGCACGGCCTGTACCAGACTCTCCCTTCCTTTTTCGGCGGTTTGGGGGGCCGCTTCAACAGCTCTGAACACAACATCCATGTCTCCGGCAGTTACGGCAATGCGGAACCATCGGTCCAGTCCATCCGGTTTGAGGTCAGCGATAGACCTCAACGTACTGTCCAGCGCTCCCATCTCCTCCAGGCTATTCTTATAAGCCTTCCAAAGAAGAACAGTCGAGTCCCACGGAAGGAAAACATCACCCAAGCCAACAAACGCTTTTGAAAGGGCTTGAGCGGCGTCGGGACTCCCGAGTTTCCCCAAACTCAGAGACGCCTGGCATCGGACCTCCGGCGCCGGGTCCGAAAAGAGTGACTGCACCAGCGGCCCCACATAGCCAGCATGAGCTTCGCCTAGAGCAGCTGCAGCGTTGGCCCTCACCGCAGGTTGAGGGTCCCGCAGAGCGTCTGCGATAAACCGCGCCGATTCAGTGGACTTGATGCGTCTGAGCACCTCCACCGAATAAGCCCGGACACTGGCTGAGGCATGGGTAACCAGAGGCCCGACCTTGGGAACGACGCCCGGGCCCTTTCGCGAAAGTGCCTCGGCCACCAGATCCATGGGGTAGTCACTCCAACGCGACAAAATCAGGTCCAGGGCAGACGGGTCCTCCAAGGAGGTCAGACTCGCGACCGCCGCATCTCTAATGGCCGGGTCTGACTGGAACAGTTGGGAGAGCAGCGGCTCCACAACCGCGGGACCATCAATGCTGCTAAGGGTCTTCATGGCGTTCAACTTGATGGACAACTGCCGGGACTGGAGCATCTCCAACAGTCGAGGGAAGACGGCGGAAGAAGTGAGAAAGGCTTTTACTTCTGAGCGGATGCCACCGGTCTCTTTAGTCAACCGGGCTAGAGTGCCAATCTGGTCCAGGGTAAGGTTAAGTTTCTGACGGTTCCTAGAATGCCAGATTCCCAAGGCCAGCCCCAAGCCGGCGAGGAGGCTTGCGATCCCCACCACCACAATCCACACCATGAGCATGCGACCCCTACTGGCTATCTTCCCGTGGCCCGGGCTCCCCATTAGCTCGGAGAGGCGCCAACGGACAAGGCATTATAACACAGATTCTCAACTGGGGCCGCCAACAGGCTCTATTCGGACCCCGACAGCCTTTTATGGGGGATAGCGTGGAACCCGCGGATGGAGGTTACAGATTAAGTTAGCACCCTAAGCGGCCATGCTGGTTTCAACCAACGTCATCGGCTAGGCTCGTCCAACCCCGGCGCCCAACTCCAACTGCTCCCCCACAAGCCCCAGTCTCGGCTCCACCGACCTCACCGCCTCTTCGTCCCCAAGTCCCTCACCCAGCATTCGGCCTAGCTTAATGGCGTTGAACGGCCCCTGGTCGCCCTTGTTGGTGTTGAACAGCAGGTGGACCTCCCGAGCTTCCTCCTGCAGCGTGCGAATCTTAGGAAGCCATTCCCGCAGCTCCTCGTCCTTGTAATACCAGTCGAAGCGGTCGATGACCGACTGCCCGGGCTTCTCCCAGTTCCCCTGGTTGCGGCCGTGGAACCGCGCGTAGGCGATGTCGGTGGTGGCCGCCGCCACGGGCGGCACGCTGGACACGAAGCCCTGCGGCTCATCGACGCACACAAAGGCCAGCTTGTTGTCCTCCAGCCATCGCAAGGTTTCCTTGCCTCGCTGTTCCGTTAGCCAGGCCTTGTTTCGGAACTCCACCGCCACCTGGTGGGGCCGCAGCGCCGACTGCATCCGCAGTATGTGGTCGAAAGCATCTGGACGAGGCGTCACCCACTTGGGAAACTGGAGCAAAACTATCCCCAGTTTTCCCGTCTCGGAGAGCGGCGCGATTGCCCTGCTGAACCTGTTCATCAATTCGTTCCTAAGCTCATTGGAAGCGTCCCTGAAATAAAACCTGTCCTTCTCCAGCGGCGCGATGGACTTGAGGTCCTTGGGCAGCGACTTGACCTCCGTCCAGTGGAAAGTAAACAGCCTGAAGGCCTTAATATGGAACTTAAACCCCGGCGGCGTGCGTTCCGACCACAATCGAGCGTTGGCCGCGCTGGGCAGGGCATAGTATGACGAGTCTACTTCCACAATGGGAAAGACCGCGCTGTAAAAACGAAGTCTCTCATCTGCGGTAGCGGCCCGGCCAGGATAAAAGGTCGCAGCCTTCAGCAGGCTCGCGTCCGTCCATGAACAGGTGCCGATGTACGTGTTCGCCACGTTAACTCTTCACTATTAGGTCAAGCGCTTGATGGCTCTTGATTAATACTTTATGTACAGTGGCTGCACGCTTCCCCGCTCATAAGGACTAACTTCACAATCTCTATATTTTTGTGCCGTAGAATCAAAATCAGCTTTACCAGGCTGCCTGGTTACTGTTTAATAAGCTGTCTAACACTCAAGCTAAGACAGACCAGCGAGGAAAAGCGTATGTCCAAGCCTATCGTCATAGCCTCCGCCAACGGTAGCGTCGGCATGAGCGCCAGCATGGCCGTGCTGCAACGCGGCGGCTCAGCCCTGGACGCCGTTGAAGCAGGTACGCGCGAGGTGGAAAGCAACATCCACGACCACTCGGTAGGACGGGCGGGCCTCCCGAACCTCCTGGGCCAAATTGAGCTGGACGCCTCGATTATGGACGGCGCGACGCGGCGGGCGGGGGCCGTGGCGGCCCTTCGCAACTACGAGCATCCCATATCCATAGCTCGGAAGGTTATGGAGGAGCTGCCTCACGTCCTTTTAGCCGACCGGGGCGCGGCGCGATTCGCTAAGGAGATGGGCTTCAAGCAGCGCGACCTAATGACCGCCGAGACCCGCCGCCGATGGCGCGAGGGCCTGGACCAGCGGGCCGAAGGCGCCGATGACCGACGCAGATACCTGGCCTCCCTGCGCCGCTTTTCCCACAAAACGCCCCTGCCGCAGCACAGCGGCACCGTCAATTTCATCGCCCGCGACAGGCAGGGGAACATGGCCGTCGCCGTGTCCACCAGCGGCCTGGCCTGGAAGTACCCGGGCCGCGTCGGCGACTCGCCTATCATCGGCGCGGGCAACTACGCCGACGACCGCTTCGGCGCCGCAGCCTGCACCGGCCGCGGCGAGCTGGCCGTCCGGGCCGCCACCGCCCGCTCAGTTGTCATGTATCTAGAAATGGGCCTGTCGATTAAAGAGGCGGGAAGGAAGGCCATGAATGACCTCAAGCCCCTGACTGACCCCTTCGGCACGTTTATGAACATCGTCTGCATGGACAAGGACGGCAATCACGCCGCCTTCACCGGAACCGCCGGCGCGGCCTACGTGTACCAGACTGAGGATATGGACAGGCACAAAGAGACACTTCGCACTGTGGTCCCGCTGCAATAAAGGAGGAGATATGGAAGTCCAGTTTCAGGGCAAGACCGCTATTGTTACAGGCGCGGCCCAGGGCATTGGCCGGGCCATCACCCACGGCCTCGCCGAGCACGGCGCCGTAGTTTGGGCCTGCGATATCGATAAACCAGGCCTGGAGCGCGCCCGCGACGCCGCCGGTGCCAAGGCCAAGACCAGAATACATACCTCGGTCACAGATGTCACCAGCAAGGCCGCGGTAGACCGCCTGGCCGCCGAAGCGTCTAAGTCTACCGGTCGAGTGGACATCCTGGTCCACGTAGCGGGAGGGGTGATCGGCCAGACCGGGCAGCCTTTGGAGAAGGTAACGGAGAGCCAGTGGCAGGCCATCTTCGATGTCAACCTAAAGGGAGCATTCCTCTTTGCTCAGGCCGTGACCCCCGCTATGAAGAAGGCCGGCTATGGCAAAATCCTATTCATATCCAGCGGAGCGGGCCTGGGTGTTAGTCTTACGGGCATCCAGGCCTACGCCGCCGCCAAGGCGGGGCAGATTGGGCTGGTGCGGCAGTTCGCTCATGAGCTTGGCCCCTTTGGAATCAACGTCAATAGCGTGGCCCCAGGCTTCATCCGCTCCAACCCGTCCACCGAGCGCCAGTGGGAGGCCATGGGCGCGGAAGGCCAAAAGCGGCTGCTGGACGCCTTCGCCATAAAACGGCCCGGCAAGCCTGAGGACATCGCCAACGCCGTCATGTTCCTGGTGTCTGATTACTCCTCTTGGATAACCGGCCAGACCCTATCTGTTAACGGCGGACGCTAATGGTCTTACTATATAAATAGGGCCAAGTTTTAAATTAAGGAAGTCCCATGTCAATCAAGGCAAGGAAAATACTGTTTTTTCCTCTTATGCTCCTCCTTCTCGCTCTGCTCTTATCCGCCTGCGATAAAAGTCCTTTTGAGACCGACACCGTAACCCCCACTCCAGGCTCTACCGCCACCTCTCAAGGCACTCCAATACCTACCGCCACTGTTCCAGCCGCCGCTCCGGTCAGCGTGTCCTCGCAGGAACTTAGTGTGCCGGAAATTGTTCAGCGGCTCAAGCCTTCCGTGGTGCACATCCAGACCGAGGCTGTGCGTCTCGACTCATTAAACCGGCCCGTGCCCTCCGCCGGCGTCGGCACCGGCGAGATTCTGGATACCAGCGGGCACGTTCTGACCAACAATCACGTCGTGGAAGGCGCCCAGCGCGTTATCGTGACCCTGAGCGACGGCCGCCCCTTCGAGGCGAGAATTATCGGCGGCGACGCGCAGTTGGACCTGGCGGTGCTCAAAATCGAAGCCGGCGGCCTCACCCCTATTCCTATCGGACAGTCCTCGTCCATGCAAGTCGGCGATAGGGTCATCGCCATCGGACACGCCCTGAATTTGGTCGGCGGCCCCACCGTCACCGGCGGCCTTGTCAGCGCCCTGGACCGCTCCATAGATATCGACCAGAACACCACCATTCAGCACCTCATACAGACAGACGCCGCCATCAACCCGGGCAACAGCGGCGGCCCTCTGGTAAACAGCGTGGGCCAGCTTATTGGCATCAACACCGCCCGCCTGCCGGACGCCCAGGGCGTCGGCTTCGCTATCGCCATTGACCCTGTGAAGCCGCTGATTCAGGAGCTTATTCAAAAAGGCAGCATTGACCGCGGCTTCCTTGGCGTTTCCATAGTAACTGTGACGCCCAGCCTGGCCGCCAACTTCAACCTGAGCGTGAAGAGCGGCGTCGCCGTTACCGCCGTATCCGCGGACGCGCCGGCCCAGGCCGCGGGGATTCGCGCCGGCGACATCATCGTTTCCTTAGCCGGCAGGCCCGTCAATAACGTGGCGGAACTGGACCGCATCCTCATTGAAAACCGGGCCGGCACAACTGTGGAGGTGGAGGTGGTGCGGGGAACGCAGCGGATGAAGTTCAACGTCACTCTGGCTCAGCGGCCTCGTTAGCCGCCTATTAATGGCAGCGGCTGAGGAGGGCCTGGCCCGTTATCTAGAACGAGTGCGCGGCGCGGCTACGCCTGGCGAATGGTGGGCTTTGTTCTCAGACCTCTGCGTCGCGCTGCCGGGCCTTGAGCGGAGAAAGCTTCCCAACCCCTTCTCCCAGGCCGCCAGCCCCGCCTGCGGCCTGTGCGACAATCTGGTCATCGAATACCGGCGTGATATGCACCAGCGCTGGGGCGACCCCAACGCGGGCCTGCGCCTGGGCGTCTCCGAGGCCCGCGCCCGGAATCCCCGCCTATCTCTAGCCGCCCTGGCTACCAACGGGCTGACCTTCCACGTATACACTCCTGACTTTGACGAGAGCGGCCGCGTCATTGGTCTGCATCCCGCGGACGGCCTGAATCTTGTCAGCCCCATGATGACGCCGCAGCGGTCGGTGGAGGAGATGTCCGGCTTGTTGAGACGCTGGCTGAAGTGAGCAGGAATGCCTGCCGGCGTTTAGACCATTTCTTGAGTGTTCCCAGGCTTCAGAATGCGTTGACACAGGCGTGCTGTGATAGGAAAATAGCTATTTGGGGCAAGTTTTCTCCGCTTTGCCCATTGCAGGAGAGGTGCTAGAGTGGACTAATAGGCACGCCTGGAAAGCGTGTAGGCTGGGTAACTGGCCTCGCGAGTTCGAATCTCGCCCTCTCCGCCACTTTCATTGGCTTTGTAACTTCCCTGCCATTTCGCGTTATATAAGACCATCGCTTTTGAATTCCTAATAGGCTAACAATCGGCTTTCTCGAAAATAAGCTGCGAAGAAAGAAAATAACATGCGAAAAATTACGCCATGCCTGTGGTTCGATAATCAAGCGGAGGAAGCCGTGAATTTTTATGTCTCTGTCTTTTCAGCCAGAGGCAGAAGTTCAAAAGTTTTAGACGTTGCTCGCTATGGCGAAGAAGGAGCCAAGGTCTCAGGGATGCCAAAAGGAACGGTAATGACCATGACCTTCCAACTCGACGGGCAAGAGTTCATGGCGTTAAACGGCGGGCCGCAGTTCAAGTTCACCGAGGCCGTATCGTTCATCGTGGACTGCAAGACCCAGGAGGAAGTGGACGAGTTCTGGAAGAAGCTGTCGGAGGGCGGAGAGGAAGGGCCATGCGGATGGGTCAAAGACAAGTATGGCCTGTCATGGCAGATTGTTCCCACAATTTTAACCGAGATACTGCAAGACAAGGATCCCAAGAAGGCTGAACGGGCTATGAAGGCGATGCTTCAGATGAAGAAAATCGATATCGATGGTTTGAAGAAGGCCTACGCGCAAAAATAAATTAACTCATGCCCCCGAAGGATAATACACAGACCCGTCAACACAAGATGAGGGCCAAAGTCTGGCTCTATGCAGGGCCAAGCGGCTGGCATTTTGTCACGCTTCCCAAAGAGCAGTCATCTGAAATCAAAGCGCGGTTCAACTTAGTCAAAAGAGGCTGGGGTTCTCTCCCGGTGGCGGTCACCATAGGAAAAACGACCTGGGATACCTCTATATTCCCTGACCGGGAGTCCGGAGCGTACTTGCTGCCGCTGAAGGCCGATGTTCGGGCCAGAGAGGGGATAAAGGTCGGCGACGTCATCACTTTTGCGGTGAAGATAAAAGCGTAGCATGGCGTCTCAGGCCGACCTGCCAGTTGTCTCCTTCCCATCTCCAGGCGAGTGGGAAAACTGGCTGGCGAAAAATCATAGTGTCGCCAGCGGCCTCTGGCTGCGCATCTTCAAAAAGGCGTCGGGTGAGGCCTCCATCACCTACCCTGAGGCGCTGGACGGCGCCCTCTGCTACGGGTGGATTGACGGCCAGAAGAAGACCTATGACGAACGGTCATGGCTGCAAAAATTCACTCCGCGTCGTCCCAAAAGCGTCTGGTCGAAAATCAATACCCAGCACGTCGAGCGGCTGACCAGGGCCGCTAAAATGCGGCCGGCGGGGCTGAAGGAGGTCGAGGCGGCGAAGGCCGACGGACGGTGGAGCGCCGCCTACGACTCGCCGAGCAAGATGGCCATCCCGGAAGATTTCCTCAAAGCGCTTTCCCAAAATATGTAGGCGTTGGTCTTGTTCAAGGTCTTGAACAAGACCAACGCCTACGCCATCGCCTGGCGGCTCCAGACAGCCAAGAGACCTGAGACCAGGGCAAAGCGAATGCGCGATATCTTATCAATGCTGGCAGAAGGCAGGAAGCTTTATGGCTAAGCTAAAGTCCTATGTCGCCTTCCTCCGCGGTATCAACGTCGGCGGCAACAAGATAATAAAGATGGAAGACTTGCGAAGGGCCTTCGAATCCCTTGGCCTCCAAAACGTAAAGACCATCCTCGCCAGCGGCAACGTGATCTTCGAGACCGAAAAGCCATCCGCCACCCTGGCCGGCGCCATTCAGGCGCAGCTTAAAAAGAGCTTCGGATTTGACGTAGGCGTGACGCTTCGCTCCATCGCGGAAATCCAGGACGTAGTCGATTTGGACCCTTTCAAAGGCATCGCCGTCACCCCGCAGACCAGGCTCTATGTCACCTTCCTGCCGGATAAACCCGGAACCGCCATAAAAACTCCTGTCGAATCCCCAGAAAAGCATTATCGAATTCTACAAATAGCGAACGGCGCGGTCTTTAGCGTTCTTACCCTTACGCCAAACACAAAGAGCACCGACTTGATGGGTATGCTGGACAAGACATTTGGTAAAAAAGTGACAACTCGCAATTGGAATACGATAGCTGCAATCCTAAAAAGCTCAAAATAGGGAAACCTGCCCGCGCTAATAGATGAGGGCTGCCAAATTGGCAGCCCTCATGGTTCTTCGCCCTGTCAATTCGCTGGGCCGCAAAGCAAGCGCCAATTATCGCATCTAGGGGTACGTCGCGAGCGTCTCGTTGCCGATGAACACGCCGTTCTTCCAGGTGTTCACGCACTTAGGATGCGCAAAAACGCTGGGCGGTTCAGGGGGAGAGTACACAATGTCGTCCGCCAGCGGGCCGCCCGGTGGGTTCAGGCCGGCCAGGTTGCGGACCCGCTTGGAGATCTCGTGGTCGGCGCAGGCGGTGTCGCCGCTGATACCGAGGCCGCCGATGATCTTGCCGTTCTTGTACAGTGCAGTGCCGCCGCCAAAGGTGATAACGTCGCCGGCTACCTTGTTTTGCCCTTCATTCATGGACTTCCCAAGAAAATCGGGGTTGAAGGGGTTGGAGTTGTTCAGGCCGAAAAGGCTATGGCCGGGCTGGACGAAGGTGTATAGCATGGCCGTCGAAAGCGCCAGGTCGTCCAGGCTGAAGGCGTTGGCGGTGTAGGCCTTGGCCTTGGAGATGGCCTCGCTGCCGGGCCACACCTGGGTCGGATCGTCGGTGGAGGTGGTGAAGGCGCACAGCTCGCCGGCGCGATTGACGACAGCCCCCCACATCCGCTCGCCCTCGAACAGCCCTCCCGCCGAGCCGCCGGCGGCAGGCGCCGCCTGGAGGTGCGCTTTTAGCTGCGCTTCGCTTGGTAAGTCCTTACACTTGGAAGAACTAGCCGCCGATGTCGCCGCCATAGCGACGACAGCAAGCCCCGCCACCACCATGAGAATTGCAACCACCCTTAGAGTCCATCGCATGGGGACCTCCCTTTAGTCTGCCCTTTCCGGGCAAACGCAGAGGGCGAGACTATGTTACAGGCTTGCGTTATGTCAATCACTCTTATCACTAGGCTAAAACGACCATATCGGTACGGTGTAAGTCTTACGTCATGATGGGACGAGGTGCTACACTCTGCCCAGACCTACCAGGGAGCAGTTTTAGTGGTCAAAAGCGCCGCCAACACCGTCGAAGAGTACCTGGCATCCCTTCCTCCGGAACGCGAAAAGGCCCTCCGCGCCATCCGCAAGGTCATCCTCGCCAACCTCCCCAAGGGCTACGAGGAGGGGATGCAGTACGGCATGATCGGCTACTATATTCCGCTCAAGAGGTACCCCGTGACCTACAACGGCCAGCCTCTCGGCATCGTCGCCCTTGCCTCCCAGAAGAACTACATGGCCGTGTACCTGATGAATATCTACTGCGACAAAGAGACCGAGGCCTGGTTTGCGGAGCGTTACAAGGCCAGCGGCAAGAAGCTGGATATGGGCAAGTCCTGCCTGCGATTCAAAAAGCTGGAGGACCTGCCCCTGGGACTCATCGGAGAGGCCGTCGCTCATACACCGGTAGACGAGTTTATCCGCCTCTACGAAGCCTCTCGAAAAAACACTCGCGCTGGCCGGTGACCATGCCCAAGCCGCGCCAGCTCAACGCCCCACGACTCTTCCGCGTCATCCTCCCCGTCTCCAACATTGAGAGCGCGGGCAACTTTTACACAACCCTTCTAGGCGTCCGGGGACAGCGCGTCTCCACGGGCCGCCACTACTTCGACTGCGGCGGCGTCATCCTCGCCTGCTTCGATCCCCGCGCCGACGGCGACGACTTCGACACCCGTCCCAACCCGGACCACGTCTATCTGTCTGTCGACGACCTGGAGGCTGTCCATCGCCGCGCTAAAGAGGCCGGCTGCCGCGAGTTAGGCCCCATCGCCAAGCGGCCCTGGGGCGAGCGGAGCTTCTACTGCAAGGACCCCTTTGGCAACCCGCTATGCTTTGTCGACCAGGCCACCGTTTTCACCGGTTAACTGCCCTTTAGTCTCGTTTCCTCCTTGCCCCTTTCGCATCCTTGTGTGCTATCCTACGCTTCCATGATTTCCGACCTGAAATATCGAGTGGCCTTTGCCCGGGTGCGGCCCGTGGGGACAGCGCGCCTGCGCCTGCTGGAACGCGCCTTCGCCTCCATGGAGGAGGCCTGGCAGGCGTCCGAGGCCGACTTGGTACGCGCCGGCCTGGAGCCCAAGGCCGCCTCGGTAGTCGCCACCGACCGAAGGCAAATCGACCCCGACGCCGAGATGGACGCCCTGGCCAAAGCCGGCATCGACGCCCTGACCTGGCACGATGATTCCTACCCCAAGCGCCTCAAGGAGATACCCGACCCACCGCCGGTCCTCTTTGTCAAAGGCCGTATCGAAGCCATCGATGAACGCTCCATTGCCGTCGTCGGCACGCGAAAAGCCACCGCCTATGGGCGCGAGGCCGCCCACGAGCTGACTTCAGACCTGGCCAAGAACAGCATCACCATCGTTAGCGGCATGGCCCGCGGAATAGACTCGGTGGCCCACAAAGCCGCCCTGGACGCCGGAGGCCGCACCATTGCTGTCCTCGCTAACGGCCTGGACATCATTTACCCGCCCGAGAACGCGCCCCTGTTCAAGGAGATCGCTGAAAAAGGGGCCGTCATTTCGGAGCAGCCTCTAGGCGAGCGCCCAAACCCGCAGCTCTTCCCCCGCCGCAATCGTCTCATGAGCGGCATGACGCTGGGCACTCTGGTGGTGGAGGCGGGCAAGGGCAGCGGCACCCTATGGACCGTGCGTCACGCGCTGGAACAGAACCGGGAGGTCTTCTGCGTTCCGGGCAGCATCTTCTCCCCCGCCAGTTGGGGCACAAACCTGCTTATTCAGGAAGGCGCCAAACTGGTTATAGACTATCGTGATATCCTGGAAGAGTTGAACCTTACAAGCATAGCCTCCCAAACAGAGATGCCGATGGCCGCCGCGCCCCTGGCCGTCAACGGCGAGGAGCAAGGCTTGCTAAAACACATCGGCATCGAACCTGTGCATATCGACGCGATATGCCGGGGCGCCAGCCTGCCTGTTCATCAGGTCAGCAGCGCCCTTACTCTTATGGAGCTTAAAGGCCTGGTAAAGCAGGTAGGCGGCATGAACTACATTCGTACTAGAGAGACAGCAGCCAGATATGGCGACTAGAAAAAAGACTACAACAAAATCGACAACCAAAAAGAGCCAGAACGGCGCCGCCCGAAACGGCGGCAGGAACCTGGTGGTGGTGGAATCGCCGGCCAAGGCCAAGACTATTGGACGCATCCTGGGGCGTGAATACCAGACCATCGCCTCCCTGGGCCACGTCCGCGACCTCCCCGAGGGCAAGCTGGGCATCGAAATCGAAAAGGCCTTCCGGCCCCAGTACGCCGTGCTCAAGGGCAAGTCTTCGGTTATCAAAGAGCTCAAGGACCTGGGCCAGAACGCCTCCGCCGTCTATCTCGCCACCGACCCGGACCGGGAGGGCGAGGCTATATCCTGGCACATCGTCAAGGCCGCCGGCTGGGACAAGGACTCCAAGGACCTGCGGCGTGTTGTCTTCCACGAAATCACCGAACAGGCCATCAAGGACGCCCTGAAGCACCCCCGTGACCTGGACCATGACCTTATCGACGCTCAGCAGGCCCGCCGCATTCTTGACCGTCTCGTTGGATACCAGCTTAGCCCTCTACTGTGGCGCAAGGTGCAACGGGGCCTTTCGGCGGGGCGCGTTCAGTCCGTTGCCCTGCGCCTGGTCGTCGAGCGCGAGCGCGAAATCGACGCCTTTGTGCCACGTGAGTACTGGAGCATCGAGGCCACCCTCGCCAAAGGCGACGCCTCCTTCGTCGCCGCCCTCCACTCCCTCAAGGGCGAAAAGAAGAAAATCGAGATACCCAACGAGGCCGCCGCCCGTGATTTGGAGAAGCACCTCCAGGGCGCGGCCTACAAAGTCGACAGCGTCAAGACCGAGGAAAAGCACCGCCGCCCATCGCCGCCCTTTACCACCAGCACCCTCCAGCAAGAGGCCTGGCGCAAGCTGCGGTTCTCCGCCAAGAAGACTATGGCAGTCGCCCAGCAGCTTTACGAAGGCCTGCCACTGGGCGACGGGGCATCGGTTGGCCTCATCACATACATGCGCACTGACTCTAACCACCTGGCCCACTCGGCCATTGAGGAGACTCGCGGCTACATAAGTCAGAAGTACGGCGCCGAATACGTGCCGCCCCACGCCCGGGTGTATAAGACCAAGGCCAAGGCCGCCCAGGAAGCCCACGAGGCTATCCGGCCCACCTCCACGCTGCGCACTCCGGACTCCCTCAAAGCCCACCTCAACCGCGAGCAGCAGCGCCTCTACGATCTCATATGGCGGCGCATGGTGGCCTGCCAGATGGCCGACAGCGTCTATGACGCCACCACCGTAAACATCGACGCCCACGCGCCGCAGCAGAAGGAGACCTACGTCTTCCGCGCCACGGGCACCCAGACTAAATTCCCGGGCTTCGTCATCCTGTACATGGAAGGCGCCGACGACACCGCGGAGGACGGCGGGTCAGCCCTGCCGTCGATGACCGCCGGCGACCTGCTCCGATTCCTCGGCCTCAAGACCGCGCAGCACTTCACCGAGCCGCCCCCCCGGTTCACCGAGGCTAGCCTTATCAAGCTCCTGGAGGAGAAGGGCATCGGCCGGCCCAGCACCTACGCTCCCATCCTCTCCACTCTCACGGACCGCAACTACGTCCTGAAGGAGCAGGGCCGCCTCAAGCCTACCGCCCTGGGAACCAGCGTCTGCGACCTCCTCATCCAGTTCTTCCCTCGCGTTATGGACGTGGGCTTCACCGCCCACCTGGAGGATGAGCTGGACGAAATCGCCCGCGGCGAGATGAAATGGGTGCCCATGCTGGAGGAGTTCTACAAGCCCTTCAAAGAGACCCTGGACGCCGCCCACGAGGCCATGCCCAGGGTGAAAATCGAAGAGCCTACCGATGAGAAGTGCGATAAGTGCGGCAAGCCCATGGTCATCAAGACCGGCAGGTTTGGCCGCTTCATGGCCTGCTCCGGCTTCCCCGAGTGCCGCAACACCAAGCCCATCCTCAAGCGCACCGGCGTCGCATGTCCCAAGTGCGGCGGCGACCTGGTGGAGCGCCGCTCCCGGGGCAAGGGCCGTCTCTTCTATGGCTGCGCCAACTATCCCAAATGCGACTTCTCAGTGGTGCAGCGGCCCCTTCCCGAAGCCTGCCCGGAATGCGGCGGCTTAATGGTAGCCGCGGGGCGGAACCGCGCCAAGTGCACTAAGTGCGCCTGGCAGGGCGAGCCTCAGGGCCAGGAAGAGCAGCCCCAGGAAGACAAAGTCCCTGCCGGGGTCTAAGCTGTGGCCGACCTCCCAGAACTCATAAATCGATATGGCCGGCACATGGCCGGCTCCAGGGGCCGCTCCGCCAACACCGTCCGTGTTTACCTGGAGGACTTGCAGAGCTTCCAACAGTTCTTGGAAGAGAAAAAGCTGCCGCCCGAAAAGCTGGACCGACAGTCCTTACGGGCATACCTTTCCTGGCTTTCTATGGGCGACAATGGCCGCCACGCCTACGCACGCGTGAGCGTCGCCCGCAAACTCGTGGTCCTGCGCTCCTTCTACAAATTCCTCGCTGGGGAAGGCGTCATCGATAAGAACCCCGTGCCCAAAGGCCGGGCCCTGCGCATGAAGGTCGAAAAACGCCTGCCGGTGTTCCTCGACGTCTCGGAAGTCCAGCGGGTTATCTCAACGCCAGACACAGACAAAGAACTGGGATTGCGAGACCTTGCTCTCCTTGAACTCCTCTACTCTTCCGGCGTCCGCCTCTCGGAATTGGCCGCCATGGACGTCAACGAGGTAGACCTGGCGGCACGGGAGATCAAGGTGCGGGGCAAAGGCTCCAAAGAGCGGGTAGTCCTCATCGGCCAGCCCGCCGCCCATGCGCTGGAGCGCTACATCAAAGACGCGCGTCCGTCGTTGGAGCAGCGGCCCATTCCCGCCTTGTTCCTCAACCGATACGGCGCGCGGCTCTCCCGCCGAAGCATCGAAAAAATCGTTGCCGACGCCGCCGCGCAGGCCGCCGTCCGCCCCGGCGTCCACACCCACACCCTCCGCCACACCTTCGCCACCCACCTCCTGGAAGGCGGCGCAGACCTGCGAGTCGTCCAGTCCCTCCTAGGCCACGCCAGCCCCGCCACCACCCAGATATACACTCACGTCACCAAGACCCAGGCCAAAGAGGTCTACATGACTACCCACCCCCGCGCCACCCCCCGGCCTGACAGCGATAAACCGTAACATGGGTTCTACCCTCTATCAATGCGATCGCGGAGATGCCCTGCCGCCTTACATGATATGCGGCGACAGCCAAGCCCTATTTCTCCGAGACAAGGGTTGGATTCTCCCTTCCGGTCCCCCTTCTTCTCCTATTGCAAAGGAGAAGAAGGGGTTAGAGCCTGCCCTGAGCTTGTCGAAGGGGGATGATGAGGTGATCCTACTTCCTCTTCCCCTTCCAGCAGGCTGTACTCAGTCCCGATGCAGTCGGGAAAGGTGCCAGGGGATGGTATTCCATACCGCATTAAAGTCGCCCACTATTATGGACATGGTTTCTGCCACGTAGAGGGCGCGCTATGGACACCCACCTAATCATCAACGGCCCCAACCTCAACACCCTGGGCAAACGCGACCCCGGCCAGTACGGCTCCATGACCCTCTCACAACTGGAATCCAAGATCAAAGAACGCGCCAAATCTCTAGGCGTGGATGTTCTCTTTACCCAGTCAAGCTTTGAGGGCGAACTCGTCAACTTTATCCACCTCAACGCCCCCAAGGCCAAAGGTATTATAATTAACCCAGCAGGGCTGACTCGCGTGGGCTACTCTCTGCTGGACGCCTGCATCGATTCAGGCCTGCCGGTGGTGGAAGTCCACCTCAGCAACATCCACCGCCGAGAGGCGTGGCGCGCCGACTCTATCTTCTCGCGAGTCGCCAACGCCACCGTTAGCGGCCTGCGATGGGTGGGCTACCTGGCGGCCCTCGAATATCTGGTGGCCCTCAACAAAAAGGAGGTGTAGCGTGAACAACCGTCTGCGACGACTGCGGCAGGTTATGGCGGAGAAAGACCTGGACGCTTTCCTGGTATCCACTCCCGAGAACCGGCGCTACGTCTCCGGCTTCACCGGCTCCGCCGGCTACCTCCTGGTGACCCAGGCCCAAGCCCTCCTGGCCACCGATTTCCGATACATCGAGCAGGCTACCGGCCAGTCGCCGGACTTTCAGGTGATTCGAGTGGGCCGAAACTGGAACTGGTTCCTGGAGCAGTCCCAGGCCATGGCCTTCAACAAAGTCGGCTTCGAGGGCCAGAACGTGACCGTATCTTCATACAACGCCCTCATTGAGGCCCTTCAGGCATCCGACCAGGCCAACAAGCCCAGCCTCATCGCCACCAGCGGCGTCATCGAGACCCTGCGGGCCGTCAAAGAGCCCGGCGAGTTGATGCTGCTGCAAAGGGCCATCGATATTTCGGACAAGGCCCTCAAGGTCATCGTGCCCACCATCAAGCCTGGCGAGACCGAGCGAGAGATCGCGTGGCGGCTGGAGAAGGCCATGCGCGAGTTCGGCGCCGACGCTCCCAGCTTCGATACCATCGTCGCCGCCGGCCCCAACGGCGCTATGCCCCACCATCGCCCCTCGGACCGCCCCGTCCAGGCCGGCGAGCCAGTGGTTATAGACATGGGCGCGCGCCTCAACGGCTACTGCAGCGACATCACCCGCACTATCTGCGTCGGCGAGCCTGACGAGATGTTCCGCAAGATTTACGATTATGTCCTCGGCGCTCAGCTTACCGCCATCGCCACCATCAAACCCGGCATGACCGGCGGCGAGGGCGACGGCATGGCCCGCCAGGTCATCGACAAGGCCGGCCACGGCGAGACCTTCGGCCACAGCCTGGGCCACGGCATCGGGCTGGCGGTCCACGAGTCTCCCTGGGTCGGTCCCAACGCCGCCAACGTCCTGGAAGAGAACATGGTCTTCAGCGTGGAGCCGGGCATATACATCACAGGCTGGGGCGGCGTGCGCATCGAAGACCTGGTGGCCCTGGAATCCAGCGGCGCCCGGGTATTAAGCAAAGCTAGAAAGTAGGAGTGTCGGCACTAACATGACCATCAGCTTCGGCGACCTGCGCAGGGGCGTCACCTTGGAGATAGACGGCCAGCCTTACGAGGTGGTGGAGTACGCGCGTCAGAGGATGCAGCAGCGCGCGCCCGTAACCCGGATCAAGGTGCGCAACCTCCTCAGCGGCGCGGTGTCGGAACGGTCCTTCCCTGGCTCTGAGAACACCTTCAAGCTGGCCGACGTGGAGACCAAGCCCTGCCAGTACCTCTACACCGACGGCGAATTCTATTACCTCATGGACCTGGAGACCTACGACCAGTTCCCCATCACCAAGGATAAGATTGGCGATGTCCTCAGCTTCCTCAAGGAGGAGATGAACGTCGAGGTCGTTTACTACAAGGGCCAGGTCATCGCGGTCAAAGTGCCCACCTTCGTCGAGCTAAAAGTCGCCACCAGCCCGCCCGGCCTCAAGGGAGACACCGCCCAGGGCGGTACTAAGCCCGCCACCCTGGAGACAGGCCTCACCCTCAACGTGCCCCTCTTTATCAGCGAGGGCCAGGTAATAAAAGTTGATACTAGAACAGGAGAATATGTGGAGCGCGTCACCTAGGTGGCCGTCTATTCCGTAACCCAGGTCTCCCACTATATTAAGCAGCTCCTGGCCCAGGACCCGCTGATATCCGACCTGTGGATCAGCGGCGAGGTCTCCAACGGCCGTCCCTCCCAGACCGGCCACGTCTATTTCACCCTGAAAGATGCCTCGGCCCAGCTTAGATGCATCATGTTCAGCAAGGGAAACGGCATCGAGCTTATCGCCGACGGCGCAGCCATTGTGGCCCATGGCCGCGTGTCGCTGTATGAGGCCCGCGGCAGCCTCGACTTCGTCGCCGACATCGTGATGGCTGAAGGCGCCGGCCCCCTATCCCTGGAGTTCGAGCGGCTCAAGACCAAGCTGGAGAAAGAAGGTCTCTTTGAGCCTTCCCGCAAGCGCCCCTTGCCCCAGTTCCCTAAGGTCATCGGCCTCGTCACCTCGCCCACTGGCGCGGCCCTTCAGGACATCCTCAAAATCCTGTCGCGCCGTTATCCCCTGGCTCAAGTCCTCCTGGCCCCCACCCTGGTGCAAGGCCCCGAAGCCGTCCCCGGCATCATCAGCGCCGTCCAGACCATCTGCGCCGACGGCCGCGCCGAAGTCATCATCCTCGCCCGGGGCGGCGGTTCCCTGGAAGACCTTTGGGCCTTCAACGAGGAGGCCGTGGCGCGTACCATCTTCGCCTGCCCCATTCCTGTGGTCAGCGCCATCGGCCACGAGACCGACTACACCATCGCCGACTTTGTCGCCGACGTCCGGGCTCCCACACCCTCCGCCGCTACCGAAATGATAGCGCCGGACCGAAGAGAGCTTATGGCTGGTGTCGCCTCTCTAGTGGAGCGTTCAAACTCGGCGCTGCGCGGCCTGTCCGAAAAATGCCGCGCCAGCCTGGACGATACCCTGGCCCGCCTCCATCGTTCAGCCCCCGATATCGCCCTCTGGCGCCGACAGGTGGACGAACTGCTGCAGGAGACCCACACCTCGACCAGCCGCCTTGTTGTCGACCTAAAAAACCGCGTCGCCGCCCTCTCCGGCCAGGTGGAGGCCCTCAGCCCCCTGTCCGCCCTCCGCCGAGGCTACGCCGCCGTCGAGCGACAGCCGGCGGGCGAGGCCATATCCAGCATCCATCAACTAAAGGCTAACGACTCGATTAAAGTCACCCTCAGCGACGGCGCTTTCCCCGCCGTCGCCAACCCGTCGGTGAGGAAAGCAACCAACGGCAAATCGGCGGCCCCCGCCGGGGCGCGGCTATTCGAGTAGGTGACGATATGTCGCCATCCAAAAACAACAAGACGCCGGAGCCCCAGTTCTCCTCCTTCGAGGAAGCCTTTCGCAAGCTGGAGGAGACCGCCCAGGCCCTGGAGCAGGGCAGCCTCAGCCTCAGCGACGCCACCACCCTCTACGAGCAGGGCATGAGGCTGGCCCAGGTCTGCAACGACTTGCTGACCAGGGCCGAATTGAAAATCACCCAGCTTAAGAACGGCAACTCTCAAACCTTCGTCCAGCCCGACGAGGAGGAAGAGGCGTAGCGTGCTGCGGGCCGACCTCCACGTCCACAGCCTCTACTCCCACGACTCCGGCGCCAGCCTTCAGTCCTTAATTGCCTGGGCCAACCGCACCGGCATCAACTGCATCGCCCTCACCGACCACAACACCATCGAAGGCGCCCTGGAGTTTCAGACAATTGCGCCCTTTAAGGTCATCGTCGGCGATGAAATCCGCTCCGCTGGCGGCGACATCATTGGCCTCTTCCTCAAGGCTGCCGTGCCGCCCCGCCTGACCCCCAAAGAGACCGCCGAAGCTATCAAAGCCCAGGGCGGCCTGGTGCTAGCGCCCCACCCTTTCGACCATGTCCGCCCTTCCGCCCTCACCGCCAGGGCCTTCGAAGAGCTTCTGCCCTTCATCGACATCATCGAGGTGTTCAACGCCCGCAATCTCTTCCACGCCGACGACCGCCGCGCCGCCGAGGCCTCCCAGCGGCACAACCTCACCCCCGCCGTCGTCAGCGACGCCCATACCGCCCGCGAGCTGGGCCGTAACTACCAGGAGATGCCTGACTTCGACGGCACGCCCCAAGGCCTTATGGCCTCCCTCAAGCAATCAACCCTGGTCTATAAAAAAACGCGTATCGTCCTGCGTCTCGCCCCCACCTACGCCAAAATCCGCAAAAAGCTGCGCTGGATATGACCCTCTCCTTGGGATGGTTCTCGACGGGCCGAGGCCCTGGCTCTCGCGGCCTGCTGGACTTCGTCCAGCAGCGCATCTCTACAGGCGAACTGGATGCCAAAATCGACTTCGTATTCA